>Ga0335077_10003025_pt1 | contig 20169 bp, 20 predicted proteins | sample Lox_Sample_31_FD_207151 | JGI IMG/M metagenome (GOLD analysis project Ga0335077, IMG submission 207151) | Soil microbial communities from Loxahatchee National Wildlife Refuge, Florida, United States - Lox_Sample_3.1 | ecosystem: Environmental > Terrestrial > Soil > Wetlands | place: USA...
TCACGCTGCGGTAGGCGAAGAAAGCGGCAACGTATGGTGACTGAGTCCAATCGAGCAGGGGAGTTGGATACCCGTGGTGGCGGACCAAGTTCAGAAACGCGCCATATTCGTCGGGCACTCCAAGATTAAACACGTGGCGCGTGAGAGCGGTGAGGCGTTTGTGCAATCTCGGGACATCCTCTGTCATGTACCGAATTAGATTTGCGCGCCCAGCGCGATGATAGGTCGTACGCACGCGTTGCTGGCCGGTTTGACCTCGGAATACGTAACGACCGCGCTGCATGGTATTCAGGTGCCCCTTGAACTCCTCCCAGGTGCACGGAGTCGAACTGAGCGCCGACGGCATCCAACCAGTAACGGTCAAGTCGGCCGCAGCGCTGTTGCCGATGTTTGTAGTCCACTGAAGCTGCTTCGTATTGTCGTTAAACGAAACGGTCGCCTCGAAACTAGGAACCGTGAGGGTGGGGTACAGCGTGCTCGCTTGCTGGCGCCGTGCGGGGGCTCCCGTGGCGGGATCGACGACAGCGACTTCCACTTGAGGTGCGCCTAACGTAAAGCTTGGTGCTTTGTTGGCCGTTCGAAACAACAGGAGGGTTGTTGGGTGGGTCTGGTCCTGTGGGGTGAGGTAGATCGCTGCCGAATAGTGATCTCCGACATCGTCGAAGTTAGCGCGGACGTATCCAGGCTGGGCGCCTGCGTAGTGGCCCACCCATTGACCATTCATACGTGTTCTTCTTGTGTGTTTAGTTATCAGGAATGCGGCAGTCGCTCTCGCTATTCTGAGCCATCTGGGCCGAATATCTCAGCGGCGCAAAAGCAACGCGGGCGATGACATGGCAATGACACGGAACGGTATCCGGTCTAAGAAAATTCGCAGAAACAATAACTTGAGGCCATTCAAGCAATGTCCGATACCCGGCCCAAGCGAAGTTCGAGACGGTATATCGACAGGGGCAGGGCACCTCACACGGACACTCGGAGGCACCGAAGTAGCGGGCAAACCCAATGAGGTCCAAGAACGGTTTGACGCGACTCCCGGGGAAAACTAATGCTCGCCTCGCACTTGCGGATCGTGGGGGATCGGCGCGCCAGATGCCTAATCTTGCGATGCCAGTCCTCAGGGCCATCTCGGGAGCCGCCACATTTGAGTAACGCAATGCGACGACAGCAATGCGCGCTATTGACCCCTTAGCGACGTTCTCGACCGACCGCTTCCTGGCGGCTCAAAGTGCCGGTTTCCCGGGTTCTCTAGGATTGACTACAATTGGGCGTGGCTCAATAGCGCGCGGGGTCGAAATGAAAACATCAAGCGTTGCGCGCGTAATTTCGGTGGTGTGTACCGGTCTCTATGCCGGCATCATATTTGGCGATCGCATGGGCGACAGCTTCGCGCGCCCAGCTCTTAGCGCCGCCGATTTCGTAGTATTCCAGCAGATCCAACATGTTCATTTTAAACCGCTGCTCGTGCCCATTACGTTTGCGGCAGTACTCGGAGGTCTGTTTTGGGTCTGGTCGCTGCGATCGAGCCCGCGCGGGGCGCAGTTTTGGTTTGCGGCTACTGGTACGGTCGCAATGTTGTCAGCGGCTGTAGTCACGCGGGTGGTCAATTTCCCGATTAATGATGCGCTGATGACCTGGAGCGCAACGGCGCCCCCCAGCAACATTCGCGAGCCGTGGGCACCGTGGGAGCATGTGCATTCTGTCCGGGCGGCCCTCAGCGTCTGTGCCTTCGTGCTCCAGGTCCTGGCGCTGAACGCCAAGCAATCGAGCTGAGAATCGCTCGCTCATTCAATTGCGGCAATCGACCCGTTCCCCCCGTTCGTGACCGTCTGCTCTCACGCGGTGATTAATCGTTCTAAAATACCCAAATGTACAGATTTGCTTGCAAGCACTGGCGTGGTGAGTATTCGTTAACACGCAGCTTCTGGCTAAACCTAATTCTCATCTCATTGTTGTTTCCGCTGATCGTGCAGATCGCTCAATCGACGACCGCCGGAAGGATCCCAACGCGAGTCGCTGCCGCCAATGGTCTTGTCGCGACCGCTCTACAGATCTTCTGCCAGATCTGGGGGGTGGTCGGAACGATCAGATCGGGTGCCCGATATTCAGCGGGCGGCGGATCGAAGGTCTGGTTTCACCTGACCGGCGTCCTGTGTCTCCTCCTGATGCTGGATACGGCTTGGTTCGCTATCTACTCGCGAACCGCGTTGCTCGAAAATGCACACATGGCTTTTGCCGGCAAGTACGGACCGCCGGCATCGATCGCCATTATCAATGACGGTACGGCACTGAGGATTACCGGCGAATTGGAGGAAGGAACAGCCACAGCCGTGATGCAGGCAATCGATAGCTCGCCGGGCGTAACATCTGTTGTGCTTGACTCAAAAGGGGGGATGTTCGGGGAGGCGGGGCGAATCGCGGGTTTCATTGCGGATCATCATCTCAAGACCTATGTGCAGCACCAGTGTTCCTCGGCCTGTACATTGGCCTTTCTTGCAGGATCGACGCGGTGCATGTCGCCGAGTGCAAGGATTGGCTTCCACGCGGGCAGAGAAATGGGATCAACGCTCAAAATGCGCAGACAGCAGGCTAATGCGCAGCGTGAGCTCTATGCCAAAGCCGGCCTGCCTGACTCGTTTATTGACGACATGATGGCAACCCCCAGTACCAGCATCTGGTATCCAACATACGACGAACTCGTCGGTGCACGCGTACTGACGCCAGACTGTACAAGCCAAGGTGAGGGGCACAATCGGTGAACACCCACATGACCTTGATCTTCGGCGCGTATTGATTGTCTGTGACACGCGATCAGGTGGAGTGTGTTTTATTTCGGGTGGAGATATCTATACCCCCTAACAATCGCTGGAGGGGTCCGTGACGCGCTTCTGGATTGTCGCCTCGGGCGCTGAGAAATTGTGCGCCCTTGGCGCCAGGGCCGGCGCTTCCGGGCGGCCCCTCAACTTCACCGTTAGGCGCCATGTCTAGAGTCAGCACCCTGACGGTAATCTGTGTCGGCTTCTGCGCCGGCGTCTTTTTCGTCGCGTTCGTTGCCAGTGCCCTCCGTCTGCTTTATTCCATTCTGGGCATAGGCACGCGACCGTCACAGCCGTTTCCTCCGAAGAGAACCCTATGGGCACTCCCGCTGTTGCTGCTACAACCGGGGGTATGGATTCTCGTAGCAATTCCATATCTCTGCTATCTCATGTATTCCGGCCGCATTGCCAGTGAATGGGCCTGGTCTATCGTAGGTTTCTTCCTCAGCATCGCTTACATGATCTCGGCAATGTTCTGGGCGATGCGGAGGGCTAAACGAAAGCGCGCTCGTGCCGCTGGCGCCTAACAATCGTTGGAGGGGTCCGTGAACGGCGGGTGGTTACGCGCCGGCGGGTGATACGGGTCGCGGAACGGCCGCTATCGGGCAGGCAATCTAGGGAGGTGAACTCCCGCTTCTGACCGGTTTCTGCCGTTCGCCAACCACTTCGGCTCTTGGCAGGGATTTGCGCCCTGTGGAGGCTGCGGTAAGACGTTTGCTGGGATGGCGGGCATCATCGTGTTCGCGCGCTGACCTGAGCTCGGGCGCAAGTCACGGCTCCGGGCCATTACGGCCCGCAAGGCGGACCCCTATCTCGCCCACGGCCTGGGCGCCGCTCGCCGCCCGTTTGACGTCCTAGCTGCGCCCTTGGCCGCTCAGACCATGGTCCGCTCGCATCGCTCCCGGCTCGCATCACTGCGCGGGGCTCGCCGCCAGCGCACCTCGGGGTTGCAGTGCGCGTAGAGCACGTAGGCAGAGCACGCGAGGAGCTGAGTAGAGCAGCGAGCACGCCACACGCATGCATCGCACGGGCAAGGTCCGACAACCAACGCAATGACGTCCAGCGGCACTCGCTCGGGCAGTGGCTCGGTAGGACGCGGCTCGAGCTCGCCGCGCAATTCACGCTGGCGACGCTCGATGATTCCCGCGAGGTGCGAGCCCGGCATGGGCTCGGGAGTCTACGCGCGCTACAGATTTGCGACAGGCACTCGGTAAGGCACTCATTCTGCGCGTAGTTCATTGCAGTCCATCATCGGAGCGACTGAGATCCGGCGATCGATTTTTCCGGCCGATCTATCGATCGAAATGCCTATTTTTCCCGTGCTTTCCATGCTGCGCGTTGCTGCTGGATTTCTGCGCGTCAAGGGGAGTCATCGAGTTGCAGAGGTGCCATATACGTGTCAAGAATAGCTTGACTCCTCCAGGAACTCAGCATGGCAACGATACGAGCGCGCAAACAGGCCGACGGGTCGACGCGGTACACCGCGATCGTTCGTATCCAAAAAGGCAAGATCATCGTTCATCAGGAATACAAAACCTTCACGCTGCGAACTGCGGCCGTGAGAAGGTCCCATTTACTCGCAGGACCTGGCTGCGGATCTCAAAGCAGAATGGCTCGCCAGGGCCCTGCGCGCGAGTCGCGGTCTCACGATTGCCGTCGGAGCAGACCTGTAGGAGATTTGGCGAAGCTGTAGGTGCAGCCGTTACCATCGCGGGAACCGGTGCAATCGAATCACTTAACGTCGCCGCTGCCGTGAACTTCTGCCGGTACGAATGACACGCTCTCCCACTTCTCCAAAAACCCCGGAACACCCACGCCTCTCCAAGCTCATGGGCGAACTCGGCCTGTGCTCACGGCGCGAGGCGGATCGCTGGATAACCAGCGGCTGGGTGAAAGTGGATGGCGAAGTCGTCGACACACTCGGCGTACGGGTGTCACCCAATGCCCGCATCGAGATCGATCGGGCCGCACGCGAACACCAGAACGGACAGGTCACGATCCTGCTGCACAAGCCGGTGGGCTATGTCTCCGGCCAGGCCGAAGACGGCTACGAACCCGCCGTCGTGCTGATCCGCCAGGAAAATCGTTGGGCGGCAGATCCCTCGCCCGTAAAGTTCCAGCAGGGGCACCTGCGTGCGCTCGCCCCCGCCGGCCGACTGGACATCGACTCTAGCGGGCTGCTAGTACTCACCCAGGATGGACGCGTCGCCAAGCAGCTGATTGGCGAAAACTCCTCGATCGAGAAGGAATACCTCGTGCGGGTCGAAGGCAACCTTTCCACCGACGGCATGAAGCACCTGCAGTACGGCCTGACGCTCGATGGCGTGAAGCTGAAGCCCGCACAGGTGTCATGGCAGAACGAACACCAGCTGCGCTTCGTGCTGCGCCAGGGCCGCAAGCGCCAGATCCGCCGGATGTGCGAGCTCGTGGGTCTTGTCGTGACCGGGTTGAAGCGCGTCCGCAGCGGCAACGTACCATTGGGAGGGCTACCGGTGGGTAAGTGGCGATACTTGCGGCCGGACGAGAAGTTCTGACAGTGGCGAGATTCCGTTATCGGTAACCGCGCTTGATTTCACCGGATGCGGCTTGCGCTCCTAGCGTGCCGCGAGCCGCCAAAGGGAGGTGATTTCAGCCGCGCGCGCGATATGGAGCGGGTCCGTTTTGTCAGCGGCTCGCGGATGTCGCGGCGGTACATCGTTTCGGCCCAGAACGCGCAATCCCGCAGCCTCGAACTCTTCGAGCAACTGCGCGCGGGTCCGCAGACCGAGGTGTTCCGCTAGGTCGGAAAGGATCAACCATCCCTCACCGCCCGGCTCCAGATGCTCCGGCAGCGCCCTGAGAAATCCGCGCAGCATTCGGCTTTCGGGATCGTAGATTCCGTTTTCCATGAGCGAGCTTGGCCGCGCTGGAATCCATGGTGGGTTGCATATAACGAGCGCCGCGCGACCTTCGGGAAAAAGGTCCGCGTGCACGACATCGACGCGTTCCGAAAGCCCGAGCCGTCGAACGTTCTCACATGCACACGCCAACGCGCGTACATCGAGATCTGTAGCGACCACGCGCGGAATACCGCGCCGTGCAAGTACCGCGGCGAGCACACCGGTGCCCGTGCCGATATCGAAAGCAACACTGGATGCAACGCACACAGCCGGCAGAAGCGTCGTGCTGACGAGGTCCACGTACTCACGGCGGATCGGCGCGAAGACACCGAAGTGCGGATGGATTCGGCCTCCTGCCTCCGGAAGCTCGATGCCTTTCGTGCGCCATTCGTGCGCACCAATCACCCCGAGCAACGCTCGCAGCGATGTGACTGATGAAGTCTCCGCGGGACCGAAGGCCTCCGCGCAGGCTTGTCGGATATCGGGCGCTCGTCGCAACGGGATCGTGTAGTCGTCGTTGAGCGGGACCAACAAGGCGTTGAGCGCGCGGGCCCGTTGCGATCTGGCCTGGCGGTAGAGATGGAATGCTTCGGCCGGGCCGGCGATCGAAGTTGCGGCTGAAGCTCGCGATCTACGCTGCGAACGATCTGCGCGATTCCCCAACGCACTTAACATCTGGCGTGCCTCCTGAAAGTCGCCGCGCCAGAGAAGCGCGATCCCTTGACACGCGAGACCGTAGGCCTCGTCTGCTGTCATTTTCCCGTCAGCGACAACGGCGCGCGTGGCAGGCGGCGTACAGTTGTGGGAGCGCCAAAGTGCCTCGAATGACTTGCCGTCCTCGAGCCAATGAATCATCGGGACAGAGCCATGCGGAGGTGCCATAGAGGAGACAAGCTTGCTGCGCGACCTACAAAAGCCTGATCTAGCTGGAGGTTGTTGCGCGGTTTGTCCAATCCATCATCGAAGCGACCGACACGCGCCGATCATATTTTCCACGGGAAAAATTGTCGGAGATGCCTAGCTTGGTAGGCTCCTCCGCGTGCGGCGTGGTTGTGCGTTGCTGCGTCATTCAGGGCGTTTATCGCCTAACAGGCGGGGTTTCTCATGATCAGAAGTACAATGTCGATCCGTTCGTCAGCCTGGAGTCATTGCTTGGCCAGCATAAGCGGCATCGCGCATGTGCAACTCACCGTCTCGAGCATGCAGAGATCGGTACCCTTCTACAAGAAGCTGCTCCAGTCGCTGGAGATGATCACGCTGATGAACACGCCGGAGATCTTCTACTGTATCGGTGGGCGCACCGGTATCGCCATCTCTCCCGCGGCTCCCGAATTCCTTGCAGACACGTTCAGCCAACGGCGCACCGGGCTTCATCACCTGTGCTTCCGCGCACGGAGCCGCGAAGATGTCGACGCGATTTACAGGACGGCGCTCGAGCTATCCGCGAAGATCGTTCGCGCTCCGCAGGAGGGCGAGTGGGCGCCCGGCTACTACTCCACTCTGTTCGAGGACCCGGACGGCATCCGAATCGAGGCCAACTTCGTGCCGGGCAAGGGGCATTTGAGCGAGCGTTCATAACCTGACGGTGCATCGAGCGGGGGAGGCGGGTATGCCACGGCTCAAGTTCTACTCGGGCACTAAGAACGCGTCGAGCTGGGCCATGCGCGCCTGGCTTGCGCTCAGGGCGGCGGGGCTCGAATTCGAGGAGGAGATCGTCGACATACGACGACCGCAGCGCTTCCGGAACCTCGCCCGTGTAGCGCAGTTTTCCCCGCCGGCGATGGTGCCGGTCCTGTGCGTCGACGGCGTCGCGATCAGTGACTCGCTGGCCATCATGGAGTATGCCAACGATGTGTGCGGGGGGCACCTGCTGCCCGCGGACTCCGTGCTGCGCGGTCAAGCGCGGTCGCTCGTCGCGTGGCAGCACTCCGGCCTGTCGGGGATCTGTGGACGCATCTCTTTCGAAAGTGCCTTCTATCCGGTGAAGCGCAAACTGGCCACCACGGAGCTTGCGGAGTGCGGCCGCTTGTTCGATTGGCTCGAACGGCTACTTCGCGCGGGCCAGGGGCCGTTTCTGTTCGGCGCAGCCTCGCTTGCCGATTTTGCGCTCACACCTGCCGTCATCCGCCTGACCCGACATGGCGTCGATCTCACGTCGTGGCATGCCGTGGGCGAATGGGCCGCGGCCATCCTACACCACCAGCTTGTGGCCGAATGGATGCGCGAGGCGGATGGTCAGCCGCCGGTTTGGCTAGAGGATTATTTGATTCCGGGCGAGTCGCTCCAACAGCTCGCCGACCCAAACGGATGATTCGACGGGGCTCGCGCGTGCTCGAGCTCTCGCCCATTCACACGTCAGTACGCACCGAAGCCCAGCGACACCGTGATCGAGCTGTCAGCTGCGTCCGATCAGCCTGGTGCAGTGGATGTCGCTATCGGCGACGACGGGGGCCTGGAATTGACGTTCACGGATACGAGCGATACGTCAGCGTCAGGCAAGGTCTGTTACGGAGAGCGGATTGTGGTCGGCTGACAGGTTCGTCCGCTGGCTTTCGGCAGAGCCATTCGCCTTGTAGCTTCTGTACCTCACTATGACCGTTGGACTTCAGGCTATACCCTGTAATTCATGGCATTATTTACAGGGTATAGCCTGTATTAATATGGATTATTACAGGGTATGCCCTGTATACTTTGGCCCGAAGTCCCGGATGTCAGGTGAAAAATGAGTCCTGCCAGCTACTTATTGAGTGCAGCGCAGATCGACCGAAAGCTTCCGCAGCTACGCGCAGCCGCTGATCTCCTCGCAGCCTCGGCCCCGACCACGGGCTGGATCAAAGCGCTCCGGCGATCCCTGGGACTGACGGCTGCCGTCTTCGCGCGCCGCCTCAAGGTGAAGCAACAGAGCGCGGATGAGCTCGAAACCAGCGAGAAGGCCGGCACCATTACCCTAGCCTCTCTGCGTCGAGCCGCAGCCGCGCTCGACGCGGACTTTGTCTACGCAATTGTTCCGCGAAAGAAGCTCCGCGAAACGATTGCGGCGCGCGCGCGCGCTCTGGCGCGGGAGCGTATCGCACCGATTGCTCATTCCATGCGACTCGAGGCTCAAGGTCTTTCCGACAAGGAACTCGCCGAGCAGGTCGAGGAACTGGCACGTGACCTCGAGCGGCGTCCCCGCGAACTATGGCGCTAAGCGGAGCACATGCCCCGGGCGCAACGCCTCTCAGCGATGAGGACCTGCAGGGTCTCCGCATCCCCTCCGTCACGACACACGGAGAACTCAATCAGGTCGAAGCCGCGAACATCATCCGCGGCCAAGAATGGGCGCTCCGCGCTCGCACGGCTCGTCTCCCAGACATGCTGTCCGATGAGTTCATGCTGCGGCTTCATGACGCCATGCTGGGTGATGTCTGGACATGGGCTGGGGAGTTTCGAGTCGCCGACACCAACATTGGCGCTCCGTATCACCAGATCCGCGAACAGTTGCACAACGTCTACGCGGATGCTCGCACTTGGCTCGAACACAACGTCTACTCCCCTGAAGAGTTCGCCGTACGGCTCCACTATCGGATTGTGACCGTCCATCCATTCCGAAACGGCAACGGACGACACGCGCGCTTGGTGGCGCACATTGCGCTGGTTCGCCACTTCAACCGCACGACCCTGCCGTGGAGGAACAGCGCCCTGCACGCGCCGGATGCGGTCAGGCAAGCCTACATCGAGGCACTCGTAGCGGCCGATCATCACGACTTCGGACCTTTGCTGGCCTTCGCAATGGCCGCCTAAGAACACCGCCGCGGCCTGGGCGATCGTTGATCAGCCGCCGCACACGGGCCCGTACATCTTCCCCTGCGATCCTAAGAGCGTCGGCGCCGCCCTCACGCGCGCAAGCTCTTGGGGATTCATGGCTTGCGCTTTCACGATCTGCGCCATGAAGCAACGAGTCGCCTGTTCGAGCGCGGGTACCAGATCCACGAAGTAGCGCAGTTGACGCTGCACGAATCGTGGAACGAGCGCAAACGCTACGCCAATCTTCGCCCCGAGAAGCTGCGCGAAATCCGTGAGCCGATCACCGGCGCGCGGAGGTGTCTTGTCCCAGGACATGCGCTCAATGACAGGCGTCGTTGTGGACGCCCCCAAGCTCTAGTTCCCCAACGGCAGGTACCAGCGATCCGGATCTCACCTTGCGCCGAGGATGTGTTCGGGAAGGAATGTGACCACGGATGTCATCGCACAGTAATAGTCGCAACGCCGCTGATCGCGCGCCCGGCGGATTTGTCCGCGGGCAGTATGAGGCGGGCGAATCCTCGCCGGTCACTCAGTGGCTGGCCATCCTTGGCATACGCAAGGATGGCTCGCGCGTCACCGAGTTCCGGATCGATTTCGCCAGCTGAGAGCACCGTCGCATAGCCATCACTGCTGGTCACGACGATCGTGTGTCGCATTACTTCGTTCTTGCTCCCGGCAGACACCTTGATGGTCGCTTGCTGGATCAACGTCCATAGCAAGACTCCCGTGTAACTTCCGGTCAGCATGCCTTTTCCGGTTCTCAATGACACGGTCTCGGTCGTCGCCGGTTCGCGCTGCAGAGCGCTCAAGGCCAGGGATTTGGGGTGTTCCACCGCTCCGCCGATGGAAATGCTCTCTGCCCGAGCCGCTTTCCCGCGGGATTCGACTGGATCTGCCGCGGCGGCTGCATGGACCAACAAGACGGCCAGAAGTACGCATGCCACGGCCATCAGCGGACGGTTATGTGGCCACTCTGTTCGTGATCGCATGCGATCACCCCTTGCTCTCCGAGAAGTCGGACACAGCATGTATCGTCACTCCTCTGCCTAACCCAGGCCCTGATAGCGTGTCATTGTTCGAAGGCTAGACGCAGGATCGATCATGTCGCACGCAGTGCGACTGTGACTGGTACCCGCGCCGCTCTGACGGCCGGCAGCAGCCCGGCGATTATCCCCATGCCCAGCGCCCAGAGAAGGCCCAACAAAGCCAGAGCGGGCGTCACCGCCATGTGAAAGCTCGCGCCCAAGGGACTCGCTAAGAGCCCGTTGAAGAGCAGCCACGCCAGGAACGCTCCGATCAAAGCGCCAGGCAGTGCCAGAAGAATGGACTCGCACAGAATGGACGCAATCATCGATGTACTGCCGAATCCGACGGCCCGCAACGTGGCCAATTCGCGCCGCCGGCCATCGCCGATCGCGTACAGCGAGTTGGCGGCGCCGATGGTCGCGGCAAGCGCCATGATCGCACCTACGAAGTAGCTGACGAAGTTCAGGATGCCATTGATCTGCTGCACGCTCTGCTCGAAGACTGCCGCTTCGTGCTGGATTTTCAAGTGCAGCGATGGGTTCGCCTTGAGCGCGTTGGTCACGTCAGCAAACGCCGCGGCGGACTGCAGCATGAGGCCCGCCTGGTTAAACGTGTTGCGCCCGAAGGCGGACAGAATCGTATCGCCGTCCCCAAAGACGAGACAGGCGGTGCTCGGGAGCTCGAAGTTCCCAACGACCAGCCAGTCGCCTCCGCGCAGGTGCCTCTTGGCACCAATGCCGAAGTCCTCGTATTGCCGCACGCAGTTGTTGCTCGCGATCAGCTCATGGAGTCCGGGGTTGAACAGGCGCCCCGCGGTCAGGCGCAACTCAGGCCGGTAATCGCTGAGACCGGGGGTCATCGCGATCAGCGGAAAGCCGGTCTGCGTTCGGTCGACCTTGCTGCGTGCCTGTACGAACACGGCCGCCTGCAAGACGACGATTGGCTTGCCCTGCGCATCGCGTCGTATGCCGGGCAGATCGAGAATCAGCGGCACCGCATCTTTCGCGATGCTGCTCTGTGCCGGTGAGGGTGCATCGACACTCGTTAGAATGGCGCGATTGGGGCTCGCATTGCCCAGCGCCTCCCGCCGCGCGCCGACACCCAAGGCGAGCATGGACACCAGCACTCCGACGGCGCAAGAGACGCCGACGACCACGGTACATACCAACCCCAGGCGTGCGGGAATGCCTGCGAGGTTGATGCGCAACAGGGCCCAGAACTGTCTTGCGATGCTCATCGAGCGTCACCGACCGGCAAGCGCATCAACCACCTGCAGCCTCGCGGCCCGCGAAGCCGGCAGCGCGGCGCTGATCAGCGCAACGATAACGGCTCCGATCAATCCGACTGCAATGACGCTCAGCGGCATGGAAAGCCCGGGTATGAACTTCGCGGCGTAGGGGAATGCCCCGATCGCGCAGACGAGTCCCAGGAATGCGGCAGTGACGCAGACGACCACGCCTTCGCCGGCCACGATCAGAAACATCGCGCGATCGCCGAATCCCAAGGTCTTCAGTACCCCGAACTCCGAGCTTCGCTCGCGAATCGTCTGCATCATCATGGTCGTCGTGGAGAAAAGCAGCGCCACGAGCACGGCGCCGATGACCGAGCGAATGAGAAAGTCGAGATCGCCGATCGAGCGCATCTGCTGCTGTGCATTCTCCCTGAACGAGGCCGTCTTGGTCTCGTTGGACGAATTGGTGAACAGCCGATCGATGGTGTCGGACATGTCCGCCGCGCGCGTCGGATCCGAGATGATCGCGTAGAAGTTGCGCACGGTGCCCCGGTTGAGCGCTCGCGCCTCATCCAGATAGGTGTAGTTGATTACGATGAAACTGGCCTCACCGGGCTCATGATCCGTCACCGTGCCCACGATCTCGAAGGACCAGGTTCCCGACCCGTCAGTCTTCAGGGTGTTCACGGAGCCGATCGAGGTAGGAGAGCGGCAGAGGCGCTCCGCCGAAATCCGCGGGACCGACGAACAGGACATCGGCGCGAGTGTCGGCAATGGAGCGCTCCACACCCGTCTTCATGCCTTGCAAGACACCGAACAGGGCAAAGGCCACTGCGACCTGCAGCAGGATCAGAGCCGTGCGTCCGGGCTTACGCCAGATACCGGACCAGATGAGAGGGAGGTATTTCACGCCCAACGCTCAAGGCGATTCTGCGCTCCGCAGTCTACTAAACTACGCTCCGAGCGGTAGGACTGGGAGCGTCACTGTGGCTGGACATGCGATTGCCGTCTACGGCGCGACGGGTCATACCGCACAGTTCGTGCGCCGCGAGTTGGAGCGGCGCGGATGCAGCATCGTCCTGATTGCGCGCCAGCCTCCGGGCGAGGCTCAGCGCGAAAGCACGCAGTGGAGGCGCGCGCAATGCGACGCTCCTGATGCGCTCGATCACGCGCTCGAAGGGGCCAGCTCGGTTATCAACTGCGCAGGTCCGTTCGCGGACACAGCTCCGGCCCTGGCCGAGGCCGCACTCCGCAGAGGCATTCACTACCTCGACATCACCGCGGAACAGCGCTCGGTCCGCCAGACACTGGCGACCTACCACGACGAAGCCAGGGCGCGGGGCGTCGTCATCGTTCCGGCAATGGCCTTCTATGGCGGACTGGCCGATCTTCTGGCAACGGCAGCCTGCTCCGCAATGCGCTCGGTCGAAAGCATCGAGATCGGTGTTGCGCTTGACTACTGGCATCCAACGCGGGGTACTCGGAGCACGGGAGAACGCAATACCGCGCGCCGTCTCATCGTCTCTGGTGGCCGCTTGGAGCCGCTTCCCAGTCCGGCCCCGACCGGGAACTGGAGCTTTCCGGAACCATTCGGCAAGCAACCGGTGAGCAGCGTGCCGCTATCGGAGATCATCCTCATTTCCAAGCACATCGCGGCAGCGCGCATTCGGAGCTTCATGAACGACGCGCCGCTGGGAGACCTCGGCAACTCTCAAACGCCGCCACCCACCGCGCAGGACGCCAGCGGAAGATCGTCACAGCGTTTCTTCGTCGACGTTGTTGCCAGAGGTGATCGAGGCGCCGTGCGGATCGCCGCCAGCGGCCGTGATATCTATGCGGTGTCCGCGCCACTCGTGGTTGAAGCGTGTCTGCAGATCCTGCAGCACCCGCCTCGCCAGGGTGGCACTTACGCACCAGGCGAGATCTTCGATCCGAAGAGCTTCTTGGGTGCGTTGAGCTCGGATCTCAAAGTTACTCGGCCCAGCGCAGCATCCGTCAGCGGCATTCTGTGACACCTGCGGACCCATCGGCCGCAGTCGGACCTCAGGAAAGGGCAACGAGCATTCCATTACGGAGCTCGTGGCCGTCCGGCGGCCCGTGCCGCCTCCAATAGTCCACGAGCCGCAGACGCCTGATGATGCCGTGAAATCGATGATCGCGCCGGAATGGCCGCATCTCCGGCATCCACAGCATGCCCCACTGGATGCCAATCGTCCCACTCGAAGCGAACTGATCGAGCGATGCGTTGGCGAACGCGAACGCATCATCCAGTGCGCCGAGCATCACGAGCCAAAGCAACACACGTCGCCGATCGACGATGCCCAGTGCCGTTGCGGAGCCTTTCGCGGTCAGCGCTCCAAATGCCTGGATCGCCGTACCCTTCAGCGAAGGATCCGCGAGACTGGCGCAGCCGAGCTTGAATGCCTGCATGCCGGCAACGAGTAACGGCGTGCTCAAGCTGGAGCAGATGTGCTCCGATGCCTCAGTGAAGCTTCCGGCGCGAATGGCAAGCTGGGCGCGGATGTCGCGCAGCACCGGATGTACACCAGGCCAGCCCAGCTCCTCGGCCATATCAGCATGACTGCTCGCTTCGGAATCGAGGCCGAGAAGAAGGGACGCGAGGGCCGCTGCGATCGCGCCCAGCGGCTGCGAGGGCACTAGTAGCTCGATACTGAGTGACTCTTCGCGGGCGAGATGCAGATGTCCGACGGGTTGCCTGAGCTGCCAAATACGTGTCACGCGCGCATCCGGATCATCCTCCGAACGACAAGCCGCATCGAAGTGCCGGTGCGCTTCGTTCCAGGCACCGCGCGCCACGCAGATGTTACCCATGGCCTGATGGCCGCGAGCGAGCTCCGGCGCCGCTTCGAGCGCGCGCCGTGCGTCGCTCTCCGCCGCTTCGAGCGTCTCGGCCGAAGCATGATCGAAGGCCACAAGCACCGTGCGGATCAAGGCAAGGTGCGCGAGCGCTTGCACGAACCCCGGATCGCGGTCGATAGCCCCCTGGAGAAGTGTGCAAGCGGCGTTGAGATTGTCCGGGCTCGGCCGATTGCTGAGCGCTCGCGACTGTAGATAGAGCTGATACGCGCGGGACTCCTGCGGCGGCGCACCAACTTGTCCTGCCTCCGTGGTGCGCGGCGGCACAGCCAGGTAGTCCAAGCTCGTATCCGCAGTCTGGGACACCTTGACGTTGGCCACCAAGCGATAACCGCGGCCGCGCTCCGTCACAATGAATGGCGACCCACTCGTGCTCCAGCCGAGCGCACGCCTGAGGCGCGAGACGATCTGGTCGAGGCTGTTGTCGCTCACGACGACGTTCGGCCAGAGCGCCTTCATCAACGTTTCCTTGCCGATGAGCTCGCCTGCGTGGCGAACCATCAGGAGCAGCGCATCGAAGGCCCGCGGCGTGAGATAGAGCGGCTCGCCATTGCCATTGACGAGCAACCGCCGCTTCGGATCGAGGCGGAATTCTCCAAACTCGTACAAGAGAGCCATGAAGCCGTAGGCACGCCGAGTGACAATTCAGAATAAATCAGGAACGGGGAGCACGGTAGCCGCTAGCATCATCGACGACGCGGACGAGCGGCATTTCCTCATTGATGCGAGTCGCCTCGCTCGCAGCCGCCGCCCGTAAACACAGACGTACTGCACCGCACCGTTCAACATGGAGGTCGAAATGACTGACAGCACCATTGCGGCGGCGCAGACCGCACCTAGCGCAAGCGCGCTAGTCGGCGTCAGCACGCGCGCGCACGGTCGATTGTTCCGTGGCATGTCGATCCTGATGCTCGCAATCGTGCTTACCGGCTTCGCCAGAACCTTGTTTCTGAGGCCGCTTTTTCACGTGCCGTCGATCCCTTGGTACCTGTACATGCATGGGATCGTGCTGACTTCCTGGTTTGCGCTGCTCTGCGTGCAAACATCCCTCATCGCTGCGCGGCGTATCGACTTGCACCGCCGACTGGGAATCCTCGGCGGGGTGCTCGCGATCGCCGTGGTCGGCATGAGCCTCATCGCTGTGCTCGGGTTTCCCGCACATTTCAAGGCCGGACGCCTGTCCATCGATACTCCCTTCGATTTCCCAACCGTCTCTCAAATCGTCTGGACGGACTTGGCAAGCCTTGCAGTCTTCTCCGTGTTCACCGCGACGGCGCTCGCGCTGCGGCGTCGTCCCGAGGCACACCGGCGCTTGATGCTGCTTGCCACAATCGCGATCTTGGGACCCGCTGCAGCACGAGCGGGCGAGTTGCCAGCCCGGATCCTTAGTATTGCCGTGCCCGGCCTGGCAGCATTGATCCTCGTCGGATTGCCGTTGACCCTGCTCGCATACGACTTGCATTCAAGGAGGCGATTGCACCCCGCCACTGCATGGGGCGTACTCGCCTACTTCGGGGCGTTCCTCGGTGCGGGTGCATTGTCCGGCACTGCAATGGGACGTGCGCTCACCCGGGCGCTCGAGTAGGCCAGAGCCGATACCGGATCGGTAGCCCGCTCTTAAGCAACCTCCAGCGAAGGCGGATTGAACGCGTCAATCGCCTTCCAATCCTGTCCGTGGGGATACGCGAAGGAAATCGCGCGGATCTTGGCGAAGTCGACTTCCTCGCCAGCGAAGGGGAGCTTGCCTTCGGCCTTATAGGCCTCCAGCGCCCGCAGCAACATGCTGCGCGCACGCAGGATCACCAGATCGCATCTTCCCAGATGCTGTTGGCTGCGATCGACGATCGGCCCCATCGACTCCTGGACGACGAAATCCTCATAGGCATTGCCGCGTCCCACGATCCCGCTCCAGTGGCCGCGCTTCATCGCCGCGCGATCCTGGTGCCACATGTTGTCGCGACTACCCATGTCCGAATTGAAGAAGTCAGGGTCGCCCGAATCGGAGCCGTAGATACCCGTGTCGGCGGGCATCGGCCCATGCACGTTGAAGGCGATATACCACTGCGCCGTCCACTCATCGTCGATGGGGATGGAGCAGCACGCGAGCGCCGGGCCGCCGGGGGCCGCGGGGATGAACGAGAAAAACGGCAGGGCGACCTCGCGGATGCGAGCGTAGCAGCGCCCGTTCGCCTGTTCGCGCAGCGCTCCTTCGCGGAAGCCATAGGGCTTGGCAACCAGCTCGAAACTGGGCGCCGTGTTGTCGAGCATGTAATCGGATTCAACTCTGAAGACCTGGCGTCCCGCTGCGCTGCCGATATTGGAAGCGTGCAGGAAGCTCACATGCGCCGAATCCAATAGCGCCTCGAGCCCTTGCAGCCAGTTGCAGTGAATGATCCCGCGGCGCGGCGACACCTGAGCGTCGGGCAGGCTCGTAAACTCGAAATCGGGAAACCGTGGCGGGCTCGCCTTGTGCTTGCCGAGATAGACCCAGACCAACCCACCGCCCTCGTGAGTGGGGTGGCTACGCACGGGCACGCTCGCGGTGAAGCGCTCGCGTGAGGCGCGCAGCTCGGTCGGCGCGTCGATGCACTTGCCATCGACCGAGAATTTCCAGCCGTGGAAGATGCACCGCAGGCCCCCTGCCTCATTGCGCGCGAGCGCAAGACTCGCGCAGCGGTGCGGACAGGCTTCCTGCATGAAACCGACGCGACCATCGGTCGCTCGGAAAGCGACGAAGTTCTCACCGAACAGGCGCACCCGCTGCGGTGCGCCGTCGACCTCCAGCTTGGCCGAACGACAGGCCGGCACCCAGTACTCGCGCAGCAGCGCGCCCATCGGTGTGCCCGGCCCAACGCGGGTCAGAAGCTCATTCTGTTCGGGACTGAGCATGAGTGATCTCCTAACAAGTCTGTGCGTCATCCGGCGAAGCGACGGCTGTGCCGGTGCGGCGTCCATCGCACGGCGTCGCGCCTTTGCGCGCGATTTACGCTCGCCGGGACGCGCTGTCCAGAAGCAAGCGACGTGCGCCCAGCCTCAGCGCAATCCGTAGACGAGGATGCGACTCTTGTCGGCCGCTCCGGGCCAGGCGAAGGACTTCATGCCGGAAGCGACGCCGAGCAACTCGTGCCCGCCCGCGCTGTACACGACGAGTCCGCCGCCGATCGACTGCCCCGTGCTCGTCTGCCAGAGCACGAGGCCGTCAGTCTGACTGAGCGCGAAGATATCCCCGCTCAGATCGGCGGCAAACACGAGATCGCCGCCCGTGGGCGTGACGCCGGCGACGATCGGATGCGGCGCCTTGAACTTCCAGCGCACGCGTCCGTTCTCGGCCTCGAACGCAGTCACCCAGCCGTGAGCAGTGCCCGGCGCGTCAACCATCTCCGCCATCGAGCCCGCGCTTCCGAACCAGACCTGGCCGGGAGGTGGTACCGCGAGCTCGCGCACGAGCTGCACGTGAGCGCAGAGGTCCACCGCGCCGACGAACAACGAGTTCGTGTGCGGACTGAAGGCGGCACCGTTCCATTCAACTCCTCCGCCCATGCCCGGACAGAAATGCACCTGATGATCGCGCGACAGCGGCACGTCCACGTTCTCGCGAGTCGTGGTCGGGGTCTGTGAAAGCAGCGGAATGATCGGCGGCCGATCAGTCGACGCCGCAGCCGAGCGGGTGACCTTCGAGCGGTCGAGAATCGAAAGCAGGCCATCCTTGTTCGCCGAGGCGATAATGCTGCGCCCGCCGCGGGTGATCGCAAGCATCGGGGCGCTGTCGACATCCCAGTCATGACTGTCATGCTTGACGAGCTGGTTGTAAGCGAGGAGCCGTCCGCTTGCCGCATCGAGCGCGATGACCGAGTCCGCGTAGAGGTTCTCTCCGGTGCGATCGAGCGTATCGAAGTCGGGCGCGGGGTTTCCGGCGGGAACATAGAGGATGTCCTGCGCCGCATCGATCGTGAAGGAGGTCCAGAACGCACCGCCCGAGATCGGCAGTCGTGGATTGGTCCACGTGCTGCGCGCATAGCCTTGTCCCGGCACCACATCGAAACGCCAGAGGATGTGCCCGTCGCGGGCATCGAGTGCGTACACGTGCCCCGTGACACCGACCGTATCCCCGCCGGCATTGCCCACGTACACCCGGCCATTCGCGGCGATAGGAGCCATCGGAATGGAGATGCCCGGGTCCGTTACGTCGAGCGCACGCTCCCATAGGATGTGACCGTCTGCGGCAGCCAATGCGATCACATGCGCATCTGCGGTGCCCCTATAGAGCCGTCCATCAAGGTAGGCAAAGCCGCGATTGACTGCGAGCCCGGGCGGCCCTGCGCCTTTGTCATGGCGGCTCCACTTCTCCTTGCAGCTCGCAGCATCGATCGCGTAAGAGCCCTGGAAGGTCGTGAAGTACATCGTCCCGCCGATGACGAGCGGCCCGGTCTGAAAAGAGACCACCTCCGGAAGCGTGTACGCACAGCGCAATGTCAGCTGTGCGACATTCGCGGCGGTAATTTCCACGAGCGGTGAGTAGCGGTCGCCCGCGAGCGTGCGGTTGTACGCGGGCCAATCGGCCGACTGCACCGCAAGCGGCGCAGCGCCCGAGATCCGCGCACAACCGAGGAGCATCGCCAGCGCGATGCAGAGCGAACGAGGGTGCTTCGACATGCCTGCCTCTCGGAGGTACCGCGACCAAGCCCTGAGCGTTGTCTGCACGATCGACCGCGTACATTACCTTTGTAATGCCGAGCTGCAAGGGCCGCCGTGGAACGGGCCGTGGTCCCGGCGGTTTAAGGCACGTGAGCATATGTAGCAAAGCTGTGCACTTGTGCGTGGCTAAGCCGTGGCTAAGCTCTTGATTTGCAGAGTAGACTCGGCTCTGAGCTTGAAGACCGCCGCAAGTGCTGTTGCGGTCACGAACTCTGCAGCGTTTCACCAGTCCGAGAGCATGCGCGGTCCGCACCTGCCGTGCTCCCGGGCGGAATAGACGTTTATCTTGCAACGCGTTGGTTCACTCACCGGGCAGCTATAAAATGTCGATGACCAAGAGCGGAGAGGGAATGCGCAAGAGCGGAGCATCGTTGATCCATGCGCTGATTCAGGCCAGTGCGTATTTGGCCGTGGTTTGGCTTGCGCTTTCGGCCGAGGTCGCGTTTGGCCAGCCGACCGAGCAGGGCCAACCGGCTACCCAGAACCACCAGGCCACGCAGGGACAGGAAGCGGCTCATTCGAGCGGCACCCAGCGCTTCAACGATCTGACCAATAACAACTGCTCGAAATGCCACAATGCCACGGACTGGGCCGGAGGCTTGGCCTTCGATACCTTGGATGTGAATCAGGTCGGCCAGGACCCGGAGGTGTGGGAAAAGGTCATCAATAAGCTTACCGGCCGGCTGATGCCGCCGGCGGGACAGAAGCAGCCAACGCAGGCCGATGTCGATGCCTTCGTTGACTATCTCAAGACCTCGGTCGACAACTCCGCGCAGGCCCGCTACGTCGGCCACGTGCCGCTCGAGCGTCTCAGCCGCAACGAATTCGCGGCCTCGGTGAAAGGTCTGCTCGGGGTGGA
>Ga0335077_10003026_pt1 | contig 20169 bp, 16 predicted proteins | sample Lox_Sample_31_FD_207151 | JGI IMG/M metagenome (GOLD analysis project Ga0335077, IMG submission 207151) | Soil microbial communities from Loxahatchee National Wildlife Refuge, Florida, United States - Lox_Sample_3.1 | ecosystem: Environmental > Terrestrial > Soil > Wetlands | place: USA...
CGCAAGCGCCAGGGTCATGATGAAGAGCAATAAGGTTCGATTTAACACGATGCCCCATATGATAAACCCATCTCTGTTCCCGTACACTAGGACGTATGATTCTGAGACTGCTCTGGCCGTTTCAGTGCTCACACTCGCGTTAGCGCTTGCCTGGGATTCGAAAGAGGTGAAACTGCCGCCACCCTTCGCCACGCCGTCAGTGGACAATGGCCCGCACGTTATTGATAAGCCCGAGGGCGCTGAGCTCAAGCTGCCCACTGGATTCCAAGTGGACATCTACGCGGAGGGATTCGAGCGGCCGCGGTTCATGTTGCTCGGGCCGAAAGGCGAGTTGCTGCTTTCCGACAGCGCGGATAGCGGCGTCATCTACCTGTTTGAAGACGCTGCCAAACCCGGCCAGCGCAAAAAGCTAATCGAGCGGCTGGACCGCCCCTACGGTCTTGCGTTCTGGAAGGACTACCTCTACGTGGGCGAACAGACGTCGGTCAAACGCTATAAATATGATGCAGAAAACCATACGGTGGGCAAGGGCGAAGAAGTGATCTCGCTCGCGGGCTTGGGTGGAGGCCACTGGACGCGCTCGCTGTTGTTTGACGGCAAAGGCGAGAAGTTGTATGTCGGCGTCGGTTCGCGGTCAAATGTCTCGGCCGGCGAGGATCCGCGTCGCGCGGCCATCAACCGCTACAACCCCGACGGCTCCGGGCATGAGATCTTCGCTTCAGGCACGCGCAATCCGATCGGTCTTCACTGGTATCCGGGAACACAGACTTTGTGGGCTGCCGTGCAGGAACGCGATCTGCTTGGCGACGATCTGGTGCCCGATTATTTCACGCACATCCAGCAAGGCGGATTTTACGGCTGGCCTTACGCCTACACCGGTCCGCATGAGGATCCGCGGAGGAAGGGAGAGAAGCCCGATCTGGTGGCCAAGACCATCGTGCCGGACGTGATCCTGCCGGCGCACGTGGCCGTCCTGGATTATCTTTTCTATACGGGCACGCAGTTTCCACCGGAATACCGCGGCGGCGCTTTTCTCGCCTTCCACGGATCCTGGAACCGGTCCAAGCGCGTGGGCCAGGAGATTGCGTTTCTTCCGTTCAAAAACGGCAAACCCGCTGCGGAACAGCCTCGATACTTTCTCACTGGCTGGATGCTTGCGCCCGACAAGCGCGAAGTGTGGGGGCGTCCGGTAGCGCTTCTTCAGATGGCCGACGGCAGCGTACTGGTTTCTGATGATGGTGGAAATAAGATCTGGCGCATCAGCTACAAACGCAATTGAAGCGCGCAAGCCGAACTGCTGTTCTTGCCGGGTGGCTGTGCGCAACCGCCGGCGCGGCTCCGTTCTCACACCGCATCCATCTGAAGCTCAAGCCCGATTGCGCGAGCTGTCACACAACAGTCACGCACAGTACTCAGGTTGAGGACAACAACCTGCCTTCACCGGCGGCATGCAAACCGTGCCACGAGAATGCCTCGATTCCGGCAGCGCCTCAAACCCTTCTTGCGCATTTCAGCCACGAAAAGCACCTGCAGCTCGGCAACATCGCCCCGATCATCGCCAAGGCAATTGATACCAGCCAGTATCTGTCCCCTGCCGGAGATCTTCGTGCGCGCCTGAACGGCACGAATGCGTGCTTCGGCTGCCATCGCGGCATCGATACGTCAGACGCGGTGAGCCGCGCAAATATGCCGCAAATGGCGGATTGTCTGGTGTGCCACAACAAGATCGACCTGCCGTTCAGTTGTGAACAGTGCCACGGCCCCGGGGCCAAGCTGCGGCCGGCCGACCATCCTCCGGAATTTCTGGAATCCCATTCACGCCCGGACGCCACGTTCGACAAGACGACCTGCGCGCTCTGCCACGGCCGGCGTTTCCGGTGTTTGGGATGCCACTAACCGATGACTTTCGGCAAAAATAGAGCAATACTTATTGGCTTGAGATGGCATCGAATTACTGAGCCTTATGTCCATGTATCCTGCGACTCGCGTACTCATCGTGGCGCTGTCACTTTCGGCCTTGGCGTGGGCCCAGACGGCGGAGAAGGCCCCGGAAACCAAACCGCCCGACGCGCTTCACGACCTTAGCATTGCGCTTCAATCGCTCTCCCAGCGCGCGGGCCAGGCCGTAGTCGAGATTTTCTCAACGGGATTCGTTCTGAACAATGACGAGGAGGCGGGCAATGCCGCCCTGCTTTCGCGGCAGCGCAGCACGGGCTCGGGCGCCATCATCAGCCCTGATGGGTACATCGTCACCAACGCGCATGTTGTCAAAGGAGGGCGGCGCATTCAAGTGCAACTGGCCAATGCAACGGAGCGGCGGCCGGGTCACTCCGTGCTGCGGACGATGGCCGCGAAGCTGGACGCGAAGATCGTCGGCGTGGATCGCGACAGCGATCTTGCGGTCCTGAAAATTGACCGCACCGGATTGCCGTTTCTGCCATTCGGCGACTCAGAGGAGCTGCGTCAGGGCCAACTCGTTCTGGCGTTCGGCAACCCGCTGGGGCTCGCGAATTCGGTCACCATGGGCATAGTCAGCTCTATGGCGCGCCAGCTCAAGCCGGAGGACCCCATGATCTACATCCAGACCGATGCGCCCATCAATCCAGGCAACAGTGGCGGACCTCTACTCGATGCCGACGGCCGGATTGTCGGCATTAACACCTTCATCCTGACGCAATCGGGTGGCAGTGAAGGAATCGGCTTTGCCATTCCGAGCAACATCGTGCAAAGCGTGGTGCGGCAGATCCGAAAGAGCGGCCACGTGCATCGCGGCCAGATTGGCGTTTATGCGCAGACCATTACGGCTTCGCTCGCCTCTGGCCTGGGACTTGCGCGCGACTGGGGCGTGGTGCTGGCCGACGTCGAGCCGGACGGGCCCGCGGATGCCGCCGGCCTGAAGGTCGGTGACATTGTGTTGAGCCTCAACGGACGAACCATGGAGAACGCCAGGCAGCTTCAGGTGAATCTCTATCGCCGGCCGTTGGGCGAGAAAGTCACCATTGAAGCGTTGCGCGGAGACCAGAAGCTCGCCTTTGAGGTGGAAGTCATCGAGCGCGACGATGATCCGCTGCGCTTTGCCGACCTGGTCAAGCCCGAAGAGAACGTGATTGCCAGATTGGGCATTCTGGGTGTGGACATTAATCAGAAGATTGCGCAAATGCTGCCGGACTTGCGAAAAAAGTACGGCGTAGTGGTGGCTGCGCGCGCTGCTGGCTCTCCGTACTCTACGGAGCTTGATCCGGGCGATGTAATCTATGCCGTCAACGGTGAAGTCGTTACCTCGGTGGCCGCCCTGCGCGCTGCGCTCGACAAGCTTAAACCTGCCGAACCCGTGATCCTCCAGATCGAGCGTGATGGGCGCCTGATGTTCCTGGATATGGAACTGGAGTGAACGTTTTTGTTATAGTAGTTGGTTCATGAAACTTGCTTCCGTCGCCGGGCGCCATCCTCATCATCACGGCTATTCCCACACGCGACGGGCGCTCTTCTAAATTTCTCCAGAGCGAAATCGGAAAGGATGCCCGCCGCGGTTTTTGGCGGGCTTTTTGTTTCTTAGCGATATGGACCTCGATTTTCAGAAGTCGGACGGGCTGGTGACAGCCGTGATTCAGGACCACGCCTCGGGCCGCGTCCTTATGGTGGGCTTCATGAACGAAGAAGCGTTTCGCAAAACCGTCGAAACGGGCTTCGCGACGTTTTATAGCCGATCGCGCCGCAAGTTGTGGCTGAAGGGTGAGACTTCGGGCCACCGCCTGGTGGTCAAAGAGATCGCAACGGATTGTGATCGTGATGCCGTGCTGGTGCGCGTGGAAGCGTTGGGTCCCGGCGTCTGCCACAACGGTTATCAGAGTTGCTTCTACCGGCGCCTTCAAAATGGACGGTGGGTGGAATCGGAGGCTCGCACCTACGATCCGGATGCGGTCTACGGGAGCAAAGAATGAGGCTGAAACTGGGCATTCCGAAAGGCAGTCTGGAAGCCGCCACCATCGACTTATTTCGCCGCGCCGGTTACAACATCACCACGAGCACGCGCTCGTATTTTCCGGCGATTGATGATCCGGAGGTGGAATGCATGCTCATCCGGGCGCAGGAAATGGCGCGCTACATTGAAGACGGCATTCTGGACGCCGGTTTGACGGGTCGCGATTGGGTGGAGGAGAGCGAAGCGAAAGTCGAGGCGATCGCCGACTTGGTCTACGCCAAGCAGAGTTTCGGCAAGGTGCGGTGGGTGCTGGCCGTGCCGGAGGCCTCCCCGTTTCACTCCGTAAAAGACTTGCAGGGCAAGATCATCGCGACCGAACTGGTGGCCACCACGAAGCGCTATCTGGCCGCGAACGGCGTGAACGCCAAGGTGGAGTTCAGTTGGGGCGCCACGGAAGTGAAGCCACCGGTGCTGGCCGACGCGATTGTCGAAGTTACCGAGACCGGCTCTTCGCTGCGCGCCAACAAGCTCAAAATCATCGACACAGTCATGGAGTCCAATACGCAACTCATCGTCAACGTGGACTCGTGGAAAGACGCCGGAAAGCGGCGCAAACTCGAAGATATGCGCATGTTGCTCGAGGGCGCCATCAACGCGCTGGGGAAGGTCGGGCTGATGCTGAACGTTCACAAAGGCAGCCTGTCCCAGGTGCTCGCCGTGCTTCCGGCGCTGAAGCGGCCCACCATCTCGCATCTAAGCGACGAGGACTGGCTGGCCGTGAATACGATTCTGGATGAATCCACCGTGCGCGACATCATCCCGCGCCTGAAGCAGGCCGGTGGACAGGGAATCGTAGAGTACCCGCTCAACAAGATCGTCATGTGATCCTGCCATGATTCGCATCCTTACCTCCAAACAAATCGGCCGCCTGTTCGCGCGTCGCGCCGCGCGATTGAGTGAAGCCGAAGCCGTGGTGCGTCCCATCCTGGCGGCGGTGCGCAAGCGTGGCGATGCAGCGCTCTTGAAATACGCTCGGAAGTTCGACGCGCTCGAGCGCAAGACCGTTCGTGTACCCGAACGCCAGTTGTCGGCGGCTTGCGGACAACTTTCGGCTGCTTTCCGGGAGGCCGTGGCTACGGCCTCGGTCAATATCCGCGCGTTCGCCGAAATGCAGATGCCGTCCGAGCGATTTCGCGAGGCGGAGCCGGGGTTGCGTGTGGGCCAGATCGTGCGGCCACTCGACACGGTGGCGGCCTACATCCCAGCGGGTCGCTATCCGTTGCCTTCGACCCTGATGATGACCGTGATTCCGGCGCAGGTGGCCGGAGTGCGTCGCATCGCCGTCGCCTGCCCGCGGCTGGTGCCGGAAATTTTGGGAACTGCGCGGCTACTTGAGGTCGCGGACGTCTTCCAGATGGGCGGAGCTCAGGCCATCGCCGCCTTTGCCTTCGGCACGCGAACGGTTCCGAAAGCTGATCGCATTGTGGGTCCGGGCAATATCTACGTGGCCGCGGCCAAAAAGCTTCTGGCGGGTGAAGTCGGCATCGACTTCATCGCCGGTCCCACTGAAATTCTCATCATCGCGGCCGAGGGAGATGCGCGTCATCTGGCGGCGGACATGCTCGCCCAGGCCGAACACGATGCCGACGCTTGTGCAATCCTGTTGACACCGTCGCAAAGTCTGGCGGCCGCGGTGTCCGGCGAGATCGAACGGCAACTGAGGACTCTGCCCACAGCGGCGGTTGCCAGGCAGTCGATTCGCCGCAACAGCGCCATCGTTGTCGTGAGTTCGCTCGATGAAGCCGTCGAAATTGCCAACCGCTTCGCGCCCGAGCATCTGAGTATTCCCAATGAATCCCTGCTCGAGAAGGTGGAACACGCCGGAAGCGTGTTTGTCGGGCCGTTCAGTCCGGAGGCTGCGGGGGATTACGCATCGGGCCCCAATCACGTCCTGCCGACCAGCGGTGCCGCTCGGTTGAGGGGTGGGCTTTCCGTGATGGATTGTTTGAAAGTGATTTCCGTGCAGCAATTGAGCGCCGGCGCGCTAGGCCGGCTGGCTCCCGCCATCACGACGCTGGCGCGGGCCGAAGGACTCGAAGCGCATGCACGCTCTGTGGAGGTAAGGACCGGTGGCTAGCGCGAAACCGGCCAGGGTGCCGAAAGGCATCATCCGCCCGCGTGAAGCGGTGCTGAAGATGGCCCCTTATTCGCCTCCCACCGCGGGGCGCGAGGGGAAGCTCCGCCTCGACTTCAATGAAAACACGGTGGGCTGCTCACCCCGCGTGATCGAATTTCTGCGCGAGCGCCTACGTGCAGACGGCTTGGCCGTCTATCCGGAATATGCGGAAACCAGGCAGACGCTGGCTGAATTTTTTCAAGTGAAGCCCGAGCAGTTTCTGCTGACCAACGGCACCGACGAAGCCATTCAAGTGTTCATCAACACGTATGTCAACGCGGGCGACGAGGTGGTGGTGCTGCGGCCGGCTTACGCTATGTACCGCTTCTATGCTGAGGTTGCGGGCGCGGCGATTCGCGAGGTGGACTACCAATTTCCGCAGATGGATTTCCCGCTGGATGAGCTGCTGCACGCCATCACGCCCGCAACCAGGGCCGTCATCATCGCCAATCCCAACAATCCCACGGGTACCGGGGTGCAGTTCCATGGCATCGAGAGGATTCTCAAGCGTGCCCGCAGGGCTGTTGTGCTGATCGACGAAGCGTATTACGAGTTCTGCGGCGTGACCGCCCTCCCGCTCGTCGAACGGGCGCCGAACCTGTTTGTGAGCCGGACGTTTTCAAAGGTTTATGGCATGGCGGCAATGCGGCTCGGCTGTTTGTTTTCAAACCCCGCCAACATTGCGTTTCTCCATAAAGCCCAGTCGCCTTACAGTGTAAACACAATGGCTGCTCTAGCCGTGCAGGTCGCGGTGCGTGACCGCGCTTATATCGAAAATTATGTGGCTGAAGTGCTGGCGGCGCGCGAACTCCTGTGCGTTGGTTTGGAAAAGCTGGGAATCACGTACGTACCCAGCTCGGCGAATTTTGTGCTGGCGAACTTCGGAAAGCGCGCCATTGAAATCCGGGACGCGCTGCACGGGCGCGGCATTCTGGTGCGTGACCGTAGCTACGAGGTTCGCGGCCACGTCCGTATGACCGTCGGCACGCGCGCGCAGACGCGGCGGCTGCTGGCGGCGCTGGAGGAGATCTGGTGATCGGCCGGCTTCTGGTATTCGATATGGACGGTGTTCTGGTGGATGTCACCGAGTCCTACCGTGAGACCATCCAGCGCACCGTGGAGCACTTCACGCAACGGCGCATCAGCCGCGAAGAGATCCAGGACTGGAAGAACAAGGGAGGCTGGAACGACGATTGGGCGCTTTCGCACCGCCTCGTCAGCGATGCTGGCGTGCGGGTGGAGTATCAATCCGTCGTCGACTACTTCAATTCGATTTTTCATGGCAACGGATCGGATGGCCTGATCCTTCGTGAGCGCTGGATCGCGCGGGAAGGCCTCTTCGAGAGGCTCGCGCAGCGGTTTCAGTTAGCCGTCTTCACCGGCCGGCTGCGCTGGGAGGCCGAACTGACCCTTCAGCGATGCGCACCACACTTGCGTTTTACACCGGTCATCGGCACGGATGACGTCACGCGCCCGAAACCCGCGCCCGAGGGTTTGCTGAAGATCTGCGAACAATGCCGGCCCAGCGAGCGCTGGTACGTCGGCGATACGGTGGATGATGCCCGTTGCGCACGCGAGGCCGGTGTGCCTTTTGTCGGCATCGCCGCGCCCTCGAATCCCCGATACCACGATCTGGTCACAGTTCTGAAGGCCGAAAAGGCCGTGGCGATTCTCGATGACATCAATCAGCTGGAATCGGTGGTGAACGCATGAGGCGCGCCGCCATCGAGCGAAATACGAAAGAAACGCAGATCCGCGGCCAACTTGCTATTGAAGGCCGCGGCCGGTATGAGATCTCGACCGGCATTCGCTTTTTCGACCACATGCTCGAGCTTTTCAGCAAGCACGGCGGGTTCGATCTGAAACTCCACGCCCACGGCGACCTCGACGTCGACCAACACCATACCGTCGAAGACGTGGGCATCGTTCTGGGGCAGTTGTTCTCTAAGGCGCTCGGCGATCGCCGCGGCATCAATCGCGCCGGATATTTCCTGCTGCCCATGGATGAAACGCTCGCCATGGTGGCGCTCGACCTCGGTGGTCGGCCGGCGCTTGTCTACAAGGACCTTGTGCGCGTCCGGCTCGTCGGCGACCTGCAAACCGAGCTGGTGGAGGATTTCTTCGGCGGTTTCGTTAACCACGCCGGCGCGAATCTTCACGCCAAGGTACTTTACGGACGCTCGAACCACCACAAGATCGAGGCCATTTTCAAATGCTTTGCGCGCGCTATGAAATACGCTTGCTCCACCGATAAACGTTTGCGCAATCAATTGCCTTCGACCAAGGGGCTGCTATGATCGCCATTTTCGATTACGGAGCCGGCAATCTCCGCTCGGTGGAGAACACCTTGGGCGAGATCGGCGCGGCGTACACGCTGGTGCGGGATGCGGCGGGTCTGCGCAAAGCGTCGAAAATCATTTTGCCTGGTGTCGGCCACTTTGGCCAAATGATGCGCGCGCTCGACCGCATGCAGGTGCGCGAAGCGTTTACCGAGTGCATTTCCGGAGACGTTCCGTTCCTCGGGATCTGTCTCGGGTTGCAGGCGCTCTTTACTTCGAGCGAAGAAGCTCCGGATGTCCAGGGGCTCTGCATTTTCGACGGCGTTGTTCGCCGTTTTCCGCGCGAGGCGCGCGTGCCCCACATGGGCTGGAACGAGCTCGAGTTGTGCGCACCGTCACGCTTGTTTTCCCGGATTGACCCCCAGCCGTATGTGTACTTCGCCCATAGCTACTACGTGCCCGAAACGCACGCGGCCGCGGCTATTTGCCGCTACACGGTGCCGTACACTGCGGTTCTTGACGCCGGCAATATTTTCGGAGTACAGTTCCATCCGGAAAAGTCCGGTCCGATTGGCTTGCGCATCGTCAAAAATTTTGTGGAGATGTAGGGTGCTCGCCAAGCGGATCATTCCGTGTCTCGACGTCACCGGCGGCCGCGTGGTCAAAGGCGTGAACTTTGTCAATCTACGCGACGCGGGAGATCCCGTCGAACTGGCCGACCGTTACAACCGCGAAGGCGCCGACGAACTGGTGTTCCTCGACATCACGGCGTCGAGCGACGATCGCAACATCATGGCGGATGTTGTGGCCCGCACCGCGCGAAAAGTGTTCATCCCTCTGGCCGTGGGCGGCGGCATCCGTTCCGTCGCCGATGCGCGCCGCATCCTGCTTTCGGGCGCCGATAAAGTTTCGATTAATACAGCCGCCGTCCGTCGCCCCCAGCTGATCACCGAGTTAAGTAATGAATTCGGAGCGCAGGCGGTGGTGCTCGCGATTGATGCGCGCCGTCACGCCCCTTGCAAGTGGCATGTTTATACCCGCGGCGGCCGCGAAGATGAAGGCATCGACGCCGTCGAATGGGCGGCGCGAGGCGAAGCCCTGGGCGCGGGCGAGATCCTGCTGACCTCCATGGATACAGACGGCGTGCAGCAAGGCTTCGACTGCGCACTCACGCAAGCCGTCTCCCGCGCCACGCGCGTTCCGGTGATCGCTTCGGGCGGGGCAGGGCAGCCAGATGATTTTGTGCGCGTACTCACTGAGGGCGAGGCCGACGCCGCGCTGGCCGCATCCATTTTCCACTACGGAACGTACAGCATCGCGGAGCTGAAAGAGCACCTCGATCGCCAGGGCATACCGGTCCGGAAAACTGCATGATCATACCCTGCATCGATCTGATGGACGGGAAAGTCGTACAACTGGTGCAGGGCCGCGAGAAGGCGCTCGAGGCGGATGCCCCGCTCGTCATGCTCGAAAAATTCAAAGCGTTCCCCGAAATTCAGGTTATCGACCTGGATGCCGCCATGGGCCGTGGCGCGAATGATGATTTGGTGGAACTCATCGCCTCGTGTTCCGCGGCGCGAGTCGGTGGAGGCGTCCGTTCGGTAGAGCGGGCGAAGGCTCTCATCAGCCAGGGTGCGCGCCGGGTGATTGTCGGCACGGCGGCCTTCGAAACGGACGGCGTGAACCAAAATTTTCTGCGCGCGATGGTTGCTGCTATCGGAAAGAACCGGCTCATCATCGCGCTCGACTCCAGGGATGGCCGAATCGTAGTCAAAGGCTGGCGTGAGTCGGTCAACCTGAGTGCCGAACAAGTCCTCAAGCCGCTTGAGCCGTACTGTTCCGGCTTCCTTTGCACCTACGTCGACAAAGAAGGCATGATGCAGGGAACCGACCTGGACTGGTTCAGCCGTTTGCGAGCTGCAACCCACCTCGAGATTACCGCCGCAGGAGGCATTACGACCCTCGATGATGTGCGCGCCCTGCAGGCGATGGAGGTCCACGCCGCTGTCGGCATGGCGATCTATACCGGGCGTCTGGATCTCGAACAACTGGCGGCGTTGAATACTACGAAGCTGTGCTAGATTAGGCGCTGGAGTCTATGCGCGCTGCGTTCCTTGTTCTGCTCTCCCTTTCCGCGGCTCTCGCGGAAGACGCTCAATTCAACGGGCGCTGGGATATTTTCGTCACAGGTGAACCTCGCGCCCGCGCCTGGTGGATGGAGATCACCGGTGCGGGCACGCCGGCGCTCAAGGGAAAATTTGTTGGCTTCCCGGGCGGCGACCTGAACGACATTCCTCAGCCGACGATTCAAGACGAGTGGCTGCATTTCGGATTCGATTACAAGGATTTTCACACCGGCAACCCGATGCACCGGGAGTACATGGTCCACACCAGGGCCGGCAGACTGTTGGGGGTTATGCGATCTTCAGATGGCCAGACGCTGCAGTGGGTGGGAAAACGCGCCCCGGTAATCACCGAAAAGGACGACGGCACCTGGCGCGACGGCACGCCTATCGAGCTGTTCAACCACAAGGATCTTTCCGGATGGCGCGGTCTCATTCCCGATCTTCCACTCGGGTGGGATGCCAAAGATGGCATCATGGCCAATGCGGCAGGCGCCAACAATCTCGTATCCGATGCAACGTTCTGGAACTTCAAGCTGCACGTGGAATACCGCGTCGGCGAGCATAGCAACAGCGGCATCGGGCTGCGCGGCCGTTATGAGGTGCAGATTCTCGAAGACTATGGCAAGCCGCCAAACCTGCACAGCAACGGCGCGCTTTACAGCCGTATTGCGCCCTCGCAGAATGCCAGCAAGCCGGCCGGCGAGTGGCAGGCCTACGATATCCGGTTGGTAGGGCGCCAGGTGACTGTCGTTCTCAACGACAAGAAGGTCATCGACAAGCAGGAAATCGAGGGCCTGACAGCGATCGCCGGCGATGCCGACGAGAGTAAACCCGGACCGATCATCCTGCAAGGGGACCACGGACCGGTCGAATTCCGTAACATCGTGCTCACCCCGTTAATCAAGTAGCGTCGGGTTCCTGAATGAACCGTGACGCCCCCATTTCAGGCATCTTCGTTGCCGCTGTGACCCCTCATCGCGCGGGGGATGGTTACGAACCGGATGTTGGCGCTCTGCTCGAAATGTTGGATTTTCTCTCCGCTGCCGGAGTAAATGGAGTTGCGCTGCTCGGCTCCACGGGCGAGTTTCTGCATCTGACCTTCAACGATCGTGTCCGGATGGTCCAGCTCGCGGTGAAGCGCAGCCGAGTGCCGGTGCTGGTTGGAGTGGGGCACTCGACGCTCGACGGCGCCATCGCGCTCGGCCGTGAGGCGGTATCAGCGGGCGCCGCCGGGTTGCTCCTCATGCCGCCATACTTCTTCCGCTACGTGCAGGAAGACATCCAGGAATTCTACTTGCAGTTCGCGTCCGCAGTCGGACCAGCGCGCATTCTGCTTTACAACGTGCCGTTCTTCACCAATGAGATCGCTATCGACACGGCGATCAGCCTGCTCACTACGGGGCTCTTCGCCGGGATCAAGGACTCCAGCGGACAGTACGGTTATTTTGAGCGCCTGCTCGCCGTCTCCAAAGAGAGGCCCTTCACCTTGCTGGTAGGCAACGACCGTATCTACACCCGCGCGCGCCAGGCAGGAGCAGATGGCGTGGTTTCGGGTGTGGCCTGCGCGGTTCCGGAGCTGCTTGTAGCGCTCGACCGCGCGATTCAGAAGAATTTGGTGGGTGACGTGGAACGGCTCGAAGCGAGGCTTCAGGAGTTTATCGCCTGGCATGATCGCTTCCCCACTCCGGTGGCCATCAAGATCGCGGCTCGGGAACGCGGGTTAACCGTGGGGCCGCTCGCCATGCCGCTGGCTCCTGGAAGCCGGAAGTGCCTGGAAGAATTTAGCGAATGGTTCAAGAACTGGCTGCCCGGCGTTCAAAAAGAAGCCAAGCCACACTCGTAATAGAATAGGCGTTTGCCTCCCGAAGAATTCCGCAAAATCGCCCACGAGGTGGTGGACTGGATGGCGGATTATCTCGCGTCCGTCGAGCGCTATCCCGTCTTGCCTCGCATCAAACCCGGCGAGTTAGTGGACGCACTGCCCCCTTGCGGTCCCGAACATGGCGAGGCGATGTCCGCCATCCTCGATGATTTCCGCCGCCAGATCGTTCCCGCCGCTACGCATTGGAACCATCCCGGCTTCATGGCTTATTTTGCGATCTCCGCGTCTGGCCCCGGCATCCTGGGCGAAATGCTGTCCGCAACACTGAACATGAATGGCATGCTGTGGAAGACCTCGCCGGCCGTTGTAGAGTTGGAACAGGTAACGCTCGATTGGCTGCGCCGCTGGATCGGATTGGCGGGTCCCCAGTTCGGCATCATCTTCGACACCGCTTCCACCAGCAGCATGCACGCCATTGCGGCGGCCCGGGAGATGGTCGCCCCCGAAGTCCGCAGTGACGGCGGTGGAGCCGGACTCGTTGTCTACACTTCGGAGCAGGCGCACTCCTCCATCGAGAAAGGCGCCATTGCTATCGGGATCGGCCAGAAAAACGTGCGCAAGATTCCGGTGGATGCTGAATATCGTATGCGGCCGGATGAATTGTCGGCGGCCATCGAACACGACCGTGCCGCCGGCCTGCGCCCGTTCTGCGTGGCAGCCACCGTGGGTACCACCTCCACGACCAGCATCGATCCCGTCGAAGCCATCGCTCCCATCGCGGAACGCCACGGCTTATGGCTGCACGTGGACGCCGCTTATGCCGGCGTCGCGGCCATTGCGCCCGAGTTTCAATATATTCTGAGAGGGTGTGACCACGCCGATTCTTTGGTGGTCAATCCCCACAAATGGTTGTTCACGCCGGTCGATTTGAGCGTGCTTTACACACGCCGCCCGGAAATCCTCCGTCGAGCGTTTTCGCTCGTCCCGGAGTATCTGCGCACGGCGGAAGATACGCGCGCTGTCAACTTCATGGATTACGGTGTTCCGCTGGGACATCGCTTTCGATCTCTGAAGCTGTGGTTCGTGTTGCGCTACTACGGCCGCGAAGGCATTGCGCAGATGATCCGCAACCAGATCGGGTGGGCGCAGGAACTCGCGCGCCAGGTCGATGAAGACGATCGCTTCGAGCGCACTGCGCCCGCGCCTTTTTCTACGGTTTGCTTCCGGCTCAAAGGCACCGACGAAGAAAACCAGGCGCTGCTCGAGCGCGTGAACGCCACCGGCGAGGTTTTCCTGTCCCACACCGTGCTTCACGGCCGGCACACTCTGCGGCTCGCCATCGGCAACATGGGCACTACCCGCGCTCATGTCCAGCGGGCCTGGGAGCTGGTGAAAGCCAACGTTGGTTGACGGCGGTGCTTCACCTAGGACTTTCGGCGAGGACGCTGGAAATCGCAGAAGGCCGCGGAAACTTCCCTCCGGCGAAATTCAAGCTGTTCCCCCGGCTGCTCCGAATAGTTCCGCCCATCTTCCTGTAACAATCGTGACCTTTGCCCCGCTGCCCCATCAAATAACGGTAAACTGGTTTTTAAGGTTAACGAGGCCGTCTTGTCCCGATCCGGTAGCTTAAAGGTCGCAATCTGCATGGTGGCCGCTCTCTGCTTGTTGTCGCTAGGTTGCAGCTCGCAATCAGCTCCGCCACCCACCATGCCCGCCGTTCCGGTGACCGTCGCTACCGCGGTCGAAAGGACCGTGCCCATCCAGTTGCGACTCATTGGCAACGTGGAGTCGTACGCCTCCATTACCGTCAAAGCGCAGGTGGCCGGCGAGCTGGTGCGTGTCCACTTCACCGAAGGCCAGGAAGTGCGCAAGGGCGACCTCCTGTTCGAGATCGATCGCCGCCCCTACGATCAGGCGCTGCACCAGGCCGAGGCAAATCTGAATCGCGATATCGCCCAGCAGAAGCAGGCGGAAGCCAACCTGGCGCGTGACATTGCCCAGGCCGAGAACGCGCGCGCGCAAGCCGCCCGCTACGCCAAGCTCGCCGCCGAGGGCGTCATTTCGAAAGAGCAGAACGACACGATGCGGACCTCCGCGCGCTCGGCTGACGAATCGGCCCGCGCCGATGAGGCCGCCATCGACAGTGCTCGCGCCGCGGTGATCGCCGACAAAGCCGCCGTCGAAAAAGCGAAACTGGACCTGGAGTATTGTGAAATCCGCTCTCCCATTGACGGCCGCACCGGCAGTCTGCAAGTGAAGCAGGGCGCCCTGATTAAGTCGAACGCCGATACGGCCATGGTTACCGTCAACCAGCTTTACCCCACGTACGTCACCTTTTCGGTCCCGGAAGATCAGCTCGCCAATATCCGCAAATCCATGGCCCAGGGGCCGCTTGCCGTCGAAGCATACGTCCCAAGCGATACCGGGGAGCCGGCCCGAGGCCAGCTCTCTTTCATCGACAACACCGTCGACAGCGCAACCGGCGCCATCAAGCTGAAAGCTACCTTCTCCAACAAGGAACACAAACTGTGGCCCGGCCAGTTCGTCAACGTCGTGCTGACCATTGGCGCCGACTCCAACGTGACCGTGGTCCCCTCCGAAGCTGTGCAGAACGGGCAGCAGGGCCCCTACGCCTTCGTGGTGAAGGCGGATCGAACGGTTGAGAACCGTATACTGACGGTAGGGCGCGCCATCGGCCGCGAGACGATCATCACCAAGGGAATTGCGCCGGGCGAGACGGTGGTTACCGACGGCCAGCTTCGTCTCGTCCCTGGCTTCAAGGTTGAGATCGTCACCAGCGGCCCTGGCAAGGCTGGAGGAGCATCGCAATGAGTATCTCCGAACTCTTCATCCGCCGCCCCATTGCCACGGTTCTTGTCACCTCGGCGATTCTGCTGTTCGGCATCGTGGCCTACCGCTCGCTGCCGGTGAACGACCTTCCCAACATCGACTACCCGACCATTCAGGTAACGGCCGTGCTGCCCGGGGCGAATCCTGAGACCATGGCGTCCTCCGTGGCTACGCCTCTCGAGCGCCAGTTCTCTACCATCGCGGGCATCGAAACGATGAACTCCAGCAACGGCATGGGCTTCACCAACATCACGGTGCAGTTTACGCTCCGCCGCAACATCGATGCCGCCGCGCAAGACATTCAGGCGGCGATTTCGAAAGCGGCTCAGCAGTTGCCGCCGAATATGCCCACCCCGCCCTCCTATCAGAAGGTGAATCCGGCGGACCAGCCCATCATGTACGTGGCGGTCAGCTCACCCACCTTGCCGCTCTACCAGGTGGATGAATACGCCGAAACCATGATGGCCCAGCGCATCTCCATGGTCAGCGGCGTGGCGCAGGTGCAGGTCTACGGATCGAAATACGCCGTGCGCGTGCAACTCAACCCGGATGCGCTGGCGTCTCGCGGGATTGGAGTGGACGAGGTTCAGGCGGCGATTCAGCGGGCCAACGTCAACCTCCCCACCGGAACGCTCTACGGCAGCAAGCAAGCGTTCACCGTTCAGTCCAACGGTCAACTCTTCAACGCCGCCGCCTATCGGCCGCTCATCGTCGCCTATCACAACGGGAATCCGGTTCGTCTCGGCGAACTGGGCAACGTCATTGACAGTGTCGAGAACGATAAGTCCGTGGCGTGGTTCATGGACACGCCGGCTGTCGTGCTTGCCATTCAGCGCCAGCCAGGCACCAACACCATCGAGGTCGTGGATGGCATCCGTCAGTTGCTGCCCCAATTCCGTTCGCAAATTCCCGCCTCCGTAAAGCTGACCATCCTCTACGATCGCTCCCAGTCCATCCGCGAATCCATCGCCGACGTCAAATTCACGCTTTTCCTCACCATTTGCCTGGTGGTGATGGTGATCTTCCTGTTTTTACGGAATGTCTCAGCAACCGCCATTCCGAGTTTCGCCGTGCCGCTCGCCATTGTAGGCACCTTCGCGGCCATGTATCTGCTTGGCTACACGGTCGACAATCTGTCGTTGATGGCACTGACGCTCTCGGTGGGCTTCGTGGTGGACGATGCCATCGTGATGCTGGAGAACATCGTCCGCCACATGGAACTGGGAAAGCCCCGGATGCTGGCCGCTCTGGTGGGCTCTCGCGAGATCGGCTTCACCATTGTCTCCATGACCCTCTCGCTGGTCGCCGTCTTCATCCCCGTGTTGTTTCTTGGTGGAATTGTAGGCCGCCTGCTCCACGAGTTCGCTGTCACCATCAGTGTGGCCATCCTGGTCTCCGGGTTTGTGTCGCTCACCCTGACGCCCATGTTGTGCAGCCGTTTCCTCAGGCCGCCGAAAGAGAAGCATGGCCGGCTCTATTCCGCCTTCGAAAGCTTCTTTAAAGGCATGACGCACTTCTATGACCGCACCCTCCGCGTTGTGATGCACCACCGCCTGGCTACGGTAACCTTCTCATTCGTCTTGTTTGTTGCTACCGGATACTTGTTCTATATTCTGCCGAAGGGCTTCATCCCCAGCTATGATGCCGGCAGACTGTTCGGTCTCACCATGGCGGCTCAGGATATTTCGTTCGACTCCATGGTTGAGCATCAGCAGGCGCTGAAGCGGATTCTGCTCAAAGAGCCGGCCATCGATACGATGATGTCGGCCGCCGGCGGCGGGTTCGGCCAGGCCGGCAACACTGGCTTCTTCTTCATTTCCTTGAAGCCTCGCTCCCAGCGCAATGAGTCTGTGGATGAGTTCATTGCCCGCATGCGCGGCAAGCTGCTCAGCGTACCCGGCATTCTGGCCTTCATGCAGAATCCTCCGCCCATCCAGATCGGCGGTCAGTTCACGCGCGCTCCATATCAGCTCACGGTGCAAGGCACCGACACACAGGAAATGTACCGCTGGTCGCCGCGCATCGAAGCCGCTATGCGCCAGTTGCCCGGCTTCACCGATGTCAACACTGACCTGCAGATCGCCAGTCCCCAGGTCTACGTGGACATCAACCGCGACAAGGCTCTAGCCCTCGGGGTTTCCCCGCAGCAGGTGCAGGACGCGCTCTACACCGCTTACGGCGCCCGGCAGGTTTCCATCATCTACACACCCGCCAACGAGTATCGTGTGATTACCGAAGTCGAGCCGCAATATCAGCGCACTCCCGAAGCTCTGTCCAAGCTCTACATCCGGTCCTCTGGTGGCCAGTTGGTCGCTCTCGACACGGTGGCGAAATTGGTGCGCACTGTCGGCCCCCTCACCATCAATCACTGGGGCCAGTTGCCCGCCGTGACCGTCTCATTCAACCTGGTCCCTGGCGTGTCTCTTGGCGATGCGGCCAATGCGGTCGAGGACATGCTCCACAATAAGCTGCACCTGCCGGCTACCCTGGCCACCAACTTTCATGGGACCGTGGAGGCCTTTCAGAATTCGTTCCGCGGCTTGACCATCCTGCTCGTGGTTGCGGTGCTCGTGATCTATATCGTGCTCGGCATCCTGTACGAAAGTCTGATTCACCCGCTGACGATTCTCTCGGGCCTGCCCTCAGCGATGCTCGGCGCTCTGTTGACGCTCAAGATCTTTCACCTGGAAATCGACCTCTACGCTTTCGTCGGCCTCATCATGTTGTTCGGCATCGTGAAGAAGAATGCCATCATGATGATCGACTTCGCCCTCGAAGCCCAACGCAAGGAAGGCAAGGAACCATTCGAAGCGATTTATGAGGGCTGCCTGCTTCGCTTCCGGCCCATCATGATGACCACGCTCGCCGCCCTGTTCGGAACGCTGCCCATCGCTCTCGGCGCCGGCGCCGGTGCCGAATCGCGCCGCCCGCTCGGCTTGGCCGTCGTCGGCGGCCTGCTGGTTTCCCAGACCCTCACGCTCTACATCACCCCGGTGATTTATCTCTATATGGAATCGTTCCAGAGTTGGCTGCGACGCCGCCGCGGCCGCCCGGCGCCCGTTGGCGAAGAAGAGCCCGAAACGGTATTGGGTTAGGACCCTCGCACCAGCATCACCAGCTTCACCGCTTGGTGATAACTCTGGTGCATGTGAAACGGGCCACCATTACCTTGGACGATCAACTCGAAGCGGCGCTCGATGCGTATGGCAAACATCAGTAAGGACGCAGTCCAACGAATCTGGCGCAGGGCTGGATTGAAGCCGCACCGGTTAGAACGCTACATGGCGAGTGCTGATCACGACTTTGAGCGCAAGGCCGCGGACATAATCGGCTTGTATCTGCATCCTCCGCAGCATGCTGCGGTGTTCTGTGTGGACGAGAAGTCCGCCATCCAAGCGTTGGATCGGCTCGATCCGGTGTTGCCTATGTCGCCGGGACGAGCCGAGCGTCATGGATTTGAGTACTACCGGCTCGGCACCTTGTCGCTGTATGCGGCTCGACGTGCGAACGGGTAAAGTACACGGCAAGACGGCAGCGCGCCACACCAGTGATGCGTTCGTGGGCTTCCTCCACGACGTGCTCCGGTTATGCAAGCCCGAACGCGAGATCCACATTATCCTGGACAATCTGTCGGCGCACAAGACGCAAAAAGTGGAAGCCTTCCTCGACGAGCACCCGCAGGTCCACCTCCACTTTACGCCGACCTACTCATCGTGGCTCAACGTTATCACGCACGGCCAATTCCTGTTGTCCTTTCATAATCAAGACGTCTTCCGACCTGAGCCAGGCCAGCCGGCGCAAGCGTTTACCGCCGGTCCGTTTAAGATTCCCTCCCGAACAGGTACACGCCGCTCGAATCCGCCATCGGCGCAGCCGGCACTGGAATCCCTTTTTCCACGTAAGGCCGGATCATGGCAGCGATCCGTTCGGACGCGACTTCCGCGGCATCGCGCGAGTAGCTGCGGAAGCACAACTGGCTCCAGCCGTTCGATCGCACGGCTTCCAGCAGTGCGGCACCTTGCAGGTGGCCCGGGGCGCGCACGTTTTCGATGGAGCGCCTGGCGTCCCAGCCCATCATCCGCGCCAGATCCAGAGAGGAGGAATCCAGCAGCCAGCGGCGGATGCCGTGCCGGGCGGCGTCGGCCGCGAGGGCTTCGACCGCGGCGCCCTCCAGATACATGAGCAGCCCTTCGGTGATCATCAGGGTGGGGACCCCGCCGGCGGCTGCGAACAGGGCGGCACGCTGCGCCTCGCTGGTCACATCCGCGGCCACGCGCTCGAGACGGCACTTCGGTTCTTCGGCCGCCATGGCGCGCGTTTTGTAGCTCAGCATCTCTGGAAAATCAGCTTCGATCCACCGCAGGTCCGGTGGAAGCTCCAGACGCCACGGGCGCGTGTCGAGCCCGGCTCCGACGCTTAGCACAACCTCGATTCCTTCCCGCGCGATGGTCTCGATGACCAAATCATCCAGGAAGCGGGTGCGGACCCCGATGCCGAAACACATCAATTGCCAGCCGGTGATGCCCTGCAGGATCGCATCGCCGCGCGGACCAGCGAGTCTCTCGGCGAACGGATCGCGCACCAATCCGTCGGGGCGCGTGGTTTCGAGGGCGCGGCAGGCCGCCACCATGAGGGCGGTGTCGCTGACATGCTGGATCTGGTCCGGGCTGTCGGGAGCCATGATTCATTATCAGGAAATCGGGGCGGCCGCGCGAAAAGGCCTATTTGGGCAAAGTAGAAATGTCCTATTGACAGGGTCCAGCCTGGGGTGGACGAGGGACAACCGCTCGGGGCGTTGTCAACGGCTGGATTCTGGCGCTATGGGGCAGACCTATCAGGGCCGCCGGATCGAACGGCGTCGTCCGCCACGTACTCCGACGGACGTGGTTGAATCTTCTGTTCGAGATTCGCCCAACGTTTGCGGAAGGGGTACTTGGAGGCGGCACTGTACTGAGGGTTTCTGGGCGCGGTGAGATCGACTTGAGCGACGGCCG
>Ga0335077_10003029_pt1 | contig 20159 bp, 16 predicted proteins | sample Lox_Sample_31_FD_207151 | JGI IMG/M metagenome (GOLD analysis project Ga0335077, IMG submission 207151) | Soil microbial communities from Loxahatchee National Wildlife Refuge, Florida, United States - Lox_Sample_3.1 | ecosystem: Environmental > Terrestrial > Soil > Wetlands | place: USA...
CTGGAAAATGTGCGCATTGCGTTACAGCGCAAGCTCGGCACTTCATTTCATTTTTGGCGCTCTGCTAGAACGCTGAATGCGCTGAATGATGAAGTAATGGCGCTGCTGGAAGCGGTTGACCTCTACGCTTTTGCCTCCGCAGTCACCGTGGAGCTGCCGTACGGCCGAAAGCGCGCGCTGGAAATTGCCACCACGATGGCGATGGAACCCGAGATTATGCTGCTTGATGAGCCGACTCAGGGCATGGGTCACGAAGACGTAGGCCGCGTGACCGAGCTTATAAAAAAAGTTTCGGCGAACCGCACTATCCTGATGGTGGAGCACAACTTGAGCGTTGTCGAAAATTTGTCCGATACCATCACGGTGCTGCAGCGCGGCTCAGTGCTGGCTGAAGGGCCTTACGAAGAAGTCGCGAAAAATCCTCAGGTGCTCGATGCCTACGTCGGGAGCACTAATGGTTAGAACCCAGGCGAACGGCGAATTGCTGCAGGTCCAAGACTTACACGCCTATTATGGCGAGTCGCACATCTTGCACGGTGTTAATTTTTCGGTGAATCGAGGCCAGCTAATTACGCTGCTTGGACGGAACGGTGCCGGGCGCACCACGACGCTGAAAGCTATCCTCGGCCTGGTGGGCAGACGTACCGGCTCCATAAAAGTAAGCGGCGCGGAATCGATACACTTGCTCACACACCAGATTGCGCATTTGGGCATGGGTTATTGTCCGGAGGAGCGCGGGATTTTTGCCAGCCTTTCCTGCGAGGAAAACTTGTTATTGCCTCCCCGGGTTGGACAGGGTGGAATGTCGGTTTCAGAAATTTACCAGATGTTTCCCAACCTTGCTGAGCGCAGGAGCAGTCCGGGTATGCGGCTCTCCGGCGGCGAGCAACAGATGCTGGCACTGGCGCGAATCCTGCGCACCGGCGCGAAGCTGCTGCTTCTCGATGAAATCACGGAAGGCTTGGCGCCGGTGATTGTGCAGGCGATCGGCAAAGCTATTCGCACTCTAAAAGAGAAAGGCTTCACTATTATCTTGGTGGAACAGAATTTCCGGTTTGCGGCGCCTCTTGCCGACCGGCATTACGTCATGGAACGTGGACAGATTGTCATGACGGTTAATAAGCAGGAGATGGAATCAAAAATGCAGACGCTGCATGAGTATCTGGGTGTTTAATCATTCTTAGTTTAAAGGGGGAATCAATCATGAAACATGGATTATTGCTTGCATGGATAAGTGTCACCTGGCTTTCGATGGGCGTAAATCAGGCCTTGGCGGTGGACAAAATTTCTGACGGCGTGGTGAAAATCGGCGTGCTTACCGACCTTTCTGGACTCTATTCCGATCTATCCGGCTCGGGCTCGGTGCTGGCAGCGCAGATGGCAATCGACGATTTTAAAGCGCAGGCCAAACCCAACTTCAAGATCGAGATGATTTCGGCGGACCACCAGAACAAAGGCGACATAGCCGCCAACATCTCGCGGGAATGGTTTGACACGAAGAACGTGGACGTAATTGTCGATTTGGTGACGACCTCCACTGCGCTTGCCGTAATGAAGGTGGCAAAGGAAAAAAACAAAATTACCTTGGTTTCCGGGGCTGCATCGACCCGCATCACCAATGAAGATTGTACCGACACCAATGTGCACTGGGCGTATGACACGTATGCGCTGGCGACCGGCACGGGGCGGGCCGTGGTGAAGCAGGGCGGGAATACTTGGTTCTTCATAACCGCGGATTATGCATTTGGCCAATCGCTGGAAGCGGATACTGCGAAAGTCGTAATTGCCAGTGGCGGCAAGGTGCTGGGCTCGGTGCGCCATCCTTTTCCCGGAACCGATTTTTCCTCCTTCCTGCTCAAAGCACAGGCTTCCGGCGCCAAGGTAATCGGGCTCGCCAATGCCGGAACCGACACCACCAACTCGATCAAGCAGGCGGTGGAATTCGGCATCACGCCGAAGCAGACGCTGGCGGGCTTGCTGCTCTTTATTACCGATATTCACAGCTTGGGCCTGAAGACCGCGCAGAACATGTATCTCACCACAGGGTTCTACTGGAACTACAACGACGAGACGCGAGCCTGGTCGAAGAGGTTCTTCGAGAAACACGGAAGTATGCCGACTATGGTGCACGCGGGAGTTTATTCCTCGGTCATGCATTACCTAAACGCTGTCAAGGCCGCGGGCACCGACGATACCTCCACGGTAATGAAGAAAATGAAGGAAACGCCGGTCAACGATTTCTTTGCTCACAACGGAAGGATTCGCGAAGACGGCCGCATGGTGCACGACATGTACCTGGTGCAGGTGAAAACCCCGGCGGAATCCACGAAACCGTGGGATTACTACAATGTGAGGCAGGTCATCCCGGGCGACCAGGCTTACCAGCCGCTTTCCGAAAGCCGATGCCCGCTGGTGAAAAAGTGACCCGGAGCCTGTCTGCAGATCAACCTGAGGAGCGCGGCAAATCGGGATCTGCCGCGATCTAAGCAGCAGATTCTTCGCTTCCCCAAGATAGATTCTTTATTGTCATGACTGAAGTCTTTGGCGTATCCGTCCAGGGCTTGATGGGCCAACTCGTGGTCGGCCTGGTGAACGGGTCGTTCTATGCCGTGCTGAGCCTGGGGCTGGCTATCATTTTCGGCCTGCTAAATATCATCAATTTCAGTCATGGCGCGCAATACATGATGGGCGCATTCATCGCATGGATCGCTTTAACGCAAGTCGGTGGATGGATCGGTCATCCGGATTTCGCGGTCAGTTACTGGCAGGCATTGATTGTTGCCCCCCTTGTCGTCGGCGCGTTCGGGATTTTAATCGAGCGCACTATGTTGCGGCGTCTATACCGGCTGGATCATCTTTACAGCTTGCTGCTCACCTTCGGCCTTGCTTTGATCATAGAAGGCGTGTTCCGCTATTTCTATGGAATTTCCGGCCAGACCTACGATATTCCCGAATCTCTAAGCGGCGTGTTCAATCTGGGGTTCATGTTCCTGCCCAAGTACCGGGCGTGGGTGGTTATCGCTTCGCTGAGTGTGTGTTTCGCCACCTGGTTCTTCATCGAGCGCACTAAGCTCGGTTCCTATTTGCGTGCCGGAACGGAGAACCCGAATCTGCTGCAGGCGTTTGGCGTCAACGTGCCGCTTTTGATTACGCTTACCTACGGTTATGGCGTTGCGCTCGCGGCGTTTGCCGGAGTGTTGGCCGCTCCTATATTTTCGGTCAATCCGGTGATGGGCTCCAACCTGATCATCGTAGTGTTTGCGGTGGTGGTGATTGGCGGCATGGGTTCAATCGTGGGCGCGATAGTGACCGGCATCGGTCTGGGGTTGATTGAAGGATTGACCAAAGTGTTCTACCCGGAAGCCTCGGCAGTGGTGATTTTTGTCATCATGGCCATCGTGCTTCTCTTGCGTCCTGCGGGATTGTTTGGAAGGGAACGATAATGAGCCGGGACGGCAAAATCATGCTGGTACTGCTGGCGGTAGCGTTGGCAGCACCATGGGTCGTCTACCCGGTATTCCTGATGAAGCTGCTGTGTTTCGCGCTCTTTGCCTGCGCATTCAATTTGCTGCTCGGCTATACCGGTTTGCTCTCGTTCGGGCACGCGGCGTTTCTTGGCACCGCCGGTTATATTGCAGGGATTACCATTAAAGCAATGGGCTTTCCGCCTGAATTAGGCATACTCGCCGGTACTGCGACAGCAGCCCTTTTGGGATTCGTCTTCGGTAGCTTGGCGATTCGGCGCGCGGGCATCTATTTTGCGATGATTACGCTCGCCCTGGCCCAGATGATTTATTTTCTTTGCCTGCAATTCAAATTCACCGGGGGTGAGGACGGGCTGCAGGGTGTGCCCCGCGGCCATCTGTTCGGAGTATTGGATCTGCAACAGCCCTTCATCATGTATTACTTCGTGCTTGCCGTTTTCGTTGCGGGGTTCTTGATTATTTACCGTACAATTCATTCGCCGTTTGGCCAGGTATTGAAAGCCATACGCGAAAACGAGCCGCGCGCGATTTCCCTGGGCTATGACGTGGACAAATACAAGTTGCTCGCCTTTGTGCTTTCAGCGGCACTTTCGGGTCTGGCCGGCGCAACCAAAACGCTGGTGTTTCAACTGGCTTCACTTACCGATGTACACTGGCATATGTCGGGTGAAGTCGTTCTGATGACACTGCTAGGCGGCATGGGCACCGTGTTCGGGCCGATTGCAGGCGCGGCGATTGTAGTGGGTCTGGAAAACTATGCGACGCAATTAGGAGAGTGGGTAACGGTGATTACCGGAGCCATCTTTGTCATCTGCGTGCTGGTATTCCGCCGCGGGGTAATCGGTGAATTGGCCGCCTATTTCAACAAAACAGAGAAATCGAAACCGTGAATATCCACGTTACGGCGGTCAGGCGCTGGACTACAATGCCAACGTACGCTTATTCCGCGGTAGCTCCGGTATGAGTACCTCCAACGTCGAAACGTTGAGGAATTCGAACGAAGATCGCGGTGGAAATAGCACCCTGCCTAATGTAGAACTTATTTCTGGGTTGGTAGACGCGACCCATATGGAAGTCATCGTCCGGCGCTGGAAAGAGGTATCACCTTCATGACGATATGGTTCTGGATACCCGTTGCTCTGGCGCTGGCGTGGGCGCTGGCCTACCATCGCGCCCGCGGCTGGATATGGAGCGCTGTTGTCCTCGCGCTTGCCGTGGTAACCATCCATTCAGTTCCGGTGTTGAGCGTACTGTTGTGGATCATTTTTGCGATTTCCCTCACTCTTAATCTTCCTTCAGTGCGCTCGCGACTGATCAGCGAGCCGCTCCTACATTGGTTCAAAAATAATCTGCCGCAGGTTTCGCAAACCGAACGGGACGCTTTGGACGCAGGCACTGTGTGGTGGGAAGGCGAATTGTTCGGCGGCCGCCCCAACTGGGGAAAGCTCCTTGCACTGCCCAAGCCGCAGCTCAGCACCGAAGAGCAGGCGTTCCTGGACGGGCCGGTGGAGCAGCTGTGTTCGATGCTGGATGAATGGCGCATCACGCACGAGCTTTACGATCTGCCCCCGGAAGTTTGGCAGTACATTAAAGATCAGGGATTCTTCGGAATGATCATTCCCAAGCAATACGGGGGTAAGGGTTTTTCCGCGCTGGCGCATTCGGCGGTGATAACCAAGCTTGCATCCCGCAGCGGCACGGCGGCGGTTTCAGTGATGGTTCCCAATTCCCTGGGCCCGGCGGAGCTGCTTTTGCACTACGGTACCGAGGCGCAGAAAAATCATTATCTGCCGCGCCTCGCGCGCGGACAGGAACTTCCATGCTTTGCATTGACCGGACCCGAAGCCGGTTCGGACGCAGGTTCAATTCCGGATTACGGCATTGTATGCCGCAGCGAGTTCGAGGGCCAGCAGGATATTTTGGGAATCCGTGTCACTTGGGAAAAACGCTACATTACGCTGGGCCCGGTGGCAACCCTGCTTGGCCTGGCGTTCAAGCTTTATGATCCCGATCGTTTGCTCGGCGCAAATGAAGAGGTCGGCATCACCCTGGCGCTGATACCGACCGATACGCCGGGTGTGAACATCGGGCGCCGCCATTTTCCTCTCAATGCAGTTTTCCAGAATGGACCGAACTCCGGAAAGGACGTGTTCATCCCCATGGATTGGGTGATCGGAGGAGCGGAGCGTGCCGGCCACGGCTGGCGCATGCTGATGAATTGCCTGGCGGCGGGACGCTCCATTTCTCTGCCGGGCAGCTGTACCGGCATGGCGAAGCTTGCGACGCGCGTGACCGGCGCTTATGCCCGTGTAAGGGTTCAGTTTAAGACCCCGATCGGCAAATTCGAAGGCGTGGAGGAAGCGCTGGCACGCATCGGCGGTAACACCTATATGATGGATGCGGCGCGCGTCATGACCGCGGGGGCACTGGATCTCGGCGAAAAACCTGCAGTGATTTCAGCCATTGTCAAATACCACCTCACCGAGCGCGCGCGCCTGGTGATTAACGACGCGATGGACGTGCACGGCGGCAAGGGGATTTGCATGGGCCCCAGCAATTATCTGGCACGCGCCTACCAGCAAATTCCGGTCGGCATCACCGTCGAGGGGGCGAATATCCTGACGCGCAGCATGATAATCTTCGGGCAGGGCGCGATCCGCTGCCACCCCTATCTGCTGCAGGAAATTGACGCCGCAAGCAATCGCGATGAGGAAAAAGCATTGCGTGATTTCGACTGCGCATTGTTCGGACATATGCGCTTTACTTTAAGCAATGCTGCACATTCGCTGTTCCTGGGATTAACCGGTGCGCGGTTCGCGCGCGTTCCCAACGCGTCGGATACTGCAAGCTATTTCCGGCAACTGACACGCATGAGCAGCGGGTTTGCGCTGGTGGCGGATGTGGCATTGTTGGTACTCGGGGGAAGACTGAAACGCAAGGAAAAAATTTCGGCTCGGATTGGTGACGTGTTGAGCCTGCTTTACCTCTGTTCCGCAGTATTGAAGCGCTACGAAGATGAGGGCAGGCAGCGCCCCGATTTGCCTTTGGTACATTGGTCTTTGCAGGAATCGTTGTGGCGCATGCAGGAGGCCATCGGTGGTGTACTCGATAACTTTCCCGTCAAAGGCTGGGCGTGGCTGCTGCGGCGCATGGTGTTCCCTCTGGGCAAAACCTTCTGCCCGCCGAGCGATAAGTTGGGCTGGCAAGTCGCGAGTCTACTTCTTGAACCTTCTGCCACTCGCGACAGACTTACCGCGGGAATCTATGTTCCAGCCAACGAGGCCGATTCGGTAGGGTGCCTCGATCTCGCGCTACAGAGCGTAATTGCAGCCGAAGCAATTGAAGCTAAAATCCGCGACGCAGTGAAAGCCGAGCGCATCGAGGGCAAAACAACCGAGGAAACCACGGCCCAGGCCGTGCGGGAAGGAATCATCAGCGCGGCCGAAATGCAGATATTGGCGAAAGCGCAGGCGCTGCGCCGCGAAGTCATCATGGTGGACGATTTTCCATCCGATTTCGGTGCCGGAATGCGCGTCCCGAACGGGGCGGCGGAAAGCAACGTGGTACCGGCTGGCAGGAAGACGGCTTGATACGGATAGTTTCCCCGGAAACTCCGTGGCATTGTCTGAAAAGCGCGCCAATCAGCCATGCCGCTTGAGGGAAAGACAATATTCATCACCGGTGCCTCGCGTGGCATCGGGCGCGCAATTGCGCTGCGCTGTGCGCGCGACGGCGCAAAAATCGTAGTATCCGGCAAGACGGTTACACCCCATCTCAAGCTATTGGGTACGATCTACAGCGTGGCGGAGGAAATAGAAGAAGCCGGCGGTCATGCATTGCCGATACAGCTCGATGTGCGTGATGAGTCAGCAATTGCTGCGGCGGCCGCCACCGCCGCGGAACATTTTGGGGGAATTGATATTCTGGTGAACAATGCCGGCGCCATCAGTCTTGCCGATACGCCCAACACGCCGGCAAAGCGCTTCGATCTCATGTTTTCAATCAATGTACGCGGCGCCTTTTTTAGCTCGCAGGCATGCATCCCCTATCTTAAGCGCGCGACGAATGCACATATCCTGAATATAGCGCCGCCGCTCAACTTGCAGTCCAAATGGTTCAAGGACCACCTCGCTTACACCATCTCCAAATACGGCATGAGCCTTTGCACCCTGGGTATGTCAGCGGAACTTGCGGGCTACGGAATTGCGGTAAATTCACTGTGGCCGCGCACTGCCATTGCCACCGCCGCAGTCGAAGTGCATTTCCCCGTCGATGTTTTCAAGAGGAGCCGGAAACCGCAAATCGTGGCCGATGCAGCCTATGTTATTTTCAATAAAGACAGTCGTGAGACGACCGGCAATTATTTTATTGATGAGGATGTCTTGCGTTCCGCCGGCATGACGGATTTTTCGGCATATGCGGTAATGCCGGGCGCCACGCTCGCGACTGATTTGTTTCTCGACTAAAATATGGTGCGGAAATATTTTGTGAATGCACAGAGTTTGAATCAGAATTTGCCGGAGACGGACGCGATTGCAGTTGCAACCGCAGGCACCTTAAGCGGGCTGTTCCGCGAGCGGGTAAGGCGCACGCCCGATGGCGTTGCCTGCCGCGAGTTCAATCAGCAACACGGAAATTGGCGCGATTACACCTGGGAGCAGATGCAGCGCCAGGTAATGCGTTGGCAAACGGCGTTGAAGCGTGAGGAGCTTGCGCCGGGCGACAAAGTGGCCGTGATGCTTCGCAATGGTACGGTATGGGTCATTCTGGATCAGGCGGCCATGGGATTGGGACTGGTGGTGGTGCCGCTTTATTTCGAGGATCGCCCAAGCAATGTAGCTTATATCTTGAAGGATGCCGGGGTCAAAGTTCTGCTTTTAGAAAATCTGGAGCAATGGAAGCAGCTTGAAGCGGTGAAAGATGAGTGGGAAGGGTGCGACCTGCACCGAATTCTAGTGTTGAACGGAATCGACCTGGCTGACAGAATTGATGCACACGTCGCGGCAGTGGAAGACTGGTTACCTGAGGAAGGCACGCCGGAAATGGAGACTGCGCGAAAACCGGAGGAGCTTGCCACCATCATCTACACTTCAGGCACCACCGGGCGGCCCAAGGGGGTGATGCTGAGCCATCACAATATCTTGTCCAACGTGTACAATTCACTGGAAACCCTGCAGGTGCGGCCCGGCTCGCTGTTTTTGTCGTTCCTGCCGCTTTCGCATTCTTTCGAGCGCACCGTTGGCTATTACCTGCCGGTCATGGCCGGCGCGACAATCGCTTACGCGCGTTCCATACCGCTATTGGCGGAAGACCTGCAGATAATCCGTCCCACAGTTCTGGTTTCGGTGCCGCGAATATTCGAGCGGGTTTATGCGGCAATCAGATCCCATCTTCACGCCGGGCCTGCGTTTAAGCGACGGCTTTTTTATTTGACTGTTGCGATCGGCTGGAGCCGCTTTGAACACAAGCAGAAACGCGGCCCATGGCGGGTTGGGCATCTGCTTTGGCCTTTGTTGAATAAACTGGTAGCAACGAAAGTAATGGCGAAATTTGGAGGGAGGCTGCAAACCGCGATAACCGGCGGCGCCGCGCTGGCGCCCGAGATTTCCAGGGTCTTCATCGCCTTGGGCCTGCCGCTAATACAGGGCTATGGTTTGACCGAGGCCAGCCCGGTGGTGTGCGTAAACCGCTTACATGATAATGTTCCGGCGAGTATCGGGCCGCCCATACCCAATGTAGAACTGCGCATCGGTGAAAACGATGCATTGCTGGTGAAAGGGTGCAACGTCATGCTCGGTTACTGGAACAATCCTGAAGCCACCCGGGAGATAATTAGCTCCGATGGGTGGCTTAATTCGGGAGATACCGCGCGCATGGATGCTGCCGGCAAGTTCTACATCACCGGCCGCCTAAAAGAAATCATTGTCATGTCGAACGGAGAAAAAGTCCCGCCATTCGACATGGAAGCGGCGATAGCGCGCGATCCCCTGTTCGAGCAGATCATGGTAATCGGCGAGGCGCGCCCTTATCTTTCGGCGCTTGCGGTGGTGAATGAAGGGCAGTGGAAAAAGCTTGCAGCGGAGTTGGGACTCGATCCTCTGGCGCCCGATGCCTTGCAAAGCGAGCTTGCTGAACAGCTGGCGCTCAAGCGGATTTCGGTGCAATTGCAGGATTTCCCGGGCCATGCGCAGGTGCGGCGGGCAGCGCTTTTGCTGGAGCCGTGGAGCGTTGAGAATGGCCTGCTCACGCCAACTCTTAAAATGCGTCGGCTACAATTGATGGAGCGTTACAAAAAGCAGCTCGCCAAGCTTTATGAAGGGCACCGAACATGGCTGACATAGAAAAAGCTACGCTGCCGCATGACAAGCAACCCGCGCTGCGGGTTGTGTCGATGCCTTGCGATGCGAATTTCGTCGGCGATATCTTTGGGGGCTGGATTATGTCGCAAGTGGATATCGCGGGAAGCATACCGGCCATACGCCGCGCGCGCGGCCGAGTGGCCACGGTAGCCGTGAACTCGTTTTTGTTCAAGCAGCCGGTGTTTGTGGGCGATTTGGTAACCCTATACGCCGACATCGTGCGCGTCGGACGCACCTCGATCACGGTTGACGTTGAAGTGTATGCGCAGCGCGGTCCACTGGACGTGGAATGTGTAAAGGTGACTGAGGCGACGCTGACATATGTGGCGGTAGATGAAAACAGGAAGCCGCGTGTCGTTCCGCCGGAATAATGTGCAGTTTTTTCGTTCATTGCGCAGCATATTTTGTCGGATATCCGTTGGATTCGGTGGCGGTTTGGCGAGGTCCTTGCATAAGGAATCAAATATGAAGAAAACAGGGTTCTTATACACATCAACAACACTCGCGGGATTGGGCGCATTATTCTGGGGATTAACAGGCGGCGCGCTCGCGGCAGGTTTTGCCTTGAACGAGCAAAGCGGGAGTGGAATGGGCGTGGCATTTGCCGGAAGCGCGGCGAGCGGCGAAGACGCAAGTACGGTTTTTTATAATCCTGCGGCTATGGTGCTGATTTCCGGCACTCAGTTGTCGTTGGGAGCCCACGGCGTCATTCCTTCGCTGACATTCAATAACGCGGGTTCGTTTACCGCCGGCGGCCCGTTGACTGGAAATGACGGCAGCGGGGCGGCCAAAGGGTTTGTGGTTCCCAATTTCTACTTGGTGACCGATATTTCTCCTGACATTAAATACGGTTTTGGCGTTAGCACGCCGTTCGGCTTGCTTACCGAATATAACGGAACCTGGGTGGGACGCTACCAAGCGCTGAAGAGCCAACTCCAGACGTTCGATCTCAATCCCAGCCTGGCGTTTAAACTGAGCGATCACGTATCGTTTGGTGGAGGATTCAACGCCCAGTACATTAACGCCAGCCTCAGCAGGGCCATCGATTTTGGTTTGATTTCCGGCGGTGTGCCGCAATCGGCGGACGGCGCGGTCGAAGCGGCTGGGAATAGCTGGGCCTATGGCTACAACCTCGGCGCGCTGTTTCAGTTTTCCACCGCCACGAGGGTGGGCGTCGCTTATCGTTCGCCGGTCCACCAAACCTTGGTTGGGAGCGCGTCGTTTAGCAACGTGCCGGCTGCTTTAGTGGGCGACCCGCGCTTTGCCAACAGCAAAATGACAGCGGCGATCACGCTGCCCGACACCATTTCTCTGAGCGCGGTTCAGGCGATCGGTGAAAGATGGGAGTTGCTCAGCGATCTGACATTCACCCGCTGGAGCTATTTCAACCAGATCGCGCTGGTATTCGCGAACGGGCAGACCAGCGTTACGCCTGAAAATTGGCGCAATACATTTCGTGGCTCGCTCGGCGCGACTTACCGCTATACGGATCGCCTGAAGCTGCGCGGCGGCATCGGCTTTGACCAAAGTCCGGTGCGGGATGGCTTCCGCACGGCAGCCATACCCGACAGCCACCGCAAACTGCTTGCGGCGGGACTCAATTACAAGTATTCCAAAGCAGACTCGGTGGATCTCGCCTACCAGCACTTATTCTTTAACAATGGCGGTATCGCCAATAACCAGCTGGCGTCGGGCGGTGGATTCCTTGTCGGCACATTTAGTGCCGACGCGAATATTCTAAGCCTGCAGTACAACCACGAATTTTAGGACTTGTGCCGCGATGCGAGAGCAACATATTTCACTGGACTTGCCGTATATCGTGCGCAAAGCGGCGGTGTTGGGTGCAGGCGTGATGGGCGCGCAGATTGCCGCGCATTTGGCAAACGCGAATGTCGAGGTCATATTATTCGAACTGTCCGCCAAAGAAGGCAACCCGAATGCCAACGTGCAGAAAGCGCTGGATAATCTGAAAAGGCTTGAACCCAGTCCGATGTCCGTGACATCCCGTGCTTCCTATATTCGTCAGGCCAATTACGATCAGAACCTCGACCTGCTCCGTGAGTGCGATATCGTGGTAGAAGCGATTTCGGAGCGCATGGACTGGAAAATGGACCTATACGGGAAAGTCGTGCCGCATCTGGGCCCGAACACGATTTTTGCCAGCAACACCTCCGGACTTTCCATAAACCGGCTGGCTCAGACATTGCCGGAAAATGTCCGTCAACGCTTTTGCGGAGTGCATTTTTTCAACCCGCCGCGTTATATGCATCTGGTCGAGGTCATTCGCTGCGAAACGACGAATCCGAGCTTGCTCGACCGCTTGGAAAAATTTCTGGTGACGACTCTCGGGAAAGGCGTGATCCATGCAAAAGACACGCCCAATTTCATTGCCAACCGCATAGGTGTTTTCGGAATGCTCGCGACGATGCACTATGCCCAGAAGTTCGGGCTCGGATTTGATGTGGTGGATGCGCTGACCGGCCCGCTCATCGGGCGTCCGAAGAGCGCCACCTTCCGCACTGCAGATCTGGTCGGGTTGGATACCCTTGTGCACGTAGTGAACACGTTGCGGGATGCGCTGCCCGACGATCCGTGGCACAAGTACTATGATGTTCCGCCGTGGCTCAAGGCGCTGGTTGAGAGCGGAGCGCTCGGGCAGAAGACGCGGGTGGGCGTGTACCGCAAAGTGGGCAAGGAGATTCATGTGCTGGATCCGGCCAAAGGTGACTATCATCCGGCCGGCCGAGTCGTGGACGAGGAAATCCGGCAAATCCTGAAAAACAAAAACATTGAAGAAAAATTCGCGCAGCTCTTCGCGAACCCGCATCCGCACGCGCAGTTCCTTTGGGCGATTTTCCGCGAATTATTTCAATACTGCGCAGTGCAGCTTGAGGATATTGCGGATAATGCGCGCGATGTGGATCTCGCCATGCGCTGGGGTTTTGGTTGGCAGCGCGGGCCTTTTGAGACCTGGCAAGCGGCGGGCTGGAGCCGGATCGCGGGCCGCATTAATGAGAATATTGCCGCGGGCAAAACCCTGGCCACGGTAGCCTTGCCTGAATGGGTGCGGGAAATCGGGCCCACCGGCGTACACCGGCCGGAAGGTTCCTATTCGCCGGCGCAGAGTACCTTTCGGCCCCGCTCGACGCTCGCGGTTTACCGTCGGCAACTGTTTCCGGATTCGCTGCTCGGCGAAGAGCGGACATACGGCACAACCATTTTTGAAACCGACGCAGTGCGCATGTGGCACACCGGCGATGACATTGCCATCGTCAGCTTTAAGAGCAAGATGCACACCATCGATGGCGAGGTGTTGGAGGGCGTGCTGCGGGCAATCGAAGAAGGCGAGCGCAACAACCAAGGACTGGTTATTTGGCAAACCGAAGCACCGTTTTCGTTGGGTGCAAATTTGACCAAAATGCGCGACCAAAGCACTGGAGAGAAAACCTCGGAATTGGGCGTCATGGTCAAAAAATATACCAGCGCAGCATCGTCGCTGGTTTTGAAAGCCGCACACAAGTTACATATGGCCGACGCGCTAATGGCGGATAAACTGGGTAAAGTCGAAGCCATGATTGCGCGATTCCAAGAAACGACTCAGGCGCTGAAATACTCGGCCATTCCCACGGTGGCCGCAGTGGACGGAATGGCGCTGGGCGGAGGTTGCGAGTTCGCCATGCACTGCGACCGTGTGGCAGCGGCGCTTGAAAGTTATATCGGGCTGGTGGAGGCGGGCGTGGGATTGCTGCCCGGCGGAGGCGGGTGCAAGGAACTCGCATTCAGGGCGGTTTTGGACGCCAAAGGCGGCAACGCCTTTCCTTTCCTGCAACGGTATTTTGAAGCGGTTGCCAGAGCGCAGGTAAGCAAGAGTGCCGACCACGCAAAGGAAATCGGCTATCTCCGCAGTTGCGACAAGGTGGTCATGAATCGGTTCGAACTCCTGTACGTGGCAAAGGCTGAAGTGCGCGCGCTGGCGGAGGCGGGTTACCGGCCGCCGCTCAAAGGGGTGACCGTTCCAGCCGCCGGCCGAAGCGCCGTCGCCACTTTTAAAATGGCAATGACCAATATGCTCGAAGGCGGATTCATTTCCGAACATGACTATTTTATAGGATCGAAAATCGCGCACGTGCTTTGCGGCGGCGACGTGGAAGCCGGCAGCCTGGTGGACGAACAGTGGTATCTGGATTTGGAGAGGGAAGCGTTCATCGAGCTCTTGGCGACTGAAAAAACGCAGGCGCGCATAGAGTACACGCTGAAGACCGGCAAACCCTTACGCAATTAAGAAGCTCTCACAGGCTGATGCAAAACGACACGAGGAAGCCGGCATACGCGACGCAAGGAGCGATAAAACGAAATAGTACACGAGATGGTACTACGAGTTTTTGAGCGACAAGCAACAGACCGGCTCCGCAATACTTTTGGAGGAGTACCGTGGTTAAACAGGTTCAGGATGCCTACATCGTAGCGGCAACGCGCACGCCTGTCGGCAAAGCGCCGTCAGGCATGTTCCGGAACGTGCGGCCCGACGACATGCTGGCGCATGTCCTGGGAAGCGCGCTCTCACAATGCCCGGGGCTCGACCCCAATACTATTGACGATGTAATCGTCGGGTGCGCCATGCCTGAGGCCGAGCAGGGAATGAACGTGGCGCGCATCGGTCTGCTGCTCGCCGGGCTGCCCAAGCGGGTGCCCGGCATGACCGTCAACCGATTCTGTTCCTCGGGCTTGCAGGCGGTAGCGCTCGCCGCAGACCGCATAAGACTGGGCGAGGCTGAGGTCATGATCGGCGCTGGAACCGAAAGCATGAGCATGATTCCCATGGGCGGCAATAAAATATCCATCAATCCTGCAATATTCAGTGATGAAAATATAGGCATTGCCTATGGCATGGGTATTACCGCGGAAAAGGTGGCGAGTCAGTGGAAAGTGCGCCGGGAAAAACAGGATGAATTTGCACTGGAGAGCCATCAACGTGCGGTAAAGGCAATCGACACAGACGAGTTCAAGCAGGAAATAACGCCTTATGCGGTGACAGAGACTATACCGGATCTGGTAAACCGGGAAGTGGTGCAAAAGGTGAAACAACTTGCAATTGACGAAGGGCCGCGTCGAGACACTACATTAGATGCCTTGGGCAAACTCAAGCCCGCATTTGCTGTCAACGGTTCGGTGACCGCAGGCAACAGCTCGCAGATGTCTGACGGCGCCGGCGCTGTGGTATTGATGAGCTCAAGCGCGCTGCAGCGGTTAAATCTGAAACCGTTGGCCCGCTTCGTCGGATATGCGGTGGTTGGCGTGCGGCCGGAAATTATGGGCATTGGACCCAAAGAGGCGATACCCAGGGTGCTGCATCAGACTGGTGTCAACCAGAATGACCTCGACTGGATTGAACTCAATGAGGCCTTTGCCGCGCAAAGCCTGGCGGTGATTCAGGACCTGGGATTGGACCGGAATAAAGTAAATCCGCTAGGCGGGGCGATCGCTCTGGGTCACCCCTTGGGTGCGACCGGAGCCATACGCACTGCAACCCTGGTGCACGGCCTGCGCCGCCACGGTAAAAAATACGGTATGGTGACCATGTGCGTTGGCACCGGCATGGGGGCCGCCGCTGTATTTCAGGCGCTTTAATACTTGTTTTTACCGGTTTACGTGATCGGCTGTACTGCTCCGAACGCGGCCGTTTCGCGGTGGGTCCGGCGCAATCCGCGCCTGACAGGCATTAACCTGCCGATAATTTTTATTGCGCGTAAGGACTGCGCATGACACAGCCTGGAAAATTGATGTGGATTGAGAAGATCAAAGTGCGCTGGGGTGACATGGACGCCGTGGGACATGTAAACAACGCGATGTATTTTCGATACATGGAGCAGGCGCGCGTATCATGGTTGGAGTCGCTTAAGGTGCGGGTCGGCGGAACACGAAAGGGACCGGTGATCGTTTCTGCAAGCTGCACCTTCATCAAAGCCATCGTTTACCCCGCGACGGTGGAAGTGAGCGTCTATGGTGGCGAGCCGGGGCGCAGCAGTTTTCCCATTTATCACGAAATTTACCTGGAGGATCACCCCGAGGTCAAATTCGCCGAAGGCGAAGTCACAGCGGTCTGGATAGACCACGAGCTGGGGAAATCCATTCCGCTGCCTGACAAGCTGCGCAAGCAGCTTCACTTTTAATAAACGGTCGTCACGGCTTGACGTTGAGACAGGTCCGGTTACCTGCTTTCGTAGCGGTCTAATATTTTCCTGAAAGTTCCGTCCTTCTTGATTCCGTCAAGCGCCGCCGACAGTGCTTTCAAGGTCGCTCCCGAAGTCCGCGGGTTGCAAGCGAGATAGGAATCCACTTCGCGCACGACGAAAACGAGGTTGACATCCGGCGCCCCAGCCTGTGCCGCGACTTGCTTGGCGCGTGCTACGCTGGTAATCCACAAGTCAATGCGGCCCGGTTCCCTGCGGTTTAAGGTGAGCTTTGGTGGATTCAGTTTGTCGTCATCCACTTCAAAAATGTTGGTAATGCCGTGTTGCTTCAGATACTCGGTCTTGGCATCACGCGTTACTCCACCAATGCGAAAAGGCCTGACATCGGCGAGCGTGTTAATCGGTTGTGAAAAACCACTCTTGGCGAATAAGCCCCATTTGTTGACTGCGATTGGGCCCACCCATTTAAATATCCGTTCGCGGTTGGCGAGTCGCGCCGTCGAGTAGAGGCAGGTATCTTTGTCGACTTGAGCCCGCTTGTAAGCATCGGCCCAAACCATGACTTCAATTTGGATGGGCACATTCGCGCGCCGGCTCATTTCCCTGACGACATCGGTTGCCATGCCGGTGACTTTATTATTTTCGGTGTAATTGAGCGGCGGGTTTTCCTCGGTAAGCAACGTGAGTGCGGCCGCAGGCGCGGACAGGGTAAGCATTCCGGCGATCAGACTTAAAAGAAAAAAACTCGTTCTCATAATTCCTCCATCGTGGCGTGTTTACGCGTCAGCATGTCATGTTGTTCGCGCTCGTGCAAGAACGATCATCGCGGCGCGGGCGCGATTTCGTGGGTTCAGTCGCGCAATAAAGAAATCCTGCGGGAACCGGGACGTGGTATTGGGCTGGCAGCTTCGGATGGCCATTTCCATTTCGGCCTAAACAGGAACTTCGACGAATGCGTTCAGCTTAAAATCTGACGCATGAAATTCGGCAGCGCGAAAACTGCGCGGTGGGTATCGCCATTGTAATATCGTAGATCGGCGATGCCGCGATCCTTGAGCGTGCGCTCGACTTGCGCGCGGTCAAAAGCAAGCGGATCGAGCGAATCCGAGGCGCACGCCAGACCCCACAACGAGCCGTAAAGCGGAATGTAGACGAGGTAGGGGCGCACGATCTTGAAAACGGCGGCGAGTCTTTTTGCATGCTCGCGCACCCGTTCGGGGCGGTATATGGGCGAGCCGATATGCAGCGTAAGCGCCCCGCCGGACTTTAGCACCCGATGGCAATGCCGAAAAAACTCCTCTGTATAAAGCTCAGTAGCAGGCCCAATCGGGTCGGGCAGATCCAGAACGATCAAATCGAAGCGCTCCGAGGTGTCACGGATAAAGGCATAACCGTCGGCGATCATAAGCTTGAGGCGTGGGTTGTCGAAAACCTTTTTGTGGACTTCGCCGAAGTATCGTTTAGCGATGTCCACTACCGTCGCATCGAGCTCAACCAACGTGACGCTTTCAATGCTGGGGTGCTTGAGCAGCTCTTCGCTCGAACCGCCGTCGCCGCCACCGATAACCAGAACTCGTTTCGGCTCAGGATGTGCGATGGCGGCAGGATGTACCATGTTCTCGTGGTAGAAATATTCTTCTTTTTCTGAGGTCATGAAACTGCCGTCCAGGCGGAATAAACGCCCGAAATGCGGTGTCTCGTAAACCTCGAGGTGTTGGTACGGCGTATTGAATTCTTCGAGTCTGTCGCCTGCGCGGAAAAAATAGCCGCAGTTTGCGTTAAGCCACTCGGTGAGCAGTTTGTCGTCCATAGCGCCCCCGTACTACAGCTTTACGCAAGACCTTCTTGGGTTGCAGAAACGCAAGCGCGGCTTTGAACAACCTGTCGGCCTTATCGCTGTTGTCTCGGCTGTGGTTGCAGACAAAAACGTCGAGAGCCACTGTACAGGTTTCAGGCCAGGTGTGTATGGCGATATGAGACTCGGCGAGGACCACCGTGCCGGTGACGCCGGCATCTTCAAACTGATAGAAAAAATCTCCGAGCACGGTAAGACCGGCGTCCGCACACAGCTGTATACAACGTTTTCTAAGCTCATTTGACTCGGAAAGATGAGTCGGGTCGCATTGGTAGAGGTCTCCGATGATATGGAGTCCGCTTAACGTGCTGACGATCATGCTGGTCATTTTTCTTCGCCCCCTCTCCTTACATAATAAAGGCTGTCAGCCGAAAAACCCTGCAATCTTTGCTAACCTCCTACCCAAGTTGTCCATGCCAAAAACAGTTTGCGAACGGGAGTCAGTTCAACTCGCCGCCGCAAGATTCCACACCCATCTTCCCTGATTTCCCGCAGCTGACTGAGATAGATTGCCGCCAGTGCCGTCCTCGCTCGCTGTGCCTTTCGTTCAGCTACAGAAAATCCGGAAGTTGCCCGATTATAACAATTTTCTGCTTTGTGAATAGCAAATTCGATCAACTTTTTCAAGTTTTCGGTTTCGCGCAAGTTGAGAACATCCGCCTCCCTCACGCCCAGGCGCGCAAGCTCGTCCTGAGGCAGCAGGATGCGATTACGCTTTGCATCGCGGCGCAGATTCAAAATGACGTGGGTAAGGCCAAAGGCAACTCCCAGCTCTTGCGCATGTTGCAGGGAGTCGGGATCGTTTAATCCGAGAATGCGCGCCGCAAGCTGTTCCGCCAGACCGCTGGTGCGGGCGCAATAATCCTGCAGCGATTGGAAATCGGCGTGCCGGTTTTTAAATACACTGCTTTCCACGCCGTCGATCAGCTGCAGCAGAAGGTCATGCGACAAGCCGAAGCGAGTAGTGGCTGGCAGCAGCGCATGGGTTACCGGGTGCTGAGGATGACCGCTAAATGCATTCGCGATTTCCTGCCGCCACCAGTTGAGCTTGATTTGCCCCAGCGCGGGATCGGAGCATTCTTCCGCGCTTTCTTTTATTTCGCGGTAAAAAGCAAAAAGGCAAGTAAGCGCAAGGCGACTTTCCGCGGGCAAGAATAGAACGCTGTAATAAAAACTGGATCCGCTTGGCGCTGCCCGGTTTCGGCAATACTCTTGAGGCGACATTGGCGTGCTTGCAAATCGAAACGCATCACAAGAAGAACGGTTAATTGTGGACCTGATATATCAGCATCTTATACGACATAGTTAAAGTCAATGATGGAATTTCGAGCCCTTATATAATAAACTGACCGCATTGCGAAAGTGGCGGAATTGGTAGACGCACTGGATTTAGGTTCCAGCGCCGCAAGGCTTGTGGGTTCGAGTCCCTCCTTTCGCACCAGTTCGGCTTGCGGCAGCCTAATCGAGTGTGCGGTACTTTTGAGGAAATGAAATGCAGTCAAACCTAGAAACCTTGGGCCCGTTGCAAAGGCGCATCAAAATGGCGTTGCCGCTGGATCAAATTGACGGTGAAGTGGAAAGTAGATTGAAGCGTCTGGCTCGCACCGCGAAGATGCACGGCTTCCGTCCTGGCAAAGTGCCACTCAAGGTCATTGCCCAGCATTACGAAGCGCAGGTGCGTCAGGAAGTGCTGGGAGATGCTTTGCAAAAACGATTCAGCGACACGGTGCGCGAGCAAAAATTAAAAGTTGCGGGGCGGCCTAGGTTTGAAGCCGAGCCGCAGCAGGCTGGAAGTCAACAATTCGAATGTGCCGCGACTTTTGAGATTTATCCGGAAGTGAAACTTGGCAATGTTAGCGGAGTGAAAATCGTGCGGCCGGTGGTGCAGGTAGGAGACGAGCAGGTGGCGAAAACCCTGGAACTCCTGCGCAAGCAGCGCACTTCTTACCACGTCGTGGAACGCGAAGCCAAGGAGCGCGATCAGGTTACGCTTGATTTCCACGGAACTATAGCTGGACAGGAATTCGTCGGCGGCCAAGGCAAAGATTTGCCTTTCGTGTTGGGCGAAGGGCGTATGCTTCCGGGGTTCGAAAAACAAATTGCCGGCATGCGTGCAAATGAGTCCCGGACATTTGAATTAAGCTTCCCGGAGGATTATCATGGCAAGGAATTGGCAGGAAAAATGGCCTCTTTCGATGTCACGCTGAGACGCGTGGCGGAACCCAAGGTGCCCGAAATCGATGCCGAGTTTGCCAGCAACTTCGGCGTT
>Ga0335077_10003030_pt1 | contig 20157 bp, 15 predicted proteins | sample Lox_Sample_31_FD_207151 | JGI IMG/M metagenome (GOLD analysis project Ga0335077, IMG submission 207151) | Soil microbial communities from Loxahatchee National Wildlife Refuge, Florida, United States - Lox_Sample_3.1 | ecosystem: Environmental > Terrestrial > Soil > Wetlands | place: USA...
GGATGAGCCAGCTTGCGCTCTTGATGCTGCTGCTGAGCGCTGTGGCCTGCAGCCAGTCCGCAAACGCGTGCACCTCTTACCCCTGCGGCTTCAGCAGACCGCCCTTGCCGATCTCGACGGATCCCGCCACCACGTCGCAGTGCTTGCCGGCCGGCGGCGGGGTCTTCGCGGGACAGCGGTAAATGGCGCCGTTGGGGCCGCGGGTGCCTGCATTCTGCCCATCGCGCAGGGGATGCAGACCGATGCTGAAGATGGTGCCGGGCGGGAAGCTGTCGACGGACACGCCCTCTTTCGCCATTTGCGCCGAGCCGGCCATTTCCACCGCCCAGATGATCGGCTTGCCCTCGCCATCGCGCAGTACGTTCTTGCGTTCCTCATTCATGGGCGCAAAGAAGATCTGCAGATGGTTCGCATCGGGATTCACACGCGTCACGACGCCGGTGAACACTTTGGTCACGTCCATGTTGTAGGCCGCAAAGGAATGATGGGCCAGCGCTGGCCCGGCGAGCATCGAGGCGAGCGTCAAGACCGCTTGCAGACTCCACACGAAACGCGACTGTGCTCTCATCTTCATACCCACCCCTTGAGAAACGAGACTGTACCGCAGCGTGCGACGCTTCGAGGCTCATTTGAAGGTGAATATGTCTTCTTGCTTGGGCTTTTGCATGCCCTGCTCGAAGTATTGCTCCCAGATCTGAGCCCACGGCCGGCCGTACATGTCCGGCACGCGGTATTGAATCACCTGACCGGGAGTCACCGGCGTCGCCTTGCCATTGACCGGAAAGATCGTCTGCACACATTCGATGAAGGGATAGGGATCGCCCTGCTCGAAGCCGCTGATCTTCACGTAGTTGCGGATGATGCGGATCGGCTCCACGAGCGCTTCGGGGTCGTAGAAGATCGCCTCGTGGTTGAGTCCGATGAACTTGCCGTGCGCATCGCGGTTGGGCGTGTAGATCTCGATGGTCTGCATTTTGTTCGAGTACTCGAACGCGCCGTGGACTGTCCAGCCCTGGATATTGGATGTCCAGGTGATGAGCGTGTCCTTGTCCCAGAACCCGATCGTCTCCCCGTACCAGCGCGGCACCGAGGGACCAAGATGCGGCACGGCGCCGTCCATCTTGAACTCGCGTCCGATGTGGATGTTGGTGATGAAGTTGTCGGCGACACCCGCGAGGATCTGCACGAGCGCGGGCGTGACCATGATGTCCCATTCCCAGGTCGCAAACTCGTGCCAGCGGCGCATGAAGCCTTCCGGCCAGCAGTACTGGGAGGGCCATTGGGGCGCGTTCGAATGCCCCTCCTGATATTCCTGCTCGACCATGCGCTGCTGATATTCGGGCGTCAGCAATGACAGAATCGTGGGCACCTGGTTGTGCCGCATGCGGTACCAGTACGCATTGCCGGGCGTGAATCCCGGATGCATGTACCGTCCACTCCACTCACCGGGCACCGTCGCGTAGGTGTGCTGCGTGGGGCCGCCGCGCTTGCGCGTCTCGGCGAGCAGCGCCTCGTAGTGCTCGCGCGCCGTCTTGAACTTGTAGGGACTCACGATCGCGGCCCGTGGATAGTCGCGATCACAATAGCCCCAGGCCGCCGTCGCCGGACCGCTCTCACCGATGAGGCGGCCGCCGATGGCTCCCCACTGCTCCTCGATGCCGACGGGACTGTTGCAACGGAAGTAGCGCGGATCGGTCCACAGGGCCCGATCCTTGTAGAAGTCCTTGGAGGTGAAGACGTCGACCGGCAACGGTTTGACGCCGGGCGGCACCGCTCCGTCCCGGGCCGAGCCGACGAAGGTGCGCGGGGCGTCTCGCGGTCCGGGCGCGCCCGGAGGTCCCGGAGGCCTGACGAGGCTCGCGCCGACGATCTCGTATTTCCGCAGATCGGCGGCGAGCGGAGCGCCCCGGCCGACGCTCTTGAAGCCGGGATCGGCGACCTGTTGCGCCCATGCGCCGGTGCCGATCGACGCTAGCGCGGCAATCGCGCACGTCCGCCACAGACCCTGATGCATGGGCTACTCCACCTTAGCTGCGTGCGCGGGGCTCTAACGCGAGCCGCTTATTACACGTTATAACTTTGCTGGCAAGCAACGGGGTCAGCATGTCAGTCTTTCCCAAGGATGCGTGATTACACGGGATTACACGGGAGGCCCGCGTGACTTCGATCCCCGCGCGCGTGACGGTGTTGGCCAGCGCACTCATCATGGCCGGCGCACTCATCGCGAGTTCCGTCACGAGCCTGAGGTCCGAGCCCCGAAATGGCTCGTGGCTCGACGAGGCGCAGCCGCTCTCGTGGAACGCGCCCGGCGAGCCGCTTCCCGCCGCCCCGAAGATCGACCCGAGCACGGATCCTCGCTGCAGAGATCTGGCGCGCCCGGCGGAGCTCGAGGAGGACGCTCGCCTGCGCGACGCAGGTTGGGATCTCATCGGCGCCTTTCAGGGCGGGTGGCAGATTCTCGTGATCGGTGCGACGGCCGGCTACGATGGAATGTGCCGGCCACGCCAGTATCAGGATTTCGTCTTCGTGCGCGGCGTCTTCGCGGGTACACTGTCGCCGCGCGCCATGGACAGTCGCACCGACGGGGCGCTCAGTCAGGTCCATGTGCAGAGTTCCACACGGTTGATCGCCTCGTACCTGCGTTACGCGCCGAGCGATCCTTTGTGCTGCCCATCGCGCACCACGCGTGTCGTCTTCGACATCGCAAGCACTGGACCGCTGTTGCGACCCGTGTCGGCGTCCACCTCCGCCAACAAGTGACAGTGGTCGATGCAGAAGCTCTCGCCCGTCTTGCGCCCATCGCCCGTGGTGCCCATTTGTCTGCTCCTCATCGCCATGGGGTCGATCCAGGCCGGCGCCTCGCTCGCAAAGACTTTGTTTCAGACGGTTGGAGCTCCCGGTGCCGTGGCGCTGCGTACGGCGCTGGCAACGATCATGCTCGTGAGCGTGCTGCGGCCGTGGCGCACGCGCGTCACGCGCGCGTCGTGGCCGCCGCTCTTGATGTATGGGGTGTCCCTCGGTGTCATGAACTTTCTTTACTACATGGCGCTGCGCACCCTGCCGCTCGGAATTGCCGTGTCGCTCGAGTTCGCAGGACCGCTCGCAGTGGCCATGTGTGCATCGCGCCGGCCGATCGATTTCGTTTGGATCGTGTTTGCAGCGGCCGGCCTCATCCTGCTTCTGCCTGTGCATTCAGTCGGCATACGTATCGATCCGACCGGAGCTCTGTTCGCACTCGGAGCCGGCGCCTGCTGGGCCTGCTACATCATCTTCGGGCAGAAGACCGGCAGTGATTACGGCGCACAGGCGGTCGCCCTCGGCAGCCTCATCGCATCACTGATCGTCGTGCCCATCGGTATCGCGAGCAGCGGCGCGCGCCTCCTCGCCCCTCAGGCGCTTCCCTACGGCCTCGCGATCGCGCTGCTGTCAACGGCGCTACCGTACACCCTGGAGATGCTGGCCCTGACGCGCCTGCCGGCTCGCACCTTCGGCATCCTGATGAGCATCGAGCCCGTGTTCGGAGCGCTGTGCGGCTGGGCGCTGCTCAGTGAGCGTCTCGCGCCGCTTCAGTGGTCGGCGATCGCGCTGATCATCGTCGCTTCGATCGGCACCACGTCGACCACGGGCAGGCAGCGTCGCGTGCCCGTTCCCATGCCGGAGTGAGCTCCCGCGCCACGCTCATGGATAGAGCGCAGCGATTTTGGGTGCCACGGTCGGGATGGAGGGCCGTTGGCTTGCATCCTTCTCGGCGGGTGCGGGACCGGACGCCCGCACCGTGTCTGCGAGCGGCAGCGTGAAGCGAAAAACAGCGCCGCGCCCGGCGTCAGTCTCCGCCCAGATGCGCCCCCCGTGACTCTCGATGATGGTGCGCGCAATGGACAGCCCCATCCCCATGCCGCTCTCCTTGGTCGTGTAGAACGGCTCAAAGATCTGCTCTGTCTTGCCGAACGCAATGCCCGGGCCGGAGTCCTCGAGCGTGATTTCAGCCAAATCGCCCTCGAGCCACGCGGTGCGCAGGACGATCGTTCGCTGGGGGCTCTGCGCGGCAACCATCGCCTCGATGGCGTTCATGACCAGATTCAGGATGACCTGCTGCAGCTGAATCCGATCGCCTCGGACGCGCAGCTCGCGCGGCGCGAAACTCGTGCCGAGGGTGACCCGCTGCGCGGTCGCCTGCGCGCCAAGGAGCGCGAGCACTTCGCGGACCATCCCATTGAGATCGAACTCCTGAGTCTCCGACGGAGCCTTCGTGAGGAGCCTTCGCAGCCGCTTGATCACCTCGGTTGCCCGCTCCTGGTCGTGCCCGATGTCCGTGAGGATTTCCTTCAGCTCGCGGATGTCCGGTGAGGGCGCATCGAGCAGCAGCCCGGCCGTCTCGGTGTTGCTGAGGATGGCACTCAGGGGCTGCATGAGCTCGTGGGCAATCGAAGCCGACAGCTCTCCGACCGTCGAGCGGCGATTCATGTGCGCCAGCTCGGCAATACGCTGGTGCGCCTCGATCTCGGCCAAGCGGCGGCGACGCCGCTCCTGCAGGAGGTCGATGATCAGCGCCATCTGCAGTGCGAGAGCTACTGCGATCAATGCGATCTGCCACCGATAGCGCTCCCAGACGGTGGCCTCGCGGAACAAGATCGTGCTGTCCGGCGGCAGGTTCGCTTCCTTGATGTTCCATCGCTCGAGCTCCCGCTCATCGAACTGCGGCTTGCCGAAGCCAACGGGCGGATATCTGATGTCCGACGCAGGCTCGCCCCGCAGCAGGCGGGTTGCGATGGCGACGGCCTCGCGACCTTGCTCCTCGCCCGAGACGAGCGGACCGCCGACGATTCCCTTGCCCAGGTATGCGTCGGAATAGCTGAACATGGGCGCGTCCGCGACCGCGTGCAGCCGCGCGAGCGCCGCGTCTTCGTCCTGCGGAATCCCGTCCACGTCGGGAGAGAGCAGGACATAGAAGATCGCCGAGTGCGGCGGCAGCGTGGCCACGCGTTGCAGGAGCTGATCGAAAGATAGCCCATTGAGGAAAGCCAGATTGATGCGCCCGCTGAACGGCCGCAGCGAGTCGCGTATCTGCGTGGCCCAGTAGCCTTCAATTGGGGAATTACCGATTACAATGGCAAGTGTGCGTGTGTCCGGAAGCACTCGCAGAATATTCGCCACGACGGCCGGAAAGCTGACTGAAACCGCGAGCGCGGTCTCATTCGAGGCGAGACTGGAAGGTGACGCCCGGCGCTCTTCCACGTCCGTGAGCAACTCCGGAGTCGAGCGGAACAGCGACTGCTGGTAGCGCTGCACGAAGTTGGCGGCGGGAGCACCGAGCGTGATGACCAGATCGAGTGGCCGGTCTGCGAACTGCGTGCGCAGATAATCGGCAAAGGCCGTGTCGCCCGCACTGCTCATGAAGCGCGCCGACACCAGCCAATCCTCGTAGAGCTCGAGGTGCCCCGCCAACTCCCGGCCCAGTTCGATCCGCAGGTCGCGGGCGTAGAGATCGCCAAATTCCGGGCCGAAGGAGTGGAGCAGGAGCACGCGCTTTGGCTGCTGTGCATAGCCGGATATCGATACGGCAAGGCACAGCAGTAACCCGCCGATCAGTCGCCTGTTCCCGGATGGCATCTCAATCCCCCGCAGGCGGATGGTACCCTATGACGTCGAAATAAGAATGAAGAGACAAGGACATGTTGCAGCGCGGCGCTGCCCGATCTTGGCCTGCCCGGATGGCCATGATGAGAGTTGGGCTCGCTTTCAGTGGACTTACGCTCGAGGCCGGCGCGGCCACATCAGCTGTCGCACAGAGCGCGGATCCGCTCCTCACGGCGGCACCGGAGCAGGTGCTGGCGGAGGTGACGGTCACCGCCCAAAAGAGGGCCGAGAACCTCCAGACGGTGCCGATGTCGCTCGTCGCCTTCCGTGCCGAGGATCTCAGGCAGCTCGCGATGACGGAAGGATTCGACCTCGCGAATCAGGTGCCGAACATGAACATCGACGCACCGACCGCCGACTCGAACGTGCGCTACTTCATCCGCGGCGTGGGCACACAAGACTTCAACAGCCTCGCCACTTCGCCGATCGCGCTCTATAGCGATGATGTGTATCTCGGCAGCACGATCGCGAACTCTGTGAACATCTTCGACGTGCAACGCGTGGAAGTCCTGCTGGGACCCCAGGGAACGCTCTGGGGCAAGAACACCACCGGAGGAGCCATCGACTTCATCAGCGCCCATCCGACGGATGACCTTGCGGCCTCCGTGTCCGGTGGGTACGGCAACCATGGCATCCGCTTTGCGGATGGGATGGTCAATGTGCCGCTCGCCGCCACGCTCGCCGCGCGGGCCGCCTTCACGTACTCGGGTCGGGACGCCTGGATCGAGAACCTGGCCCCCGCCGGCCCTCACAACCTGGATGCCTTCAGCAAGCTGGGCGGTCGGCTGTCCCTCGAATGGCGCGCGAGTGATGCGCTGAACGCGTACCTGAAAGGCGAGTACCTCAAGCGCACCGGAAGCACGATCACCGGATACATGGTGCCGCTCACAGGCAGGACGGACGCGTTCGGCAACCCTGCGCTGGCGTTCGGGGTGGTAAACCAGGCCTCCGGCCCCTCCTCGGATGATTTCGACACCTGGGATGTGACCCTCAGGGTCGACTGGAGCATCAGCCGCTTCGCGCGCCTGTCATCCATCTCCGGCTGGCAGAACGCGCACCGGATTCACGAGTACGAGCTCAACGGTGGCACACCCACGCTGCTGCTCAACCAAGCATTCTTCGCCGATCACGATCAGTTCACGCAGGAGCTGCGCCTGGTGTCGCAGGATGCCGGACCCCTGCGCTGGCAGGGCGGTGTCTTCTACTACTTCGCGCGCCAGGGCGCAATGACTGCCGTGCCATTCAATCAGGCTCCCTTCGGGAGTCCGCCCGGCTTCATCACCAGCGACCTGTGGCCAGAATCGCGCAAGTTCAACAGCGGCTCGATCTTTGCCGGCCTTTCTTACGATCTCAAGAGCCGGCTCAGCGTCGTGGGGGGACTGCGCTACAACGAGGATGAGGGCTCTTATCACGCCGTGCACTACGCCCTGCATCCCTACGCGAACTATCTGAACTATCTCGATCCAAACCCGCTCGCCGATCGAAATTCAGTGCTGGTCCCCGGCGACACCCTCGACACCCGCGCAAACTGGAGCAAGCTCACGTGGGATGCCGACGTGCACTACCGCTTCTCCGCTAGCCGCATGGTCTATGTTCGGGCAAGCACGGGTTATCGCGAGGGCACCTTCAGCTCGCCCTCCGGCCCGGACCCGGCACAGTTTCGCACGCTGCAACCCGAGATCAACCTCGCGTTCGAAATCGGCGCGAAGACGACCTGGCTCGAGGACTCACTGGAGGTGAACGCGGCCGCCTTCAACTACCACCTGACCAACATGCAGGTGTTCGTGCTGCAGCCGATCTTTGCGGGCACACCGATATCCATCGAAAGCAACGCGGGCAGTGCCATCAACCGCGGTGGCGAGATCGAAGTCAGAGCGGCGCCGGCGCCGGGCTGGCTGATCTCCGGCTCGCTCGGCTACGTGCACGCCCTATTCACTCAGTTCAACACCGAGAACAGTGGCGGCGCCCCGATCTCGCTGGCCGGTAATCGCATCCCCAGGCAGCCCCAGTGGACCGCGAGCACGCAGCTGCAATACCGCTTCGCGGTCGCGAGTAACCGCTCGATCCTGTTGCACACGGATTGGAACTATCGCGGCGATTACTACGTGAACGCCGACAATGTGCACAACCCGTACATTCCCGGTCGCACCGTCGGCAACCTGCGGGCTGTCTACGGGGCGGATGACGAGCGCTGGCAAATCGCGCTCTGGGCCGGCAATCTCACGGACAAGCACTACCCCATGGGCGGCTACCGTCTCGGTTTTGCCAATTCCCAGATCTTCTACTTCGGCGATCCGATCACCTACGGCGCCAGTGCTACCCTGAGATTCTAAGCGACGGTGCACGCCCGGGCGGGCGCGTGCTCAGCGCCGCGGTGCGCGGATCTGCTGCGAGAAATCCTCGGCCTGATCCGCGACCTGCGCGCGCGCATTGATGTCGGCACGACGCCGCAGCTCCTCGAACGGCACGCTGGTGTCGAGCTTGTCGTGGTCGTAGAGATACTCGGGCACATGACCACTCAGCAGGATCTTCCATGAATACGGCAGATGGCCCGGAAGGATGCGTGCGTTGAGCCAGATGGTATTGGTGCAATTGGTCGTCAAAGAGTTGTACCACTCGGCGTGCTGCTTGAGCGCATTGATGCGGCGCAGATACTCGAGAAACAGCAACTGCGCCTTGCGCGGGCTGCCTTGCAGGCGGTACAGGTACACGCGTTCCGGCGGGTCGTGACGGTAATTCGTTCGCAGGCGCACGATGTCACGCTCATCACCCACGGCGTAATACAGCTCGTATTGGCGGAAGAAGCCCTGGATCGATGAGTACGCCTCGCCGCGCTCGCGGCGCGCCTCGATGGATACCGCCACGTGAGTGCCGTCGCTGAACCCGAAGCTCAGAAACAGATGCGCGATCGCCGGACCCATCCAGTAGACGGCAAACAGGTCCACCCGCTCGAGCTGGCGCAGATCGAAGGTGCGGTCGTAGTAGAGCGGCGTGAAGTCAGTCTCCGTGCGGTAGTCGAAGTTGCGGATGTTGTGCAGCGTGATGCGGTCGCCGTCGATCTCAGCGAACGCCAGCACTGCGTTCTCGGGCTGCCAGCTGCGATCGTTGGAGGCCTCGATGGCGCTCCAGCTGAACACCAACGCAGCGAACAGCGCCACGAACGCGCCGAACGCGCGCCAGCGCCAGCGCCGCAAGGCGAATCCCGCGACGAGACCCAGGGAGCCGAAGCCATACGCCGCGGCAAGGCCCTCGCGCACCGCGGGGCTCGCATGGTCCCAGTAAAGCAGTGCGAGCACGCCCCAGCCGAGCGCAATGAGCATGAGCAGGCCCAGCAGCAGCAATCCCACGATCCTGGTAATGCGTGCAGCGACTCTCATGGTGATCTCAGCGAAACAGCGGCTGATCGAGAATCGAGCCGCTGCCGACCGGAGTACCCAGCGTGATCCAGTAGGCCCAGGCTCCAGTCGCCTTGCCGATGCCAAGGGTCAGCGTCCCTATCGGGGTGGGTCCGCCGATGTAGCCCGACACGCCATAGACGGTGCTGTTGGGCACGGGGTCGACGCGCGCGTATATATGACCTGTCTGCAACGAGAGGCCGCCGTAGAGGGCTTGATTCGCGATTGGCAGGATATCTGCCACCCGCCAGAGCGCATCGCCATCGATGGTCCAGTAGTCGCGTGCGCGTACCTCCCCAGGGGCATAGCCGGGAAAGCTCTGCGGACCTCCGAGCGCAAAGGCGCGGTCGGCAGGCAGTGAGCTGCCAAGATCGGAGCCGCCGGCCGCAGTGAGCACGAGAGTCATCCTCCCGCCTCGGATCACTTGGCGCGCGGCTGCCTCGATCCGCTGCCAGTTGCGCGTTGCCCCGATCGAGGTGTCCGCGAGGTAGTACTGCACCTCGGCGGCAGTACCTTGGCTTGCAAAGCTCGAGGAGTCACGGCTGTCATAGAAAGCTGTCGCATCGAGCCCCGCATCCGTCGCGTCGACAGTGGGCAGCAGCTGGGCGCCGGTGTCGACCTCGGCCCGGCGCCGGTAGCCAAAGTAGCCGACCCGAAACTGGCTGTTCGGCTCGAGATTGACTCCCACATCGAAGCGGCCGCCGATATCGATGAAGCGGTATTGCGCGACCCGGTTGTAGTTGTCGTAGACGTACTCGAGAGAGCGCTGCGCACCCGCATCGGGCTCGACGAAGAACGTCTGCGCAACTTCGAGCGGCTGGTAGAGGCTCGTCTCCACCAGCGTCGTCGTGCCGATCTGCAGCCAGTTGCGCCATTGACCTCCGTAGGGATTCAGCCAGCGACGCACGTGCTGCACGGCGAGCTCGAAGCGCAGGTCACCGGCGCCGGCGCCGTAGATTCCCATGCTGGGCCGCAGGTAATCCGGTCCAAGCTGCTTCTCGCGTGGCTCCCAGACCAACACCGGATGGTTCGGGTCACCGCTCAGGTGATAGTCGACGCCATCCAGGTCATCGAGCGCGGCCATGCGCGCGGCATCCCGACTGATCGCAGCGATGTCCACCGTGTCGCCCGCACGCACGCTGGTCATTGTCCGTAGATAATCGGGATTGACGCGTTTGAGTCCCTGGAACTGCACGTCCGCAATCCTGATCTCGAGGTTCTGATCTACGGTGACACGTTGACGCCAGGCAACATACTCCGCTTGCGACACGGACAGCTTCGAGAGTTGCTGGGCCATCGCCTTGGCCGCCTTCTCGCCCAACGCAATGGTCTCAACCGTGCGCTCGAACTGCGTCGAGCCGATATCTCCCAAGTCGACATCGACGCGGACGTCGCGCGCCGTGAGTGTCTGCAGCTGCAGCCGCTCGTTGGCTTCCATCATCACGTCATTGCTGCGCGAAATGAGCGTTGCGGGGCCCACGAGCTGTTCGCGCGTGACGGTGGGCTTTAACAAGTTGACGGCGATCACGACATCGGCGCAGGTCTCACGCACGACATCGATCGGCAGATTGCGCACCACGAATCCGTCGGCCAGCAGGTACTTGTCCGTAACGACGGGCGCGAAGGCCCCGGGAATCGCCATGCTGGCGCGCATCGCCGCGGCAATGTCGCCGTGATCGAGCACTACCATGTTGCCGCTCAACATGTCCGTCGCCACGGCACGATAGGGAATCGGCAGATGGTCGAAATCCGCTACCGCGCGCGCCTTGGCGACGTAGACCCGCAGCACGTTCTCGATCCGGCTCGTGGCGATCAGTCCACTGGGCGGAATGACCCGACCATGCTTCAATCCCAGCTCGAGCGAGCCGCTGCGATCGTTGAAGCGCTTCTGCTCCACCGGTTCCAGGGGTCGGCTGCCGACACCGCCGACGACGGATTTCCAATCCACGCTCTTCAGGAATTGCTCGATCTCGGCCGCCGACATGCCGGACGCGTAACCTCCGCCGACCAGGGCGCCCATGCTGGTTCCTGCGATGCAGTCGATCGGGACGTGCAGTTGCTCGAGCACTTTGAGCACGCCGACGTGTGCTCCACCTCGAGCACCCCCGCCCGCGAGCGCAAGGCCAATGCGCGGCCGCTGGGTGGGTGGGCTAGCCGCGCCGGTGTCTTGCGCGCCGGCAACGGTTGCCGCGAGTGCCCCGAGGCAGATGCACAGGCAGGGCATTGCAAGCGGGCTTACGAGAGCGAACCATGGCCGCGACATCGTGTTCTTCCACGGGCCTGCGTCCGTTGCAGCGACTCCGCTGGGCTTAGCGGTAAGACATGCCGGCTCTTCCGTGCCGCTCGACTGAACCGTACGTAGGGCCCTGTACCAATGCCATAGGGCTTTGGTCGTACTATTGGATGCGCATGAACTCGAGGAGGGCGCACGTCATGAGCAGCACCGTAGGCGCGGACGCCGGCTTCGTCCGCATCGCCTCGCGTTACTCTGTCCCTGAGACCGTCACGCGTCTCGAGGCCCTCCTGAAAGAGCACGGCATTGTGATCTTCGCACGCATCGATTTCTGTGCGGACGCTGCGCGTGCAGGGCTCACGATGCAGCCCGAGCAGCTACTGCTCTTTGGCAATCCCAAAGCCGGGACCCCCCTGTTGCAGAGCGAGCCGACTGTCGGGCTCGACTTGCCGCTGAAAGCACTGGTCTGGCAGGACGCGGACGGCGGCGTGACGCTTGCCTATAACGATCCGCAGTACGTTCTGCAGCGCCACGGCCTGCCGCAGACGCTGCGTGCCAACATTGCCGGGGTCATCGGGCTGCTCCAGCGCGCCGCCGGCGCTTAGAAGCGGAACACGGCATCGATACCGGCTGTCCAGCCAGTGATGTTCGGACCCCAGAGATAGGAGGCGCCGATTCCCAGATACTTGACCTTCCAGAGCTGATTCAGGAAGTCGAGCACGATGCGGCCGTGTGCCTCGTAGATGTAGTCCTCGTTGAGACCGGTCTTGAGGCCACCGTAAAGGTCGCTGCGTAGGAAGTAGCCTCCGGTGCGCAGCTCGTGGTGGAGGAACTCTATGCCCAAGGGAATGTCGACATCCACCTCGTTGGCCAAGATGCCCGAGGTGCCTTTCACGTAGACGTTGGCATTCGAGCTCTTGACACTCTCCGTGTCGAAAAAAGTAGGAGTCGAAGTCAGTGTGATGAGGGTACGGTTCCAGTTGAGGATGTACTGAAATCCAGCGCCAGTCACCACCGTCACGGTGTCCACGCTCCAGTTCACCAGGCCCAGCTGCTCGGCCGCGGGGAGATTCGCGCGCATGAAGGCGCTGTTTGCCGTATAGCTCTCGGTGGAGCGCCCATAGAGGCCCATGATGGAGGGCGCCACACTGAAGCGATCGGTGAGCCAGAACCGCGCGCCACCGCCGAATTCGATTCCCTTGGCGTCAAGTTTGCTGACATCACCCGCCAACTGACCCGACTGAACGGTGGTCGAGGCGTGGGTCGCACCCATATTGCCTTGCAGGCTGGGCTGCCAGCCGACGTTGAGTCCGAAGACCGGTTGCGGGTCACCGATGTCTCCCGCGCCTCCGAGCTTACTCACGCTCAAGGACGCACTGGTGTTCTGTGCAAACTGAAACTTCCCCGTGGAACGGAAGGTGCCACCCGCCAGCCCGAAGTCCCCACCGAGGATCGTGAGTGCTTCGATGCGATCCCCGATCACGTTGCGAAGCTCGGCTACCTGCTCCGGGGTGATCTGGCAGCGAGCAGTGTGCGGGAATGCGCACAGCAGCAGCGCCCCGGTGGCGATAGCCCTGCCCAGGATCCGAGCCGATTTGTGGCCTGTCTCCATGCTGCTCCATTCACTGGCGCCGCCGCGTCGGCAATGACGGGCGCTCGTACGCGCTAACGGATCTTGATACGCAGCGCCTCCTCGCTGTGGATCACGACGTCATCACCCGCCGCCATTTCTTTGAGCTTCACGTCCGGTGCGACTTTGAAGGTCTCGTCCAGGCCGCTGGGATACTGCACTTGCAGCAGGCGATAGCTCGGGTCGACCGTCAGAACCTTCGCGCTGGATGCGATCCTCTCCGATGCACCATTTGCACCCGGCAGTTGCCCCTCGCGCAGGACATACACGGCCAGCCGTTCCGTCACGGTGGCTTTCACATGAGCGCCTGCCTTGATGCGCTCGAGGTCTGAGACCTTAGGACCGACTTTGTATGTAGACGGCGCGGGCTCGCCGGATGTGAGCAGCACGATCGTACGCATGGCCGTGTCCACCGACTCCACGACTGCGGCGTCCTTCACCGACTCGACCTGGATGCCCTCCTGAATCAGGCGCGGCTCGCCCGGCGGCTGCACGTTGGCGACCGGTGCCGTCCAGCAGCCGTTCAAAGTCAACGCCGCAACGGCGAGCACGCCGACTGGCGTGCGCTTCGCCACCGGTCTGCGACTCGTAGCCTGCGATTGCTGCGACACTGAGGTTTGATCTTCGAGGGACATGTATGTCAATGCCATAAGACGTTCGTCCCATGCAATGGGGCTGCGTAGGACCAAGGGGCTATAGATTTGGGGTCGCTTGTCTTGGACAGTCCCGCCATGTTGCAACGATGTGCAGGAGCATTGCTACTCGGGCTGCCGCTCATCACGCTCGCACAGAACACCCCGCCCTCACCCGCAGCGGATGCCTCGATCGAGCAACGCCTGGAGCGGCTCGAGGAGCGCCAGAAGGAGCTCGAGCGCGAATTGCAGCAGAAAGACGCCAAGATTCAAGAACTGCAAAAGCAGCACGCTCCGCAGGCGGCGCCCAGCAACCCGACCTTACCCGCCGCATCCTCACAGAACGGCACGGCCGCGAGCGCGGCACCCGCGCAAGGGACGACCGCGCAAGGGACGACCGCGCAGGGGACGACCGCGCAGGGGACGACGACTGCGGCATCGGTATCGGCAGCGGCACCCGCTCCGCACAAGACCTGGGGCTACTACACCCCCAATCTGGGCTTTAAGGTCGTCGACACGGACCGCGGGGACATGAACGTCAGCATCTACACCTATGTCCGCTATCTCAATCAGAAGGATCTCGATGCCACCTACACCGATGCCTTCGGCAACGTGAAGAGCGTTCAGCAGCGCCAGGACGTGCAGCTCAACAAGGTGCAGATCAAGTTCCTCGGATGGCTCCTCGACCCGAAGTTCCGCTACTTCCTGTATGCATGGACCAACAATGCCGCAATGGGCCAGGGCGCCCAGGTAGTTCTCGCCGGCAACTTGAATTATACGTTCAATAAGTACGTCACTTTCTCGGCCGGCATCACCTCGCTGCCCGGAACGCGCAGCGTCGAGGGCAACTTCCCGTTCTGGTACTCGGTTGATAGCCGCCTGATGGCCGATGAGTTCTTCCGTCCCTCGTACACTTCTGGCTTCTGGGTGAGAGGACAGATCACGGACACCATCAAGTACCAATCGATGCTCGGCAACAACTTGAGCACGCTCGGCGTCAGCGCCGCGCAACTCGACAACCGTTTCAACACCTGGGCGAACGCGCTCATCTGGGAGCCGCTGGGGGATTTCGGGCTGGGATCCGGCGACTTCGAGGATCACGAGCAACTGGCCGCGCGGCTCGCCGCGCACTACACGCGCAGCACCGAGGACAAGCAGTCGCAGCCCAACACCGATGGCTTCGAAAACACCCAGATCCGCCTGGCCGACGGCACCGTAGTCTTCACACCCAACATCTTCGGTCCCGGAGTGACGATCAACAGCCTGCAGTATCAGATGACCGCCGCCGATCTTGGTCTCAAGTACCGGGGCTGGTCTCTCGATGGCGAGTACTTCATGCGCTGGCTCAATCACTTCTCCGGGCCAGGCACCGCGGATCTATCCACGCTCTACGATCACGGCTTTCAGCTGCAGGCCTCGTACATGTTGGTGCCGAAAGCGGTGCAGCTCTATGTCGGCGGGTCGACGGTCGAAGGAGGCACCTATGGCAACCCGTGGGACTTTCGTACCGGCATAAACTACTTTCCCTTCAACAACAAGGTCGTCCGCTGGGATACCGAGTTGCTGTGGCTGCACAAGTCCGCCACCGGCAGCACGGCCCTTCCTTACCCGGTAGGTGGCTCGGGCTTCGTGTTCCATACGACGATCGAGATGGCGCTCTAGTCGACACGACTCAACGTGATTGGACTGCGTCGCAGCATCGGCACCTCCGAACGACCGGTACTCCGCGAGCGCGACTCCCGCGGGGTCCTCTGAATTTCAGGCACAGCGCTATGAAGATACGCGACAGCGGCATGCCGGATAAGGACATCTGGGAGAGCTTCTTCGATACGCGCCTCGTGCTGCGCCGGCTGCAGTTCTCCTCCACGACCGGCGAGGTCGCCGACTTCGGCTGTGGCTATGGCAGCTTCTGCATCGCGGCCGCGCAGCTCACGAGCGGTACGGTGCATGCCTTCGATATCGAGCCGCAGATGGTGCGTGCCACCGCCGCAAGAGCAGCGAGCCTCGGCCTTGCAAACGTCCGTGCGATCGAGCGCGACTTCGTGAGCGCGGGGACCGGCTTGCCAGAGAGCTCCGTTGCCTACGCGATGCTGTTCAACATACTGCACGCGGAGGATGCGACGGGACTGCTGCGCGAGGCATTTCGCGTGCTGCAGCCCGATGGACTGCTCGCGATCATCCACTGGATCCACGATGCGCGTACGCCGCGCGGTCCGGCGCTCGATATTCGGCCACGTCCGGAGCAATGCAGTGCGTGGGCACGAGCGGTGGGCTTCACGCTCGAGCACTCTGCAATTGAATTGCCGCCCTATCACTACGGCGTCGTGGCGCGCAGAGCGGCTGTTGATATGGAGGGCTAGCCTTGAGCGGAGAATGCTTCAAGTGAACTACCACGTTATCTGTATAACTCACTGAATATAGTACTTTTATATCATCGCCAGCTGAACCAAAAAGAAACGCACCTCAGTTTTGGACTAAGGTATGCGCGCGGGACACGCTGCAACCGCGCACGGTTGCGCACACCAAGCAGGAGACTCAAATGGACAACAACTACGCTCAGTTTGGAAATGACGTCGTCCGCTTCCTGGGAAGTGCACTCGCAGACAACCTCCCTAAGGAGCAGGTACTGCAGCGCACGCACATCCTAGTCTACGGGCTGGCGACGAAGCTCGCCGGAAAGGTCGGACACGGACTCAGCATCGTAGATCTGGCCGGACAGGGCGGCGGTCATGGCGGCGGACCACACCGCCTCGATCTGCTGCTTCGCTACGCTGCGGATGGCTCGATCGAAACGCTGGACACCACCCGTAGAAGTCTCGGGGACAACGGCTAGCGAGACGGCTCGGTCAGCCGCTGCCGCAGCTCTGCATTCGAGGCGTTCACGCGCGCCATGAGCGCGCGAAAGTCCGTCCTGTTCCACAGCGCGGAGATGTCGGGCTCGCGCTCCGCCCACCAGGAGCGGCGCCATCCCCGCTGCGCCGCGCGGGTCAGCGCGCGCATGGCCTCATCGCCGTCGCCGCGCAGCGCGAGGACCGCGGCGTGCAGCTCATCGACTCCGAAACGCTGCTCGCCGTTCTTGACGAGCTGAGCGAGCGTTCGCGTCAGTGCGTCCAGGCTACGATTGGCGCTTGCCGTGTCGCCGCTGCGCAATGCCACCAGCGCAACGGTCAATGCATCCGAGTGACCGTAACGCGCCGCCCGCCACGGGTCTTCAAACGCGGCGGATTCGAAGTCCGCGCTCTTGAAGGCGCGCTCGATCGCGGACTTCGCGGCAGCAAGGTCCCCGGTCAGCAGCCTGAAGTAAGCGACCGAGAACAACACGTCGGCGTGCGGCGACGCATCGAGGTGCGTGCTTGCAAGGTATGCCCGCAGCGCCGCTGCACCCCCCTCGTAGTACACAACGCTCGCGAGCTCGTCGTCGACCGCCTCATCTTGCTGGGTTTGCATGCGCGCCCGGGCCAGTGTTTCGCGTGCACGGCTCGGAAGATCGAGTAGCAGAAACCAAGTGGCGCGATCGCTGTAAAGTTCGAACACATCCGGCCCGGCCATCAGCGCCAGCTCGTTCCAATGCAGTGCTTCGTCGAGCTGGCCCTGTGCCGCCGCCAGCCAACTCGTCACCGTCAAGGGCCAGTAGCCCTGCGGTTGTAGTGCGCGCGCACGCGCGCAGGCGGCTGCAGCCTCTTCGAAGCGTCCGAGATCCTGCAGGGCCACGCAGCGTTGCGCCTGCGGTTGTGCGTCCAGGGGATCGAGACGTGCGGCTTGAGCCAAATTGACCAAGGCATCGCGCGGCTGCGCCCTGTTGATGAGGAAGAGCCGGCCGCGTTCCTTGAAAGCTGTGCTGTCGTTCGGGTTCAAGCGGATCGCCTGGTCGAAATCGCGGAGCGCCATGTCGATACGGAACTGCTCGGCTCGGAGCGCGCCGCGCACGGCGTAAAGATCGGACAGGTTGGCATCGAGTCGCGCGGCCGTCTCGAGCAGCGGCTCTGCCTCCGATGCAATCTCGTTGATCGGTCGCCCGGCGAGCCAGTTCTGATTCAAGAGCGCGTAGGCGAGGCCGACGTAGGCGAGGGCGAACTTCGGATCCTCGCTCAAGATCTGGCGGTAGAGCCGGATCGCCTGGTCGTTGGATTCAGCGGTACGCAGCTGCTGAGCATGCCGGGCAAGCAGAAACGACTGATAGGCCTGCGCATTGTCGCTCTGCCGTGCGACGAAGCGCTGCGCCGTGGCAGGTGTCAGGCGCAACTCGAGATTTTCCGCCACGGCGCGTGCGATGTCTTCCTGCACCTTGATGGTATCGGCCATCTCCCGGTCGTAGACCGCCGCCCACAAGTGATAGCCGGTGCGAGCGTCGATCAACTCCACGGTCACCCGCATGTGATTGCCGGAGCGGCGCATCGAGCCCTCGAGAATGTGATTGGTGTCGAGAGTGCGGCCGATCTTGCGCACGTCTTCATCGCGGCCACGAAATGCGAAGGCGGAGGTGCGCGCCACCACGCGCAGAGCCGGAATCTGCGCCAACCAATTGGAAAGCTCCTCTGTGAGCCCGTCGCAGAACGGTTGATCGTTCTTCTCGGCAGTCAGATCAACGAAGGGCAGGACGACGATGGATGCGGGGGCGGGAGAAAAGAGGCCGCGCCAAGTGAACCAACCCGTAAGCCCGATGGCACAGAGCGCGACCGCGCCGATCGCAACCAGCGTGCGCCGCTTGCCGTGAGAGGTATCAACCGGGAGCGGGACGGCGCCGGGATCGACCGTTGGACGAGGCGGCGCCGCAATCGCTCGGACCGGCGCAATCAATCGGTAGCCCTTGCGCGGCACCGTTGCGATGTAGGTGGGCTCAGGATCGGTGTCTCCGAGAACCTTGCGCAATAACGAAACCGCTTGATAGACGGAAGCCGGACCTACGATGACGCCGCTCCAGACCTCCGAGAGCAGCCGATCGATGCTGACCACGGCCCCGTGAGACTCGACCAGACACGTGAGCAGGCGCATGGTGCGCGGCTCGAGTTTCACGCTCGTCCGGCCGTGCGAGATCGTGTCGGTGTCCGGCTCGACGAGCCACTCGCCGACCTGAACCGCGTGCTCGGATGGCAGTTCGGACATCGCCTGTGTCCCGGGCTACAGCCTATACGCAAGCCCGATCGTAGAGAACAACCGCAGTTACAGTTTGCGCCGGCCGGGTCGGCAGGATCAAACGGTCAAGGGTGCACCGCCCGATAGTCTGCGCGGTACGGTGCGAACGTGGCGAGCACGGCGAGGATGCCAACGAGCGAGGCGAGCGCCACCGTGATGGCGATCGAGTCGCCGATGCGAAGCCCATCGTGGAACAGGCGATCGTTGAGGAGGCCGGGCAACAGCGCGCCGAAGCCAAGCCCGATCAAGGCGACGGCGAAGATGATCAGCGCAGAGACCAGGCCCCGCACCTGATTGGGAAAGATGAGCTGCACGGCGGCATAGCCGCAGCCGATCGGTAGACCGATGCACAACACGGCCACGACGAGCAGCGCCACCGTCGCGCCGGCGTGGGGTAGCAACATGGCCGGCGCGAGCGTGAGCAGCGTTCCTAGCAGGCTGATCAAGCCGACGCGCAGCGGGCCATCGCACCTTCCCGCGGTCTGCCAGCGATCGGCCAGGCGGCCGCCGACCAGCAAGCCGATACATCCGCACGCAAGTGTGGTGAGCCCGAGCACCAAGCCCGTGCGGCTCTTCGGCCAATGGTGCATGCGCTCGAAGAACGTCGGACCCCAGGACAGCAGCGCATAGTTGCAGGTCGCCTGACAGCTGATCATCAAGGCGAGCCCCGCCACTGAACGCCAACGCAAACGGATCTGCCGCAAGGCTCGGCCGAGATCGAGCGGGGTGGCAATGCCGGTGGAGTCGACCAGCAAGGTGCGGCGCGCCGGCTCACGCACACTCAGCACCAGCAGGGTGATCAGCAGGCCCGGAGCGCCGACGATGAGGAAGGTGACGCGCCAGGCGGCGATCGAGCCGAGCAGCGGCAGTTCGATGGGGTGCAGCTGGCTCACGGCCTGCGCCACGACGCCACCGATGATGAGCGCGAGTCCGGAGCCGAGCTGAATGCCCATGGTGTAGACACTCAGTGCGCTGCTCAAGCGCTTTGCAGGAAAGGAGTCGGTGATCATCGAGAACGCGCACGGACTCAACGTTGCCTCGCCGATCCCGACACCCATGCGCGCCGCCGCCAACGACCCGAAGCTGCGCGCGATGCTGCTCAAGGAAGTGGTGATGCTCCAGAAGATGACGCCGAGCGCCACGATGTTGCGCCGGCTGAAGCGATCTGCGAGAGCCCCCATGGGCAAGCCACACAGCGTGTACACCAGTGCGAACGCGAGGCCCTGCAGCAGACCGACCTGGGTATCGGAGATGTGCAGATCCTGCTTCAGCGGCCCGACCAGAAAGGCGAGGATCTGCCGGTCTGCGTACGACAGCGTGTAGCACAGCATCAGGACGAAGACCATGTACCAGGCGACTCGAGCGCTCGGATAGTCGCGCTCGCCAGCCTCGCGCGAGGGCAGCGCGTGCTCGTCAGAAAGGATGCTCTGGTGCGCGACGGCGATCTCCTGCGGCTCGGCACAATGCCATCGTTCGGCCCCAAGCTCAATGCGGCAG
>Ga0335077_10003031_pt1 | contig 20157 bp, 11 predicted proteins | sample Lox_Sample_31_FD_207151 | JGI IMG/M metagenome (GOLD analysis project Ga0335077, IMG submission 207151) | Soil microbial communities from Loxahatchee National Wildlife Refuge, Florida, United States - Lox_Sample_3.1 | ecosystem: Environmental > Terrestrial > Soil > Wetlands | place: USA...
GGGCAGGCTCATCTTGACGGTGCTCACCTCAGGCAACCTCGGTCTCCGAGGAGGCCTGCATGACGTAATCGCCCGCCGCGCCCTTCACCCCGTACTCGTTGGGCCCATGCGCCACCGTGAGGTGCCGGCCGCCGAAGTTGTCGAACGGAGGCGGCGAGGTGGTGGACCACTCGAGGGAAGTGGCCTCCCAGGGGTTTTCCGGCGCCTTGGCGCCCTTGAAGCGGCTCCACACCAGGTTGTAGAGGAAAAGCAGCTGCACCGCGCCGGTGCACAGGGCCGCGATGGTGATGAACCTGTGCAGCGGCAGCGAGCTCTTCATGTACTCGTCCGTGAATGCCGAGTACCGGCGCACGTTGGCCACCAGCCCGAGGTAGTGCATCGGCATGAAGATGCAGTACACCCCGATCAGGGTGAGGAAGAAGTGGATCTTCCCGATGGTCTCGTTCATCATGCGCCCGTACATCTTGGGGAACCAGAAGTAGGTCCCGGCGAAGATCCCGAACATCGCCGCCACGCCCATCACGAAGTGGAAGTGCGCCACCACGAAGTAGGTGCCGTGGAGGTAGGTGTCGATCGACGGCTGGGCCAGGAAAAACCCGCTGATCCCGCCGCTCACGAACACCGAGACGAAGCCCAGGCAGAACAGCGCCGCCGTCGTGAACCGGAACCGCGCACCGTACACGGTTCCGATCCAGAGCAGGGTCACGATCGTGGCCGGAATCGTGATGATCAGGGTCGGCACCGAGAACAGGGTCGCCGAGGTCGGGTTCATCCCGCTCAGGAACATGTGGTGGCCCCACACCGTGTAGCTCAGGAAGCCGATGGCCACCATGCATCCGATCACGACCTTGGGACCGAGCAGCGGCTTCCGCGCAAACGCGGGCAGGATGTGCGAGATGATCCCGAAGCCCGGCAGGATCGCGATATAGACCTCGGGGTGACCGAAGAACCAGAACAGGTGCTGCCACAGGAGCGGCGACCCGCCCGAGTGCGGCTGCAGCCGATCACTCACCACCAGGCCGGCCGGGATGAAGAAGCTGGTCCCCGCCACCCGGTCGAGCACCAGGAGGACGCACGCCGGCAGCAGCACCGAGAAGGCGATGAGGCCGATCACCGAGGTGACGAACCACGCCCAGGTGCAGAACGGAAGCCGCGCCAGCGTCATCCCCTTGGTGCGGAGATCGAGCGTGGTCGCGATGAAATTGAGGGACCCCAGCAGCTGGCCCACGCAGAACAACGCGATCGAGATGGCCCAGAGTGTCTGCCCCGTCCCCTGCCCCGGGCCCGCGTCCTTGCCCACGGCGCTGAGGGGCGCGTACGCGGTCCAGCCCGAGAGCGGCGGCCCGTCCGGCACGAAGAACGCCGCCACCAGCACCAGGAATGCCACACAGGTGACCCAGAACGACATCATGTTGAAGCGGGGAAAGGCCATGTCCTCCGCCCCCACCTGGATCGGCAGGACGTAATTGCCGAACCCGGCGAACGGCGCCGTCGTCAGCACGAAGAACACCATGATGGTGCCGTGCATGGTCATCAGCTGGAGGTAGAACTCCGGCGTCATCACCCCTCCCGGCGCCCGGTTCGGGGCCACCGCCCCGAGACCGGGCAGCGCCGCGGTCGGGTACCCGAGGTGGAAGCGCATCAGCCAGGAGAGCACCATGCCGGTGACCACGGCCACTAGTCCGAGATCGAGGTACTGCTTCCCGATCACCTTGTGGTCGAGGCTGAAGACATGCGTCCGCAGGAACCCCGTGGGTGGCTGGTGTTTGAGCTCGGCCAGCCGATCGGAGGTTTCGCGGCGGCGGGCGGGGGCGGGGGCCTCAGGCATGGTTCTCGGTTCTCCGGAAAGACGGATCGTCACGCCCGGCATCCGCCGGGCGCGGCGTTGGTTGCTCGGCGCTCACTGCGACTGCTGCTTGAGCCAGTCCTCGAACTCGGGCTCGGTCTTCACCTCTAGGTACGCCCGCATATTGAAGTGCCCGAGCCCGCACAACTGCGTACACACGATCTCCTTCTTGACCGTGTCGGTGGCGGTGAAGTGAATGGGAATCACCAGCCCCGGCACGAAGTCCTGCTGCAATCGGAGCTCGGGAACGAAGAACGAGTGCCCCATGTCCTTGGAGTGGAGCCGGAGCAGGATGGGCCGGTTCACCGGCACCACCAGCGAGGCGGAGATGATGTCGTCGCGCGCGGCGGTGTCGTGCGCCGGGTCGAGTCCGAAGAAATTGGAACTGCCCTCGTCGATCAGCTCCGGATGCACCGTGCCGAACTTCCCGTCAGGCCCGGCATACCGGAAGTAGTAGGCAAACTGCTCCGCCTGAACGTCGATGGTGAGGGCGCTGGGATCCGGCGGGGTAAGAAAGATGTTCCCCCAGATCCGGGTCCCCACGAAGGACAGCACCAGGATCTCTATCCCGACCAGCGCGGTGGCGATCACCACCATCGGCGTGGCTCCGCCGGGGAAGATCTTGATGGGCCGGGCGTCGCCCGCGTCGCCGTACTGCCAGGCGAACAGCGCCAGGGCCAGTTGGGCCGCCACGAACAGCACCCCCGAGGCAACCATCGTCTCGGTCAGCTGGTGATCGATGCCTTCCCCCAGCACCGACACGTCCGCCGGGAGCCACCAGATGCGGGCGACGAAGATGGCGGCCGAAATGACGGCGATGACCGCCACGATCGCGCCGAAGAGTTTGCCCACGACTTCCCCCTTAGTAGGGCAGCGCCTTGTAGACGAAGTTGGCGGTCGCGGCGCCGGTCGCGCCCACCGTGACCTCCTGGCTCGCGGTGCCGAACTTCTCGTGCCATACCGTGACGGTGTACTTCCCCGGCGGCACGTCCGAGATCGTGAACTTCCCGTCGTTGGCCGTGGTCGCGAAGTGCGCCGTGCCCATCACCGCGAAATAACCGTGCATCCAGGGGTGGATGTTGCACTTGACGGCGATGAACTCGGGCTTCGTGTACGAGGCCTGGATGGGCGGAGCGCCCGGCGGCTGCGACTTGTTCCACTCCGGATTCACGGTCGCGAGCGGGTGGATGTTGTGCGAGGTCTGATCGTCGTTGTACACCTCGAGCTGCTGCCCCGTCTGGAACGCCAGGACGTGCGGGACGTACTGGCACCCCTTCTGGTCGTACCGCACCGGGGTGCTCGGGGCCGGGCTCGCACCCGCATCGCCGGCCGAGATGTAGACCACCGCGTACTCCACGCTGTTGCCGGGGCCCGTCACCACGTTCTCGGTCATGACCGGGGTCGGGTGCTGGCTGGCGCAGGTCGGCTCCTTGGCCATGTCGATCGGGCGCATCTTGGGCGGCGTGCCCGTGAAGGTCACCGTGCCCGTGATCGAGCCGGCCATGATCGGCGCCGGCCCGGACACGGCGCCCGTGGTGGCGGCCGCAAGGGCCACGAGCGCCAGGGACGAGAGCTGCTTGGTACGCATTGCGGAACCCATTTCTCGACGTAACGTCGTCAGAAGTTACTGCCCGACGGGGGGACCGATCGGCGTGAGCTCACTGGCGTGCTGCGGAAGCCACGCCTTCCAGACCGCCGCCTCGGGCGTATCGAGCGGCTGCAGCGTGCGGAGGAAGTGCACCAGATCCCACGCCTCCTCCGGCTTGATGTTGTCGACGAAGGACGGCATCGGAGACCCATCGAGCCCGGTCATGAAGATCCGGTACAGGTCCCGATTGGTCTCGCCGCACATGAAGCGCGTCACCCCCGCCGCGAAATTGTAGGGGCGGATCGGGTTGTCCTTGCTGTCGGTCAACGTCGACGCGCTGGGACCGTCGCCGTGCCCGGCCGGGCCATGACACTTCCAGCATTCCATCTTCTGGAAGAGTTCCCGCCCGTGCAGGATGCTCTCGATGGTCGCCGGGGTCTCGGGCGGAATCGTTATCGGCGTCCCGGCGCCCTGCGCCTTCCACCGCGGCGAGAAGGTCTTGATGTACGCCACCAGGTCCACCCGGGTCTGCTTGGGCAGCGGTAGCCACTGCGGCATGTTGGTCGTCACGAACCCCCGCGACATTGCATTGAAGAGGTCATCGTCGGTCGGCAGCGTGCCCGTCGGCGTCGACCGGCACTTGAACACCGCCGCCGTGAAGTCCCTCGGCTTGGGGTCGATCCACTGCGCATTCTCCCCCTGCCCGTCGCCATCCGGGCCGTGACAGCCGACGCAGTAGCGCCGGTAGTCCTTCTTCCCGCGAGCGGCATCACCATGGATGCCGTTCACCACCGTTTCCTGCGCGCTGGCCGGGACCGCCCCTCCGAGAACCAGGAGGAGCCCCAAGCCCGAGGCCAACACCATCGTTGGAGTGCTCGTTCTCATTGTTCGGTCTCCTCGTGTCAGAAGTCGAAGTCCATGGCCATCAGCACGCTGGTGCTCCACACCGCCGTGGACGCGGACACCGGCGGCACGCCCGAGCCATCCCCGCTCCCCGGGACGTTGCCGATGGTCTTCGTCACCGACAGCTCGCCGTGCAAGGCCAGCCCCGCGCGGCTGAACATGATGGGGTAGTAGCGGAAGCCGAACGAGTAGGCATCGATGTTCCCCAGGGTGCTTGGCGTCGCGGGGTCCGCCTGCTTCGACATCCGCACGAACTCGTCCCGCTGCGTCAGCACGAACTGGGGGTTGAAGTAGTAGTGGGTCTCCAGGAAGTAGGAGTTCCACGTGGCATTGCGGGCGCCGGCCGGCAACGTCCCGCCTACCGGGGTGCCGGTCGCGAGGTACTTGTCGTCCGACGAGTACATGTAGAACGGCATGAATTCGAGGTTGCCGAGGAAGAGATCGCCGGCCACCCCCACCCGGTAGAACGCCTTGTTGTCCGTTCCCGTGCCGGGGATCGCGTCGCCGCCCGAGGTGAGGAAGTTGGTGGGGCGCTGGCCCGCATAGCCGAAGACCCCGATCCGCTCCGCTCCCAGCTTGCCCCCGTCGAACGCCTGGCTGAACGTGAACATCCCGTCATAGCCGCCCTTGCTCCCCGGCAGTCCGGGGTTGCCGTCGGTGCTGCTCAGGACGGCCAGGCCATAACGGGTGTAGCTGTTGTCCGAATGCCCGGACAGCTCCGCGCCGATCTGGTTGTCACCGATTCCGAAATCGTTGACGTCCCCCACCGGCAGGAAATGGTAGGACTGATAGAACCCGCCATTGTTCGACAGGAACAGGAAACGTTTCTCGGAAATCATGTTGTCGAGCTCGAACTTGCCGAACTTGAAGTTGATCCAGCGATTGTTCCAGAGATTGTCGAACCGGACGAACGCGGCCTCGAAGTGGAAGGTCGCGGTTTCGTCGGAGGACGGGAGCACCACGAACGAGATGTTCTTGTACAGGGTCCCTCCGAACCAGAGATCCATCCCCGACAGGTCGAACCCGTGCTGGGTGATGGTCTGGCCATTGGGCGCTTGGTCGGTCGGCTGATGGGTCGTGCTCTCCAGGTGCCAGGTGGGGGTGATGCGGACCGTGGCCGGCCAGTAGGACGGGTTCTGCCAGATCGGCGAGTCCCGTTCGTTCATCAATTGGTAGCCGTTGTCCCGGAACCGCTGACCGAACACGTTGAGCTCCGGCCACGCCGTGTGACAGGCCGAACAAGGCAACCCGTACTTCCGGGCGAACGCGGGGATCGCGGCGTCACGGTGCACCCCAAGAGTAGCCGCCGCCAGCGCGTCGCGCTTCGAAGCCGAGTACAGCGCCTCGTAACGGGCCACGGCGCGGTCGTTCGAGACGACAGCGGCGGCGCCGCTTCCGGTCCCCGCCGCGAGCGGCCCCGTCAGGCTGGCGAGTAACGCACCCGCCAGCAAGCCAGGGACGCGCCCGGACCACTTACACCTACCCATCCCGCCTACGGACCTGTCGAGCATACGGCCTCCGGATCGCGCGGTATGGAACGATGAATGCGAGTTTCAACGAAACGAAGCCGCCCCCGGTGGGGAGAGCGGGTCCTACAAGCAAACAGCGGTCTGAAGCGCAGTAATCTGGGGAGCTCTTTCGTGGTGATGCAGATAGCCTATCACGCCATTTGTTGTCAATAGGAAGGGAATGTGTGGCGCATACAAAATTCATGAAGAAAAATCGCCGTAGGGCAGAACTTCTTGACCAAGATGAACATGCTTTGGGCATTAACCCCAGTTTCATGAATCCGAATTAAGAGACTTTAGCTCCCTCGCCCGACCTGCTTACTCGACCCGGCAACGCCAGCCGGAGACTTCAGGACCCGCACGGGGCCCCGGTCCCAGGCCCGACCGAGGAACCCTCGGCGCCCAGGCGGATACCACGAGGTCTGCTCGGCTGCCGGGCCGCGAGGTTGCCCGCAAACAGCCCGAGCGGGAGGATCCATCGGCGCGGCGCGCAGGTCATCCTCATCCCTTGGCTACAGCCAGGCCCCGTAGCGCCGAATGTACCAGGTCTTCACGACCTGGGTGAGGAGACCGTAGCAGAGCAGCGTCGCGAGCAGCCATCCGAAGTAGCTTGCCGGCAGCGATTGCAGTCCCACGTGGCGGCCCAGCTCCGAGAACGGCAGGAAGATCCCGATCAGCATGATGATCCCGGTCAGCGCCAGCACGGGGGCGGAGGCGCGACTCTGCAGGAACGGGATCTTCGCCGTCCGGATCATGTGCACAATCAGCGTCTGCGATAGCAAGCCCTCGATGAACCACCCCGACTGAAACACCGCCTGTCGTGCCGGGCTGTTCGCGCCGAAGTGGTACCACATGAGAAGGAAAGTGGTTACGTCGAAGACCGAGCTGATCGGCCCGATGAACACCATGAACCGGCCGATGTCGTCCGCCCGCCACCGCCGGGGAACGGCCAGGTACTCCGGGTCCATCTCGTCGAACGGGATGGAGGTCTGCGAAATGTCGTAGAGCAGGTTCTGGATCAGGATCTGGATCGGGAGCATCGGCAGGAACGGCAGGAACGCGCTCGCGATCAGCACGCTGAACACGTTCCCGAAGTTGCTGCTGGCGGTCATCTTGATGTACTTGATGATGTTGCCGAAGGTCTTCCGGCCCTCGATGACACCTTCCTCCAGCACCAGCAGGCTCTTCTCCAGCAGGATGATGTCCGCCGATTCCTTGGCGATGTCCACCGCCGAGTCGACCGACACGCCCACGTCTGCCTCCCTGAGCGCACTCGCGTCGTTGATCCCGTCCCCGAGGAACCCCACCGTGTGCCCGCCCACGCGGAGCGCGCGCACCACCCGCGCCTTCTGCACCGGCGCCAGCTTGGCGAACACGGTGGTGCGGTCGGCCAGCGCGCCCAACTCGGCTTCATCGAGGCCGTCCACCTCGCTCCCGAGCACGATCCGGCCCGGGTCGAGCCCGACCTGGTGACATACCGTCCGGGTGACGACCTCGTTGTCGCCGGTGAGGATCTTGACCCCTACGCCGTGCCCCCGCAGCGCCTCCAGCGCGGGGTGCGCGGTCTCCTTGGGGGGATCCAGGAACCCGATAAACCCCGCCAGCACCAGGTCCGCCTCGTCGGCCAGGGTGTAGCCGCGCTCCGCCATCGGGAACTCGCGGTATGCCACGGCCACCACCCGGAGCCCGTCCTCGTTGAGCTCCCGGCTCACGTCGAGCGCGACACGACGCCCCTGCTCGGTGAGGGGCTGGACCTCGCCCGCGTCGCGGACCGCGGTGCACACCGCGAGAATCTCCTCCACCGCGCCCTTGCAGATCAGCTCGTGCACCTGATGGGCCCGCTCCACCACGACCGACATGCGCCGTCGGGAGAAGTCCCACGGGATCTCGTCCACCTTGCGGTAGTCCCGGTCGATGTGGAGCTGCTGGCTCAGATCGGCATGCTCCAGCACGGCCACGTCCAGCAGGTTCTTGAGGCCGGTCTGGTGCACGCTGTTGATGTAGGCCAGCTCCAGGACGCTGTCGTCCTCCTCGCCCACCACGTTCAGGTGCCGCTCCAGGACGATCCGGTCCTGGGTGAGCGTCCCGGTCTTGTCGGTGCACAGCACGTCCATCGCCCCGAAGTTCTGGATCGCGTTGAGGCGCTTGACGATCACCTTGTGCTTCGCCATCGCCACCGCCCCCTTGGCCAGGTTGGCGGTCACGATCATGGGGAGCATTTCCGGCGTGAGCCCCACCGCGACGGCGATGCCGAAGAGAAACGCCTCCAGCCAGTCGTGCTTGGTGACCCCGTTGAGCACCATCACGACCGGCACCATGACCAGCATGAACCGGATGAGGAGCCAGCTCACGCTGTTCACGCCCTGGTCGAACGAGGTGAGCGGCCGCCGACCCAGGATGCCGCTCGCCATCGTGCCGAAGTAGGTGCGGTTGCCCGTCGTCACCACCACGGCCGTCGCGGTGCCGCTCACCACGCTGGTCCCCATGAAGCAGACCGTCGGCAGCTCCGGCAGGGTGAGGCCCTGGGTGGTGCCCGGGGCGGCGAGCGCCACCTTCTCCACCGGGAGCGATTCGCCTGTGAGCGCGCCCTGGCTCACGAACAGGTCCTTGGCGTTGAGGAGCCTCACGTCGGCCGGGATCATGTCGCCGGCCGAGAGATGGACGATGTCCCCCGGGACGATCTCCTCGATGGGCAGCTCCCGCCGCTCGCTGCCCGGGCGGAGCTCGCCCTCCTCATCGACCGCGCGCCGCTCGACCGTGGCCCGGGTGCGGACCATCGCCTGCAGCGCGAGGGCGGCCTCGTTGGATCGGTATTCCTGCGCGAAGCGGAGGATGGCGCTCAAGCTCACCATCACCGAGATGACGATCACCGCCTTGGTGTCGCCCGTCAGAAACGAGACGACACCCAGCGCGGCCAGGACTCCGATGAACGGGTTCCAGAACGCGTGCACCAGCTGGAGGTACCAGGCGGGCGGCCGCTCGTGCGCCACCTCGTTGAGCCCGTAGCGCTCCCGCCGCTGCTCCACCTCGTCCGGCACCAGTCCGTCGCGCTGAGCCTCGAGCTCCGCCAGCGCGGCCTCGGGTCCGGCCAGGCCGGCTCGGCCCAGTGGCTCCGCGCTCCAGCTTTCGGTCCTGCGGGTGAAAGTCGCCGTTGTCATGGTCTGGCCCGCCTGGTGAACACCCCGCGGCACGGCGAGAACCGTGTCATCAGGGCCGGGGCGCCCGTGCCCCACCGTATCTGCCGGTCGCCAGAGCCTGGCGGCCGTCAATTATTCAAGGAATCGTGCTGTGAGGAGGGAGGGAACCGGGGAAGCAAACGGGCGCGCACTACCGAGGCACCATGCGACCTCCTCTTCCCCGCACCGCCGCCGGAATCATGCCGCGGCCGTGCGGGCGACTTCGCCTGCTACTGCCATCCGAATCCATGCCAACCCCCTGTCGATTCCCGAGCGGAACCACGCTCCTCACCATCTGAAGCGCGACCGGGACCGTTTTGAGACCGTCGACACTCTGCCCGCCGCGGGTGCTCGCCGCGGCCGCGCCAAGTTAAGAGCCGGGGCGCGAACGGGTCAAGGGACGAAGTGGTAACATATTGCAGGCCGACGAAGCTTGGGTGATCGGCATTCAACGCCCGGCCCGGGTGCCGCGTATGACCCGTATGCAGGAAGCCCTCGAGAGCAGAGACGGAGCGCCCGGCGGGGAGATGCGGAGCCCACCGCGAGCCCGCCGCCCCTTCCCGCTCATGGTTCTGGCCTCGGGTTCACTCCTCGCCGGGGCCTGCAGCCGGCAGGCGCCCAAGCCCGCGCGGCCAACCGTCCCGGTGACGGTGACCAGCGTTCACCATGCCGATGTCCCATACACCATCGAGGCCAACGGATTGGTCGCCCCGATGCAGACCGCGGCGGTCGCGGCGCAGGTCGACGGGATCATCACCCAGGTCGGCTTCCGCGAAGGGCAGGAGGTGACCCGCGGCCAGATGCTCTTTCAGATCGACCCCCGCCCCTACCAGGCCGCGTTCGATCAGGCCCGGGCCAACCTGACCCGAGACAAGGCCTCCGCCGACAACGCGGCCCGCGAGGCGGATCGCTATACCGTTCTCGAAACGCAGGGGTTCGCCACCAAGGAAGAGGCCGACCAGCAGCGCGCCGCGGCCTCCGTTGCCGAGGCCACGGTGACCGCCGACCAGGCGGCGCTGGCCACGGCCAGGTTCAATCTCGACAACGCCACGATCCGGGCGCCGATCCCCGGGCGCACCGGGAGCCTCCTGGTCCGAGTCGGGAACCTCGTGCACGCCTCGAGCGGTACCCCGCTTGTCGTCATCAATCAGATTCAGCCTATCCTGGTCCGCTTCAGCGTCCCGTCTACCGAGCTTGCCCTGATCCGCCGCTACGCCGCCACGGGGACGCTCCCCGTGGAGGCCCGTCCGGGCGCTCCCCTGGCCCGCACCGACACCGCCATGGGTGACCGGCCCGCCGGCACCTCCCTCGGCCGCGCAGGGGGAGACAGCACCGACCCGCCCCGCGGCCGCTCGCCCTTTACTGTGGGGACCGTTTCCCGGGGGAACCTGTCGTTCATCGACAACGCGATCGACACCACCACCGGCACCCTCATGCTCAAGGCCACCTTCCCCAATTCCGACGAGGCCCTGTGGGTTGGCCAGTTCGTCGCAACCTCCCTGCGCCTGTTCGTGGAGAAGGACGCCCTGGTCGTTCCCGCGGCGGCCGTCATTACCGGCCAGCAGGGGCTCAGCGCCTACATCGTGGACTCGACCGGTGCCGCCCAGTTGCGGCGCGTGACCGTGGAACGAACCGCCGGAGGCGTGGCGATCATCGCCTCCGGCCTCGCCGAGGGTGATCGGGTCGTGACCGACGGCCAGTCGCGGCTGGCGCCGGGAGTCAAGGTGACGCTCAAGACCGGCACGGCGGCGGCAGTGCCCGCCGCGGCGGCAACCTCCCGTCGGGGGAAGCCGGCGCCGTAGCATGGCCGCGAGGGCCGAGGCCGGGAGGGGGCCCGGCACGAACGTCACGGCGCTGTTCATCCGGCGGCCGGTGATGACCACGCTGCTGATGCTGGGCATCCTGGTGTTCGGCGTGATCGCATACCGGCAGCTGCCGGTGAGCGACCTCCCGACGGTGGACTACCCGACGATCAACGTCTTCGCGAGCCTCTCGGGGGCCAGCCCCGAAACCATGGCGGCCACGGTGGCCACCCCGCTGGAGAAGGCCTTCTCCGCCATCGCCGGCATCGACAACATCACCTCTTCGAGCACCCTCGGCTCGACCTCGATTACGCTGCAGTTCTCGCTCGACCGCGACATTGACGCCGCCGCCCAGGACGTCAACGCCGCGATCTCCCAGACCCTGTCCTTCCTGCCGTCCAACATCATTCCGCCATCCTACCGGAAGCAGAATCCCGCCGCCGCGCCGATCCTGTTTCTCGCGCTCACCTCGGCCGAGCTGCCGCTGTCCACCCTCGACGAGTATGGCGAGACCACGATCGCGCAGCGGCTCTCCATGGTGGATGGGGTGGCCCAGGTGGGGGTCTACGGCGCCCAGAAGTACGCGGTGCGGGTCCAGCTCGACCCGGCTCTGCTCGCCACCCGCGGGCTGAGCGTCAACTCCGTGGCCCAGGTCATCCGGCGCGACAACATCACCCTCCCCACCGGCGTCATCTACGGGCCCGACCGCACCCTCACGGTCATGGCCACCGGCCAGCTGGACAGCGCGGCCCAGTTCCGGCGCATGGTCATTGCCTACCAGCACGGCCGCCCGGTCCACCTCGACGAGGTGGGGCAGGTGCTGGATGATGTGCAGAACAACAAGACCGCCAGCTGGTACAACAGCGACCGCTCGATCGTGCTGGCGGTGCAGCGGCAGCCGGGCACCAACACCGTGGCCGTCGCCAATGCGGTGAAGGCCACGTTGGCGGAGATCGAGCGCGAGCTCCCCTCCAATGTGGGTGTGAACATCCGCTACGACCGCTCGGTCTCGATCGAGCGGTCGGTGCACGACGTCAAGTTCTCGCTGCTGCTGGCCCTGGTGCTGGTGGTGCTGGTGATCTTTCTCTTCCTCCGGACCCTGGTCGCGACGGTGATTCCGAGCCTCACCCTGCCCATGGCCGTCGTGGGCACCTTCTCCGTGATGGCCCTGCTGGGCTTCAGTCTGGACAACCTGTCGCTGATGGCGCTCACCCTCGCGGTCGGCTTCGTCGTGGACGATGCGATCGTGATGCTCGAGAACATCATGCGTCATCTCGAGATGGGAAAGTCGCCGCTGCAGGCGGCCCTCGACGGCGGCCGGGAGGTCGGCTTCACCATTATCTCGATGACGCTTTCTCTCGCCGCGGTGTTCATCCCGCTGGTCTTCATGGGTGGGCTGGTCGGGCGACTCTTCAACGAGTTTGCCATCACCATCGGCGCGGCGATCCTGGTCTCCGGCATGGTGTCCCTCACCCTCACGCCGATGCTCTGCAGCCAGTTCTTGAGGTCCACCCGCGGCGCCCGGCACGGCCGCCTGTACCTCGCCGTGGAACGGGCCTTCGAGGCGACGCTGGGCGCCTACGAGCGGAGCCTCGAGTGGGTCATGCGGCACCGGCCGCTCACCCTGGTCCTCTCGGTGGCCACCCTGGTCCTCACGGTGGCGCTCTTCCGCGTGGTGCCCAAGGGGCTCTTCCCCCCTGACGACACCGGCCTCCTGATGGGCACCACGGAGGCTGCCCAGGGCACATCCTTCCCGGAGATGAAGCGCCTGCAGCAGGCGGCCGCGCACCTCCTCCTCCAGGACCCGTATGTCGAGGGATTCATGTCGTCCGTGGGAAGCGGCCCCACGGGCGGCGGCAATCAGGGAAGCCTCTACCTCACCCTCAAGCCACCGGCCCAGCGGCCGCCGGCCGACGTGGTCGTGGCGGAGCTGTCGCACCGGCTGGCGGGCATTCCCGGCTTGAGCGTCTTCATTCAGAACCCGCCCAGCATCCGGATCGGCGGCCGGTCGTCGAAGAGCCTCTACCAGTTCACTCTGCAGGGAAGTGACGTCACGACACTCTACGAGAGCGCGGCCCAACTCCTGGAGCGTCTCAGAAAGCTGTCCCTCATCACCGACGTCACCACCGACATGCTGAACGCGAACCCGACCGTCACGGTCCGGATCGACCGCGCCCGCGCCGCCAGCCTCGGGGTGACGCCGGCAGCCATCGAGGCCGCCCTGGCCAACGCCTACAACGAGCAGCAGGTCTCGACCATCTACACCCCCGCCAACGAGTACTGGGTGGTCCTGGGGCTCCAGCCCAAGGACCAGCTGGACGAGAATGCCCTGGCCCGGCTCTACGTTCCCACGACCGGCGGAAGCCAGGTGCCGCTCCCCGAGGTCGCCTCCTTCACCAGGGGGCTCGGCCCGGTGAGCATCGCCCACTCCGGCCAGCTCCCCTCGGTGACCATCTCCTTCAACCTGCCCCCCAACGGCTCGCTGGGAGACGCGGTCACCCAGGTCGAGAAGATCGCGCGGCAAACCCTGCCCGGCAGCATCACCACTGGCTTCTCCGGAACAGCGCAGGCCTTCCAGAGCTCCCAGCAGGGGCTCGGCATCCTGCTCCTCATCACTGTCTTCGTCATCTACGTGATTCTCGGGATCCTGTACGAGAGCTTCATCCACCCGATCACGATTCTCACCGGGCTGCCGTTCGCGGCATTCGGCGCGCTCTTCGCCCTCTTCATCACCCGCACCGAGCTGGATGTCTACGGCTACGTGGGGATGATCATGCTGATCGGAATCGTCAAGAAGAACGCCATCATGATGATCGACTTCGCGGTGGAGGCGGAGCGCACCGATCACCTGACCCCGGCCCAGGCGATCGTCCACGCCGCAAGCGTGCGGTTCCGCCCCATCATGATGACCACGGTCGCCGCCATCGCGGGCTCGCTGCCCATCGCCATCGGCGTCGGCGCGACCGCCGCCTCCCGGCGCCCCCTCGGCATCGTGGTGGTGGGCGGGCTCGCCTTCTCCCAGATCGTCACCCTCTACGTGACACCGGTCTTCTACACCTATCTGGATGAGCTGCAGAACTGGCTGACCGGCTGGTTCGCCCGGCTGCCGTGGGCCGAGACGGCCCCCGAGGCGCCATGAACTTCACCGGGTTGTTCATCCGCCGGCCGGTCACGACCACCCTGGTGATGGTGGCGATCCTGTTCTTCGGCATCGTCGCCTACCGCCAGCTTCCGGTCAGCGATCTCCCCAACGTGGACTACCCGACCATCACGGTGACCGCCCAGCTGCCGGGGGCGAGCCCGGAGACCATGGCGGCCACCGTGGCCACGCCGCTCGAGAAGCAGTTCTCGACCATCGCCGGGATCGACAACATGACGTCGACCTCGAGCCTCGGGCAGACTCAGATCGTGGTGCAGTTCTCGCTGGATCGGAACATCGACGCCGCCGCGCAGGACATCCAGGCCGCCATCACCCAGACCCTGCGGACCCTGCCCCAGGGCATCATCCAGCCGTCGTACCAGAAGACCAATCCGGCCGATGCCCCCATCCTCACCCTGGCGCTCACCAGCGACGTGGTTCCGCTCTCGGCACTCGACGAGCTGGGCGAAACCACCCTCGCCCAGCACCTCTCGATGGTAGGTGGCGTGGCGCAGGTCCTGGTCTACGGCTCGCAGAAGTACGCGGTCCGCATCCAGCTCGATCCCTCACAGCTCGCCACCCGGAACCTGGCCCTCGAGGACATCGCCACCGCGGTATCGAGCCAGAACGTGAACCTGCCCACCGGGGTGCTGTGGGGACCCAAGACCGCGCTCACCATTCAGGCCACGGGACAGCTCGACAGCGCCAGCGCCTTCCGCGACCTGATCGTCGCCTACCGGAACGGCGCCCCCGTGCACCTGAGCGAAGTGGGGCGCATCAGCGACGACGTCCAGAACAACAAGACCGCCAGCTGGTACGGCGGTGAGCGCGCCATCGTGCTGGCCGTCCAGCGCCAGCCGGGCACCAACACCGTGGCCGTGGCCAGCCGCATCAAGGCGGCCCTGGCCCGTCTGCAGGGGGACATCCCCCAATCGATCCATCTGGCCATCCTCTACGACCGCTCCCTCACCATCCAGGCGTCGGTTCACGACGTGACCTTCACGCTCGAGCTGACCCTGGCCCTCGTGGTGATGGTCATCTTCCTCTTCCTGCGCAATCTCTCCGCCACGGTCATCCCGAGCCTGGCCCTGCCGATGTCGGTCATCGGCACCTTCTCGGTGATGTACCTGCTCGACTACAGCCTCGACAACCTGTCGCTGATGGCGCTCACTCTGGCCGTGGGCTTTGTGGTCGACGACGCGATCGTGATGCTGGAGAACATCGTGCGGCACCTGGAGATGGGAAAACCGAGGATGCAGGCCGCCATGGAGGGGGCCGGCGAAGTGGGCTTCACCATCCTCTCGATGACCCTGTCGCTGGCGGCGGTGTTCATCCCCATCCTGTTCATGGGTGGGATCATCGGCCGGCTGTTCCACGAGTTCGCCGTGACCATCGGCGTGTCGATTCTGGTGTCGGGCTTCGTGTCGCTCACCCTGACCCCGATGCTGTGCAGTCGCTTCCTCCACTCCGAGCGAAATCGGGAGCACGGCCCCCTGTTCCGGTGGTCGGAACGGGTCTACGAGCGCTGGCTCGGAGCCTACGAGCAGAGCCTCGCCTGGGTCATGCGCCACCGCCCGGAGACCCTGGTCTTCTCGGCCCTCATTCTCGTCGCCACCGCCTGGCTCTTCTGGGCAATTCCCAAGGGCCTGTTCCCGAGCGACGACACCGGCCAGCTGCTGGTCACTACGGAGGCCGCGGAGGGGGTGTCCTACGACGGGCTCATCGAGCGCCAGCAGCAGGTGGCCGCGATCATGGCGAAGGACCCCGACGTCGCCTCGGTGACCTCATCGGTCGGCACCACGGCGGCGGCCAACCAGGGCCAGCTCACCATCGACCTCAAGCCCCTCGCCCAGCGCCGCCTCAACGCGGATCAGGTGGCCCGCAACCTCGCCGCCGAAGCCGCGGTTGTCCCCGGCATCACCGCGTTCGTCCAGAACCCGCCGGCCATCTCCATCGGCGGGCTCACCTCGAAGAGCCTGTACCAGTACACCCTGCAGAGCGGCGACCTCACCGCGCTCAACGCCTCGGCCCGCGCGCTCGAGCAGCGACTCCGCCAGGTTCCCCAGATCACCAACGTCACCAGTGACCTCCTGATCGAGAACCCGCAGGTCACCGTGGACATCGACCGCGATCACGCGGGCCAGCTCGGCGTCTCCGCGACGGAAATCGAAAGCACGCTGTACGATGCCTTCGGCCAGCGTCAGATCTCGACCATCTACACCTCGACTAACGAGTACTGGGTGGTGATGGAGATCCTCCCCCAGTACCAGCAGGACGTGGCCTCCCTGGGCTCGCTCTGGGTCCGCTCCAGCAACGGCGGCGTGGTTCCGCTGAGCGCAGTGGCCACCTTCAAGAGCGGCGTGGGGCCGGTCACCGTTAACCACTCCGGTCAGCTCCCCGCGGTGACGATCTCCTTCGATCTGGCGCCGGGCGTCTCCCTCGGCCAGGCGGTCACCGCCGTCGACCGCGAGGCCGCCAAGATCCTCCCCGCGAACGTCCCGGCCCGGTTCTCCGGTACGGCGCAGGCGTTCATGGACACCCAGCAGGGGCTCATTCTCCTCGTGGTCCTTGCCATCTTCGTCATCTACGTGATCCTGGGCGTGCTCTATGAGAGCTTCGTCCACCCCATCACGATTCTCTCGGGCCTCCCCTTTGCCGCCTTCGGCGCGCTGATCACGCTCATGGCATGCCGCATGGACCTCGACGTCTATGGCTTCGTCGGGATCATCATGCTGATCGGGATCGTGAAGAAGAACGCAATCATGATGATCGACTTCGCCCTCGCCGCGGAGCGCGAGGGCCAGCGATCCTCCGCCGAGGCCATCGTGGAGGCCGCGAGCGTGCGCTTCCGTCCCATCATGATGACCACCATGGCCGCGCTCATGGGAGCTCTTCCCATCGCCGTCGGTTGGGGGGCGGGAGCGGCCACCCGTCGCCCGCTCGGCGTCGCGGTGGTGGGTGGGTTGGCATTCTCCCAGCTGGTGACGCTCTACGTCACGCCCGTCTTCTATACCTACCTGGACGAAGCCCAGCAGTGGCTCGCCCGACGGCAGGCCGTGCCAGCCCTCGTCCCCACCCCGGCTGGCGCGGGCCCCCCACCCGGACCCACCACCGGCCCGCAAGCATAAGGGCCCCCGGAGCCACTAGCTCCGGAGGCCCTCCCCCTCACCCTTTCCCCTTTCCCCTCTCCCTCTCATCCCATCTGCGCGGCTTCCCCCGCGGCCCGCTGGGCCTCGGCTTTTTGTCTCCGCCGCACCACTCCGTACGAGAGCAGGATGCTGATCTCGTAGAGGCCGTACAGCGGCACCGCCATCGCGATGGTGGTCCAGACCATGTCGCCCGGAGTCAGGAACGCGCCGATGATCACCGCACCCAGGATCGCATGACGCCGGTATCGCGCCAGAAAGCTGGGCGTCACCACGCCGAGGGCGGCCAGCCCGAGCAGGACCACGGGAAGCTCAAACGCCACCCCGAAGGCCAGCGTCAGGCTGAAGGCAAACCCGAAATACTCCGAAGCGGTGATCATCGGTTCCAGCACGCCAGTCCCGAAGCCCATGAGCCACGGAATGGCCAGCGGGAGCACGATGAAGAACCCCATTGCCGCCCCGGCCACGAAGAGGAGGATCGCCGCCGACACGACGCCCAGCACGATCCGCCGCTCCTTCCGGTACAGCGCCGGAGCCAGGAACGCCCACAGCTGGTAGAGGATCACCGGCAGGGCCAGGAGGAAGCCGAGCCCGGCGGCAGCCTGCATGAAGATGGCGAAGGGATCACCCGGGTGGGTGTAGACCAGGTGATGCTCCGGCAGGTACGGCTCGATCGGTTTGGCCAGCCAGCCGATGACGTTCACCCGGAGCAGCATCAGCGCCGCGATCCCGACCCCCGCAACCAGGCTGATGATGGACCAGAGGAGCCGCCATCGCAGTTCCTCCAGATGGTCCAGGAAGGGCATCTCGGCTGTTTCGTTCGGCGCCATCGGGCGAAGCATCTCCGTCATCGAGTAACCCTGCTTGAAGATAGCGCCGCTGCCGCACCGCGGGGACGGACGGTGAGCTGGGGAGGGATCGGGGGGGAAGCAGAACGGGCCACCCCGTAAGGAGTGGCCCGTCCCGGTCTCGGCCAGCGGGCGGCCGATCCGGCTAGTTCTCGACCAGTACCAGGTACCGCGAGTTCGACCAGAAGGAGTCGGGCTGGTTGATCTTGAGGGTCGGGCCGTGCAGCATCCCGTCCTTCACGCTGCTCGAGTCGGCGTAGTTCAGGTCCTGCCGCGAAATGACCTTGTACTCGTGATCGGGCAGCGAGATGCTCGTCGCGGTCGTCTTGTCGACGGCCGTGAAGGCGCTCGGATCCAGATCCCGCGAAACGTGCAGCTGCTTGCCGCCGAAGAACAGGAACTTGTGGCCTTCCTTCACGACTACGCCCTTCTTGAGCAGCTCTTCCTCGGTCCCGGCGATGTAGTAGACCGTGTTCTTGTAATGGACGAGGTTCCCGACCGTGTCGCGGAGCGCGACGGTTTGCACCGTGAGCTGCTGGTTCTGGGTGCGGGCCGTGTCGAGCTGCTGGTTGAGCCCGGCGATCTGCGTGGACTGCGAGTCGATGACCGACCGGAGCTGCGCCTCGGTCCGCTCGGCGCTGGCCTGGAGGCTGTCGACGCTGCTCTTGTACTCCTCGATCTGCCGCAGCAGCGCGGTGTTCTTCCCTGAGAGGGACTTGGCCCGCTGGCTGCTCTGCTCGAGGCGCTGTTCCGTCTCGTTGAGCCGGGAGACCAGCGCGGTCACCCGCTCCAGCGCCGCCGTGCGCGCCGCCCGATCCCGCTCCGCCGGCGTGCCTGCGTCGCTGTTCGCCGCGGTCGTCACCACCGTGGTGCGGGCCTTGGCGAGTTCTTCATTGACGCTGTTGACGAACTTGGAGGTCTCCAGCACCTCCGTGATCAGGCTGTCCTTCTCGGCCGCGAGGGCCTGCGCGTCGGCGAGGGCCTTCGCGAGCTCTTCCTTGTGCTGGTTGCAGCCCATGGCCACGACCAGCGGAATGATCCACAACACGCGACGCATCCGAACCTCCAGCATGGGAACTCCAGGGGACTCCGACGTGACGCACGGGCCACCGCCCCCGTGCCAAGGTGGACGAATCCTACACGGACAAAACCGCGACGGAAGTGACCTGACTCACTCCCCTGCATGACAATACTGTCATTGAGGCGTAAGGCATTCGCCATACACCCTTTGCGCCCCGGACTCGCCTCACCGGGGCACTCCCGCCCCACGCTGCTCCGCCTTGCCGTCGCCGGCATTCGCCGCCGTGGGAGGCTGCGGCGCCGCGGTCGTGTCCACCAGGCCGTACCTCCCTGGATTGTTGCAGACGATGGCCGCCGCCAGGATCTTGGGGACGTACTCCCGGGTCTCCTCGGGCAGCAGCTTGAGGCGGTACAGATGCCAGAAGTCCCGGCGGCTCTTCTTGAAGCCACCCGGGGTCAGCGCCACCTGCCGCAGCACCCGGCGGACCCCGTTCTCTCCCTTGTTATAGCTCGCCATCGCCAGCATGAAGGCGTCCTCCCCGAACTCGGCGAGCAGTCCGGCCAGGTACTTCGCCGCCGCCCGGGTCTGCAGGGGCACATTGGTCCGCTGGTCCACCCGACCGTCCACCTTGAGCCCATAGGCTTGCGCCGTTGTCTTGGTCATCTGCCACATCCCGCGCGCCCCCGCGCTGCTCGTGGCCATGGGGTCGAACTGGGACTCGGTCCACGCCACGTACGCCATGACGTCCGGCAGCTCCAGGGCGTCGAATTCCTTGCTGATCTGCGGCCAGTATTTCACCTTGCGGCGATAGATGATGCGGGTGGTGGGGCCCGCCTTCCGGAGCTGGTCGATGTAGTAGGCGACCCGCTCCTTGAAGATCGGGGGTACCGCGTAGGTCTCGGCGTCGAACTGCTGGAGGATGGTCCGGATCTCGCGGTCCAGCTCGTCTCCGCTCTGCTCGACCTCCTGGGCCTTGGCCTTGTCGGTCCGCGCCAGGTCGTTGAGGGTGCGGACCGCGTTCGCGGTGACCTCCTGCAGCTGGCGGTCCAGCTGTGCCAGCCGCACCGAGTCGCGCTCGGCATCCATCTTGGTCTGGATTTCCTTGATCTGCTCGTCGAACCGGGACTTGGCGTCGAGCAGGCGATCGATCTGCTGCTGCTTCCGGTAGATCACCATCCCG
>Ga0335077_10003033_pt1 | contig 20148 bp, 22 predicted proteins | sample Lox_Sample_31_FD_207151 | JGI IMG/M metagenome (GOLD analysis project Ga0335077, IMG submission 207151) | Soil microbial communities from Loxahatchee National Wildlife Refuge, Florida, United States - Lox_Sample_3.1 | ecosystem: Environmental > Terrestrial > Soil > Wetlands | place: USA...
CGACACTTTGCTCCACGGCGTCATCGCCGGTGGCGTGACGTTGTCCCAGTTCTTTCCGTCGTCACGCGTGACGTAGATCAAGCCGTCGTCAGTGCCGGCCCAGACCACGTTTGCGCGCATCGGGGACGGTCCCAGCGCGTACACCACGCCGAAACGATTCGTCATCTGCTGGTCGATATCCTTGGCCGTGAGCGGATCGAGCGTGGAGGGCACCGGCGGATTCATCCGCGTCAGGTCCTGGCTGATTTTTTCCCAGGTCCGCCCCCGATCGCGCGAACGGAATACGAACTGGTTCGCGAAATACAGCGCTTGGTCGGCTTGCGAGAAAACAGTGGGGAGGGTCCACGTCTTGCGGTTGGGATCTCCGGGATCCGCCGGCAACTGCACGGAAGAGAGCGGGACATTCAGGTGCTGGTCGCAGCGCGCCATGCCGCCGCCGCTGAACCCGTATAAAATATCGCCGTTGTCGGGATCGGCCACCACCGTGTCGCTTTCCCCGGCAAGACAAGTCGGCTCCCAATCGCGGAAATCGAGCACGCCTTCGCGCGACCACGTGCCGACGCTCACGCCGCCGCTATCCTGCTGCGCTCCGTACAGCCAGTACGGAAAACGATTGTCGGCCGCGACGTGATAAATCTGCGCGGTCGGCTGGTTGTACCATGTGCTCCAGGATTTGCCGCCGTCGACGCTGACCACGGTGCCCTGATCCGAGCTGAGCACCAGGCGATTGCCGTCGCGGGGATTGACCCACATCTGGTGATAATCGTCGCCGCCGGGCGCGCCCTTGATTGGCACGAAGGTTTTGCCGCCGTCGGTGGTCATGTAGGTCGCGGTGTTGATGACGTAGGCGCGGTCGGGATTGGTGGGATCCACCGCGACGCCGCCGAAATACCATCCGCGGCCCCACAGCCGGTTCTCGGAATTAACCAGCTTCCAGCTCGCGCCGGCGTCGTCGGAGATGTACACGCCGCCCGAGGGGTGGAGCTGGGGTCCGCGCCCGCCGCGCGCGGGAGCGTTGCCCGCTCCCAGATCGTCGACCACGGCCCACAGCCGGTTGGGATTACTGGGCGCGACCGCGATTCCGATCTTGCCGACGAATTGGTCGTCGGGCAATCCGCGCGTCAACGGCTTCCAGTTATCGCCGCCGTCGGTGGATTTGTACAATCCCCCGCCGGGCATATTCGACGGCGCGTACACGGCCCACGGCGGACGCCGCGTGGCCCACAGCGAGGCATACATCACACGGGAATTTTTCGGATCGAGGGCAACGTCGATGGCGCCGACGTTATTCGGATCGTTTTTGTTGAACAGGATTTTCTTCCAGGTTGTTCCGCCGTCGGTCGAACGATACAGGCCGCGCTCCGGGTTGGCGTCGTAAACGTGGCCCAGCGCCGCGACATAGACGCGATTCGGATTGGCGGGATCGACCACCACGCGGCCGATGTGTTCGGTCGCCTCCAGTCCGATGTGCTTCCACGTTTTGCCGCCGTCGGTGGACTTGAACATGCCGATGCCGTAGGAATGCTGGCTGCGGATATCCGGCTCGCCGGTGCCGACGTAAATGATGTTGGCGTTCGAGGGCGCCACGGCGATCGCTCCGATGGAGCCGATGGGGATGCCTTCATCGGAGATGGGAACCCATGTGCGGCCCGCGTTTCCGGTCTTCCATACGCCGCCGCCGACCGAGCCGAAGTAGAACGTGTCCGGCTGGCTGGGGCTGCCGGCGACCGCGACCGACCGTCCTCCGCGCATCGGCCCCACATCGCGCCAGCGCAGTCCACCGAGCAGGGCGCTCGAAACCTGTCCCTGCTGCGCGTAAATTCCAAAGCCGATCAGAACAGCCAGGCCGCTTGCGGCGGCCGGAATCAGGCGATGCGGTCGAATGGACATAAACACGCTCCTTAAAGTGAAGTTAATACTGTAACACTCGCGCCCGAAGCTCGTGTTAAAGCCTGAAGGCGGCGCTTTCCCCGTTGGATCGAAGACTCAACCGAACAAGCAAGCGGCCCGGTTACTGGCGCGGGCGCCTACCCTCTGAGATAACGATTAAAGAACGCCAGGATCCGCCCTCGAGCATCTCGCGCCGCGGGTTCGTTGTATCCGGCGCCGGTGATTTTGCTCATCAGCACGAACAGAAACGGAACTTCCCCACGATCATGGTCGTTGAGAAACGCATGCGGGGCTTCGGGATATTCTTTGACGTCGTGCTCGACTCCGCATTTGACCAAGGCTCGCTCCAGCCGCGCCGCGGCGCCGCGCAGTTGGCGATCCTTCCCGCCAAAACTTCCGACCACCGGGCAGGCTCCCGCCATCAACGCATCCACATCTTTGGGCACCATCCCGTAATTCACGCTCGATGCCGAAAATCCATGCCCTGGCGCAAGCAGCAGGGCAAATCCGCCGCCCATGCAAAAACCGATCACGCCGATCCTGCCGTTGCACCTCGCATCCGCCGCGAGCCACGAACGGACCGCCTCAATTTCCTCGAACGTCCTGCCCTGCCGCGCTCGCATATCGTGGAAAATGGTGCGCAGGCAGGTTATCTTTCGGCCCCAATAAAACAGATCCGGCGCCGCCGCCAGGAATCCTTCACGGGCCAGCCACTCGGTCTGATTTTTCAGGTCGCGCGTCATTCCCAGGACGTCGTGAATCACCACCACACCCGGCCACGGCGCCGCACTCTGCGGCGTCGCGACATACGCCGGCAATTCGCCCAACGAATACGGAATTTTCACCTCGCCCATCCGGTCTCCTTCGGGTCAATCTTAGCGCCAATCGCCTCCGGGGCTGATAAAATCGACTTGGCGACGACTGTCCGGGAGGTCGATTTATGAGCTTGACCCTGAGAGTGAACGGGAAAACACAGCGGGTGGACGCCGAGCCGTCGACTCCGCTGCTTTACGTGTTGCGCAACGACCTCGGCCTGCGCGGGCCGCACTTCGGCTGCGGGCTAGGCCAGTGCGGAGCCTGCACGGTGCTGGTGAACGGGAGGGCGACGCGGTCCTGCATCACGCCGTGCTCGGCCGTCAAGGGCGAGATCACCACGCTGGAGGGTCTGGCCAAGGACGGAAAGCTCCATCCGGTGCAGCAGGCCTGGATCGACGAGCAGGTTCCGCAATGTGGCTTCTGTCAGAACGGGCAGATCCTGACGGCGAAAGCGCTGCTCGAACGCAACCCGCAACCGACCGACGCCGAGATCCGCGAGGGGATGAACGGCGTGCTGTGCCGCTGCATGACCTACTATCGCGTGCAGGCGGCGATCCGGCGCGCGTCGAAAGCGATGTCGGCGAAAGGGGTGGTCGCATGATAACTTCACGACGCGATTTGCTCAAGAGCGCGGGAATCCTGGTGGTAAGCTTTGCGGCAGGTGTGCGCACAGGAAAGGCGCAGGGCGCGGGTCCGTATCCGGACGTTGATTTTCTTGAACTCGATTCATGGATCGCGATTCATCCGGACAACTCGGCGACCTTTTCCGTCGGCAAGACCGACTGCGGGCAGGGAACCGGCACGTCGTTCCGCCAGATCATGGCCGACGAACTCGACATCGCCTTCGAAAAGACCACGTGCGTGATGGGTAGCACCGACATCACCGTCGATCAGGGAGGCTCCGGCGGCTCGACGGCGATGGAGCGGGATAGCTGGCCGATGCGTCGCGCGGCTGCGGAGGCGCGGCGGGTGCTGCTCGACATGGCATCCGAGCGTTTCCAAACGCCAGTCGCGGAACTCGAAGTCCACGATGGCGTCGTGACCGTGAAAAACGACCCGTCGAAGACCGTGACCTACGGCCAACTGATCGGCGCGAAAAAATTCCACGTGAGGCTCTCCGGCAGCAATATCAACGAAGCCACCGGCAAAGCGCCGGTAAAGCCCGTGCAGCAGCTTAACAACGTTGGCAAATCTCCGCAACGCTATGATATACCTCCGAAAGTTGACGGATCACTTGAATGGGCGGTCGACGTCCGGCTCCCCGCAATGGTCCATGCGCGCAACGTCAAGCCGCCTTTTGCCGGCGCGAAGCTCAAGCGCATCGACGAGTCTTCCGTGCGCGGTCTTCCCGGCCTGGTGAAGGTGGTCAGCAAAGGGAATTACGTGGCCGTCGTTTGCGAACGCGAGGAACAGGCGATCCGGGCCGCGCAGATGCTGAAGGTCGAATGGGAGAAGCCGGAGCGCGCGCCCTTTCCGTCGTCGGAGAACTTGTTCAACTACATGCGCGAAGTGAAGCCGACCTCGAGCGGGAAGCCGGTGGTCGCCGGAGACCCCGAAACGGCGTTCACGCGCGCCGCGCAGGTGATCGAGGCGGATTACGACATCCCGTTCCAGGGGCACACGGCCATCGGCCCGGCCCACGCGATGGCGGACCCGTCGAACGGGCAGATGACGGTGTACTCGAACGACATGAAGTCGTACGGGATGCGCAGGGGCGTCGCGGCGTTCGTCGGAATGCCGAACGATCGCGTGCGCGTGGTGTGGAAGGAAGGCCCGCAGGGCTTCGGCCGCACCGCCGCGGACGACGCAGGCTGCGAAGCGGCGTATCTCGCCAAGGAGATTGGACGGCCAGTGCGCGTGCAGTGGATGCGCAGCGAGGAAACGGCCTGGGATACCAAGTCTCCCGCCTTCGCGGTGAAGCTGCGCGGAGCGCTCGACAGTGCGGGAAATCTGCTCGCGATCGATTTTGACGCGCGCTCGGCGGATTACAATCACGTGGGCTACAACGAAGCCGATACGGTGCTGATCGCGCAGTTGATGGGCAGCCGTCGCGAGCAGCCGGCGTCCGGCAGCGCGTCGATGCCCTCGGAGATGTACGCGATTCCCAACCGCCGCATGGCGACGCACGTGGTCAGCCTCCCGCTGATCTGGGAGACGCCGCTGCGCACCGGCAATCTGCGCGATCCCAACGGTCCACAATCCACCTTCGCTTCGGAATCCTTCATCGACGAGCTGGCCGCGGCGGCGAAAGTGGACCCGTTCGAATTCCGCATGAAACTGCTTCAGGCGAGCACGTCGGATGACGCCGGATTTCGCCGCGCGCGGTCGATCGCGGCACTCCAAGCGGTCGCCAAGGCGTACGGATGGGACAGCCGGCCGTCTCCCAAGCCCCGCGGCGCGGGCGAAATTCTGACGGGGCGGGGAATTGCATACGCCTTCCGCGGAGAGACGATCGTCGCCGAGATCGCCGAAGTCGAGGTGAACCGGCGCACGGGTCACGTCTGGGCCAAGCGCCTCGTGTGCGCGCACGACTGCGGGCTGGTGATCAATCCGCAATCACTGACCCACACGATCGAGTGCGCGATGCTGCACTCTCTGAGCCGCGCGATTCACGAGGAGGTCGAGTTCGACACCGAAAAAGTGACCAGCGTAGACTGGAAGACGCATCCCACGCTGACCCACGCCGACACGCCCGAGCGAATCGACGTAGTGCTGGTGAACGGCGACCCTCATCCCGACCGTCCCGATCTGCGTCCCTACGGTGCCGGCGAAGCAGCCTGCAAGCCGATGCTGGCCGCGATCGCCAACGCGATCTACGATGCGACGGGAGTGCGGCTGCGGCGGATCCCGTTCCGCGCGCCCCGGGTCCTGGCCGCGCTGCGGGCGGCCGCATAACCCCCGGCCTCACGGCCAGGGCTGTCCTGGAATCAATCGCTCCGGACAGCCCTGCCCGTCAGGGCGGAGTTGCGTACGCGATACGGCTCGCCAACGTGCGGAAATTGCGCGGAATAACGCCAGCCGCCAGCCCTCAGGCTGCGGCTTGCTGGGTTTTTCTCAAAACCCGCGAATCTTTTTTCGGGGCTGAAGGAAACTAGAATTGCGACCCTAAAAGGGAAAACCGCTTTAGGATGACCGACTCGGATTTTCGAGAATCGTTCCGCTGCCACAAAGACGCCGTCTACCGCTTCGCCTACCGGATGATCGGGTCCGAAGCGGCGGCCGAGGATGTGGTGCAGGACTGCTTCGTCGCGCTGTGGAAGAATCCGGGCGGCTACGATCCGGAGCGCGGGGCGATGCGCGCGTACCTGCTGGGCATCGCGCGCAAGCTGGTGCTGAAGCGCTGGAAACGCGAGATGCGCTACCGCATGGAGCCCTCCGATGCGCCGGTTGCCCCGGTGGACATCGTCGGCATGGAGCGTTCCGAGGCGATCGCCGCGGCCGTCCGGGCGCTGCCGCCGCTCCAGCGTGACGCACTGGTGCTGGCCGAGTATGACGAGCTGTCGCTCGAGGAGATCGCGCGCATCACCGAAGCCGATCTCGCGGCGGTGAAATCGCGGCTGCATCGCGCGCGCCAAAATCTTCGCCGTACGCTGGCGCCGCTGCTCGAAACGAAAGGAGATTTATATGGAACATCAAAATGATCCCGAGCTTCATGAACTGCTGCGGGAGTGGACGGTGCCGGACGCGCCGGCTTCGCTTGAAGCGCGTGTGTTGAGAAATCGCCGGAGCTGGTGGGGCGTGCTGATCCACGGCTACATTCGCGTGCCCGTCCCGGTGGCCTGCTGCCTGGCGGCGCTGATCATCCTCGGCGCGTGGCGCCTCGCGTCGCTGAGCGTCAATGGCTGCGCGCCGGCACGCGCGCTCACTCCCTCCATCGCGTGGCCGAAAATCCCCGCCACGCCGCGCGCCGCGACATCGTGCGCGCCGGATTCAAAATGTTGACATTCGATTTTTCAAAACCGAAAGGACCATCTTATGAAATGGCTCGCCAGTCTTACTCTTGCACTCTGTCTTTCGCCCGGCGTGTTCGCCCAGTCGCGCGTGCCTCGTCCCGCTGACGACCTGCGCCTGACCGATTCGAACGGAAAGCCGCTGAGCATCCGCGGAGATCGCGGCAAGGTCGTGCTCATCGAGTTTCTGTACACCACGTGTCTCCATTGCCAGGCGACGGCGCGCATGTTCACTAAGCTCCAGGACGAACTGGGCCCGCACGGCCTGCGCGTGGTCGGCGTGGCCTTCAATCCCGAAGCCGAGCACAACGCAGCCGTCATCGGCGATTTCGTGAAATCCGGCAACATCAATTTTCCCGTGGGCGCGGCTCCCCAGGATACAGTCTTGAATTACCTGGGATTCTCCATGATGGAGCGCTTCAGGGTGCCGCAGATCGTGGTGATCGACCGCGAAGGCGTGATCCGCGCCCAAACCGATGCGGCTTCCTCCAGCCCGCTTCGCGACGAAACCTACCTGCGATCATTTCTGAGAGACTTGCTCGCGGGCTCGCACTCGACTTCCTCACACCCGTGATCGCGTCGCCCGCCGCGGACCGCTTGCTTACGCGCGCGGCTCGGCTCACCGCCCGCCCGAGCCACGCGCGTCAGCAAGTGGTCTTCGCGGCGCTCACAACGCCAACAGCGCCACACCCGCCGCGACCAGCGCCGCGCCGACCCAGCGCAGCGGACTGATTCTTTCGCCCAGCACCACATGCGCCAGCACCGTTTCGATGATGTAGCCCGACGCCGTGGCGGGAATCGCGAAGCTCAGGTCGGTGATCGACAGCAGCCACATCTGCGCCAGAAACGCGACGCCCATAATTCCCACCCCGCCGATCACGTAGCGGTTGTGCACCAGCGCCGCAACCAGCTGAGCCAGGCCGGACAGACGAAAGTCGCGCACCTCGCCCTGGCGCTTCATGCCGCGCGCATTGAGCAGGTCGCCCGCGGCGTTGGCAGTCACGATCACCAGAATGAGCAGCCATCTCATGGGGTGGTCCGGGGCGTGGTGCGCGAGACCACGATGGAGCCGGCGGTAATCAGGACAATACCGACCCAGCGTGCCGTCGAAACGTGCTCGCCCAGCGCCAGAAATCCGGAAACCGCGGAGAGCGCGTAGCCTCCCGAGGTGATCGGCAGGACGTAGCTCAAATCGGCCCAACTGAGCAGCGACAAATTGGTCAGCAGCCACATCGCCAGCACCGCGATTCCTCCGTCGACCCACGGATTTGCGAGAACATGCCAATAATGGTGGGGCATGAGCCCGCGCAGGCCGCGCGAAAGCAGAAGGTTGCCGCTGACATTGGTGACAATCGCGATCAGCGCGAACAGCAGCGATTTGCGGCGCAGAGACGGCCGGACGGAAGGAACGGTCACCGGATCGCTGCTTCGCGGGCCATTCATTCGACCGCTCCTTTGCTGCTGATGCCGAGGATCGCTAGGCCCGCAATCACCAGGACCGTCGCCGCTGACTTGCCGATCAGCGCCCAGCCGCGATAGCGCTCGTGCAGCCAGTCGGCGTGATATTTTCCGATGAAATAAACCCCCACGAAAATGATCACGTAGCGCAATCCGGAGATCGCCTCGACGATCGCGGGGCTGGTCAGACTGATCCCGTAATAAATCAGAAACGACCCGACGCCGGACAAAAATCGATTAATGAAATACAGCTCCTTGCTGCGCGGCGACGCTTTTTCCGAACCTCGCAGGATCTCGCGGCGCCATTTTGAGCGAAGCAGAAGCAGCAGCGCGCCAATGAATGTGCCCACCGTGAACGCGACGTAGGCGCTGACGAAATTGGTTCCGTCAAACGCGATCTTCTGCATCACCGAGGAAAGCCCGAATGTTGCGGCGGCGCCGATGGCGGGACCGAGCACGCTGCCCAGATCGAGCGGCTCGGAAAAGAACATCAGGAATCCGCCGCCCACCAGCAGCGCGAACGCCAGCACGCTTTCCCGTCCCAGTGGCTGTTTGAGCAGCGGAATGGCGATCAGATATGTCGCCAGAGGAGAAAATCCGCCCATGATGGCCAGCGTCTGCGACGCCTCGCCCGCTTCGAGCGCCGCGTAATAGAAAAAATTCGCGGCAAGTTGGATCACTCCGGCGCTAAACGCGAGGGCGAACAGCGCGCGTCCGGGCCAGTGGAAGCCGAAGGGAATCAGGCACAATCCCAACACGCTCATCGCGCCCAGCCAGAAAACGTAGTTGGCGACGCTGCGCGTTTCCGGTCGCTCCAGCAGAATCTTGTCCCAGATCAGCGAGAGCCCGATCAGGCCGTGGGCCAGCGTGGCTATGAAGACGCCGTTGTGAAGGATCGCCAACCCGTTAGACGCCGCACGTTGAGGAGCGATTTCGCGTGATGCGGGGGCAAAGCCCGCACCCGTCGGATCGCGAATCCGTTACTCCGGCTTGGCCGGCGCCGGTTTCGATTCCGTCTTGGATTCGCTTTTGGACTCGGTCTTGGACTCCGCCGGCGCCGCGTCGGACTTGGTCTCCGTCTTCTTTCCGCTGCCGGCGTCAGACCCGCCCTTCCCGCGCGCGTAGTCCGTGATGTACCAGCCGCTGCCTTTGAACTGAAGCGCGGGAGGCGAGAGCAGCCGCTCGACGTGGCCGCCGCATTCCGCGTGCGTCTCCAGCGGAGCGTCGGAAAACTTTTGAATTATCTCGAAAACTTTCCCGCAGCGCTCACACCGGTATTCGTAAAGCGGCATCCGCTTACTGCTTCTCGATCGTGATGATTTTCATCATTCTGATCTGGTCGAGAGCTTTGTTCATCATCGGGTCGCCTTTGGGAGCCGAATTGGTATCGGGCACGCTGTCGTCGTCGATATCGTCGATCTGCGCGTCGGTGTCGGCCTGCGCGATGTTGGGCGTCACGCCCGTGTCCTGAATCGCTTTGCCGTCTGGCGCATAATACTTCGCCACCGACAGAATCACCGCGCTGCCGTCGTCCATGGTCACCGGCTTGCGGATCGCCGCATCGCCGTAAGTGCGCTCGCCCACCACGTCGGCGCGCTTGGAATCGAGCAGCGCCGCCGCCGCAACCTCCGCGCCGCGCGCCGTCCCGCGGTTCACGATCACCACCAGCGGCGCCTGCGTAATTGCCTTAGACGCCACCGCGTCGGACTCCTCGCGGCTCACCTTCTGCCCCTGGGAGTACGTGATCATGCCCTTATCCATAAACAGGTTCGCCAGCGCCACGCCTTGCTCGGGATCTCCCGCCGAGCAATACCGCAGGTCCAGCACGAAACGCTTGGCCCCCTGCTTTTGGAGATCCTGAATCTTGCTCGCGATCTCCTCCACGCGCCCATTGGCGAGCGAATACGTCTGGATGACGCCCACCGGATCACCCTGGTCGGTGTTCAGCTTCGCGCTCACCGGCGGATACGCGACGCTGGTGCGGATCAGGGTGAATTTCTGGGGCTCGGTCTTGCGCACGCGCAATACGCTCAGCTCGACCGTGGTGCCGTTGTCGCCGGCCAGCAGCATCTGCGAAAAGGCCAGTGGCATGTCGCGCGTCGACACATTATTGATGGATTCCACCACGTCGCCCGTGGTGATTCCGGCCTTCGCCGCGGGCCCGCCGGGAACCGCGTCTTCCACGCTCAGATAACCGTAGCGCCGCGACAGCACGATGCCCACGTCCGCCTTCTGCACACTCTGGGCCTTCTGATACTGCTTGTACTGATCGGCGCTCAGATAGCTGGCGTAGGGATCGATCGATTCGAGCAGCCCGTTGATCGCCCCCGACGTAACGGCCTTCATGTCCGGCTCCTCGACGTAGTCCGCCTTGATGCGCGACAGCACCTCGCTGTACACGCCCAGGTGATTGTAGACCGAGTCGGTGGAAGCGCTGCGCCCATGCACGGCGCCCAGCAAAAGCAGGATGACAACACAGGTCGAAGTCGCGACCACGGCAAACTGAAAGCGGCGGTTCATGTACGGCTGTCCCTCTGTCGTTAGGATAGCAGTCCTGGAGAGAGGATTTCTCGGCTGGGCGCACTATATCCGAAGCGGGCTTCGGGCTCACCCCCAGCGGAGCCGCGCGCGTGAGCAAGCGGAATCAGAAATGCGATATCTCATCACTTTTTCCTGCTACGGCCAGCGCCTACACGGTGATGGTGCGGGCTCCGTCGACCGCCATCATAACGTCCCGGGGACGCCGACACTGGAAGCGGATCCACAGCGCGAAGCCGAGGAGGCCCGCCGGATGAGGTTCCCTCCGTATTCGCTTGACCACAGAGGTCGCACCGTCGTCCTTGAAGCGTTAAAACAGGTGTGCTCGCAGCGACATTGGATCATGCTCGCCTGCCATGTGCGCAGCACACATGTTCACGTAATCGTCGAAGGCAACGCCAAACCAGAAAAGATGATGAACGACCTCAAGGCGTATGCCAGCCGGGCACTGCACCTGCCCGAACCCGCTGATCGCAAACGTTGGGCCCGCCATGGCAGCACGGTTTGGCTGTGGAATGACAATGCGGTCCAAACGGCAATCCGCTACCTCGCCGAGCGACAGGGCGACCCGATGGCTCTCTATGTCGCGAGCGATAAAGACTCCGCTCGCTGACGCGCGCGGCTCCGCTGGTTTACAATTGCTTGCGCCGTGTGGCGCCGCCGACACCGCCACTTCCCACCCCCCATCCCTTTGCGATACACTAACCTGTTTTCCCCAGGGCTTTGTCTTGTAATGCGGGTCAGAATCCTCTATCACGATCATTGCTTCGACGGAGCGGCCTCCGCCGCATTTTTCAGCCGTTTTGTCGAAGCTAAATTTTATCCCGGCGCCGAATTCGCTTTCACCGGCCTCGCGCATAAAGCCGACCAGCTGTTCGAATCCGATTATTTCGATGGCGACGTGAACGCCATCGTCGATTTCAAATATTCCACCGACCCGCGTCTCACCTGGTGGTTCGATCATCATCAAAGCGCCTTCCTCACCTCCGAGGACGCCGAGCATTTCCGCCGCGACACTTCCGGCCGCAAGATGTACGACCCCAGCTATCGCTCCTGCACCATGTATATCTGCGTGATTGCGCGCGAGCGCTTCGGTTTCGATGCGCCGGATCTGGCCGAGCTGGTCGAGTGGGCCGACATCATCGACGGCGCCCGTTACCAGGACGCGCAGGAGGCCGTCGAGCTGCGCGCCCCCGCCACGCGCCTCACCCTGGTGATCGAAGGCGCCCGCGGATCGGAAGTTGTACAGAAAATTATTCGCAAAATGCGTGTCGAATCCCTCGAATCGATCGCCGCGGACCCGGAAATTCAGGAAATTTATCGCCCGCTTTATGACCGTCACCTGCGCTCGATGGACGTCATTCATCGCCAGTCGCAATGCCTGGATGGAGTTGTTTTTTTTGACCTGGTGGGCATGGACTTAGAGGGATACAACAAATTCATCCCTTATTATCTGTTCCCGCAATCCACCTACACGGTCTCCGTCAGCACGTCGAGTTTTCGCACCAAGGTGTCGGTGGGGTCGAACCCGTGGGCCCTGCGGCCGGTGCGTTTCAACCTGGCCAGCATCTGCGAGCGCTACGGAGGCGGCGGCCATCCCAAGGTCGGCGCCATCAGCTTCCCCATCGGAGCCGTCGAGGAAGCCCGTAAAGCCGCCCACGAAATCGCCCAGGAACTGAGAAGCTGACTCGCTCGCCCGTGATAACGCAGTCGCCGGGCGCGCCACGCGGCGCGAAGGTTCGGCTGGGAGCTGCGCGAAAACGCGCGATCAACAGCGCTGGCACCGATTTCGCAACCGTTTAGCCGTGGTCGCCCACTTGCACTCGACATCGGTGAAGCAGTGCGTACCAAGCAAGTATGCCGGACTCCGCGACCAATGCGGGAGTGGTGGAAGCAGTGCGTGGAAGCGTGGTTGACGCTTCGTTCCCGCGCCGGATTCCCTCCATTTTTCACGTCCTGAGAGCCGGCGGATCGAGCCAGATCGTGATCGAGGTGGTCTCGCATCTCGATGCGCATACGGTTCGCGGGATCGCGCTCACGGCGACGCGCGGATTGTCCCGCGGCGCGCCCGTGATCGATACGCAGCAATCCTTGAAAGTTCCTGTCGGCGAGCGCGTGCTGGGGCGCGTGTTCGACGTTTTCGGCAACTCCATCGACGGGCTCGCGCCGGTGGAGGGCGGCGCGTGGCGACCCATTCACGCTCCGCCGCTGCCGCTGACGCGGCGCGCGACCGCTTCGGAGCTGTTCCTCACCGGGATCAAGGCCATCGACGTGGTGGCGCCGCTCGAGCGCGGCGGCAAGAGCGGATTGTTCGGCGGCGCGGGCGTGGGGAAAACCGTGCTGATCATGGAGCTGATCCACAACGTGATCGGGCATCATCGCGGCGTAAGCGTGTTTTGCGGCATCGGCGAGCGCTGCCGCGAAGGCGAGGAGCTGTACCGCGAGATCAAGGCTGCCGGCGTTCTGGACAAATCGGTGCTGGTGTTCGGGCAGATGAATGAGCCGCCAGGAGCGCGGTTCCGCGTGGGGCAATCGGCGCTGACCATGGCCGAATTTTTCCGCGACGACGCGCGCCAGGACGTGCTGCTGCTGATCGACAACATTTTCCGCTTCATTCAGGCGGGCTCGGAAGTTTCCGGGCTCATGGGACAGCTTCCTTCGCGGCTCGGCTATCAGCCCACGCTGGGGACCGAGCTGGCCGATCTCGAAGAACGCATTTGCAATACCTCGAGCGGCGCGATCACGTCGGTGCAGGCGGTGTACGTTCCGGCCGACGATTTCAGCGACCCTTCCGCGGTGCACACCTTCGGACATCTCTCCGCGTCGATCGTGCTTTCGCGAAAACGGGCGAGCGAAGGCCTGTATCCCGCGATCGACCTGCTGAAATCCGGCTCCAAGCTGCTTTCGCCGCAGGTGGTGGGTGAGCGGCACTACAAAATCGCGCAGCAGATTCGAAAAACGCTCGCCGGGTACGAGGAGCTGAAAGACATCATCGCGATGCTCGGTCTGGAGGAGTTGTCGTCGGACGACCGGCGCACCGTGTATCGCGCGCGGCGCCTGGAGCGGTTTCTCACGCAGCCGTTCTACGTCACCGAGCAGTTCACCAGTCAGCCGGGGAAGCTGGTGCGACTCGAAGACGCGCTCGATGGATGCGAGCGAATTTTGAACGACGAATTCGCCAAGGTGCCCGAACAGGCGTTGTACATGATCGGCGCGATCGGGGAGGCGCGCACCAAATGAGGCTTACGGTGTGGCTGCCGTCCCAGGTTCTGCTCGACGAGGAGGTCGATCGCATCAAGGCGGAGGCAGTGGACGGATGGTTCGGAATTCTGCCGCGGCACATCGATTTCGTGTCGGCGCTGGTGCCCGGCGTGATGACGTTTCAGCCGTCGGGCAAGGCGGAAGAGTACCTGGCGGTGGACCACGGGATCCTGGTCAAGTGCGGCGCGCAGGTGTCGCTTTCGACGCGCAACGCGGTGCGCGGCGCCGATTTGGAAAAGCTGAGGACGCAGGTGGAGGAAGAATTTCGAGCCCGCGAGGAGCGCGAAAAAGCGGCGCGCGCCTACGAAGCCAAGCTCGAAGCCGACCTGGTGCGGCACCTGATGGAGGCGGAGCGGCATGCCTGAGAATTCGCACCGACTCGGTGAAAAAATGATTCGCGACGTCGCCGCGAAGCAGGAGCGCATGCTGCGCGCGCGCGGCGAGCGCACCAACTACTGGAGCGCGATCTCGATCCTGGGGGTCATCGGATGGAGCGTGGTACTGCCGGCGCTGTGCGGCGTCGCCATCGGGGTGTGGATGGACCGGCACTGGCCGGTCCGCATCCCTTGGACGCTGACCTTGATGCTGGCCGGACTGGTGATCGGTTGCGCGAGCGCGTGGTTCCGCATTAAGGAGGACCGATGAACATCGTATTCGCACTCGCGGCGGGGGTCGCACTGGGCGTGTTCTTTTACGGCGGCCTGTGGCTGACCGTGCGCGCGCTGATAACCTCGGCTCATCCCGTGCTGCTCAGCGTCGCGAGTTTCTGGGGGCGGACGCTGGCTGTTGTGGGGGGATTTCTGCTGGTTGCAAACGGGAGATGGACCAGTGCCGTGGCGGCGCTCGCAGGATTTATCGCAGGGCGCGCGATCCTTTCGATCGTACTGAGGCGTGAGCGATGCATCTGACTCCGGACCATGTCGTGTTGTGGCAATGGCGCTTCGTGCACCTGAACCAGACGCTGGTGTTCACGTGGATCGTCATGCTGCTGCTGGTGATGGTGTCCTGGCTGGTGACGCGGCGGCTGGATCACTCCGACGGTCCGCGGTCGCGATGGCAGAACGCGCTTGAAGTGATCGTCCAGGCGATGCGCGGCCAGATCCACGAAATCTGTCCGGAAAGCGGCGATCACTATCTGCCGTTCGTGGGGACCCTGTTTCTGTTCATCGGCGTTTCGAACCTGTTGGACATCGTTCCGGGATGGCACGCGCCCACCGGGTCGCTATCGACCACCGCCGCGCTGGCGCTTTGCGTGGGTATCGCGGTGCCAGTGTTCGGCATCGAGAGCCGGGGATTCATAGGCTACCTGCGGCATTACCTGCGGCCGACGGTGATCATGCTGCCGTTCCACCTGATGAGCGAGACCTCGCGCAACATCGCGCTGGCCGTGCGTCTGTTCGGAAACATGATGAGCGCGTCGATGATCGTGGCGATTTTGCTGGCGATCGCGCCGTTCTTTTTTCCCGTCCTGATGCAGGCCCTGGGGCTGCTGACGGGAATGATTCAAGCCTACATTTTCGCCATCCTGGCGATGGTGTACATCGCCGCGGCGGTGCAGTCGCAGCGCGATCAGGAGGGCGGATAGGAGATTTTATGGACAGCGTAAGCGTGATTGCGATCGTTTCCATCGCGGCTTCGGCATTGTGCATGGCCATCGGCTCGATCGGGCCGGCCATGGGCGAGGGGAGAGCCATCGCGCAGGCGCTCAGCTCCATCGCGCAGCAGCCCGACGAGGCCGGCACCATCAGCCGGACCTTATTCATCGGCCTGGCGATGATCGAATCCATCGCGATTTATTGTTTCGTCATCGCGATCATTCTGATCTTCGCCAATCCGTTCTGGAACCACGTGGTGGCGAAATAGCATGCTGATTGACTGGTTCACCGTCGTCGCGCAGATCGTCAACTTCCTGGTGCTCGTGGCGCTGTTGAAGCGCTTCTTGTTCGGGCGCCTGGTGGCGGCGATCGATGCGCGCGAAAACGGAATCGCGGCGCGCCTCTCGGATGCGGACAAGAAAAATCACGATGCGGACCAGCGCGCCGGCCAGTTGAAGCTCGCAGTGGAACAACAGGAGCAGGAACGCGCGCGAATCCTGGCTGAGGCGCGGGAACAGGCCGAGCGCCAGCGGCACGAGATGCTTGAGAAGGCGCGCGTGTCTGTGGGCGCCCTCGAAACCAAGTGGCGCGAAGATCTGGAACGCGAGGAGGCGGCGTTCCTGGACGAGATCCGCGCGCGGGCGGCGGAGGAGATTCTGGCCGTGGTCCGGCGCGCGCTCCACGACCTGGCCAGCGAGGATTTGCAACACAGCGCGGTGGGGGCGTTTCTCAAAAAGCTGGAAGCCACCGAGCCGGGGAAATTCGAGCACGACCTGGTCCTGCGCAGCGCGTTCGAATTCAGCCCGGAGACGCGGCAGCGGATTGAAGCGGCGCTTCGCCGCTGTAGCCGCAACGGCGCGCGGGTGCTCTTTGAAACCGCGCCGGAGCTGGGCTGGGGAGTGGAGTTGCGCACCGACGGGCACCGCATCGGATGGAATCCGGTGAGCTACGTGGACACGCTCGAGGAGAACGTGCGCAAGGCGCTCGAGGCGAGAAATGAGCGATTCTCTCAAGAACCTTGTGGATGAAACGCTGGGCCTGGTGGCGCGCGTTTCGCGCGAAGCCGCACTCGAGCCGGCGCTCGAGGAGTTCGGCGTGGTCACCTCCATCGGCGCGGGAATCGCGCGGGTGAAGGGATTGCCCACGCTCGAATCCGAGGAGCTGGTGCGCTTCGAGGGCGACCTGCTGGGGATGGCGCTGAATCTCGACCCCCAGGAGGCCGGCGTGATTCTGTTCGACAGCACGGAGCGCCTGGAATCCGGATCCATCGCGCGGCGCACGCATCGCGTGTTGGACACGGCGGTCGGAGAGGCGCTGCTGGGGCGCGTCGTCGATTCGCTGGGGCGGCCGCTCGACAACCTGGGCGCGATCCGGACGGCGCAGCGCGCGCCGATCGAATCGCCCGCGCCGCCGATCATGCATCGAGCACCGGTCAGTATTCCGCTGGCGACCGGCACCAAGGCGGTGGACGCGCTGATCCCGGTGGGCCGCGGGCAACGGCAGTTGATCATCGGCGACCGGCAGACCGGGAAAACCGCGATCGCGGTCGATTGCATCCTCAACCAGAAGGGTAAGGATGTGATCTGCATTTACTGCGCCATCGGGCAGCGCAATTCTTCCGTGGCCAAGGTGATCGCGGACCTGAATCAGTCCGGCGCGATGGAATATTCGGTCGCGGTGGTGGCGTCTGGCGATGCGCCGGCGGGGCTGCAGTTCGCCGCGCCCTACGCGGCCATGTCCATCGGTGAATCTTTCATGCGCCAGGGCCGCGATGCGCTGGTGATTTTCGACGATCTCACCAGCCACGCCGATGCGTACCGCGAGCTGTCGCTGCTGCTGCGGCGTCCCCCGGGACGCGAGAGCTTTCCCGGCGACATTTTCTATATTCACTCGCGTCTGCTGGAACGGTCGACGCATCTGCGCCCCGAGTTCGGCGGAGGGTCGCTCACCGCTTTGCCCATCGTCCAGACCGAGGAGCAGAACATTTCGGCGTATATTCCGACCAATCTCATCTCCATTACCGATGGCCAGATTTATCTCACGCCGGATTTATTCCAAAAAGGAATTCTACCGGCGATCGACGTGGGAAAATCGGTTTCGCGCGTGGGAGGAAAGGCGCAGCTCCCGGCGTATCGCGCGGTGGCGGGGGACCTGCGGCTGTTTTATTCGCAATTCGAGGAGCTCGAAATTTTTTCGCGCTTCGGGTCGAGACTCGACGAGCGCACGCGCCAGACGCTGGCTCGCGGGCGGGCGATCCGCGAGGCGCTGAAGCAGCCGCAGTTCGATCCGATTGCAGCGTCCGAGCAGATCGCGATTCTGGTGGCCGCGACCGCGGGGCTATTCGATCAGCTCGCGCCGGAGCGGATCGTGGAAGCCTCGGCGCGCCTTCGCGGGACGCTCGCGAGCGAGCTCCCTCAGGTGGTGCGAACCATCGAAAGCGGCGAAAAGCTGGCGGACGCGGATCGCGCCGCGCTGGTCAGCCTCGCCCAAAGGTGTGTGGAATGGAAGCAGTCGAGCAATTAAGACGCGCGATCTCGGTGGCCGAAGAACTGCAATCGGTGGTTAAGACCATGAAGGCGCTGGCCGGGGTCAACATCCGGCAATACGAGCGCGCGGCGCACGCGGTCGCCGAATATAACCGGACCATCGAAATGGGATTGCAGGTGGCGCTGAGCCGGATGCCTCCGCATGCGATCCCTCCGCGCTACGCGACGGGCCGCAAGCTGGGCGCGGTGGTGTTCGGATCGGACCAGGGAATGTGCGGCCAGTTGAACGACCAGGTGGTGACGTACGCCCTGCGCGCGCTCAAGAAGTTGGCGGCGCGCAGGGACGAGCAGGTGGTCGTGGCGGTCGGTGCGCGGGCCGCGTCGAAGCTCGAAGCAGAAGGGCGAACCCCGGAAACGACCATCGAGGTGCCGGCTTCGATCAACGGAATCGGCGCGGCGGTGGAGCAGGCGCTCGCCAGGATCCAGGAATGGCACTTTTCGCGTGGAATCGAGACGGTAGTGCTGTTCTCCGCGAGGCCCGTTTCGGGCGCGTGGTATCGGACCCGCGGAGTGCAGGTGCTGCCCGTCGATGCGCAATGGATCCAGGGCCTGCGAGTGAAACCGTGGCCGTCGAAAGCGATCCCGATGTTCACCATCGATGAGCCGCGGCTGTTTCAACTGCTGATCTCCGAGTACCTGTTCGTCTCACTGTACCGTGCTTTTGCCGAATCGCTGGCGAGCGAAAATGCCAGCCGGCTTGCGTCGATGCAGATCGCCGAAAAGAATATCGAGGAGCGCCTTTCGGCGCTCAACGCCAGCTCGCGCCGGCTTCGCCAGGAGAGCATCACGTCGGAGTTACTGGATATTATCTCGGCGGTGGAAGCGATGCGGGGCAAAATGTAGACACCTGCGATAATCTCTCCGCCCGTAAACCGCTCTCCTTCCTTGTGAATCCCCACGCCTCGAACGGCCACCGGCCAAATGCCTCGCTTGAGGCGCGGCCCTTCAGTCCGCGCGTTCTTTGGGTCTACGAGACAGCCGCGACGATCAGCAGCGAGTCCGGGGAAAGCAGCCATGCGCTGGAGCGCTCGGGAAAATCGGGTTCAGACGAAATGAGCGGGGTCGCTTCGAATGGGGCGCTCACGGTTTGCGCAGACTCGCCCAGATTCGCGAGCAGTGCGATGCGGCCGCGGGTGACGGTGATCCAGCGCGAGGCTTCGTCGAAATCGACCCGGACCCGTTCGAGGCAGCCGTCGCTCAATTCGGGAAACTCGCGGCGCAAATCGACTAAGCGTTTATAGAAGACGAGCATGGATTTGTGCGGCTCGCGCGCGAGCTCGTTCCAGTCGAGTTTTGAGCGCTGGAAAGTTGCGGGATCCTGCGGGTCGGGAACGTCTTCCGGATCCCAATTGAACGAAGAAAATTCGCGGCGGCGGCCTTCGGAGACGGCACGTGCGAGCTCGGGATCTTCGTGCTGCGTGAAATAGAGAAACGGCGCGGAGGCGCGGAATTCTTCGCCGTGGAACAGCATGGGGACGAAGGGCGAGCAAAAAACCAGCGCCACGCCGATTTTGAGCCGGCCGGGACGGATTGAGCGCGAGATTCGATCGCCCATGGGGCGATTGCCCACCTGGTCATGATTTTGCAGATAGCCGAGGAATCGCCAGCCGTCGAGATTCAACGGCTTGGCGCCGTGGATCGCGTCGCGATAGACGGAGTAGCGGCCATCGTAAGCGTAGGCGTTAGTGAGCGTGCGGGCGAGATCGGCGAACGAGCCGAAATCGGCGTAGTAGCCGGCGCGCTCGCCGGTGAGGACCGTATGGAGGGCGTGATGGAAATCGTCGGACCACTGCGCGTCGATACCGTAGCCGCCGGCTTCGCGCGGGGTGACCACGCGGGGATAGTTGAGATCGCTTTCGGCGATCAGGACGAGGCTGCGCCCGAGATGCGCTTCGAGCTGGTCGATTTCGCGCGCGAGCTGCGCTAGGAAATGGATCGCGGAAGAATCGTGAATGGCGTGGATCGCGTCCATGCGCAGACCGTCGAAGCGGTAATCACGCAGCCACATGATCGCGTTGTCGCACAGGAAGCGGCGTACCTCGGTGCTGCCCGCGCCATCGAGATTCACGGCGGGTCCCCAGGGAGTCGAATAGC
>Ga0335077_10003034_pt1 | contig 20138 bp, 21 predicted proteins | sample Lox_Sample_31_FD_207151 | JGI IMG/M metagenome (GOLD analysis project Ga0335077, IMG submission 207151) | Soil microbial communities from Loxahatchee National Wildlife Refuge, Florida, United States - Lox_Sample_3.1 | ecosystem: Environmental > Terrestrial > Soil > Wetlands | place: USA...
CGGAGGATCCCCTCCTCCGGCCGGTCGAGGTCGAGCGACGGAAACTCTCTCTCGTAGGGGTACGGCGCCACGGCGCAGATCCTACGGGCCGGCGCTACGCTCGCCGTCACAGGCGGGCCGGTAGCTCAGTTGGCAGAGCAGGGGACTTTTAATCCCAAGGTCGGAGGTTCGATCCCTCCCCGGCCCAATGCGCAGGGACTACGATCGACCCATGTCGTCGTTTCTGAAGCGCTTCGCGATGTCGTGGCTCGTCGACGCGCTCGCCCTCGCCCTCGCGGCGTGGATCTTCTCCGGCGTCACGGTCGGCGGGTCGGCCGGGACGCTCGTCGTCGCGGCGCTCGTGTTCGGCCTGCTCTCGTCGTTCGTCAAGCCCGCGCTCAAGGTCGTGACGTTCCCGCTCGCGCTCGTGACGCTCGGCGCCGCGTGGTTCTTCGTCGCGATGTTCGTACTCTGGCTGACGGACGCGATCGTCGGCGGCTTCGCCATCCACGGCTTCTGGACGCTCGCCGGCGCGACGCTCGTCGTCTGGGCGGTCGGGTCGGTTGCCGGCCACTGGCTCTTCCCGCGCAAGCGAAGCCTCGGTCGCGGCATCCGGCGCGCGCTGCAGACCTGAGCAAGGCCTGCTAGCGCCGGACGGCCGCCGCGTGCGCGGGCAGCACTTCGAGCGCCGCGAGCGCCTCGACCGTCGGCCGCACGCGCGCGAGCCCGTCCTCCGTCAGCCGCTGCACGGTCACCGGCTTGAGGAATGTCTCGAGCCCGAGCCCGCCGGTCGAGCGTGCCCAGCCGCCGGTCGGGAGGACGTGATTCGCGCCCGTGCCGAGGTCGCCTGCGGGGACGGGCGAGCTCGCGCCGACGAAGACCGCGCCGGCGTTGCGGATGCGCGGCGCGAGCGCCTCGGCCTCCCCGAGCAGGACGACGTGCTCCGGCGCGCGGCGCTCGACCTCGTCGAGGGCCGCCTCGAGGTCGTCCGCCTCGAGGATCTCGCAGAGCGCGTGCGGGCCGTGCTCCGCCTGCGCCGCGACCTCGAGCTCGGCAACCCGACGGTCGCCGCCGCGGCCGAGCACGACGAGCACCTCCGACGGCCCCGCGGGAAGGTCGATCGCGACGTCGCGGGAGACGAGCAGCTTCGCCTCGTTCACGTGCTCGTTGCCCGGGCCGGCGATCTTGTCGACGCGCGGGATCGTCTCCGTCCCGTACGCGAGCGCCGCGACTGCGTGCGGCCCGCCCACGGCCCACACCTCCTCGACCCCGAGAAGCGCCGCGGCAGCGGCGACGAGCCCTGCGCCTGCGGGCGGGGTGACGACGGCGATCCGCTCGACGCCCGCCGTCTGCGCGGGAACGGCGGTCATCACGAGCGTCGAGACGAGCCCGCGCGGGACGTATACGCCGACCGACGCGAGCGGCACCCAGCGCCGCTCGAGCTCCACCCCCGGCTCGACCTCGAGCCGCAGGTCGGCCGGCCGCTGCGCCTCGTGCCAGCGGCGGACGCGCCCGGCGAGCTCCAGCAGCGCCTCCTCCGGCAGCTCGCCCGCCGGCACGGCGCGCGCCGGCTCGACCCCGTCGAGGCGAACAGACCATTCGCGCAGCGCCTCGTCCCCGCGCGCACGAACGTCGGCGACGATCTCTCCGACCCGGCTCATCCCGGCGAGTCTAGGCTCCGGCGGTGCGTCTCTTCCTGCTCGCGCGTCACGGACAGTCGCTCTTCAACGTCGACAGCGTCGTCAACGGCGACCCGCTGCTCGACCGCGGACTCTCGGAGCAGGGGATCGAGGAGGCGGAGCGACTCGCCGGCCAGATCGCGCCGATCGCGATCGACCTCGTCGTCGTCTCGCACTTCCCGCGCGCCATCCAGACGGCGAACATCGCGCTCGCACGCCGGCCGGAGGTGCCGCACGTCGTCGACGAGCAGCTCGGGGACGTGCGCATCGGCGAGCTCGAAGGGAAGACGCTCGACGAGTACCGCGCCAGCCCGGGACACGCGAACCCCCGGGAGCGCTTCCCCGGCGGCGAGAGCCTCGACGAGGCCGCGCTCCGCTACGCCGGCGCCGCCGAGCGATTGCTCGCGCGGGAAGAGCAGGTAACGCTCGTCGTCTGCCACGAGATCCCCGTCCGCTACCTCGTCAACGCGGCCGGCGGCAGCGACGACCTGAACGACCCGCTCCGCTACGTCGCGAACGCGGCGCCGTACGTCTTCGACGAGGCCGCGCTGGCACGCGCCGCGGCGCGGATCCGCGAGCTGGCGGGCTAGCGGGCTCCGAGCAAGAGCGCGAGCAGGGCCTTCTGGACATGGAGGCGGTTCTCCGCCTCCTCCCAGATCGCCGACCGGTCGCCGTAGAGGACGCCGGCCGTCGCCTCCTCCCCGGGATGCGCCGGCAGGCAGTGGAGGACGAAGGCGTCGGGCGACGCGAGCCCGAGCAGCGCCTCGTCGAGCCGGTACGGCTCGAGGTCGCGCAGCCGCCGGTCGCGCTCGTGCTCCTGGCCCATCGAGATCCACGTGTCGGTCACGACGACGTCCGCCCCGGTGACGGCCTCCCGCGGGTCCCGCACCACGTGCGAACCCGCAAGTTGCAAGTTGCAACTTGGCTCGTAGCCGGCCGGGCAGGCCGCGACGACCTCGTAGCCGAGCAGCTCGCCGAGCGCGGCGAGCGAGACGAGGACGTTCGAGCCGTCGCCGACCCAGGCGACCCGGACGCCGTCGAGGCCGCCGAGCCGGTCGCGGATCGTCAGCGCGTCGGCGAGCGCCTGGCACGGATGCTCGTCCGCCGTGAGCGCGTTGATCACCGGGATCGAGGCCCACTCCGCCCACGCCTCGAGCTCGGCCTGCTCGTGCGTGCGGACGGCGAGCGCGTCGAGGTAACGGGAGAGCGCCCGCGCCGTGTCGGGAAGCGACTCCCCGCGCGAGATCTGGAGCTCCTCCGGCGTGAGGGGGACCGCGACGCCGCCGAGCTGGGCGATGCCGGCGGAGAACGAGACCCGCGTCCGCGTCGAGTGCTTCGAGAAGTAGAGGCCGAGCGTCGCGCCCGGCAGGAGCGGCTGCCTCGGCTGCGTGCGCAGCTCGACGGCGAGGTCGAGGATCGCTTCGGCCTCGGCCGGGACGAGGTCGGAGACGCGCAGCAGGTCGCGCCCCGCGAGCGAGACCGTCAGCATGTCCAGCGCTCCTTGGCGGCGGCGACGGCGGCTGCGACGTCGCCCAACCGCGGCGCAGGCCGCGGCGGCTCGAAGCTCCCGTCACGCACGGAGGCCGCGACCTGCTCGTGCGCATCGCGGAAGGGCACGCCTTCCCCGACGAGCGCCTCGGCGGCGTCCGTCGCGAGCAGGAGCGGGTCGGACGCCGCCTCGGCCAGCCGCTCGCCGTCGAGCTCGAGGCCCGCGACGAGCACCGTCAGCGCGGCGAGCGCGCCGGCGACGTCCTTGCGCGCGGCGAAGAGCGGCGGCTTGTCCTCCTGCAGGTCCCGGTCGTAGGCGAGCGGCAGCCCCTTCACGACGGCGAGCAGCCCGGTGAGGCGGCCGATCGCCGTCCCGGCCTTGCCGCGCGCGAGCTCGGCGACGTCGGGGTTGAGCTTCTGCGGCATCATCGACGAGCCGGTCGCCGCGCTCTCCGGCAGCCGCGCGAACGCGAACTCGCGGCTCGTCCAGAGGACGAGCTCCTCGCCGATCCGCGAGAGATGCGTGAAGAGGACGGCCGCCGCATAGAGGTAGTCGAGGACGAAGTCGCGGTCGGCGACGGCGTCGAGCGAGTTGCGCAACGCGTTCGGCGGCGCCGGCAGCGCTAGCGTCGAGCCGGCGAGCGCGCCCGCCCCGAGCGGCGATGGCGCCGCCTGCCCGGCCGCGAAGCGGAAGCGTGCCCGGTCGCGCTCGAGCATCTCGACCCACGCGAGCAGGTGGTGGCCGGCGGTGACCGGCTGCGCGCGCTGCAGGTGCGTGTAGCCCGGCATCGGCGTCTCGGCCTCCCGCTCCGCCTGCTCGAGGATCGCGCCCGCGAACGCCGCGAGCCCCTCATCGGCGTCGGCGCAGGCGGACTGGACGTAGAGCCGGACGGCGGCGGCGACCTGGTCGTTCCGCGAGCGGCCGGCGTGGATCTTGCGGCCGACCTCGCCGAGGTGTCGCTCGATCGCGCTGTGGACGTCCTCGTCGGCCGGATCGAGGAGGTCGGACGTCAGCGCCTGCAGCCGCTCCTCGACCTCGCGAACCTCGTCCGCCGTCAGGAGGCCGGCGGCGAACAGGCGCTCCGCGTGGACGAGCGTCGCCTCGACGTCGTATGGCAGCAGCTCCTCGTCCTGCGCGCGGAGGAACTCCCACACCTCCGGCGCGAGCTCGCCGGCCACGCGTCCCGCCCAGAGCGTCACAGGGGATGCACCTCGAGCCGCTCGTGGAAGGCGCGCGTGTCGGCGACGTCGTTCACCTGCACGGCGAGCTGGCCGATCCGGTCGCGTGGCGTGAAGGCGGTAGCGCTCCGCTCCATGCTCAGCCGCTCGGGGTCGTACGTGAGCTCCCCCTGCGTGTCGAGGATCGTCCAGTCGTCGCCGCGCCGCAGCTCGACCGTCACCTCACCGGTCACGACCGACGCGACCCAGCGCTCGAGCGAGTCACGCAGCATCAGCGCCTGCGGGTCGAACCAGCGTCCCTCGTAGAGGAGCCGCCCGAGCCGCCGCCCATCGACTGCGTAGCGCTCGAGCGTCGCCTCGTTGTGGATCGCCGTGAGCAGGCGCTCGTACGCGATGTGGAGGAGGGCCATCCCCGGCGCCTCGTACACCCCGCGGCTCTTCGCCTCGACGACGCGGTTCTCGATCTGGTCGGATAGGCCGAGCCCGTGCCGGCCGCCGACCTCGTTCGCCCAGCGGATCGTCTCGGCCGGGTCGCCGTGCCCCACCGGGAATCCGCCCTCGAAGCGGATCGTGACGACCTCCGGCTCGATCTCGACGTCCGCCTCCCACGGCGCGACGCCCATGATCGGCTCGACGATCTTCATGCTCGTCGCGAGGAGCTCGAGATCCTTCGCCTCGTGCGTCGCGCCGAGCAGGTTCGCGTCGGTCGAGTACTCCTTCTCCGGCGAGACGGCATGCGCGAGCCCGCGCTCGGCGAGCCACTCGCTCAGCTCCGCGCGGCCGCCGAGCTCGCCGACGAAGGCCTCGTCGAGCCAGGGCTTGTAGATCCGCAGCCGCTCGTTCGCGAGCAGCCCGTAGCGGTAGAACCGCTCGATGTCGTTCCCCTTGTACGTCGAGCCGTCGCCCCAGATCTCGACGTCCTGCTCGCTCATCGCCCGGACGAGGAGCGTCCCGGTGACGGCGCGTCCGAGCGGCGTCGTGTTGAAGTAGCGCCGGCCTGCGGTCTGGATGTGGAACGCGCCGCAGCGGAGCGCGGCGAGCCCTTCGCGAGCGAGCGCGTCCGTGCAGTCGACGAGCACCGCCTCCTCGGCGCCGTAGCGCAGCGCCTTCGCGGGCACGTCGGCGACCGACGGCTCGTCGTACTGGCCCAGATCGGCGGTGAACGCGTACGGGATCGCGCCGTTCTCCCGCATCCAGGCGAGGGCGCAGCACGTGTCGAGGCCGCCGGAGAAGGCGATGCCGACGCGCTCGCCGACCGGCAGCGACGCGAGGATCGCGCCGCCTTTGCTCTCGACGAGACTCATGCAGCCCGCCTCTCCGTCCGGAGCTCGTCGGCGAGCTGCGTGCCGCTCACGGGCTCGCGCGCGACGAGCAGGATCGTATTCTCCCCCGCGACCGTCCCGGCGACGTGCGGATGGTGGGCCGTGTCGACCGCCTGCGCGAGCGCCTGCGCGTAGCCGTACGGCGTCGTCACCACGACGAGGTTGCCGCTCGGCTCCACGGTCAGCGCCCAGCGCGCGAGCGCGGCGGCGAGATCCTCGTCGAGGCTCGTCGAGTCCTCCGGAAAGGCGTAGACGAGGTGCCCGTCCGGATCGCGAACCTTGACGAGCCCGAGCTCGTGGACGTCGCGCGAGACGGTCGTCTGCACGACGTCGTGCCCTTCCCGGCGCAGCGCCTCGGCCAGCTCGGTCTGGGTCGGGATCGGGTGCTCCTTGATCAGCCGCTGGATCGCGGCATGACGTTCAGCTCTGTTCACCGCAGCACCTCCGCGAGGATCTCGAGGGCGTGGTCGACGTGATCGGGCTCGACGACGAGCGGCGGCGCGAGCCGCAGGACGCTCGGCCCCGACGTGAGGCAGACGAGGCCGGCGTCGAGCGCCGCGTCGACGACGGACTGGGCGGGCCGGTCGAGCTCGGCGCCGGCGAGGAGCCCGCGGCCGCGCGCCTCGACCACGCCGGGCAGGCCGGCAAGCCCGGCGAGCAGGCGCGCCCCGTTGTCGCGCACGGCCGCGAGCAGCGGCTCGTCGACCGCGTCGACGACGGCGCAGGCGGCGGCGCACGAGACCGGGTTCCCGCCGAACGTCGAGCCGTGGTCGCCCGGCTCGAACGCGCCCGTCACCTCGTCGGCGACGAGCAGGGCGCCGATCGGCAACCCGTTCGCGAGCCCCTTCGCGAGCGTGACGAGGTGCGGCCGGACGCCGAGCTGCTCGAAGGCGAAGAACGTCCCCGTCCGGCCGACGCCGGTCTGCACCTCGTCGAGGCAGAGCAGCGCGCCGAGCTCGTCCGCGAGCGCGGCCGCGGCGTGGACGAACTCCGTGGTGAGCGGGATCACACCGCCCTCGCCGAGCACCGGCTCGAGCAGGATCAGGCCGACGTCGTCGTCCGCCGCCGCCCGCAACGATGGGACGTCGTTGGGATCTGCGAAGCGAGCACCGTGGAGCAGCGGCTCGAACGCGTCGCGCTTCGCCGGCTGGCCGGTGAGCGAGAGCGCGCCGGCGGTGCGCCCGTGGAAGCCGCCCGCGAGCGCGAGCGCACCGGGCTTGCCCGTCGCCTTCCGCGCGTACTTGAGCGCCGCCTCGTTCGCCTCGGCGCCGGAGTTGCAGAAGAAGGCGAGGCCGCCGCCGAAGCGCTCGCTCAACCTCGCAGCGAGGGCCGCCGCGGGCTCGGTCGCGAACAGGTTCGACGCGTGCCAGAGGCGGTCGAGCTGCGCGTGCGCGGCCGTGAGCGGCGCTGGATGGCGGTGCCCGAGCGCCACGACGGCGATTCCGGCTGCGAAGTCGAGGTACGAGCGCCCGTCGTCGCCGAGGAGCCACATCCCGTCACCCGCCACGAACGTGACGCGCGGCGGCGGGTAGACCGGAAGCAGCCCGTTCTCGAGCACGGCGCTCATCCGACCACCGCCGTGGCGCCGATCTCGGCGACGAGGCCGCCGCGCGCGGCGCGGGCGGCGGCAAGCAGCTTCGGCACGATCCCGCCCTCGAAGCTGCCGTCGCCGACGAGAGCCTCCGCGCGCTCCGCCTCGATCGTCTCGAGCAGCTCGCCCTCGTGGAAGACGCCGGGCACGTCGGTGAGGAAGAGCAGCCGGTCGGCGCCGAGACCGACCGCGAGCGCGGCCGCAGCCTCGTCGGCGTTGACGTTCAACGGGCCTTGCGCGAGAGGAGTCACGACCGGGACGAGCCCGGCGGCAAGCGCGGCGGTCACGGCGGGCGGCGCCGACGGGACGGCGCTGCCGACGAGCCCGAGCTCGGGCCGCGGCTCCGCGCGCAAGCCGATCTCCTCGCCGTGGAGCGGCAGCGCACGCGGGCCGACCGCCCGGCAGACCTCAGCGCTCACCGCCGCGAAGCTCTCGCGCACGATCTCGAGGACCTCCGGCGTCGTCACGCGGCGGCCGCCGACGAACCGCGGCTCGAGGCCCCGCCGCTCCATCTCCTCGGTGATCTGCGGGCCCGCGCCGTGCACGACGACCGTCGGCCCGTCCGGGAGCTCGATGCCGCCGACGGAGGCGCCGCCGACCTTGAGGACGACGAGGCTCACGAGCGGTACTCCGCGTTGATCCGGACGTAGTCGGACGAGAGATCCGTCGTGAGATAGGTCGCGGCGCCCGAGCCGAGCGCGAGGTCGAGCTCGATCGCGCAGTGGCCGTTCGCGAGCGCAGGCTCCTCGCCGGTGGGACGGCCGGAGAGCAGCACCGGCACTTCGTCGACGACGATCGTCAGCCGGTCGGGGTCGAGCTGCGCGTAGCCGCCGTCGTGGCGCGCCGACCCGGCGGCGGAGGCGATGCGGCCCCAGTTCGCGTCGCGCCCGTGCAGCGCCGTCTTCACGAGCGGCGACGTGGCGACGCGCTCGGCGATCGCCCGCGCCTCCTCCGTCGTCGCGGCGCCGCGGACTGCGATCCGCGCGACGACGGTGGCCCCCTCGCCGTCGGCGACGATCTGCCGCGCGAGCTCGGCGCACACCGTGCGCAGGCAGAGGCCGAACTGCTCGTCGCTCGCCGGCGTCCGCTCGACGCCGCTCGCGCCGTTCGCGAGGAGGATGACGCTGTCGTTCGTCGAGCACTCGCCGTCGACCGAGATCGAGTTGAAGCTCGCCTCGACCGCGGGGCGGAGGAACGCGATCGCCTCGCCGGGGTCGAGCGGGTAGTCGGTCGTGACGACCGCGAGCATCGTCGCGAGGTTGGGATGGATCATCCCGGAGCCCTTCGCCATCCCGCCGACGACGAAGCCGTCCCCGCGCGAGAGCGTCTCCTTCGCGCGGGTGTCGGTGGTCATGATCGCCTCGGCCGCCGTCCCGCCGCCGCTCCGCGCGAGTGCGAGCGCGGCGCTGCGAACGCCCCCGAGCACCTTGTCGAGCGGGAGCGGCGCGCCGATCACGCCCGTCGAGAGGACGAGCACCTGCTCCGGCCGCAGGCCCAGGAGCCACGCGGCCTCGGCCGCCGTCGTCCGGGCCGCGACGACGCCGTCCGCGCCGGTGGCCGCGTTCGCAACGCCGGAGTTGACGACCACCGCCTGCGGCTCGGCGAGCTCGAGATGGTCGCGCGAGACGACGACCGGCGCCGCCTGGACGCGGTTCGCCGTGAACATCCCCGCGCCCGTCGCAGGCAGGAGCGACCGGACGAGCGCGAGGTCGCGCCGGCCCTTCTTCCGGATGCCGCAATGGACGCCGGTGGCGACGAAACCCTTGGCCGCGGTGACGCTCACACCAGCACCCCGCTCAGCCGCAGCCCCGCGATCTCGTCGAGGCCGAGCGCGAGGTTCGCGTTCTGGAGCGCCTGCCCCGCGGCGCCCTTGCCGAGGTTGTCGAGCGCGCAGACGACGATCGTCCGTCCGGTTGCCGCGTCCTCGAACACGCCGATCTCGGCGCCGTCGGTGTGCTGGACGCGCGCGAGCTCCGGCGCGACGCCCTCCGACAGGACGCGCACCACCGGGCTGCCGGCATAGGCGTCCTCGAGCAGCTCCCGCGCGTCGGCGGCGGCGTCGACGTAGCACGTCGCGAGCAGGCCGCGGCGAATCGGCAGGAGGTGCGGGACGAAGCAGACGGGGAAGCCGAGCGCCTGCGCGATCTCCGGCGCGTGCTGGTGGCAGCCGACCCGGTACGGCGAGAGGTTCTCGAGCACGAAGCCGGCGTGCGAGCTCGCCTTGAGCTCGCGGCCGGCGCCCGAGACGCCGGACTTCGCGTCGACGACGACGGAGCCGGGATCGACGGCGTCTGCCAGCGGCCCGAGCGCGAGCAGCGCTGCCGTCGCGTAGCAGCCCGGGTTCGCGATCAGCGGCCCGTCCGCCGGGTAGAGCTCGGGCAAGCCGTAGCTCCACGCGCCCGGCGCCGTGCCGTAGTGATGCAGCGCCGAGCTCTCGTCGAGGAGCCTGTGAACGCCCGAGAGGTCGACGACGGCGGCTTCCTCCGGCGGCTCGACCTGCGCCGCGCGCTCGGTCGGCAGGCAGAGGAACACGACGTCTGCGCCGGCGGCCAGCGCCTCCTCCGCCGGCACGAACGGCGGCAGCGAGCCGTTGAGCCTGACGTCGAGCGCCGACGCCGGCTCGCCGGCGAGCGAGTCGGAGCCGAGCGAAACCACCTCGAGCTCCGGGTGCCGGAGCACGCGGTCGAGCAGCTCCTGGCCGGAGTAGCCGGACGCGCCGACGATCGCCGCTGTATGCATGTTATGCAGAATAGCGCATCTTATGCACCGAGCGTCACTGGTAGCGTCGCGCCGATGAGCGAGCTCGACGCGCTGCGAGGCGAGATCGGCGAGCTCGACCGGCGGCTGCTCGAGCTACTGAACCGCCGGCTCGAGCTCGTTACCGAGGTGCGCAGCCGGAAGGAGGCCGCCGGCGAGCGCTGGATCGACGCCGAGCGCGAGGCCGAGCTGCTTCAGGCGCTCGCGGCCCAGAACCCGGGACCGCTCTCGGAGCGCGGCGTGAATTCCGTCTTCACCGCGATCCTCGACGTCCTCAAGGAGGAGGTGGCAGCCGAGCGCGCCCCCCGCAGGATCGCGCGCGAGCCGTCGCCGCGGCGAGCGGTCGAGCGCCTGGCGGTGCTCGGCACGGGCCTCGTCGGCGCCTCGGTCGCGCTCGCCGCCCGCCGGGCCGGCACCGAGTGCGGCGGCTTCGACGAGGACCGGGCCGTCCTCGAGCGAGCGGCCGCGCTCGGAGCGGTCGAGCCCGCGGCATCCCTCGCGGAGGCGGTGGCCGGGGCGGAGCTCGTCGTCGTCGCGGTCCCGCCCGGGGCGGCTCCCGCCGTCGTGCGCGAGGCGCTCGCAGCGGCTCCGGAGGCGTCCGTCACCGATGTCGCCTCGACGAAGCGCACGCTCGCCGAGATCCGCGACCCGCGCTTCGTTCCGGGCCATCCCGTCGCAGGCGGCGCGACAGGAGGCCCCGGCCGCGCGACGGCCGACCTCTTCGACGGCGCGACCTGGTTCCTCGCGCCCACGGACGCGACGGCCGCCGAGACCGTCGAGCTCGCCGAGCGGTTCGTCGCCTCGGTCGGCGCGCGGCCCGTCCGCATCGAGGCCGGCGCACACGACCGGCTCCTCGCGCTGACGAGCCACCTCCCGCATGCGCTCGCCAACCTCCTCATGCTTCGCGTCGCCGCCGCCGCGACGGAGGAGGACGCGCCCCTCGCCTTCGCCGGCGCCTCGCTGCGAGAGATGACGCGCGTCGCGGGCGCGAACTCCGCCGTCTGGAGCGACATCTTCCTCGCCAACGCGGACGAGCTGGCCGCGGCGCTCGCCGGCTTTCGCGACTCGCTCGACGCGCTCGAGCGCGCGCTCGCGGCAGGCGACCGGGCCGAGCTCGAGGCGTCGATCGCCGCCGCGGCGGAGGCGCGCGGGAAGATGGAGTCCTTCGCCTACCGCACCGAGCCGGCGCAGCTGAACCGGATCCGGGTTCGCGTCCCCGACCGGCCCGGCGTGCTCGCCCGCATCACGCAGATCCTGGGGACGGCGGCCATCAACATCGAGGACTTCGAGTTGCGCCACGTCTCGCCCGAGTACGGCGGCGTGCTCGTCATCCTCGTCGCCGGCGCGGACCGCGCGGCAAAGGCTCGTGACCTGCTCCGGCGCGAGGGCTACGCCGCGGCCTGATCGGACACGTCCGGGGTCAGACCCCGTACATGTCCGGAAAGGTTAGAGCGCGGCTACGCCGGCTTCGGCCTCGGCGATGCAGCGCTCGAGCTCGCCGAACGCCGCCTCCCACGTGGCCGGGTCGCGGAGGTCGACGCCGGTCGGCTCGAGCAGCTCCTGCGGCGAGCGGGAGCCGCCGGCGGCGAGGAACTCGAGGTACGCCGGCACGAACCGCTCGGGATCCTCGCGGTAGCGGGCGAGCAGCGAGAACGCGACGAGGTGCGCGAACGAGTACGCATACGTGTAGAAGCGGACGTGGATGAAGTGCGGGATGTACGACCAGCCCAGGCGATAGCCCTCCGGCATGGCGAGCGCGTCGCCGTAGTAGCGCTCGTTCTCCTCGAACCAGACGTCCGAGAGCCGCTCCCGCGCAAGGGCCTTCCCCTCGCCGCGCAGCGCGTACGCGCTCTGCTCGAAGCGGGCCATCACCGTCTGCCGGAAGATCGAGGCCATCGCGCTCTCAGCCCGGTCGGCGAGCAGCATCGCGCGCGTGGACGGATCCTGCTCGTTCACGATCAGCCGCTCGACGGCGAGCAGCTGGGCGAACGTCGACGGCACCTCCGCGACTGCCAGGCCGGTGTGATACGCGCGGTACGGCTGCCGCTCGAGCGCGAGCGTGTTGTGGGTCGCGTGGCCGAACTCGTGCGCGAGCGTGACGACGTCGCGGAGCTGGTCGGTGAAGTTGAGGAGGACGTAGGGCAGGACGTGCCGCGAGAGCGAGTTGCAGTACGCGCCGCCGACCTTGCCCGAACGCGGCTCGGCGTCGACGTGGCGCCGGTCGAGGCAGGCGCGGAAGATGTCCGCGAGCCGCGGCTCGAAGTCGCGCAGCGAGTCGTCGACCATCTGCACCGCCTCCGGCCACTCGACGCGCCGGTCGCTGCCGACGGGCGCGTACTGGTCGGCGAGCTCGAGCTTGTCGAGCCCGAGCACCTGCGCCTTGCGGACGAACCAGCGCCGGCCGAGCGGATAGTGGTCCTCGATCGAGCGCATCATCGCCTCGACGACCTCGCCGTCGAGCTCGTTCTTCTGGTTCGTCGGCCACATCGGATCGGGAATCCCGCGCAGCCGGTCGACCGCGAGCCGGTCGCCCACGAGCGCGTCGTAGCAGGCGGCCTGCACGTCCGCGACCGTCTCGAGCGCGCCGTAGAGCGCCTCGAGCGCCGAGCGTCGCAGCTCGCGCTCGGGATGGTGGACGTACGAGAGCAGCCGGTCGATCGTGTGCGGCTCGCTCCCCTCGCCCGCGTCGAAGTCGATCGTCAGCGTCGCGAGCTCGCGCCCGTGGAGCGACTCCCAGGCCGAGATGCCCGGGCGGCGCGCGTTGAGCGCCTGCTCCTCGCCCTCGGCCAGCGCGTACGGCTTCTCCTCGCGCGCGACGCGCAGCCGGTGCGCGTACCGCTCGAGCTCGGGGGCCGCGAGGAGCGCGTCCGCCTCGGCGTCCTCCAGCGCGAGCCACTCGAGCTCGACGAAGAGGAGGATGCTCTCGAGATCGGCCGCCCGGTCGCGGGCGAAGGTCGCAAGGTCGTTCGTCTCGGCATCGGCGGCGTCCGTGTGCTCTCGCGCGAGCGCGTAAAAGTGGACGCGCGCCCCGTCCTCGAGGATGCCGTCGAGCTCCTCGAGGAGCTCGCGCAACGCCTCCGGCCCGTGCGTGCCGACGCCGCCCCGGTGGCGCTCGGCGAATGCCCGCCCCCGCGCGAGCAGCTCGTCCCACGCGCTGCGCGCCTCGTCGGCGCCGGCGGCGAGGTCTCCGAGATCCCAGCGAATCCCGGCGGCGCTCAGCGTTGAGACGGCCACGGCCCGGGAGCGTATCCCGGAATAGGCCGAAATGCGATACTACGAGACGAATTGTCCGCCCAACAGCCGTCCCTGCCGGCGGCGACTCCAATCTGGCGGTTCCGCTGGCTGATTCTCGGCGCAGCGCTCGCCCTCGGTATCGGGGGCGGCGTGGCGATCGCGCTGCTGCGCAGCTCGAGTCCCGCCACGTCGTTCGCCAAGGCCGTCGGCGGCCCGGGCATCTCCTGGAAGGCCGGCACGAAGCGCGCGCCGGGCTTCTCCCTCACCGACCAGAACGGGAAGCCCGTCTCGCTCGCGAGCTTCCGCGGCCGGCCGGTGATCGTCACGTTCATCGACCCGCTCTGCCGGAACCTCTGCCCGCTCGAGGCGAAGGTGCTCGACCAGGTCGCCGCCTCCTTCCCCGCCGGGCAGCGGCCCGCGATCGTCGCGGTCAGCGTCAACCAGTGGGCGAACGCGCGGAAGAACCTCCTCCAGGACGAGCAGAAGTGGAAGCTCCCCAGCGACTGGCACTGGGCGGTCGGCTCGCCGAGGGCGCTCGCGCGGGTCTGGCGCGACTACTCGATCGGCGTGACGGCGGTGACGAAGACGATCGCCGGCATCAAGGTGCACCGGATCACGCACACCGAGGCGTCGATGATCGTCGACCCGAGCGGCTACCAGAGGGCGCTCTACGTCTACCCCTTCACCGCCTCGGACGTCGAGCACACGCTGCGCACGCTCGAGCGTGCGTAGGCGCGGGCTCGTCCTCGCGGTGGCGCTGGTCGCCGCCGCGCTGCTGCCGGCGACCGCTTCCGCGCACGTGGGGCGAACCGCGCCGGCGGCGACGAACTACCTCGCGCGGATCACCTCGCTCCCGCACGGCCTCGAGGCACGCGTCATCGACGGGGACGGCGGCATCTGGCTGCGCGTCGCCCCGTCGCTCACGGTCGTCGTGGCGGGACTCCGCAGCGAGCCGTATCTCCGCTTCTCGCCCGCCGGCGTCGCCGTGAACATCCATTCCGCGACGTGGTTCCTCAACCGGGTGCGGCCGCTCGCCGTCCCGAACGGGATCACGTCGACCACGCCGCCACGCTGGAAGACGCTCACCTCGCGGCACTGGTGGACCTGGCACGAGAGCCGGCTGCACACGCTCGCGCTCGCCGCGCACCCGGCGGGGAACGCGTTCCTCGGCCATTGGGTCCTGCCGCTGACCGTCGACGGGCGCCGAGCCGAGATCCGCGGCGGCCTGTGGCAGCGCGCGCCCGCCTCGCTCCTCTGGTTCTGGCCGCTGCTCCTCGCGGTCGCCCTCGTCCCGGCCCTCGTGACGCTGCGCGAGGCGCGCCTCGAGGCGCCGGTCGGAGCGATCCTCGCAGGGCTCACCCTCGTCGCGGCCACGACCGCGAGACTGGGGCGCGAGCTGTACGGCCGTCCTACGGTCTCGACCTGGCAGCTCGTCCTCGTCGCCTCGACGTGCCTGGTCGCGGTCGCCCTGGTCGCGCTCTACGGGAAGCGCGACTGGCGGAGCATCGGCGCGGTCGCGATCGGCGTCGTCGGCGCCTACCAGGGACTCGTGCTCATCTCGACGCTTCGTGACGGCTGGGTCCTCTCCGTCGTCCCGCCCTGGCTCGAGCGCTCCGCTGCCGCCGTCTCGCTCGCGGCCGGCGCCTCGCTCCTCGTCGCCGTCCTCGCGGCCGGCGTGCCGGCGCGCTCGGGCGAGAGGGAGCGCGAGCCGCTACCGCAGCGCTGACCGCGCGGCGCGGCGCCTGATCAGCACGCGGGCGACGAAACCGAGCAACAGCGCGACCGCGACCGCGACGATGATCTTGACCCGGTTCTGCGCGTTGCGGCTCGTCGGCACCGAGGTGACCGGGCCGCTCGTCGAGACCTTGACGCCGGCAGCGGCTGCGAGCTTCTTGACCGCCGCCGTCGCCGCCTTGGCCATCCCGACGGGCGTGGGCGCGACCTTGATTCCGGCGAGCAGGCGGTAGCCGCCGGCCGGACTGTGCTTCCACTGGGCGAAGCCGAGCCCGTTCGGCATCGCCACCACGAGCTTCGTCTTCGTCTTGAACCAGTACGAGTCCTCGGTGTCGAGGAAGCGCGCGTAGTAGCGCGGGTTCTTGAAGAGCTGCGGCACCGACCCGAGGTCGTAGCTCGTCCAGATCAGGGCGACGCGGATGCGGAGCCCGTTCGCATTCGCCGACTTCACCGCCGCCAGGAGCTCGTGCTGGGGCGATGACGGGATCTTCGCGTCGTACGGGAGAAACACCTGGCCCGAGATGAGGACATCGCTGGCCGGGTCGCCGTCCGCCCGGGCCACCGGGGCACCGGCGGCACCGGCGAGCAGCGCGACGAGGAGCAGGCAGGCGGCGAGGCGCGTACCGTGGCAGCGATGGTCGCGCTCCTGCTCGCGGTCGTGCTCCTGCTCGCCGCGAATCCCGTGCCGACTCCGGTGGGACCCGGCCCGCGGTACGTCCCGCCGCCGCGCCCCCCCGCGGCGCGCTTCGCCTGCCGGCCCGCGCCGCTCGAGGCGGGAGGACGGGTGCACGTCGAGCTCTTCGCGCGACGCCGCGTCGTCATCGTGCCGAGGGGGATCGGCCTCCGGCGGCCGCGCCTCCGCCTCGGGCGGGTCGTCGGCGCCGGCTGCCGCGGGCGGCTCTGGACGCTCGACCCGAGCGGGGTCGTCCGCTTCGAGCGCCCGGCCACGCTCGGCGCGCTCTTCCGCGTCTGGGGCGAGCCGCTCGGCCCCGACCGGCTCGTGTCCTTCCGCGGGCGCGTCTCCGTCTTCGTGAACGGCGCCCGCCGCCGCGGCGACCCGCGCGACCTGCGGCTCGCGAACGGAGACGAGATCGTGCTCGAGGTGGGCGGCCATGTCCGCCCCCACCGCAGCTTCCTCTTCCCGCCCTGAGCTAGGCACTTCGAAGCGCATTCTCGCGTCCGGGGAGAAGCGGGAACGAGCGCAGCGCCCGCGGAGGCACGACGTAGTTGGCGCGGTGGGTGACGAAGATGAACTCGTTGATCCCGTTGTTCGTCGTCTCGGTGATCGACGGGTTGACGTACGTCGCGCGGGCGGCGTTCATCGCCTTCCGCGTCTTGACGAAGTCGGCGATCGTCTCCTGGAGCGCCACGAAGTGGAGCCCGGCCTCGCCGCCGTCGGTCGTGTCGAAGTCGCGGCGGAGGATGAGCGGCATCCCGTTGCGGCGGACGACGGCGGAGGTCTGGGAGTGGCCGACCACGCCGTAGCGCTTCGCGTCGTGGACGAGCTTGCCGGGATCGCTCGGCGCGTCGGTCGTGAAGCGCGCCACCTGCTCCGGCGTCACCTGCGGTGCGTACATCCGGGCGACGCGCTCGCGCTCGTCGAGCATCCCGTACCAGCTCTGCAGCCGCAACCGCATCCGGCTCACGTGCATCGTGCTGCCCCCGGCGAACGGCCCGGTCGCGATCGTGATCGAGTCCTCGGACGCCTGGTTCTTGCGGAAGCCCGACTTGAAGCCCATGTAGAGCGGCGCCGACGGCGGCACCGGCTTTCCGGCGGGGATGCCCGAGACGTCCTGATGGGCGGCGGGCAGGCGGCTCCCGACGAAGCCCGTCCGGAGATCGCGCAGGACGAGCGCGCTCCGAAGGTCGAGCGGCCCGTCGGCGCCGGCGAGCGGACGGCCGTGCACGAGCGACGCGGTCACCGCTTCCAGCCGCGCCTCGTCGTCGCACGCGAGATGGAGGCAGGCGTCATAGGCGTCGAGCACGGGAAGCTCGAAGCTGGAGAGGGCCTCGGGGTGCGGCACCGGCGAGTCGACCCCGAGGACGTGCTGGAAGTAGTGCGGCCCCCACGAGACCGTGAACAGCAGGCCGTCGGGGCTCCAGTGGAAGCGCCGCTCGAGCGTCCGCAGCGCCGCCTCGAGCACTCGTGCGGAGGCGGGCGACGGATGACCCTTCACGTCGAAGAGAAGCAGCCGGACGTGGCGCGGCACGATCACGTTCCCGTGCGCGTCACGCCGCAGGAAGGCGTTCCACGCGTGCTGCCGCGACGGGAGGCCGTGCGGCTGCGCCCCGAGCGGCACCGTGGCCGCGGCCCCGGTGCCGAGCCACTCCACGAGGGCTCCCGCGCCGCTGCCGATCCCGATCGCGGCGGCTCCGGCGGAGACGACGAAGCGGCGCCGAGTGAAGCGGGACGGCTTCACGCCGTCACCGTAGCCGACCCGCGCTCGCGGTGAACGGAGGTGCCGTCGACCGCGGACGGCGCGATCGGTCATATTGTCGGTGGTGAGACGCGCCGGAACGTGGCTGGTCGTGCTGCCCATGGTGCTGTTCGGTACCGAGCTCGCGCATGCGCTCGCCTACCGGATCGCCTATCCCCAGCTCGACGTGCGTATCCGGGTCCTCGCCGAGACGGGCCACGGCTACCTCGGGCTCGCGCCCGAGGCGCTCGGCCTCGGCTGCGCGCTCCTCCTCCTCGGGCTGGTCTCGGATGTCGTCGCCTCGGTTCGCCGACTCCCCTCGCACTCGCTCCCGCCCTGGGCATTCGGGCTGTTGCCGGTGACGGCGTTCTCGGTCCAGGAGTTCGTCGAGCGCTGGATCGCCACCTCCGGGGTGCCGTGGTGGATGGTCCTGCAGCCGACGTTCCGGATCGGCGTTCTGCTGCAGCTTCCCTTCGGACTCGCCGCGTACCTCGTCGCACGGCTCCTCCTGCGCGTCGCCCGGCGGGTGGCGCTCGCGATGCGAAAGGCGGGCCGGCCGGCCGTCGTCCGGGGCGAGCGCCGGCGCTGGTCGGTCCGCTCGGTTCTGCCCTGGCGCAGCTCGGTGCCCGGGGCCGGCCATGCGGGGCGCGCGCCGCCGCCGCCCCCGCGTCCGCTTTTCCTCTCCCGCTAGACGAGCGCCCGGTCGGGCCTCGCCTGCGGGGCCAACGACCGTGAAGGAGATGAAATGTCCAGTACCCACGCGGACCCGGCGCCGGGCCCGGCGGGGGCGGTACCCGCGGGTTCGACGCTTCGCGCCGCGGTTGCCGGCGGTGCGATCGCCGTCGCCGTCCTCGTCACGATCCTCGTCGCGCATGCCGTCAGCGGCGGCTCGACGCCTGCAAAGAGCACGTCATCGTCCTCCGCCGGCTCGATGAACGGGATGTCGATGTCGACGGGGGCCAACACGAGCAACCTGCCGAAGCCGATGGCGATGGCGCCGCTCGGACCGGCCAAGGTCTGGCAGGGGATGAAGATCGAGGCGATCCGGTCGGCGCCGCTCACGTTCGGCGTCTTCAGCGGCACCTCGATGAACGTCGTCAAGAAGACGAAGAAGGACTCCTTCCACCTCATGGTCAAGCTGACGGACGTCCGCACCGGCGCCTCGATTCCCTACGCGACGGTGTGGTGCACGATCACGAAGAACGGGAAGATCGTCTTCGACGAGCGGCAGTGGCCGATGCTCTCCCTCTACATGGGAGACCACTACGGGAACAACGTGGCCCTTCCCGGCCCCGGCACGTACAAGCTGACGGTGCTGATCGGGCCGCCGCAGGTCGCGCGGCACCCGGAGTACATGCACGTGTGGCTCAAGCCGCACCGCGTCACGTACACCTTCAGGTGGAAGGGGGCGGCGGCATGAGCGCCTCGACCCCCGAAGCACGGACGGCGCCGAGCCAGTCCGATCTGCTCGAGGACATACGGGCCTACTTCGTCTCGGATGCGAGGCGGACGATCCAGACCGTCCTCGGCCTGATCTGGCTGCTGGACGGCGCCCTGCAGCTCCAGTCGTTCATGTACTCGAACGGCTTCCCCCAGATGCTCGCCGGGATGGGCTCGGCGATGGGGCCCACGCAGCCGCACTGGCTCGCTGCCAGCGTCGACTGGGGCTCCCGGCTCGCGAACGGCGACCTCGGCCTCTGGAACACGCTGTTCGCACTCACGCAGCTCGCGATCGGCGTCGGCCTGCTCTACCGCCCGACCGTGAAGCTCGCACTCGCGGGCTCATTCGGCTGGGCGTTCGTCGTCTGGTGGTTCGGCGAGGCGTTCGGGATGCTGTTCATGAACACGGCGAACCCCTTGACCGGGGCGCCGGGCGCGGTCTTCCTCTACGCGTTGATCGGGCTGCTGGTCTGGCCGAACGACCGGCCGGGCGGCCTGCTCGGCGAGCGGGGAGCACGGATCGCCTGGGCGGTGCTCTGGGTGGTGATGGGCTGGCTCTGGCTGCTCGCGCCGAACTCCAGCGCGAACGCGACCCACGACGCGATCGCAGGCGCGCCGTCGGGAATGCACTGGCTCGACGTCGTGCTTCGCCACACCGCCGACGCGGCGAAGGGGAACGGGCTTCTCATCGCAATCGTGATGGCGGCCGTCTCGGTCGCGATCGGCGTCGCGGTGGGGATCGACTGGCACGCGCGCACGTTCCTCTGGCTCGCGATCTACGTGAGCGCCGTCTTCTGGGTGCTCCAGGGGTTCGGCGGGATCGCGACCGGGTCGGCGACAGACCCGAACGCCGGGCTCCTGTTCATCGTCCTCGCGGCGGCGCTCTACACGCTGATCCCGCACCGGGAGACGGCGGTCCGGCGAGCCTAGGCTGACCGAGCAAGCTCCGGGTGGATCGTCCGACGGACGGTCCGCCCGGGGCGGGTGGCATTTCCGACCGTTTCGGGCACCTATCTCGTGTGACCGGAGACGGTAGAGGCGACCGCGAGCCGCTGCGCTCCCGTACGCTGCGTGAGGTGAGCGCCGGGGCCGGGAGCGACGCAGACGTCGTCCTCGAGGTGGAGAACCTGCGGACCGAGTTCCACCTGCGCTCGGGCACCGTGGGGGCCGTCGACGGCGTCTCCTTCACCATGCAGGCCGGCGAGTGCGTCGGCCTCGTCGGCGAGTCGGGCTGCGGCAAGTCGACGACCGGCCTCTCGATCATGAAGCTGCTGCCGAACGTCGGGCACGTGACCGGCGGCTCGATCCGGCTGCTCGG
>Ga0335077_10003037_pt1 | contig 20125 bp, 18 predicted proteins | sample Lox_Sample_31_FD_207151 | JGI IMG/M metagenome (GOLD analysis project Ga0335077, IMG submission 207151) | Soil microbial communities from Loxahatchee National Wildlife Refuge, Florida, United States - Lox_Sample_3.1 | ecosystem: Environmental > Terrestrial > Soil > Wetlands | place: USA...
ACGTTGGGAACGGATTTGAACTGCTTTTCCAGGACCCAGTCCTGCAGCGATTTCAGCTCCATCAAGTCGTAGCGGGGATTGGTGCTGGTCAGCGTATACCAGTAAATCTGCCCGACCGGGCTGTAATCGGTGCCGATCTGCGCTTGCAGGTTTTGGGGCAGGGTGACCTGAGAAAGCCGCTCCAGAACCTTCTGCCGGTTCCAATCGTTTTGGGACTGATCGTCGAAGATCAGCATCACGCTGGACAACCCGAACAGGGAAGTAGAGCGCAGGTGCTGCAGGTGCGGCAGGCCATTCATCGCGATCTCTATGGGAATGGTGACCTGCTGCTCGACCTCCTCGGCCGCACGACCAGGCCATTGGGTGATTACTTGAACGTAGTTGTTAGCGACATCCGGATAAGCTTCGATCGAGAGGCTCTCGAAGGAGGTGAAGCCCCACCCCAGAAGCAGGATGGTCAGAGCCACGACCAACAGGCGGTTGTTTAGAGCAAAATCGACAAAGCGGCGAATCATAGCGAACGGGGCTGTCTACTTGAACTGCACCACACTCCCTGGCGGCGCGGCGGTACGCGCATTTTTTACGATGCTGACGAAACGGTGCGCCAGTTCGCGGATCCAGTCGGCTTTGCGCAGTCGGACGGCCTCGTGGGTGATGAGTTCCTTGCCGATGCCAATGGCATTGGCGCCCGCCATGATGTAATTGGCGGCGGTATGCTGTTTCACGCCGCCTGCGGCTACCAGGCGAATCTGTGGTAAAGCGGCCTTCAGAGCCTTCACATAGCTGTCGCCGCCGATCTGCGCGCAGGGGAAGACCTTCACGAAGTCGGCGCCCAATTTCCATGCATTGATAATCTCGGTGGGTGTGAGCGCGCCGGGCAACACGAGGCAGTTTTCTTCTACGGCCAAGCCCACCACACTGGTGTCAAGGCCGGTGCTGGTGATGAAGCGCGCGCCGGCGTCCACACAGCGCCGGGCGGTGTCGGCATCCAGTACCGTGCCGGCGCCCACCACCATGTCCGGGAAGTCGCGCAAGAGGCCCGCAATCAGCTCCAGGGCGCGCGGCACGGTCATGGTGATTTCGGCAATCGGAAGACCGGAGCGGTAGATGGTTTCCGCGGCAAAGCGGGCCTCCTCGAACGAAGAAAGGCGAACGGCCGGCAGGATGCCGATTTCCTCAATGCGGGCACACACCTCCTCTTTGGTCATCATTGTTCCGCCGTGGACTGCAGGACCAGCGCATTCGACACGACGGCCTGCCCCGGCTTGATCCCCCTCACGATTTCCTGCATGCTACCAGGCAGCATTTTACCGCCGGTCACCTCCACCCGCCGGAAGTGCCCGCCGTCCGCGGGCACATAGACCCAATCGCGGTCGTGCAGATGCAGTACCGCGGGCGCCGGCACCGCTGCATGCAGCTCCTTATCAAGTCCGTGAAATGTGGCCGTCACGAACATGCCCAGCCGCATCATGCCGGGGTTGGGCATTTCCAGCCTCACCTTCGCCGTGCGGATACTGGAGTCCAGGATCGGACTGATGTTGCCGATGCGCCCGCGCAGAACCTGGTTGGGATATGCATTGAGCTTGATGTCGGCGTATTGACCCAAGTGGACCTGCGACAGGTCATTCTCGTAGACATCACAGAGAATCCAGATGGAAGAGAGGTCGGATATGGTGAAGGGGTTGGGTGAAGACAGCCCGTTCACGCCGGCGGCGTTCGTCACCTGCTGATCGGTGATCACCCCCGAAACCGGCGCGCGTACTTCCACGATCGCCGAAGGATGATCGGGGTCAGCGCCTAGCACGTGCAGGTGATCCAGGGTAGTCTTCACCGTCACCTGGGATTTGATTTCGGTGTCCTGCGCGACCTCCAGATCCTTCTGCGCAATGGCGCCTTTGTCGAACAGTAGTTTGGACCGCTCCAGTTGGGCTCGTGCCAGCGTTTCGTCGGCCAGGGCCTGCTGGTAGTCCGAATAGGCGCCCGCTATATCGGCGCTCTGCACGCGCATCAGCAACTGGTCCTTGGCGACCGTGTCGCCGAGCCGCGCGTGAATATCGATGACCCGGCCGGTGGCCAGCGAGATCACCGGGACGGTGCGCGAAACGTCTGCGGTGACGACGCCGGTCACGTTCAATTCCGGCGCGGCGCTGTAGGCCACCGCGGTTACTAAGGGGAACTTGGCGGGATCATCCACTTTGAAGACTGCTTCATTCTGCACGCGCTCGACTTCGGCCGGGGGGGGAGCCTCTGCCTTGGGATCACCTTTGCCTTCTGCTTTGCATCCGGCCAGTACCAGCGCCAGGCAGATTGCCACTGCGCCGAACATGGTTTTCATATATTTCATTCAATTACCTCCCGCCCCACCGCAAGATTCAACTGGCTCGCGGCGGACAGGTATGAACCGACCAGGTTGAGGTAACTGGTCTGCACCGCGCGATAATCGCGCTGTGCATCCAGGTAATCCACTAATGAAGCCTGGCCATGCTGATATGAAAATGCAATGGTGTCGCGCACGCGCGCGGCTGTTTCCAGATACTTCGTTTTGTATGCCCGGAGCAGAATGATGGTGTTTACCAATGTCACGTACGCCGAATCGACGTCGCCGTAGACCTGGGCTTCGGTGGCGTCCCGGAGCCGCTCGCTGCGGCCGATATCCAGCCGCGTGCGCTCCTTCTCACCCTGGTTGCGGTCGAAAATCCTCAGGGGCAGACTGACGCTCACGCCCATGTAAACCGGGATCGGCGGATTGCGCGCGAAGTCCACGCCAAACGTCAGGTCGGTCGCGCCATTAGCCACGGCGAGCTTATAATCGGTCTGCGCTTTATCCACGGATTGCACGGCCGCCTTCAGATCAGGGCGTTCTTCCAGCGCAATGCGATGCATATCTTCCTGGCTCAACGTGCTCTCTTGGAACTCGAACGGGCCGGTCACATCGAATTGCTCCACCGCCGTGCGATCGTTTAACAACTGAAGGAGTTGGATCTTGGCGGTACGCAGATTCACCTCCGCGGTTTGGAGGTCCGATTCGTACTGCACGCGTTGCAGCTCCAGCCTGTCGAGATCCACGCGCGCGATGTCGCCTGCCTTGTAACGCGCGCGGCTGATCTCCAGCTCATGATCGTAGTAAGTCAGATTTTCGCGCGCCAGTTCGCGGATGGCCTTAGCCTGCAGGGTCTGCACGAAGGCGCCGCGCAGTGTGAAGATCAGGTTACGCTCCTGGTCCGCCAACTGTGATTGGGCAACTGCAGTTCCCTTCTGCGCGCCTTCCAAACGCAATTCGCGCTTGTGCCCGCGCTCGTGCAAGTAACTAGCCGAAACAAAAGGCAGGGCTAGGGACAATGGGCTATACTTGTCGATCGGGTTCTTCGTGAACAGATTGATCTGATCGAGGGTTGCGGTGAAATCCGGGTTGGGGCGCAAGTAGGCAGTTACCTCCTGGGCGCGTGATTCATCGATGCCGATGCGCGCCGCCCGCAACGTCGGGTTCGTCTTCTCGAATTCTTCGCGCGCTTGCTGCCACGTCAGTATCTTCTGGGCGGATGCTGTCGCCGCCGAGCCGCCTAAACATAGGATTCCGATCCACAGCCGCCGCCAGTGGCGCCGCATTTGACCTCTCTAAAAGTATTGGTTATCTGTAACTTGCGAGGAACGCCCTTCATTACCACCGCGGAAGGCCGCTACTCCTCCCACGCGGACAGCTTGTCTGCACACTCCGCCTTATCATATTCTCACGTTATCGGAACCCGTGCCGCAGCGCCATCTATCTTCAGGTCGAACGAGGCCTATCTTTGAGACAAAGCAACAACTCGCACACGCGTCAGCCCGGGCTCGCGCACCGGCGAGGATTCTTCTTGGGGGTAAGCCGCCAGCGCTAAAAGGCCCATACGTCCTCGATAAAAAAGTCGTAAAGGCCCACGCAGATGTTACAATCGGCTGCCATGCGAACTCGTCTTTTGCTCCCCCTGGCCGTGACAGCGCTGGCCGCTACCGTACCCGTGATCAAGTGGAAGACCGGCGACCGCAGCCGTCCTTTGCCGCCCGTGGTGGAGCCCGGCACGCCAAGCACGCCCGATCATTCCGGCTCGGCCCCCTCCGACGCTGTTTCATTGTTCAATGGCAAAGACCTCTCGGGATGGAAGCAGCACAACGGCAAGCCGCCGGCATGGAAAGTGCACGACGGCTACTTCGAAGTGCAGCCGGGCAGCGGCGACCTGGTAACCGTGCAGCCCTTTGGAGACTGCCAGCTGCATGTGGAGTGGGCCACGCCGGCGAAGCCTCACGGCAGCGACCAGGAGCCTGGCAACTCCGGCGTGTACCTGCAATCACTTTACGAGATTCAGGTGCTGGAGTCGCACAACAACAAAACCTACGCCGATGGGCAGGCCGGCGCCATCTATTGCCAGTATCCGCCACTAACGAATCCCAGCCGTCCGCCGGGCGAGTGGCAGACTTACGACATCGTATTTCATGGCCCGCGGTTTTCGGGCTCGCAACTGGAGGAGCCGGCCACCATCACGTTGTTGTTCAACGGCGTGCTCTCGCAGGATCACGCGGTGCTGACCGGACCTACCGACTACATGAAGCGGCCGCCTTACAAAGTAACGCCGGAGAAACTGCCGCTGCTGTTGCAGGATCACGGTGAGCCGGTGCGCTATCGGAATATCTGGATCCGCGAATTGGGCCGCGCGGCGGGCTAGGGCACGCCCATGACGCTCGCCATCAGCGTTCGTCCCATTCAGGAAGATGAGGCCGTTCCGTTCCGCTTCCCTTTTCGCCCTGTTGTCCCTTTGCGGCGTCGGCATGTGTAACAAAGCTCTATCCGCCTAAGCATGGGATGCCGCGGAAACCGGCGCGGAGAATCGCGCTGCACTTCTGGCGCGCCAGCCTGCCACGACGAAAGAGTGGTCTACTACATCAAGGACGTCCCGGATCGTCCGGATTCCGTCATGATCCAGGCGGACAAGATCGTCAACGGGAAAGCCATCACGATGGGAACCGGAGAGTGGCGGTATGACCGGATGGGCCGCACGCTGGAGTTACGAATGCCTCAGCAGCGCTGGCTCCTGAAGATCAGCGGGAACCGGATGGAGGGAACGCTCAAGCTCGCGGACGGAACGGTTTTTCGCAAGGTGACGCTATCGAAGGGTCAGTAGGTCGCGGTTACGGGAACCACCTCTCTACGATTGACTCGTCTCCCAAGGCACCAGCACCTCCGCCCGATACCGTTTCTCCTCGCTGCTGGTCGCCATGCTAGCCCGATCTCCGTACCGCGCCAGCAGGCGCCGCTTGACAATCAGCTGCCCTAAGCCATTTCGCCGCGCCGCGACGCCTTCCGGATCGTACGGATTCTCCACCGTGAGGCGCAGTGCCGTCTCCAGCCGCGAGGCCTGAATCCGGATCGTGCCGCCTTCTATCATGCCGGCAATGCCGTGCTTTATGGCGTTTTCGACCAGTGGCTGCAACAGGAGAGGCGGCACCAGGCACGCCTCGCATCCGGGTTCGATCTGCCGCTCCACGCGCAACCGCCCGCCGAAGCGCACCTGCTCCACCCCCAGGTAATTCTCCGCCAGTTGCAGTTCCTCGCTCAGCGGCACGGTTTCGCGCTCACCCATGCGCAAGCTGCTGCGCAGGAAGTCCGAAAGCCGTACGCACATCTCGCGCGCCCTTACTGCATCCGCGCCCGCCAGCGCGCTGATGGAGTTCAGACTATTGAACAGAAAGTGCGGGTTGATTTGCGCCTTCAGCGCCTTCAACTCCGCGTCGCGAGCCGCCACCAGCGCCTGCATCTCGCGATCGAGCGCCTCGCGCGATTCTTCTACCGACGCCATCACATAATGCACGCCGGCGGAGAGCAGGTACAGCAGCACGCCCATGCCGAACAGCAGCGGCACATGCAGGCGGAGCCGCTGGTCCACTAGGCGAAAAGTGTCGTAATGCGAGAGCCACAGCGCCATACCGCGCGCCATGGCCACCAGCAGGATACCGCCCGCGACAGCCGCTCCGAAATTGGTGGAAAAGATGCGCGTCAGGCCGCTGCCCCGCAGCGGCGTCATCCGCACCACATACCACGGCGTCAGGCACACGAAGGCATACACCAGGCACGCCGGCGCCACGATGGCTGCGCTGGCGGCCCAGCCCAGGCTGCCGGAGGCCTCCAACACATAGACGAGCAGCGCCGCCAGCGGCACCCAGCCCGCGATATAAACGACCAGCGCGGCGCCGGAAACAAGCAGTGGGTGCATCGGGGTGCTTCAGTTTTTAACGCCCAGTCCTCCGAAGATAGTGGCGCCCTGAATCACCAGGCGCTTGGGCTCCGGCACCAGGCGGCGGTCCGGCTGGCGGGTCTTGTCTTCGTGTCCGCCGAAAACTCCGACCACCTGCACCTGCACCAGCCAGGTTTCGGGAGCCTTGATCTCAAAGCCGCCGAAGACCGCCATTACATTCACAATCGCCTCGTTGCCCACCATGGTGGCATTGCGCAAATCCAGGCCGCCGCCACCAAAGATGGCAATCAGTTCGGCGCCCTTGAAATCGCCCGAGATCTGGCGGTTGCTGCCACCGAACAGGGAAAACATGCTGACCGCGTCCCGGTCGCCCCCCGCGAACCGCAGCCGCATGGCGGGATGCTTGCCTTCCAGCGCGCCCCACAGCATCACCATTCCGACCGCGATCACCGCCAACGGCCACAGGGCCCACAGGTTCACACCGTTCAGAAAAGGGAGATGGATTTTATCGGCTAACAGCACCAACCCCACCAGCATGAAAATCGCGCCGCCGGTGCGCCCCGATGAATTGTTCGAATCCACCAGCTTGGCCAGCCCGATCGCCACGAAGATCACCGGCCAATAACTCCACACCACCCCCACAGGGAAGCCGAAATTGTCGAGCAGGAACAGCACGCCGACAGCGATGATGGCGAATGCGATGATCAGGCCGCCGGAGATGTTACCGCTATCAGAATTCGGCGCACCCTGCCAAGCCGCGCGATGGTCCTGTTCCATATCCGTCTCCCTGATTGCAGATTAGATTGAGCCGGCCCCGGAGTCCCGTGTTTTTCGGCCAGATACGGCACGTAACCGGCGAGTGGCGAAGCCCTCCCCCGGCCTTGCGATAATTGAAGCAGATGGACGCACGGGTGGCCATAATCGGCGGGGGGATCTCCGGCCTCTCCACAGCCTACTATCTAGCTAAAGTGGGCATTCCGTCCGTCCTAGTGGAGGCCCGCCCGCGGCTGGGCGGCGTCATTCAGACCGAGCAGGTGCAAGGCTGTGTGATTGAGGGTGGTCCCGACAGCTTCCTCTCGATCAAGCCCGCGGCCATGCAATTGATTCAGGAACTTGGCCTGGCCGGCGACGTCATCGGATCAAACGACCACCAGCGGGTTACCTATGTGTGGAAAGGCGGCCGCCTAGTTCCCCTGCCCGACGGTTTGCAGCTCATGGTTCCCACCAAGCTGATGCCGCTGCTCACCACCCGCCTGCTGAGCTGGTCCACCAAGGCGCGCATGGGGATGGAGTTGTTCCACCCCCCCCGACACCTCCCGGATGATCAATCCGTCGCGGACTTCGTCGCCCAGCATTACGGCGCTGAAGCGGTCGACTACCTGGCCGAACCCCTGCTTTCGGGCATCTACGGCGGCAATCCTGCCGCGCTGAGTATCTCGAGCGTGCTGCCGCGCTTCGTGGAGCTTGAAACCAAATACGGCAGCCTCACGCGCGGCGTTCTGGCCGAATTGAAGGCCAACAAATCGCAGGCGCGCCGCCTGCCGCTGTTCCGCACTCTGAAGGGCGGCCTGGAGCAGATGGTGGTGGCTTTAGCCGCGCGCGTGAATAGCCACTCCACCGTGCTCCATCGCCGCGCGCTGGCAATGGAACGGAACGGCGCCGGTTTCCGCATTCGCCTGGACGACGGATCGCTATCCTGCGCGCACGTGGTCCTGGCCTGCGAAGCCCACCAAGCCGCCGCCCTCGCTGCCGGCGTAGACGGACCTCTGGCGCCTCTGCTCGGCGCAGTGCCGTACAGTTCGTCCATGACCGTGGCTCTGGGCTTCCCGGATAGCGCATTTCCGCGCCCTTTGAACGGCTTCGGCTTCCTCGTTCCCAAGCGCGAACGCCGCCGCCTAGTGGCCTGTACCTGGGTTGGCACGAAGTTCACGCATCGTGTTCCGCCCGGCACCACCCTGCTGCGCTGCTTTCTGGGCGGTATGGATGACGCCGCGGTCCTATCGGAAAACGACGAAGCCATTGTCGCCACGGTCCTTCACGAGCTTCACGAAATTGTAGGCTTCCGCGCCGCGCCCCTTTTCTCTCGCATCTCCCGCTGGCCTCGTTCCATGGCCCAATACACCGTAGGCCACCCCCGCCGCCTAGCCGAAATCGAAGCTCGCGCCGCTGCCCTTCCCGGCCTCCATCTGGCCGGCAATGCTTACACCGGGATCGGTATCCCGGACTGCATCCGCATGGGAAAGCGGGCGGCGGAAAGTATCGCGCAGTCCCCCATTCTCTATGCGATTCCTAACTCTGCTTTGTAGCCTGGTTGCTGTCGTCCGCGCTGCGCAGCCGCAAGCCTTACTCCCCGGCATGCCGCCGGTCCTGGATAAGGAGAACATCTATTCGGCCGACAGCGCCGGTAATCTCAGCCCTGTCGTGCGCAGGTTTCCGCCACGCATCTACGTGCCCAACAGCGGCAGTAACTCGGTGGATATTATCGATCCCAAGACTTACCGCAGAATTTCCCACTTCCGGGTGGGCCGTCAACCGCAGCACGTCACGCCGTCTTACGATCTGAAGACCCTCTGGGTGCTCTGCGACCTGGGCGATTCGATCACGCGCATCGATCCCGCCACTGGCGCTAAGCGCGAAACGCTTAAGGTCAAAGACCCCTACAACATGTATTACACGCCCGACGGCAAGTATGCCATTGTGGTGGCCGAGCGTATCCACCAGCTTGACTTCCGTGACGCGCAAAGCATGAAGCTGGTCAAGTCCTTGCCGGTTCCCTGTCGCGGCGTCGACCACATGGATTTCTCCGCCAACGGCCGCTACCTTATCGCCAGTTGCGAGTTCGCGGGTCAAGTGGTGAAGGTGGACGTAGAGTCCCAGACGGTGCTCGGCAAGCTCGACTTACCGGGGGGGGGGATGCCACAGGACGTCAAGCTCTCGCCCGATGGCCAGGTTTTCTACGTCGCCGACATGCATGCCAACGGCGTGCACCTGGTGGATGGCGACAGCATGCGCATTCTGGGCTTCGTCGCCACAGGCAAGGGCGCCCACGGCCTCTACGCCAGCCGCGACTCCAAAGCTCTCTACGTCTCCAACCGCGCGGAGGGCACAGTCTCCGTAATCGACTTCGCCACGCGCAAAGTCTCGCGCACCTGGCAGATCCCGCACGGCACGCCCGATATGGGCGGCGTCTCGACGGATGGCAAGGTTCTGTGGCTGTCCGGCCGCTATCGCAAGGAAGTCTACGCCATCGACACCGGCGACGGCCATCTTCTGGCCCGCATTCGAGTAGGCAAGGGTCCGCACGGGTTGTGTGTCTACCCGCAGCCCGGGCGTTATTCGCTGGGGCATACGGGGGTCTTTAGATAGCAGCGCTCGCTGGGTTCCAAGGCGTGATACTGAATACATCATGAAAGCCCTGCTCACCATGTGCATGGCTGCCGCCTGCGCTGCGGGCCAATCCTCCGTCCTGAGGATCGACTGGAACAAGGTGACGCGCGAATCCAACACCATTCCCACTCTGCAAGTGGTCGTCAATCCGCCGCTCCGCCCCGGATCGCCGATCCACGATCGCGTCTTTCGCGAGTTGAAAGCGCTGGGCGCGGATTACGTGCGCTACGTCCCCTGGCTCCCGTATCCGAAACTAGCCGTCGCCGAACTCCAGCCGCCCGATGCGCGCCAGACCTACTGGGACTTCTCGCTGATCGACCCCATGACCGTCGATTTTCTCAATGCCACCGCCGGCCATCCTGTCATCATGAATTTCAGCACCATCCCGGCCTGGATGTTCCGCACGACCCTGCCGGTCACATATCCTGAAGACCCTCACCAGCCCGTTTGGAACTATACACAAGGCACCGAACTGCGCGACCCCACCATGCAGGAACTCGGCGATTACTACGCGCGACTCGTGAGCTGGTACACGCAGGGCGGCTTCACCGACGAACTCGGCAAGCGCCACGAATCCGGCCACCATTTCAAAATCGATTACTGGGAAGTCTTCAACGAGCCGGACTTCGAGCACAACGCCACGCCCGAACAGTACACCACCCGCTACGACGCCGTGGCCGCTGCCATCCGCAAAGTGGCGCCGCAAATGAAATTCGTGGGACTGGCGCTGGCCGCGCCTTCGCAGCATCCGCGCATGTTTGAATACTTTCTGAACCCCGCGAACCATAAGCCCGGCATTCCCCTCGACATGATCTCCTACCACTTCTACGCCGTTCCAGCCGCCGACCAGCCTCACGACTCGCTCGCCTACACATTCTTCGACCAGGCGGCGCACTTCCTGGACACGGTGCGCTACGTCGAAGAGATCCGCCGGCGCCTGTCACCGGCGACGCGCACCACGATTAACGAGATCGGCACCATCCTGCCCGGCGACCCTGGTGAACCGGGGCGCGCACCCGCTCCGATACCTAACTCTTACTGGAACCTGGCCGCCGCCACGTACGCGTATGTCTACGGAGGCCTGGCATCGCTGGGTATCGACATCGCCGGCGAGTCCCAACTGGTTGGCTATCCCTCACAGTTCCCCAGCGTCACCATGCTCGATTGGAACACCGGCGCTCCCAATGCCCGATTCCGTGTGCTCGAATTACTGCGCAAATATTTCGGTTCCGGCGGCAACCTGGTGGAGACTTCCGTGACGAGTCCCTACGTCTACGCACAAGCCTTTCGCACGCATTCCGGCAAACGCCTGGCGCTGCTCGTAAACCGCCGCGATCGGGCGATCACGGTCGCGCTGCCTGAGGCCGGCGCGGCAGAGGTTGTCGACCAGCACACTGCCGGCGGTGCACCCGCATCTGTCGATCCCCAGACCAGCGTGACGCTCGATGGCTTTGCGGTCACAGTCGTGATTTTCCCGTAGAGACGCGGCCAGGGGTGTGGGCCGTGCCTGACCGAAAAGCCTAAGCCGGCCTGGCGCTAACCCGTTGATTCAGCAACCTCTGACAACGCCGGCCTGGAGTATTTGGCCGTTGGCGGCTGAAATGAAGTGATTTTAATTATGGCTTAAGACGGGTTTCATGTACAGGCGATTATGATGGCTTCAAGACGACGGTGAATCGTCGAATCCAAATAGGAGATTAGCAATGAAGAAACTGATGACCCTGATGTTGGGCCTGTCCGTGGCTCTCGGCACCGTGTCGCTGTTCGCGCAGGATGCTCCGAAGTCCGACACCACCAAGACCGAGAAGAAGAAGAAGTCCAGCAAGCCGAAGAAGGATACGGCGAAGAAGGATACCACCCGCTAACTTCGCTTTCCGCAATTGGGGACGCCGCGTAGCGGGCGCGTCTGTGGACCTACGCGGCCCTTCCATTCGTCAGGCAGTTCCCTGCGCGAGGTCTGCCCTGTCATCGCGCTGGCACGATCCCCCAGCCTGCCGTGCCATTTGAGGCAGGAAGCAGACAACATTCATTTTCAAGCCGGCGCGCTTGTTTTGCGAGATACATGCGTCTATCCGCTTCCGCCAGTAATTCTTCCGCGCTGAGTCCGTCAGGGGGATAATGAGCTTCTCCAGCGCTCATCGTCAGCATCTCCTCGCCCGTACATTCCCGGCCAGCAAGCGTCACAATCAAGCTGAGATCCTCGACTTTGGGGCGTACCGCGCCCGATGGCATGCCGGGCAGCACTAAAACAAACTCGTCGCCACCCATGCGCGCGACGTAGTCGTATTCCCGGCATACGTTGCGCAGGCCTTGGGCCACCAATTGAAGGACCTTATCTCCCACAAGGTGGCCGAACCGGTCGTTCACCTGTTTGAAGCCGTCCAAATCCACGACCAGCACGGCCAGAGCGGTGCCGTTGCGTTTGCAGCGAGCGACCTCGCTGTCCAGGTGCAGGAACAGCGACCGGGTGTTGGCCAAGCCTGTCAGTTCGTCGGTCACGGAGGATTTTTGCGCCTCGCGGTACTTCAACGCGTTTTCGATGGTCCTCGCCGCCTTGGAGCTCAATGCCAACAGCAGCCGGAGATGGTCCTTGGTGAACGCATCGCGCGCCGAGTGGTAGAGCGTCAGGACGCCGAGCACTCCCCCCACATCCAGCAGCGGCACGGAAATGGCCGATTGCAAGCGTCCCCCCCCGGACAGATCCTCAACATATCCGGGCTCCACGCAAGGATTGCCGTTGACAATCGCCTTGCGATTCTCCGCCACCCACCCGGAAAGACCCTGGCCAACCGGTATTTCGAGTGCGGAAAGCCGTTCCGAATCCTTCCCATCCACGTATTGCGGCACCAGCCTCTCTTGATCGCGCACATAAATGGCCAGGGCGTGGTGCGGAACGATGCTCTTTAAGCGATCGGCGAGCAGAGACATCGTGCCTTCCATGCTCAGCGAGTTGCCGAGTTCGCTGGTCACCTCGTGGAGCATCTGGAACTCCTGGCGCGCTGCCGCGATCGTGGCGGTGAATTCGGGAGCCTCGCCCGTAGCGCGGTTTCGCCCGGGAACCGGCTCGAAACCAGCTGCGGGCGCCGCCGCTCGCTGGTGCAACAGGTTGGTGCACAGCTTCGTGTCCGGCGCCGCCGCATTCCGGGCCATCTCTTCCAATTTGAGGTATCGCCGCTTCAGCACGTCCACCACCCGCGCGTCGAAAGCCGTGCCGGATTGCGACACGATAAAATCCATGGCTTCTTCGAGCGGCATGGCCCGGCGATAGTGCCGGTCCGATGCCAGCGCATCCAGGCAGTCTACCGCCGACAGAATGCGCGCGCCTAGCGGGATCTCCTCGCCCTTGAGCCCATGTGGATAACCCGTGCCGTCCCACTTTTCGTGATGCGCCTCCACGATCGGCACGACCGGATACGGAAACCGCACGCGGCGCAGAATCTCCGCGCCTACAACCGGGTGGATCTTGATCCGTTCGAACTCTTCAGGCGTAAGCCGCCCGGGCTTAGACAGGATATACTCCGGCACCGCCAGCTTTCCGATATCATGCAGCAACGCCCCGGCACGCAGGCCTTTCATCTCGTCCTCGGTCGCGCCGAGTTCCCTGGCGATCTCGGTGGCATAGACCTGCACGCGCCGGAGATGATCGTGCGTGCTCTCGTCCTTGGCCTGGATCGCCAGCGCCAAGGCCTCGATGATCCTCAAATGCAGATCCGCCATCTGCACGGCGTGCCTCTTTTCCTCCTCCAGACGCGCCAGGTACAACCGGTAGGTACTGCCGATCAGATAGGCGGCCGCGAGCGCCAGCAGCGTCCATTGCCAGCCAAAATATCCCGTGCTCATACGGATCAGCGCCGCCGCGGCCGCACCGACCAGATACTGAGGGGCCGTCCAGAAGTAGTCGCCGGGCCAGACTCTCCACAGCTCACGCTCCTCAGTCAAGGCCACCATGCCCGCCACGCACAGTGTGTTCGTCAAAAAGTATGCCAGAGCCGTGACAAGCAGCCGTGCCGGCAGCGGGATTACCGGCCACGTGTCGTGGTAGATCGCCCAGCAGCAGGCGCTGGAGATTAACGCACTGCTGAGATTGAAAACCAAGTGGACCAGTTTGGTTTGCCTCGGATGCCAGAGACATTGTCCAGCAGCACAGGTCATGCCCAGCAGCAGCGTCTGCGGGAAACCCAGCATCATCACCCCTACCATGCTGACCATATAGGTTGCCGACAGCCGGTAGGTGTTCCCGGGTAGCGTGATTTTCAGCGACGAGGCTGCCATGGCCAATATCACGAGCACCCCAAATTGGGGCCACTCGCCAGTCTGCCCGCCGCGCAGGCTGAGCGCCAGGATACCCGTCGCTAAACTCACCACGCAGACCGCATACCCGCCGGCTGCCAGGGGCAGCTTCGCACCTAGGTAGGCAGGCGCCGCGCATTCTGCGCAAATGGCATCCTGTGGAGCGCCCATTGCCACACTTATCGGCTGTTTTCAGGGTGAGTCTTAGTACGCTTGGCTGCGCTTGACTAGAACCCCGCGATTTCTTAATCTCTAGTTGGATACGGGAGATTGCCTAAGCCATTCTGAATGAATACATCCGTAAAAGGCGAATACGCTTTACTGGCCTTGTTCGATCTGGCGTCACAGCCAGCGGGCATGCCGGTCAAAATCGCCGATATTGCCAAACGCCAGAGAATCCCGCAGAAGTTCCTCGAGCTCATCCTGGCTGGGCTCAAACAAGGGGGATTTGTGGAGTCACGCCGCGGGGCTGAGGGTGGCTATCTGCTTTCCCGCTCCTCAGACTCATTGACCGCTGGCGAGGTTCTGCGCTACGTAGAGGGCCCCCAGGCCCGCTCACGCACGCGGCGCCGCAACGAATCGCCGTTCGCCGATATGTGGCGCCGCGCCGACGCCGCCGTCTCCACCGTGCTCGATCACACCACCTTCGCCGACCTAAAGAGTGACTGGGCCGAAAGGCAAGCCAAATTCATTCCGAATTGGGAGATCTAAGTCGTTTGTTCTACGCGGACAATTCCCTCAGCATTGGACGTACGCCCCTGGTGCGGATCAACCGCCTTGCAAACGGCGCGCCGGTAACTCTGCTGGCCAAAATCGAGAGCCGCAACCCCGCCGGCTCGGTGAAGGACCGTATCGGAGCCGCGATGGTTTGGGACGCCGAAAAGCGTGGCATCCTGAAGCCCGGTAAAGAGATCATCGAACCTACCAGCGGCAATACCGGGATCGCCCTGGCATACGTGGCGGCCGCCCGGGGCTATGCCATCACGCTCGCCATGCCCGAAACCATGTCCATCGAGCGGCGCAAAATCCTGCAAGCCCTGGGTGCCAATCTGCTGCTTACCGATGGCGCGCAGGGAATGGCCGGGTCTATCGCCAAGGCCCTGGAAATGGTGAATTCCGACCCCTCCCACTATGTCCTTCTCCAGCAGTTCGAAAACCCGGCCAATCCGCGCATTCATTTCGAAACCACCGGCCCGGAGATCTGGAACGATACCGAAGGCAAGATCGACATCCTTGTAGCAGGTATCGGCACGGGCGGCACCATCAGCGGTATCTCGCGTTACATCAAGACCGTTCAGCACAAGAAGATCCTCTCGGTGGGAGTCGAGCCGGCCACCAGCCCGGTCATCACCCAGACCTTGAACAACGAACCTGTCCGTCCGGGCCCCACAAAGATCCAGGGCATTGGCGCCGGGTTCATCCCGGACACGCTGGATCTTGGCCTGGTGGACCGCGTGGAACGTGTCACGGACGAGGAGGCCGTGGAAACTGCGCGCCGGCTGGCCCGCGAAGAGGGGATTTTGTGCGGCATCTCTTGCGGCGCGGCCATGGCCGCGGCTCTCCGCCTGGTTCGTGAAGACGAATTCAAAGACAAAATGATCGTGGTGATTCTGCCGGACTCCGCCGAGCGCTACCTCAGCACTACTTTGTTTTAAGTAGAGCGGGCGCGATTGGGTGAAAAGGGGTGAGCGCGCCCGCTTCTCGTAACGGGGATTTGGAAAGAAGGCGACGTGTCTTGCAGAGGGGTTACAGTCCTCCGCGACTTTTTTTGGACGGCACCCCCCGACCCTGAAGCGCTACAATCTGGAACGATGCGGGTCCTCATCGCCTGTGCGGCCGGGTGGTTTTGCGCGACCGCTCTGGCCCAGGTCGAAAAACCTCCGGACCAACCCGCGGAAAGGCCCGCGCTCCAGAATTCGGGGAAGCCCATGACTGTGGACTTTCAGTGCACCGACGAAGACATTCAGACCTTCGGCTTGGGCTGCACGCTGGAGGACCCTTGTCCAATCTATCTCGAGCTCTCTTCGGTCGAGGCTGTTGGCAACCACATCTTTGTCGCGGGCAACATTCACTCTTCCTCGAGCACGCTGTACTCCGTGCTGCTGACGACCGGCGATGCCGGCAAAACCTGGACCGAACCTCATGAACGCATCCGTACCGCCGGCCTCGACCACATCCAGTTTGTTGACTTTGAAAACGGATGGGTGAGCGGCGAGATGCTGCATCCTCTCCCGCACGACCCGTTCCTGCTGGTCACCAACGACGGCGGCAAGCAATGGCACGCCCGCTCCATTTTTGCCGAGCCGCGCTTCGCTCTCATCACGCAGTTCTGGTTCACCTCGAGAACCAACGGCGTGCTGCTCATCGATCGCGGCCAGGGCGGCGATTCCGGCCGCTACGAATTGTACGAGACCCCCAATGGCGGCGAATCCTGGGGCTTGCGCCAAACCAACGACCGGCCGATCCAGATGAGGCGCTTCAGCGGAAACGCGGACGCCGACTGGCGCCTGCGCGCCGACAAGGCCACCCACTCCTACCGCGTGGAGCACCGCGCCGGTGACGCCTGGCGGTCCATCGCCAGCTTCGCCGTCTCGCTGACCGCGTGCAAGCCCCCCGAACCACCCCCGCCAGTAACGACGCCCTCCCCGGCGGAACCCCAACCCCAGCCCTGACTTCGTCGGCGCCACCCGTTATAGGGGCCACCTTCCTGCCCCCATCCGGATCCGGAATATATCCGCCACGTTCCGGAAATTCCCGCTAACCAGCGCAAGGCGGCTGTCGCCATCGTCCCGCCACCGGATCGGCAACTGGTAAATACGGTATCCCAGCCGCCGCGCAATCACCAGGATCTCCACGTCAAACATGTATCCGTCGATTTGCTGCCGCGCAAAGATCTCACCCGCGGCCGCGCGCGTAAAGAACTTGAACCCGCATTGCGTATCGGTAATCCCCGGCAGGCCTACTACCGCGTGCATGAACAGCCCGAACCCCTTGCCGCCCAACTGCCGGTAGAGCGGCTGCCGCTGCTCGATCTGCGATTCCCGCATGGCCCGCGACCCGATGACCACCTCGTACCCCTGGCTCAGCCACGGCTGCGCTTTGTCGAACTCTTCGATCGGGACCTTATTATCGGCATCCACGTAGCCGGCGACCGCGCCGCGGGCCAGCGCCATGGCCTCGCGCACGCCGCGCCCCTTTCCACTGCGCTGCGGGCGCCCGATCACACGGACGGGCTCGCCTTGTTCAGCCGTCTCGCACGCCAGTTCCCGCGTACCGTCGTCGCCATCCGCAGCCACGATAATCTCATACCGCAGGCCCCGCGACCGGAAGTAGCGGCCGGTCTCGCGGATCGTTGCGGCGATCGTGGCGGCTTCGTTAAAAGCAGGCAAGACTAAAGAGACATCGCACAATTGAACAATTCTAACAGGTGGACTTCGCGCGCCCCGGCGAGCGTTGCGGTGCGGAGCTGACGGCTGTCCCGCGCGCCCGTCCCGATCCCGGCGGAATGGAAAGTGTTTTTCGACGATGAAATGACAGGGTCGAGAAGTTTGTACCAGCGGCTGCGCGAGTCAGGCAGCGTAACAGTTATCGGCGAAGAGGGCACCTACCCTGCTCCCCTGCCCCTTCAGCCATCATTCTCAGCGCCCATCAATGGCCGCGAAATATTTCATGCAAGAAACGGAAAACGCGGCCTGATTTTTCGCTGTACGAGATAAGGGACATCAAAGCCCGAGCAACCATCATCCGTTGCCGAAACCGTCACGTCCAAGCCGCCAGTGATTTCCTGTGGCTGGAGTTAACGAACCAGTGTAATCTGCCGTGCGTACATGGCTATGCCGACTCCGGGGCGGCACGCGGAGAAAGGTACGCTTACCACGTCGCAATATCTGGATCTGATCCGAGGCTTTCGCGCTCGGCCGCCGTCGCGTCCAGTTCATCGGTGGCGAGCCGGTACTCAACCGGGATCTGCCCGCGCTGATCCGCGCCGCCGCGATAATGGGATACGAGTGCATTGAGTTTACACCAATCTGACCATCCTGCCCGAGGAGTTGCTGCAGTGCTTCGTCGAGAATGGGTCCATGTGGCAACCTCCGTCTATGACCCCTGCCGGCAAGCCCCATGATGCAATTACTCTGGTGGACGACAGTTTTGAAAAGACCACCAGGAATCTCTGCCGGGTGATGAACATGGGTCTGTCGGTTCGGGCCAGCATCGTAGAAATGGAGATGAATGCCGCCTACACCGACTCAACCGCTTCTTTCCTGAACGAAATGGGGGTTCCGAACGTGGGAGTGGGCCGACTGAGGCACATCGGACGTGGCGCCGCCTGCCAAACCAGCGAGATGTCCGAATTGTGCGGAAACTGCGCCGGCAGCACAATCTGCGTTTCTTGACGATCACTGAGAGTCGGTCCACAGATCGCCCGGCCGGAATTCCCGGACGCGGCCCCGCCCATCGCCTGCGAGAGGCGGTATTCGTCGATCCGCGGCGCAGAATGGTAAAAGAAGGATGAATGCTCTTCGACCTGAACGGCCAGACTGCCATCGTCACTGGGGCTGCCACCGGTATCGGCGAGGCCATCGCCCGCCGCCTGGCGCGCGCCGGAGGAGCGATCGCAGTCGCGGATATAGATCGTGAAGGCGCCGCCGCCGTGGCTTCGTCGATCGGCGGCGCGTCGTTCGCCCTCGCCATCGACATCACCCGCTCCGATTCGGTAAATGCGGCGGTGGCCGAAGTGCTATCGCGCACCGGGCGCATCGACATTCTGGTGAACAATGCCGGCATCGCCGGGCGCACCGCGCCAGTCTGGGAAGTCACCGACGAAGACTGGCAACAAGTGACCGCCGTCAACATGACCGGCGTCTTCTACTGCTGCCGCGCCGTGCTGCCGCACATGCGCGCCCGCCGTTATGGCCGCATTGTCAACATCGCGTCCATCGCCGGCAAGGAAGGCAATCCCAATATGTGCGGCTACTCCGCTACCAAAGCCGCGGTCATCGGATTCACTAAGTCAGCCGGCAAGGAAGTCGCCACCGAAGGGATCTGCATCAACGCGGTCGCCCCCGCAGTGGTGCGCACCAAGATCCTGGAACAACTCACCGAGGCCCAGATTGACTACATGACCGCCCGGATCCCCATGCGCCGCACCGGCACCCCGGAAGAAATCGCCGCCGTCGTTCATTTCCTGGCCAGCCCGGATGCCTCGTTCGTCACCGGGCAATGCTACGACGCCAGCGGCGGCCGCGCCACTTACTGAATCAGTTCCAGCGCTTTCAGGATCAGGGGATCCCGCTGCGCCTCCACCTCATCGCCTTTCTCCACTCCCAGGGACAGGTTGAAGATTTCGGTCTTGAGGCGGTTCTGAATGAACTCCCGCTCCGCGGACCATTCGTTGATGCCAGGCTGTATGTCGTGCTGCGATAGGAACACCTGGAAGTCGTCCAGCAGCGCCGGGCTGACACCGAAATCCGCGGTCACTTTGTGGCTGTGCACGTAATCCGTGGCGAACGTCGTGAACGAGCCGCTGGCCTCCAGCACCGCTTCCAGCCGGGTCACCTGCGGCGGCTCCACCAGATAGTCGGGCACGATGCCGCCCCCCCCCGTCACTTTGCGGCCGCCGTCGGTGCGGAATTCCGACTGGCTGTTGGGATGCGCGGTCGTCGCCGCCAAGGCGAACTGCTTAGCGTCCAGCGGCTTTTGAATCGACCGCCCGCTGGGCGTGTAGTACAGCGCCGTGGTGAGGGCCAGGCCCGTGTGCTCCGTAAGCGGATAGATGCTCTGGACCAGCCCTTTACCGAAGCTGACGGTGCCGACAATGGAGGCGCGGTCGTGATCCTGGAGCGCTCCCGCCACAATCTCCGAGGCGCTCGCGCTCTTCTCATTCAGCAGCACGACCAGCGGAAATCCGTAGGGCGTGGCCGAGGCCGGAACGGCTTCCGATTTCTCCTCCACGTTCCGGCCGCGCACCGTCACCAGTTTCGACCCCGGCTTCAGGAATAACGCAGCGGTTTGCAGCGCGGATGTAATCAGACCTCCCGGGTTGCCGCGCAAATCCAGCACCAGGCCCTTCAGTGACTGGCCCCCGAGACTCTCGATCGCGTCCTTGAGCTGGCCACCGGTCTTCTCGTCGAAGCTGGACACTTTCACATACCCTATCCGCGGTTTCAGAAAGAACGCGTGGCCCACGCTCGGCGATTGCATTTCCTCAGGTGTGAGCACGAAGT
>Ga0335077_10003038_pt1 | contig 20123 bp, 21 predicted proteins | sample Lox_Sample_31_FD_207151 | JGI IMG/M metagenome (GOLD analysis project Ga0335077, IMG submission 207151) | Soil microbial communities from Loxahatchee National Wildlife Refuge, Florida, United States - Lox_Sample_3.1 | ecosystem: Environmental > Terrestrial > Soil > Wetlands | place: USA...
TCTGGGGCATGAGCATGGCCGCCAACGCCCTCGGGCAATGGTCTCGTGGAATGGAGATCTGCAAGCGCGCGCTCGACCACGGCAAGTCGGTCGGCGACGTCCGACTCATGGTCGTGGGCTGGTGGCGCACCGGCTCGACCTTGATTCTGCAAGGTCGCGCCTCCGAGGGCATCGAGTGCTGCGACCAGGCACTCTCGCTATCGCCGGCCCCGTATGACGCGGCGATGGTGGCGGTGGTCCGTGCCTACGGGCGCATTCGCAGCGGCATCGATCTCGGACAGGGCCTTGACGAGCTTCGCCAGGCCACCGCGTGGTTCGATCGGTCGAAACTGCCCTACACCTGGACTCACTTCACCCTCTGGCTCGCCGAAGGCCTTCTCCGCGCCGGCCGGGCACAGGAGGCCAGAGAATTGCTGGGACGACCGCTCGCAATCACCGAGGAGTTAGGCTATCGCCACCTGGAGGGTGTGGCACACCGCCTGCTGGCCAACAGTCTGCTCCAGGACGATCCCGACGCGGCTCGCGCTCACCTCCACAAAGCCATGCCACTCCTCGAAGCCGTGCGGGCCGACAACGATCTCGCGAAGGCCTACGTGTTGCAAGCTCGCCTCGACCCCTCGCACGAGCGGCCACTCCTCACCAAAGCTCTGAGCCTCTTCCAGTCGCTCGGTACCCTCGATGACTCGGCGGCCACTCGTGCTGCTCTCCAGAGTTGTTCACTGTGATGGTCTCCATGACTGATGGGGCGCGTACCTCTCGGCGACCAAGACCGGGCTATGGCAGCGGCCCCGCTGGGACCATGCGTCCTAGGGTAGGGGAGCAAAAGCGCGCGCTCGGTATAGGTGGCCGCGGTGTTCGGAGAGGCCCGCGAGGCCTCGGAATACAACGTCGCAGGCATTCCCGAACTTACCGGGAACGGGTTACGAGCATGGCTGCAGAGCCCATAATCCGTTCACGCCCTCCGAGCCAGTCGGGAGGCCACCCTGAATCAGTGGGCCGTGGGTTGGCGGGCACGCGATTAGACCCGGTCACGGGATACAGATCCGCCGTGGGCTACTTGAACCGTGTGCCTGCGCGCAACATTTAGCCCTTGATGAGGGATCCGCTGCTTTGTTATTCTCCCGCCGCGCCGCAGTACAGCATTTGGACCACAACGAAAGGAGCCCGTATGAGAGCGCCCATTTACCGACTGATCTTTGCTGTCACGATGTGCTTGATTCCAGCGCTCCTCAGCAAGGTCGAGGCTCAGGCTCCCCCCTCGTACACCGTGGACGATGTGGCACAATTCATCATTACTCAATTCCCCTACGGTTCCACGAATCTGAAACTCCCGAACGAATGGTGCTATTTCGTAGAGACCGAGTCAGCATACAACTGGTGGTATTTCAAGGACCCGTCGACCAAGGAGTTCACGGCACTGCGCGTCCGACACGCTGCACGCATCTCTGCCCGATACACGGATCCGCAGGATAACCAGATTCCCACAAAGTACGCCTCGATCTTTCTCGGGCTCAAATTTGTCGACGACAGGGATGTGCTCACGTTTAATGCTCTTAATTTTAAAGGGGGGTCGACGCGAACACCCAAAAACGGGTGCGATCTCGGCGAGTTTTTGTTGACTTACGGGATCCCGTATCTCATGGAGGTAGTCGCCGATCCAAAGAGCGCCGTGATCGATCCGGCGAAGTACGTCGACAATGATTACCGATACTGGAATTTCGGTGGACGGACCCATAAGATCACAAACATTCTCAACATCTCTATCAAACTTAGGTGGGATTCCGGAGCCACGATAGACGCGAATCTTATCGTTGGATACGGAGGAGGCGCTGGACCGTAGTTACTCATCTCTCGGGGCATCGCTGGGATCATAGTCGGTCGCCAAGAGGCTTAGCAGATAGACGGAAGTTCGGTTTCCAGATGACCCCTCTTTATGAAATGCTCTTCCACACTCTGCGGTAGTCGGGAATCTCGGGAAGGCCCGGTCCACACGCTGACCCTGGGTCTATGTTGCGACACTCGCTGAGGCATTCCGGTATCTTCCGAATCGCGTCAGTGTTTCGGCGGAACCTCCTACTCGTCTTCCTGGTCCTCTGTCTCACGAACTGGTGTATCGCACAATCAAGGTCAACATCATCGACATCCACTATCCTCGAAAATTTCATCCTGCTTAGCCTGGCTAGCAGTCCCAGTGGCGTGAAGGCCGCATTCCCAACGGAATGGTGCTTCTATACCAAGACAGACACCACTTACCAGTGGTGGCCATTCTATGACGTCACCATAGACGCGCTGACCATCCTCCGCGCGCGACACGCTGCTTCGATTCCATTCTCCTTTCTCGGCTATTGGCCTTCCGGCGATGGGTCGCCATTGATCGGCTCGCTGCTGGTAGGTTTCGAGGTTTTGGGTGACGCTGGCGACACGGCTGTTCGCATCACAGACAATCAACCGCCTCGGGCGTTGAGCAATCGCGCAGCGGCGCCGTCGTGTAGTCTGGGCGATTTCATCCTCGCGGCAGCGCCTTTCGCTGTCGTCCAGGTTGCACCAGATCTGGCCGGTGCGACCGTCATCGATCCTGCCCCTGAGTACCGGTGGTGGTATCTCTCAGGCAGGCCGCGCAGAGTCCGCTCGATCCTCCACATCCCTGTGACGTATAAGGTCGGAGCGAACAATACCCCCGGCTACATCATCGTTGCGCTCGCCGATGCACCATGATCCATTACCGCCAATCCGGCGCGGATGCTCTCAATGCACAAGGGGCCCAAATCGCTGCCTCGTGAACACGCTCTGCTGGATTTTTTCGTCCGTCGGCTTGGGCAGTGGTGCCCAGCATCCCTCGTCCTTTTCTTTTAGCAGCACATTCAGCGCTCCTGTCCTGAAGCCGGTGAGGTCTGACTTCAAGAAATCGGACAGATGCCCCTCACGGTCGATGTGAGCGAAGTTAGTGTTTGTCTCAACGCTGTGACAACCACTACACGTATTCAGGGCGAAGATCTGTCGTGCAGCGTCGTCATTATAGTTTGGTGGCGACCACGTGACCGGTGGTGAGGCAACAGCGGCGAGAAACGGCTCGCTGGAAGAGGGGGGGAACACGAGCGGCACCCAGTAATCATCTGCGTGAATCCCCGACGTGATGCTGAGCAGGAACTCTGTGAGTTTCGGTTTGCTATTCCACACGTCCGAAGGCGTCAAGGTCACGGGTTCTTGTCTCAGAAGTCCGGTCTTCGGATTGATGCTGAATTGTCGCATCTCCCAGGACGTTCCGAGAGCGATCTCATTTGACCGTATGTGGTCGAGCGCGCTCGCGTTTGGCTTTCCTGACACCTGCCCTGCGCTGGTGACCCGCGCCGTCAATCCAGCAAGAGTCTGACGGAACGTCTCGTCGGTGAAGTCAAGGTCGCTCAGGTGCCGCCAGTCCTCCGCCCATTGCCAGAGATCCATACAGCTGCCGAGCCGGACACCGTATTCGAGAATCACGGTGAACTCGAGAGCTTCTGGAGGAGACATATCCGGAGAGACCGGTCGCGACGAACAGTCTTTCAGATTCACCGCCCCAAACACGAATCGCACCTCGCCACCATTCTCTCCAGCCAACAACGGGCTCCGACGAAGGTCCACGCGGTTTACGATGGCCAGCAGACGGAACGGCGCTCTGGTGAGGTCCCAGCCAGTCTGCTCCCATGGCTGGATGACCTGATCGTAGATGGAAGGTCGCGCTGCAACTGGTTGGCCGTTGATTGTCTGCTGCGTTCGGATTAGCTCCAGCCACTGGCCAATGAACTCTATCGTGCGTTGCTTGTCGGCGACACTTCCGCCCTTCCCAGCGACCTGGGTCATGAGATAACCGAAGCTCCAGATCGGGAGGGCGCCATCCGCCGTCCCCTGGCAAGGATCGGCCGTACGCTTCGGATCGTGGATGACCTCATGGGCATTGATGAGCAGGGAGTGGTAGGGATCCATCTTGGGGTCTGCGAGGATCGCCGCCCGTCCCCGGCCTTCGTAGGCTGGCAACCGCGTACTGCCTCGCTCGGGCGAGTCTGACCCGGCGCATGCTCCGATGACCAGGCTGATTGCGAGGAGGCCACCCACCTTGCGCATCAGAGTCACATCTCGCGTCACTAGGTTGTGATCCTCCGCGGCAGTCACGCGAGGGCCCGCATCATAGCCTCCGAATGTGAAACCCGAACTGGTTCGCCGCCTATCTTACCCGGCCTGGTACCCGTTCTGGTGGAAGTAGTTCGCGCGGTAAAACTCGAGTACCAGGTCGCGATAGACCGCGCGCGGATAGCGGGGAGGATTGGCGGGTCCGACGCAGCTCGGCAGGCACTCGATGACTGCGTCCGGATTCGGGCTGTAGAAGAACGCGATCGAGTACCGGTCGGCTCCGGACTCGTTCAGCACGCCATGGGCGGTCGAGAGGAAGCGATCGTTCGACCACCGCTTCATGATGTTGCCCAGATTGACGAGGAGCGTACCCGGGATGAGCGGCGGCGCCAACCACTCGCCGCTGGGGAGGCGGACGGCCAGTCCCGGGACATCCGTCCTGGCCAGGATGGTGATGAACGAATTGTCCGTGTGCGGTCCCTGACCGAACTGCTCGTCGTCGTCCACGTCTTGCGGCGGGTAGTGCAGGAAGCGCAGGTTGACGTGCCCCTCGTCAGCGAAGAACGGGTCGAAGTAGTCGGCCGGCATGTCGAGGGAGCGGGCGAGCACCGGCAGCATGCGCTGCCCCACGCGGTCCAGCGTCGTGAAGTAGTCGACCATCGCGCGCCGCATCCGCTCGTGCCCGTCCGGCCACTGATTGCGCCCGCGCAGCGGCTTTCCCGCGATGACGTCGGGATGGTCGGCGCCTCGATCGTAGCTGATGAAGAAGCTCTCGTTGTAGTTGGGTCGAGTCGCCTTGTGGACGGTGGAATGCTTCTGGATGCTCGCGTTCATCGGGAGGTAGCCGATGTTGCTCTCGTTCAGTCGAAGGCGAAGCTTCTCCGGAAGCGACATGGCGTGAAACTCCCGCGATGCCTGGAAGGCGGCTTCGACCAGCGCCGCCGACACTCCGTGCCCGGCGAGATAGAAGAACCCAACCTGCTCGCTGGCGTGCCGGACCTGACGCGCGACCGCATCGACACCGCCGGGAGCTCCGGAGAACGCGGCCGCGAAGTCGATGATCGGGATGGCCCGGGTCGCTTCCTCGACGCTCTGGACCGCCATCGTCTTGAAGATGTTCATCGCGCGGCTCCCTCCCCGTCCGCTCGCTCCTCTACTCGCCAAGCCGACCGGAGTTGTAGTGTACGCCATTGGCTGTAGAATCCACGTTCATGCGTCCGCGTCTCTACTATGGCTGGATCATCGTGGGCGTCGTCTTCGTCACCATGGGGATCGGCGTCAACGCACGCACCGCGTTCTCGCTGCTCTTCCCGCCCATTCTCGATGAGTTCGGCTGGGAGCGGGGCGTGACCGCCGGCGCCTTCTCCTTCGGCTTTCTGGTCTCCGCCGTCCTGAGTCCTTCGCTCGGCCGGATGATGGACCGTCGCGGGCCCCGCGTCGTCGTGGAGATGGGCGTCGGGATGATGGCGTTGGGGCTGCTGCTGGCCCCACTCACACGGCAACCCTGGCACCTCTATGCCACGCTCGGTGTGCTGGTCGGCGGCGGCAGCGTCGTGCTGGGCTATACCGGACAGTCGCTGTTCCTTCCCAACTGGTTCGTGCGGCGGCGAGGTCTGGCCTTGAGCATCGCCTTCTCGGGCGTCGGCGTGGGCTCGATCATTCTGCTCCCATGGCTTCAGCGACTCATCCAGCAGGCCGGCTGGCGAGCCGCGTGCTGGGCGCTGGCCATCCTCGTGCTGGGCCTCCTGGTGCCGCTCAACCTCCTGCTGAGGCGCAGGCCGGAAGATCTCGGTCTCCAGCCAGACGGCGACTCGGCCCCTCAGGGCGTGCGCACGAGCCTCCCCTCAAACGTCGTGGACAAAGCTTGGGCGTCCATCGACTGGACGCTCGACCGCGCCGTACGGACGGGCCGCTTCTGGTGGATCATGCTCGGCTACTTCACTGGGCTCTTCGCCTGGTACGCCGTCCAGGTGCACCAGACGAAGTACCTGATCGAGATCGGATTCACTGCGAGCTACGCCGCGTGGGCGCTCGGCTTCGTCAGCCTGGTCGGTATTCCAGGACAGATCGCGCTGGGCCACATCTCGGACCGCATCGGGCGGGAGTGGGTATGGACGGTGGGCAGCCTCGGCTTCGCGACCTGCTACCTGGCGCTCCTGCTCCTTCGGGACTCGCCGACGCCCGTCCTGCTCTACCTCATGGTCGTTGCGCAGGGCCTGCTCGGCTACGGTCTCACATCAGTCGTGGGCGCGATTCCGGCCGAGATCTTCCAGGGGCGCCACTACGGCTCGATCTTCGGTACGTTGATGCTCTCTGCCGTCGGAGGCGGCGCTGCCGGCCCCTGGGTGACCGGAGCGCTCCACGACATCACCGGAAGCTACACGCTGGCTTTCTGGATCGCGCTCGCATGCTCCATGGTCTCTGCCATGGCGATCTGGCTCGCGGCGCCTCGCAAGGTGCGAGCGGTCGCCGGGCGCGTCCATCAGGTCACGGGCTGACCAGGCGGCGCGCCGCGGACGCGTGGCCCCGAATCTACTCGAGCTCCGACAGTGTGACGCGCCGCTGCTGCGCCGACGACAAGCGGGCCGCCTCCGCAGTGTAGAGCGCCACGAGCCCGGCCTCCGCGTCAACCGGCGGCGGCTCTCGCCGCGCCACCGCGTCCAGGAACAGCTCGAGCTCTCGGCGGAGCGGCTCGGGCCCGCTGACCTTGAGCGTCTTGATGCCGGCCTCCTCCGCCTGCCAGCCCGTCGCGGTGAAGACATGCTGATTGCTGTGGACGCGCACCTCGGAAGCCCCGAAGTCCGCCGCGGCCGTGGCCCGCTCCCCGACGATGACGCAATCACGGAAGGTGCCGGGCGCGAAGTACCCCGCCTCGATGAACACCGGCACCTCGGCATACTCCACGGTGCTGAATGAGCAGTCGTCCAGGCCGCGTCCGAGAAAGTCGCGCTGCGTCGCCGTGACCGCCGTGGGCGGCTGTCGCAAAAGATAGGCAAAGAGATCGAAGAAGTGGAGGGCGTCCGTCATGGTCACGCCCACGTCGGTGCGTGGTCGCTTGAATCCTGCAAAACGGCCTGTACCGTAGCGAATCGCGCCGAGCTCGCCGCCGGCGAGCCACTCGCGGAGCGCGTCCGTCACAGCATGGAATCGAAAGATGTGGCCGACCTGCACGATGCGTCCCGTCACCCGCTGGCTCTCCACGATAGCGAGGCCCTCGGCCGCCGTGAGCGCGAGCGGTTTCTCGACGAAGCAATCCTTGCCGGCCTGGAGGCACTCGGCTGCCAGCGCTCGATGCGTGTCGGCCGGCGTCACCAGATCCACCGCCTCCACCTCGGACAAAGCATCACGAAAATCCGCCACGATGCGCCCCGGCTCGATCCCTGCCCGGACGGCGAGCGCCCGGCGTTCCTCGGAGAGATCGGCGACCCAGAGGTCCACCCCGAGCTCGCTGAGCACCCGAAGGTGCTTTTCTCCCCATCGACCCAGACCGATCAGCAGGACTTTCATGGCCGCCCAGGGGGATCGCCCCCCAGCTCCTCGGCGACCTCGTAGCGCAGCTGGCGATCTTTCATCCAGCGCACCGCCAGGAGGTCGAGAAAGGCCCGCAGAGCGCGATTGCCGATTCCGTACTTCGACTTGCCGAAGCGCCGAGGCCGATGGTTGACGGGGACCTCGATCACGCGGAACCCTCGCATTTTGAGCAACGTCGGGATGAATCGGTGCAGGCCCCGGTACAGAACGAGCTCTCGCAAGCATTCCCGCCGGAACGCCCGGAAGGTGCAGCCACTGTCATGGATCGTCTCCTGGCTCAGGCCGTTCCGGATGCGGTTAGCGACCCTAGAGGACAGTCGGCGGACCCAGGAATCACCCGCGGCCCGGTCAACCCGCCAGCCGGTCACCGCGTCCCATTGATCCAACCGGGCCACCATGGCGGGGATATCGCGCGGATCGTTCTGCAGGTCGGCATCCATCACCACCACGTAACGACCTCGCACGGCCTTGAACCCAGCGTCGGTCGCCGCCGTCTCGCCGGCATTGGCCTTGAGCTTGACGAGGCGCACTCGCGGATCGCGCTCGCGGAAGTCCCGGATGATCTCTGCACTCCGGTCCTGGCTGCCATCGTCGATGAAGATCGCTTCGTATGTCAAACCCGTGGGATCGAGGACCTCCCGGATCTCCTGCCACAGCAACGGCAGGCTCTCCTCCTCGTTGTAGACGGGCACGACGATGGACAACTCTGGAGAGCCGGTCACGGAGACCGCTCGTGGGCGCCGCTCAACGCTCGCGCCTTGGCGTGGTCCCCTGCCATTCCGGCACGAGCGTCTGCGGCAGCCCGAGCCGGTCGAGCACCCGCGCCAAGGTATGGGTCACCAGGTCGTCGATCTGCTTGGGCCGATTGTAGAAGGCCGGCATTGGCGGCAAGATGACGGCCCCCATCTCGGCCAGGGCGGTCAGGACGCGCAGGTGGCCCAGATGGAGCGGGCTCTCGCGTACCACGAGGATCAGGGGACGGCCCTCTTTGAGCGTCACGTCAGCAGCCCGGGCGATCAGCGTGTCGGCGAGGCAGTGAGCGATCGCGGCGGCCGTCTTGATGCTGCATGGCACGACCACCATCCCATCGGTCTTGAACGAACCCGAGGCCAGCGCGGCGCCGATGTCCTTGTTGCTGTAACGCTCGGTGGCCAGGGCTTCGACGTCACGCGGCGTGTGGTCGGTCTCTTCGACGATGGTGCGTCGAGCGGCGTCGCTGACCACCAAGTGGGTCTCCACGCCGTCCAGCCCACGCAGCAGTTCGAGGAAGCGAATCCCGTAGATGGCTCCCGACGCCCCGCTCAGGGCAACCACGACCCGCTTCACAGCCGGAACCTGCGCTTGAGGACTTCCTCCCGAGTCTTCTGGTAGAGGATTTCCCACTCGGCGCTGCCCTCGGGAACGGCGCGAGAGTACGAGCCGAGCGTCCGGCGCACCTCCTGGTCGATGGTGTCCTCGAGCTTCACCTCGTCCTCGAGGACACGGAACACCTCCGTGCGAAGCTGCCCTCGCACCTTCTCCTCGTCGGTGGCCCGGATGACGACTCCCTCGCTGCTCGTCAGATCCGCTACGATGCGATCGGCCAGGGCAAAGAGCCGCTCCCGGCTCATGCGGCTCACAGCGTGAACCCCCGTTCCTTGGCGAGCTTGGCCCTGACGAGCGTGAACAGCCGGCGATAGTCCGACGCCGAGTCTTTGATCTCCTTGGCGTGATCGAGCAGGAGCGCTCGCGCGTCGGCGTCGAGCTTTTCCTCGGCGAGCAGGTCTTCGGCAAGGATTCGGCGCACCACTTCTCGGGCACGCGACTCGTCCCGGACGTCCGCGAGTTTGCGGACCACGAGGCGCTTCACCACTGCTTCAGCCATACGCCCCGCGAGCTGTTCGCGCCGTCCCATCCCAGCCCACAGTATATGGCCAGCTTTGGACTGTCAAGCCGAACTATCTGGAAAATCGGCCAAAACCGCCTGTTCTCCCGGGAGGAAGACGCGAAATGTGGATCCTTTCCCAGGCAGGCTTTCCACCTCCACGTGACCCCCATGGGCTTCGGTCAGGGCCCGCACCAGCGCGAGCCCCAGTCCGAGTCCCCGGACTGCCGTGGTCTGTCGATCGCGCACACGAACATACTTGTCGAAGATCCGAGATCGCTGATCCGCCGGGATGCCAACGCCGTCGTCCTCCACGGACATCTCGATCATCCCCGGATGATCGTCAGCCGGCATCGTCCGAACGATGACGCGTCCGCCACCGGGCGAATACTTCACCGCATTCGAGATGAGGTTCTTGAGGATGCGGTCCACGGCGTCCCGGTCGGCCTCGAGCGTCCTGGCGTCCGGGTGCGGCACACATCGAAAGCGATGGCCCTGGTGCTGTGCGGCGAAAAGTTCGATGTTCCGGTCGATCATCTCGCAGAGGTCCACCGCCTCGGGCTTCAACTCGAGGGGCCGCCCGCTCTCGATGCGAGAGACATCGAGCAGCTCGGCGACGATGCGCCCCAGGCGCTCCGCCTCGCGATGCAGATGGCTCAGGGCCTTTGCCGTACGCTCTGGCGGGACGGCCCGCGAGACGAGGAGCTCGGTGAAACCTTGGAGCGCCGTGAGTGGCGTCCGCAATTCATGCGCGACGACAGAGACGAACTCGGTCTTCGCCTGGTCCAGCTGCCTCAGCCGGTCCGTCGCGGCCAGGACCTTCGCTTCGAGCTCCTCGGCGAATCGTTGCTGGAGCAAGGCCAAGCGCGCGTTCTCGACGACGAGGGCCAGCTGCAACGCCATCTCCTTCGCGACGGCCCGAGTCGAGAGCGGAAATCCTCCGACGCGCTCCACGGCGAGAGCGCCGACGGGTCCGGATCCCGAATCGAGCGGCAGGATCAGGCCACGGACCGGGCTCGGGCCCGCCGCCGGTCCTGCGGGGAACCGTGGATCCTGCTCCAGATCGTGGATGAGCAGCGGCAGACCCTCACGAAGCGTCCACGCAACCGCCGATCGGTCCAAGAAGACGACGCCTCCGGGCGAGCTCGCGACCACCCGAGCGGCCGTGCAGCCGACCACGAGCGCCAGTCGCTGAGCCCCGAGCAGGTCCCGCACGCGATCGGCCGCACGGTCGAGACGCTCCTGCAGCGTGGCGTCGCGGAGCAGGTCGCGCTGCAGATCGAGAACGGTCTGGAGGCGCGCGGCCCGGGTCCGCACCTGATCCACCAGCCCACCCACGGCCACGCCCAGGGCGGGCGGCATGGTCATGGAGACCAGTCCATCGATGCTTTCCGGCCCCAGTCCCAGCCGTTCCATCGCCGGGAGTGTGAACGGGGCCTGGACGAGGCAGGCGATGAATCCGACGAGACCACCCCCGCGAGCGCCGAGGCTCAATGCGGCCCAGACGGTGGGCCCGAGGTAGAGATGCCGGATGACCGAGGGCGCATCGGCAGCCTCGACGGCCATCGCGACCGTGATGATCGCGAGGAGAACGATTGGGCCGAGGATCATTCGCGTGCGTCGATCCATTCGTACTTGCGCTCAAGCCGTCCGGTCGAGACTCATGGAACGAGCATCCGGTAGGCCGCGAAGAATGTCACCGTCGCCAGGTAGCCCGGCAGGATGCTGCCGCTTTCGGCGCGGAGCGCACATGCGGTGAATCCTAGGAGCGCGCAGTAGAACACTGCCCCTACCCGGGCTTCGATCGCGTGCGGCAGGGCCGGGTCTGCCATATAACGCGTCACCGCCAACGACGTCGACAGAGCAGCTGAGGGCCAGAACTCCCATCGCCGCCATGCGCGGGAGAAGATGGCGGCCCTGAACAACCACTCGGCCGTGAGCGCATTGGCGCCGACGTCGTACGCCACGGCGGCCAGGTACTGGCCGACATTCGAGACGGAGACGAGGTACCCGAAGGTCAACGAGGCCGAGATGAGCAGGTGGCCCCCGAGAAACATGCCGGCGCCAAGCCCGAGGACGACGCTTCGAAGGCGCGCCGTCGCGCAGAGTCCGACGTGCCGCAAGGCCTCGCGACGGACGCCCTCCGAGAGCAACATCAGCGGGGGAAGCAGATAGAGGAGCGCACCCCACAGGGAGAACGTACTCGCGATCGAGGCCACGAACAGGGAGGCCGCGGCGCGAACGACGGGGCCAAGACAGTCCTGGCGACTCACGGCGATGATCCATCCCGCGACCAGGAAGGCGGCGTGAACTGCCCCCCGCGCTATCCCCTGGCCGATATGGCGCAGGTCCCCATGCGCCGCCTCCATCGCGAGGCCGGCTCCCAGCACGGCAACTACAGCGCTGGCCGTGACGACCCCTGACCAGCGCGGGCGCTCGACACTCCGGGCTCGGCCGGGGTCAAACGGAACGCTCAGCAGTCGCATGAGAGGCACTGCCGTCGTCATCAGCATCGTCTCTGGGCGCCGGCGACATCTCGAGCATCTCGACGAAGAGCGTGACCAGCCGAGCGTCGAGCGTCCGGCCGCTCTCACGATGAAGCACCTGCAGCGCCTCGGTGTGCGTCAGACGGTCGCGGTACGAGCGTTTCGACGTCAGGGCATCGTATGTATCCGCAACCGCCACGATCCGCGCTCCCAGGGGTATGGTCTCGCCCCGGAGCCCATCGGGATAGCCGCTCCCGTCGAGTCGCTCATGGTGATGGCGAATGATGATGGCGCCGTCATCGAAGAACTCGAGTGGGGCCACGATCTGCGCGCCCGTCACGGGGTGGCGGCGCATGACCTCCCACTCCTGCTCGGTCAAGGTGCCCGCCTTCCTCAGAAGGCTTTCCGGCACGCCGATCTTGCCGATGTCGTGAAGGAGCGCCGCGTGGGCGATGGTCTCGGTTTCCGCACTCGACAAGCTCAGCCGGAGCGCCAGGCGGCCGGCCAGTTCGGCAACCCGTGTCGAGTGCCCCCGCGTGTAGGGATCCTTCGCCTCGAGCGCGTTGGCCAGCCCGAGCAAGCTCTGGAAGATCGCGCGCTGGAGCCGGGCATATGTCTTCCTGAGGTCCTGAGCGTACCGAAGCGATTGCTGATAGCCTTTCCGCAACCGCTCATTGGCATCGCCCAGCTCCTTTTCGCGGGCTCGGGCCGCCTCGTAGGCAGACTTGAGGTCGCGCGCGTACGACAGGGCCTGAGAGAGTGCTATCTCGCCGGCCATGTCGGCACCTCGGGAACCAGCGAGCGGACGAGCGCGAGCAGCGCGAGAGGCGAGAATGGCTTGGTGAGATACTCGTCAGCGCCAGCCGCCATCCCGCGCGCGCGATCCTCGTCCTGGGCAGCAGCGCTCAACATCACGATGCGCATGTGGGCGCATTCAGGCGTCTGTCGGAGCCGTCGGCAGACCTCGACGCCGTTCAAGTGCGGCATCTGAACGTCCAGCAGCACGAGGTCAGGTCGCACGGCGCCGGCGAGCTCGAGCGCCGTGATTCCGTCGAACGCCTCAACGACTTGCACGTGGTCGTCCTCCAGCGTGAACCGCACCAACTCCACAATGGGAACCTCGTCGTCAGCCACCAGGATGGTTGTCATGCGCTTCTACTAGGGCAAGCCGGATGCCACGAGAGACAATATGAAAATCAGGTCCTTACAGGAGGTGGTGCCCAGGATGACGGGCACTGACCCCTCTGGCGCTGCTCAATGAGATGAGCACCGCCCGGGCGGTGGACAGGGCCCTAGAGAGGGGACGCTGGCCCCGGCGCGCGATGCGCGCCCGGGACCGGCCTTATGCGTGGGTGAGCTGACCGGCCAGTTGCAGCCGGGCGAGCGCGCGCGCCAGCGCCACCAAGGCGCGGGTGTAATCGATCTCCTCGGTAGAACCGCGGACGCCCCTCCCCGCAAGGCGCTGCTCGGCACGCTGCCTGGCGCGCTCGGCACGCTCCCGATCGATTTCCTCGGGGCGCTCAGCCGCCTCGGCCAGGACGATCATGTGGTCAGCGTTCACCTCGGCGAAGCCCCCCATGACGGCAAGCCGCTGCTCTTCCCGACCCTGTCGGTATGTCAGCACTCCAGCGGTCAAGGTCGTGAGGAGGGCCGCGTGGCCAGGCAGGACTCCGAAATACCCTTCGCTGCCGGGTGCGACGACCTCATCCACGTCGGCCGACACCATCAGCCGCGTGGGCGTCGCTACCTCGAGCCGTATCACGCGGCTTCTCGCAGCTTGCGTGCCTTCTCCTGGACCTCTTCGATGCCACCGACCATGTAGAACGCCTGCTCGGGGACGTCGTCGTGCTTGCCGTCGACGAGCTCCTTGAACCCCCGGATGGTATCGGCCAGCTTCACGTAGCGGCCGGGTTGGCCCGTGAAGACCTCCGCGACGCTGAAGGGTTGCGAAAGGAACCTCTGGACCCGTCGCGCACGGGCGACGATCAGCTTGTCCTCGTCGGAGAGCTCTTCCATCCCGAGGATGGCGATGATGTCCTGGAGATCCTTGTAGCGCTGGAGCGTCAACTGCACAGCGCGAGCAACCTGGTAGTGCTCCTGGCCCAAAATCACCGGGTCCAGGATGCGGGAGGTCGAGGCCAGCGGGTCCACCGCCGGGTAGATGCCCAGCTCGGTGAGCTGCCGCGACAGCACGGTAGTGGCGTCCAGGTGGGCGAAGGCGGTGGCAGGCGCCGGATCGGTGATGTCGTCCGCGGGCACGTAGATGGCCTGCACGGACGTGATCGATCCCCTCTTGGTCGAAGTGATCCGCTCCTGGAGCGCACCCATCTCGGTGCCCAGAGTGGGCTGATATCCCACCGCCGAGGGCATGCGCCCGAGTAGCGCCGAGACCTCCGAGCCTGCCTGGGTGAAGCGGAAAATATTGTCGATGAAGAGGAGAACGTCCTGACCCTCCTCGTCGCGGAAGTATTCGGCCGCCGTCACGCCGGTCAATCCTACGCGCAGCCTGGAGCCTGGCGGTTCGGTCATCTGTCCGAAGATGAGCGCCGTCTTCTCGATAACCCCCGACTCCTTCATCTCGTGCCAGAGGTCGTTGCCTTCTCGGGTCCGCTCTCCCACCCCGGCGAACACGGAGATACCCCCGTGCTGCTTGGCGATGTTGTTGATGAGCTCCATGATCAGCACGGTCTTCCCGACGCCGGCGCCTCCAAAGAGCCCGGTCTTCCCGCCTCTCGTGTAGGGCTCCAGCAGATCGACCACCTTGATCCCGGTCTCGAACATCTCGACCCTGGTCGACTGCTGGTCGAAGGCCGGTGCGGGACGGTGAATGGGATAGTACTTGCTAGCCTTCAGTGGTCCGGCCTTGTCCACCGGCTCGCCCGTGATGTTGATGATGCGGCCTAGGGTCTCCTTGCCCACCGGGATCGTGATAGGCTGCCCCGTGTCCACGACGGGCATACCGCGCGTGAGGCCGTCGGTCGACGCCATGGCGACCGAGCGCACCTGGCTCTCGCCCAGGTGCTGGGCCACTTCCAGGACCAGCTTGGCCGAGTACGCGAAGACGTCGGTGCTCCCGGCTCCTGGGACCTCGAGGGCGTTGTAGATCGCCGGCAGCTGCCCCGGCTCGAACTCCACATCCACCACCGGCCCGATGACCTGAACGATCTTGCCCGTGTTCATCGCCGTCTCCTTGCTAGAAACCTCGGAGGGGGGCCCTGCCCCCCTTCCGAACCTCCCCCCGAACCGGATTGCGCGGGCGAAGCCGGCGCTCGAAGCGGAACATCAAGCGGTTCGTGGTCGGATTTGTGCTATGCGCTCACGCTGATAGTCGCCTACGCCTCCACCGCCTGGCGCAACGCTTCCGCGCCGCCGACGATGTCCAGCAGTTCCTTCGTGATGCGTTCCTGTCGCGCCTTGTTGTACTGGATGGTCAGGAGGTTGATCATGTCGCTCGCGTTCTTGGTGGCCGCTTCCATCGCGGTCATCCGGGCCCCATACTCACCCGCCACCGATTCCATGAGCGCCCTGAAGACCTGGGTCGTCACGTGGCGAGGCAGCAGCGCCGCCAGGATCGCGTCCGGGCTGGGCTCGTAGATGTACTCCCCGCTGGCGGCGCCTTCCGTGGGATGAGCGTCCGGCTCGATGGGCAGCAGCTGCACGTGCTTGACCAGCTGCACAGCCACCGAACGGAATTCGTTGTAGATGAGATGCACCTCATCGACCTCGTCGCCGAGGTAGGCCGCCATGAGCTGCGTGGCCAGTTCCTGGGCGTGCGAGTACGCCAGGCGGTCGAAAAATCCCAGCATTTCCGACTTCACCGCCCACTGGCGCCGACGATAGAAGTCCCGCGCCTTCCTGCCCACCACGACCAGGGTGAGCTCCACGTTCCCGGCATCGCGGAGAAAATGGAGCGAGGCACGAAGGATATTGGAATTGAAGGCGCCGCAGAGGCCACGATCGGCCGTGATGATCACGAGGCGCTTCCGGGCGCCGACGTGCCGAGTGAGCAACGGGTGCCCCTCGGTATCCGCCTTGAGGACCAGATGGGACATGAGCTCGCCCATTTTGATGGCGTAGGGACGCGCCGCGAGGATCCGCTCCTGCGCGCGCCGCAGCTTCGCGGCGGCCACGAGCTTCATCGCCCGCGTGATCTTCTGCGTGGACTGGACGGAGCGAATCCGTCGGCGAATGTCGCGGAGGGTCGGCATGCCGGCTCGGCGCTCAGGCGGCCTTGATACCTCGGCTCATCGTAAATTCGGCCTTGGCCTCCGTGACGGCCTTCGTCAGCCCGTCCCGCAGCTCGTCGGTCAATTCCTTTTTATTGCCGATGTCGGCCAGGAGCGGTCCGTACTTGCGATCCATGAACGGCTGGAGGAACTCCTCGAAGGGCTGGATCTGGTCGACGGGGAGGTCGTCGAGCAACCCCTGCGTCCCGGCGAAGATGATGGCGATCTGGCGCTCCACGGTCTGCGGCACGTACTGCCGTTGCTTCAGAACCTCGACCATACGCTGGCCCCGCGCCAGCTGGGCCAGCGTCGCCCGGTCCAGGTCGGAGCCGAACTGCGCGAAGGCCGCCAGCTCGCGGTACTGCGCGAGGTCCAGGCGGAGCTTGCCCGCGATCTGCCGCATCGCCTTGATCTGCGCCGAGCCGCCGACGCGCGAGACCGAGAGCCCCACGTTGACGGCGGGCCGGATACCGGAGAAGAACAGATCGCCTTCCAGGTAAATCTGGCCGTCCGTGATCGAGATCACGTTGGTCGGGATGTACGCCGCGACGTCGCCGAGCTGGGTCTCGATGACCGGAAGGGCCGTCAGCGATCCCCCGCCCAGCTCGTCGTTGAGCTTGGCCGCCCGCTCCAGCAGGCGCGAGTGCAGGTAAAACACGTCGCCCGGAAACGCCTCGCGGCCCGGGGGCCGGCGCAGCAAGAGCGAGAGCTGCCGGTAGGCCTGCGCGTGCTTCGAGAGGTCGTCGTAGACGCACAGCGCGTGGCGCGCCGAGTCCCGGAAGTATTCGGCCATGGCGCAGCCCGCGTACGGCGCGATGTACTGGAGAGGTGCCGACTCCGACGCGGAGGCCACCACCACGGTGGTGTACGCCATAGCGCCCGCGTCCTCCAGCACCTTCACCACCTGCGCGACCGTGGAGCGCTTCTGTCCGATGGCGACGTAGAAGCAGTACACTCCCTGCCCCTTCTGGTTGATGATGGTGTCCACGCCGATCGCGGTCTTGCCGGTTTGACGATCGCCGATGATCAGCTCTCGCTGGCCCCGGCCGATGGGGATCATGGCGTCGATGGCCTTGATGCCGGTCTGGAGCGGCTCCTTCACGGACCGGCGGTCGACCACGCCGGGGGCGTAGCGCTCGATCGACCTGAACTCCTTCGCGTCGATCGGGCCCTTGCCGTCGACGGGCTGCCCGAGCGCGTTGACAACCCGGCCGACCACCACCTCGCCGACCGGCACCTGGGCGATACGTCCGGTCCGCGTCACCGCATCCCCTTCCTTGATCTGGGTGTCGGCGCCGAGGAGCACAGCGCCCACGTTGTCCGCCTCGAGATTCAGCACGAGCCCGTACACGTCCCCGGGGAACTCGAGCAATTCGCCGGCGAGGGCGTTCTCTAGACCGTAGATCCGCGCGATCCCGTCGCCGACCTCGATGACGCGACCGGTCTCCTTGAGATCGATCTCCGCCTCGTAGCCTTGGAGCTGGCGCTTGATGATCTCGCTGATCTCTTCCGCCTTGATCATGTGCTACCCCCCTGCCAGCCGCTCGCGCATCCGCCCGAGCTGCCCGTCGAGACTGCCGTCCAGGATGAAGCTGCCGACCTGGGCGATGAACCCGCCCAGCAGTGTATGGTCCACCCGCTCTTCCAGGATGATGCGCTTGCCCACGATCTGCTCGAGCCGGGCCGAGAGCCGACGCCTGTCCTCCGGTCCGAGCGGCACCTTCGTTCGGACGTGCGCTCGGGCCTGGCCCAGGTCTTCGTCGAGGAGCGCCCGATACGCCGTGGCGATCTCCGAAAGATGGTCGATGCGGCCGCGCTCGGCGACGAGCCCGGCGAAGTCACGCACGAGGCGCCCGGCCCCGCTCTTCTCCGCGACTGTGAGGGCGATGCCGCGGCGATCCGCCGCCTTGATCCACGGCCACGCTAACACGTCGCGGACTTCCGGCAGCGCGGCGACGGCCTCCTGGAACGCGGTGAGCTCAGTCCCTACGGCCGCCGCCGAGCCTCCCTCCCGCGCTGCCGCGAAGAGAGCCTTCGCGTAGCGCCTGGCCGTCACCTCGCGAGCGCGCACCTCAACGGACCCCTTGCATCCGCTCGATCTCGTCCTGCACGAATCTCCGGTGATCCTCGTCGCTCAGGCTCTTCCTGATCAGCCGCTCGGCGACGGTGATCGCAAGATCACTCACCTCCCGGCGCAGGTCCTGTCGGGCTCGACGGACGTCCTGCGCCAGCTCGGCCTTGGCCCCTTCCACGAGGCGGGCCGCCTCGGCACGCGCCGCTTCCACCAGCCGCCTCTGCTCCTCGGCGGCCTCCTTGAGGGCGGCGTCACGGATGGCCTGGGCTTCCGCATGCGCGGCCTGGATCCGGGCAGCATGTGATTCCCGCTCGCGCTGCGCCTCCGCGCGAGCGGCCTGCGCCTCCTCGAGGGATTTCCGGATGGCCTGGGCCCGCTCGTCCATCTTCCCGAGGAGCGGCTTATAGAGGAATCGCGACAGGATGACCAGCAGCAGGGCGAAGTTCACGGCCTGGATGATCAGCGTCCTGTCGAGGTTGATGAACCCGCCGCCCTCGCCCTCGGACGCGGCCACCGAGGACACGAGCCCCGCGAGCATGAGGACGGCGATGGCGAGAACCCGGCTCATGGTGAAGTCTCCGGCGGAAACGAGTTTTGTGAAGAAAGGAACAACCGCTACACCACTATCACGGGCGCTTGAAAACTGTCAAGTGCCTTCGGGCGGTCGGCGCGCGATCACACCGCCTCCCAGGACCAGGTCGCCCTGGTAGAACACAACGGACTGTCCCGGCGAGGCCGCTCGCTGAGGCGTTGCGAAGCGCACCTCGACCATCGTTCCTCCTGGGGCGGCTTCGATGGTGGCTGGCGCCGCGACATGCCCATGCCGAATCTTCGCCGTCACCGACACCGGCTCGTCCAAACTGGCCTGGGAGATCAGATTCACGCGCTCTGCCCAGAGTCGGTCCGCCTCGACGTCTTTGTCGCTCCCGACTACGACCGCGTTGCGGTCCGGGTCGAGCGCTGTCACATAGAGCGCGCGCCTTCCCGACAGGCCGAGGCCTCGCCGCTGGCCAACCGTGTAGCTGGCGAGGCCGCTGTGCTGCCCGACGACACTTCCCATGGCATCGATGATCGGACCCGGGAGGAACGCTTCGGGAACACGGGTCCGGAGGAAGCCTCGGTAGTCATTGTCCGGGATGAAGCAGATCTCCTGGCTCTCCGGCTTGTCCGCGGTCACCAGCCCCAGAGCGCGCGCCTTGTCCCTCACCGCATCTTTCGTCATCTCGCCGACGGGAAAGCTGGCCGCCGCGAGCTGGGACTGGGTCAGCGGCCACAAGAAGTCCGACTGATCTTTCCGCGGGTCGCGTCCCCGCCAGAGCAGGTAGCGGCCCGAGGGCGCGTCACGCGTGATCCGCGCGTAGTGCCCGGTCGCGACCGCGACGGCATCCCACGCACGCGCCCGACGGAGCAGCGACCCGAACTTCACCTCCTGATTGCAGACGACGCACGGCACCGGTGTCCGGCCCGCGGCGTATTCCCGCGCAAAGCTCTCGATGACCGTCTCGTCGAACTCCCGCTCGGTATTGAGGAGGTAGTACGGGATTCCGAGCCGCCGCGCGACGTGGCGGGCGTCGTCCACGGTTTCCGGCGAGCAGCAGCTCCCGAACCGCTTCGCGCCCTCCTGCGGGTCGCGCCAGGGCCACACCCTGAGTGTGACACCCACGACGTCGTGCCCTTGCTCGACGAGCAGCGCCGCCGCCACGGAGGAATCCACGCCCCCACTCATTCCGACTACGATCCGCTCGGCCATGGCCGCTCAATTGTAGGATACTCGACCCGACGGCGCGACTGCTGAGCTCTCCTGCAGCTGACGCCTCCCGCAACCTCAGGCACGGTCC
>Ga0335077_10003042_pt1 | contig 20116 bp, 17 predicted proteins | sample Lox_Sample_31_FD_207151 | JGI IMG/M metagenome (GOLD analysis project Ga0335077, IMG submission 207151) | Soil microbial communities from Loxahatchee National Wildlife Refuge, Florida, United States - Lox_Sample_3.1 | ecosystem: Environmental > Terrestrial > Soil > Wetlands | place: USA...
AGATCTCTAGGAGCTACCAAGGAAGTTCACGCAAATCGCGTTAGGATCTGCCTGTAGGGAGGCCGAAGAGGATCTTCACAGTCCTCAAGTCTTCCAGCTCTATCCCCTTTAACTGGTATTTTTAACTGCCCGAGGCGTTGAGGCTTAATGTCGCCAATCAGACGCCCGCGACAAGCACGAATGCTGATCGTCGACGCCCTGGCGGTAATGAACGGCGGCGAACTCTGCCGGTCAGGTGCAGACGCCACGGCCACCGAATTCCCCGCCAAGCAAACCTAACGCCTTCCCGATGAGCCATCGGCCCTCCGCGATGCCGCATGGTTCACAAATCCCGCCACCTTTTGCGGCGCTTCCATCGGGATGAAATGCGAGTGCGGCACCACGATGTCACGGCCGTGGTGGAAGTGGGCGGCGAGGTCCGGCGCGGTAAGGGACGCCGCCATGTCCATCGGTCCCTCCGAGGGCATGAAGCGCGGCGCGCGGATCACCGTTACCGGCGCGTCGATCCTGCTGATCTCGTCGTAAATGTTGGCGTCATCGAGCGTACTGCCTTCGTAGATAGATGCCTCAATTTCCGGTGGACACGCCAGCACATACCCGTGGCCGGCCGGATCGTGAATCAGGCCATAATCGCAGTAGTCGCGCAGAACAGCTTGATCCCAATGCATGAAGGGCGGGCGATCCTTGAAGCGCTCGAACATCTCGTGAGGCGATTTCCAGTGATTCCGGCGTTTGCGCGCGAAGTGGAGCTCCCTCGACCGGCCCGTGTAGAGAGCGCGCGGCATGATCACCGGGTCGATCAGGATCAGTTCCGCGAATGCGCCGGGCACCAGCGCCGCCGCCAGCGCCAGGGAATGCCCTCCCATGGAATGTCCCACGCCGGTTGCCCCATGGAGACCAAGTTTGCGGACCAGGCCGGCCGAGTCCTCTCCGAATTGGCGCCAGTTGTGCGGCGGCGCCTTAAAACTGAGGCCGTGACCTCGCATATCGAAAGCGATGCACCGGCGATCGGGAATCCGCGCGATAATCTGGTTCCAGCAGCGCGCGTGGAAGCCCGTGGCGTGCGCGAACAGGATCGGCGGTCCCGCGCCCTCGCGTTCGAATACCGCGAGTGGGCCGCCGGCGACATGAACAAAGTGCGGGCCGGTTACCATCCAGGGAAGACGGCTGCCATTTTATCGCAGCCGGCATCCCGATTTTGCGGAACGAGAACGTGCGGAAGCGTTTTGAAGAGCTTATCCTGGGTGAAATGACTGGCTTTAACCGCAGAATGGTTGGTTGCATCATCGTAACGGCGGCCAGTGCGATGGCGCTTGGCTGCTCGTCTGAGCCCCCAACCCCCGAGTTGACCGCCGCCGCAGCGAGCGCCCAAGTCTCGCAGAGGTGGGCTCAGGATGAGATGAACCACTTTACGGTATCTCTCCATTCGGACTCACTCATTGAATGCGGCGTGAAGAACGATCTCTGGAAGATGGTTGAAACTACCGATCGGGGATACAAGCGGGCCGCGTATCAATTGACCGACAAGGGGAATAAAGCCTTTTTCGCTATAGATTTGAAGGAATCGGGGAAGGGACACGAAATTACTCTCCGGGGACCCTATCGCCTGGAGGTGACCCAAATCAAGCCCGGAAGCGAGCCGGACACGCGCAACGTGGACTTCCGGTGGGACATCGATTGGGACAAAGCGCCGGCCGAACTGAAGGCCTGTGTCCCGAAGTTTGAGATGTCGGGCAACCTGGTTGGGCTCTTCAGGCTCAATGGTCTCGAATGGAAATTTATTTCGTACTCCAAACCCGATGCTTCGCCGGCGCACCCGTAACTTTCTGGTAAGATGCGTCCTATGCGCATATTCCTTCTGGTGTTGACGCTTTTCACAGTTTTGGCTCAGGAGCCGGCTCACGAGGGGCACAAGGGTCCCATGCCCGAGCCCAAGAATCTCAAGGTTTTGAAAGTGCCCGCGGCGGAACTCATGCCTATCATGCATTCCTTCAGCGCCGGGCTTGGCGTGAAGTGCGACTTCTGCCATGTGAAGGGTGACTTTGCGAGCGATGACAATCCGCACAAAGAAATTGCCCGCAAGATGATCGTGATGTCGCAGCAGATCAATGCGAACTTCCCTGATGGCAAAATGCACGTCACTTGCTATACTTGCCATCGCGGGGAAGAGGAACCGAAGACGGCCCCAGCCGCCGCGGGCTCGCCGAATGAAATGCCGAAGCACGAGCATCAACACTAGCTTCTGCAAACGATTGCGGTATAATAATCTGATCCAGCAAGCTCTTCTGCAGTGACTGTGGCATCAAGACATAAGACATTGATTCATCTCCCCCTTCTCACCTCCTCAGGTAATTCACGACGAGAAAATGGAAAATAGGCTTGGCTTATTGATGACCGGCGGAGGCGCTCGCGGTGCCTATCAAGCCGGTGTTCTCAAGCGCATCGGAGAGATCAAGCGAGTGCATTCTCGCGGCAACCCCTTTCCCATCATCGGAGGCGCCTCGGCGGGAGCGATCAACGGTTCTGCTCTTGCCGCGGGCAGCGACGATTTTGCCTTGGTGACCAAGGTGATCGCGGATGTTTGGTCCGCGCTCAAACCCTCGGACATTTTCCGCTGTGATTTGCTGACCCAGGCGCATAATTCGATCACGTGGATACTGGACTTGTCCTTTGGCGGGTTCCTGGGTGGAGGAAACGCCAGATCTCTATTAGATGCAACGCCTTTGAGGGGTTTTTTGAGGCGGCACATAAACTGTGACCGCATCCAGGAGAACATCCGGCAGGGACATCTCTATGCGCTCACGATTTCGGCGACAAACTACCACTCGGGAAGAAGTTATCTGTTTATTCAGGGCAAAAAGGGCCATCCGATGTGGAACCGCAGCCGCCGCGTGACTTTGTCCACAAAAATCACGGTGGAGCATGTGTGTGCGTCCGCTGCCATTCCCTTCATTTTCCAGCCGGTCAAGCTGGAGACACCGCAAGGAAAGGCTTACTTCGGCGATGGTTGCGTGCGCCTTCACCAGCCGCTCAGCCCGATCATCCACCTGGGGGCGGAGAGGATTCTGGCGATCGGTGTCCGCGGCGAGACGATGGAACACCAGCAGGAAGCCGCCGATGACAGAGGTCCGTCGCTGGCGGAGGTGATGGGAGTCCTTTTTAATGTGATCTTTCTGGATCACCTGACAACCGATATCGAGCACCTGGAGCGATTGAACGGGCTGCTTGCCAAGCGGAAGCTCAACCAGACGGGTATCCAGGAATCCGAGAGAGTGCGCCCCCTGAAATCATTGATGATTGCGCCTTCGGTGAATTTGACGGAAGTGGCAGAGCACCACCAGAAGGACATGCCCTATCTGATTCAGTATTTTGTAAACAGCCTGGGGCGGGACGCAGCTTCGTGTGCGGATTTGATGAGCTACCTGCTGTTCGAATCCAAGTACACCGACGCGCTCATCGACATTGGCTACCAGGATGCCGACGCACGAATTGATGAAATCGAAGACTTTATCTATTCGGCCTAAGCTTCACCGCTTCGTCCCGATGCCGAACTGATTCCCCGCGCGGATCACTTTTCCACGATCGAGCACCAGTTCCAGCATTTTCTCACTCTGCACCTGTCGGCCTGTTTCATCGGTGAGAGTAGCTACGATCTTCTTCGTGCTCGTATCGAGGATCTCGCCGGTAGATGAATAAGCGCGTTGTCCGTCGATGCTGAAGCTGACCCAGCCTGGGAAATCGCGAAGCGGGATGGTGGTTACCTGCTTCGGAGGCAGCACGGTGGCATCAAAGACATGCAGGCAGTGGTTTGCGCCATCCGCAAGCCAGAGCTCCTTCTCATCGGGCGTCAAGGCGATACCGTGGCTTGGGCATCCGTGCCGCTTGACCGGCCCCGGGTTGTAGCCGTGAACCGGAACGCGGTAGAGCACCTTCCCGGTCTGCAGATCGGCGACTTCAAAGCCGAGGAGGTCATTCACGTTCACGAACACCAGCGTCCCGCGGCTGTTGACGGTGAACGGCCGGATCGGTTTTGAAAAAGGTCCCACGGTTTCTACGATCGTATGGGTCTTTGGGTCGGCGACCGACAAGTAGGGCGAACGCAGGCCAGCCAGGTAGACGCGCGAGCCGTCGAGGGAATAGATGGTGTTGTGAGATCCGGATTTCGTCTCGATTTTCGTGATGACGCCGCCGGTGCCCGCGTCCACCACGTTCCAGTACGCACTTTCGAACGATGGCACGTAGAGGATTTTGCCATCGGGCGAAATGGCCAGCCGGTCGCATCCACCCTCGTACGCCCGGTCCCAGATCCTGGCGCCGGTGGCCGCGTCGAGCGCGAGAGTGCGGTTGAAAGTCGTGACGTACAGCCTTCCGGTAGCCGCGCTGGCCGCAATGCCCTTGACGTTTTCGGGATCTTTGCCCGGCGGCGTTTCCCAGGTGGGAATGCGCCTGACGAATTTGTAGCCGTTATCGATGTCGAAGACCAGGATTCCGATGCCGCCGTACTCGACGTAATTGCGAATCCCGGGCTCCGCGACATACAGATAGTGCCGCTCGGCGGCCTGGCCGGCAGACACGGCGGCGGCGAACCAGGCGGCAAGGAGGAGACCGCGCATGGCGAGGTATTGTAGCAGGGCCGCGAGGCTAACGCCGGGGCTCAATGGTGGTTGCGCCGGGCCGCAAAGTGCGCAGGTAGGTCACGATTTGCCAGCGCTGGGGCTCGGGCAAGTGCGCAAAAGACGGCATGCCCCGGTAGAGCGAGCCGTTTCGGAGAACCCAGAACAGCGTTCCAGGCGGTGCGTTTGAGACTTCAGGGCGGTTCAGCGCCGGCGCCTTGCCGCCGCCCGTGCCGTCAAGACCGTGGCAGGCGGCGCACTCGCGAGCAAATAGCTTGGCGCCGGCCCGTTGCGCCTGCTCGCTGCCCTCGAGCGGGTTGGCGAGCGCGGCGGCTTGCGTGGGCGCATGATGTATGGGGCTTTCGGCGTGTGCTGAACTGCTTACCAGCGCGAGCGCGCCCGCGGCAAGAAGAAGCTTCCTCACGGGCGACCCCCGCGATTGCCGAAGAGATGGCGAGTCGCGCGCCCGAACTGCGCGATCTCGTAGGACACGCCGAATCGGAGCAAAAATCGCGCACTGGTGTCCGTCAATCCGAAACCGGGCGAGATCCTGAATTCAGTGCCATTCGCCATTGCCCAGCCGAGCGTGGGCGCCAGGTAGTGCGAGGTATCCTTCAGGCCGAAATCGGCATGCGTCCCAAGCCCGCCGTAGAGCTCGACGCCCAATTGAAAATTCTCGCGGCAAAAGTTGCACCGTTCCGGTCTGGCAGCGAGCGCCAGCGGCCGGCTCACCCCCACGGCGTAGCCGAACTCGTAAGGTTCGTGCCGGACGTTCTTCTCGACAATGAAGTTTTCGGCTATCGTCCAGCCCTTGACGTAGCTGCTCAAAATCAACTTTGCCTCGATCTCCCGTTCCTTTTCCTGGCGGGCTTCGGAATTTGAGCCCAAGAGATCCTCCAGACCATCGTGTCCGACCACTTCGAGCAGGCTCTTGTCGGCGCCGTTGATATTTTCGAACTCCACGTAAAGCACCGGATTGATCCAGTGCTCGCGTGGCAGGACGCGAAACCGGTTCTCCCAGCGATACCCGGTGAACAAGGCGCTGTCTCCGCTTGTCGCCTGTCCATCTGCGTATAACTCGGTAGTCCACCAGCCTTTCACGCCGTATTCGAATTCAGTCGCAGCGCCCAGGAATGAATGGCCGCCTTGCGGAGAGCCGGTCACGCTCTTGGTCGCAACCTCCAGGTTCCCCGGTTCTTCCATCTGGTGCGTGTAGGTAATGAAGAACGGCCCTTCGCCCGCCCACGAGCCGGGCAGCAACAGTAGCAGTCCGGCAATGATCCGTCCAATCCGGCAACTCAGGACACACCTCCTTGACCAATCTCCAGATGCAAATCACTTGCAAACAGAAATCTATAATAGCCCTTTCTGTCTATGAATCGAAATCTTTTCAGCAAATGAGTTGCAATCCGACCTGGACGGCTGAATATCGGATCTAAACGGTCGTAGATGGGAGCTACACCAGCGGTACCACCACGACGAACCTTTCTGCGTCGTCGTGAATCTCGATGCCTCGCCCGGACGAAAGTTTGCTGCGCTCGTCGAGGTTTTTCAAACCAGCCTGAGCGCCAATGGGCGTCTTTTTCCCCTGGCGCTGGTTCCAGAAGACGATGGCATGCTCCTCGACTTCCACTCCCATGTGCAACGGCCTGTCCTCACTGAACTGGTTGTGCTTCACCGCGTTTTCGAGCAAAAGCTGGAGCGATGCGGGGGGTATGAGATAGTGCTGCTGCCTGGGCGACAGCGCGGGCAGATCCAAACGCAGTCCTTTGCCGAAGCGCAGGTACAGCAGAGAATGGTACTTCTTGAGAAACAGGACCTCGTCGGCGACGGGAACTAACTCGCAACGCCGATGGGCCACGATGTAGCGGTACACCTCCGCGAGGGTCAGCGTAAACTCGGTAGCGCGCGCCGGATCTTCTTCGGTCAATTCGACCAGGGTATTCAGGGAATTGAAAACAAAGTGCGGATCCAGCTGAGCCGCCAGCGCAGCCAACTCTGCGCGAGTCTTGGCACGCTCGAGCTCTTCGTATTCGCCTCGATCATGCCGGCGCTGGCGAATCAGGTAAACCGTCTCGTAAGTGTGCACGATGATGCCCACCGACACCACGGTTTCGATGGTAGCGGTTCGGATCAGCCGCCAATCCGGCCGGGCAAAACCGGCCAGCCACTCCCAGGCGAGGAGCAGAGCCACGCAGGTGACCGTGGTGTACGACAGGCTTGTGACGCCAAGCAGCAACAGGCGCTTGATGGGGTGCTCCAGCCAGTCCGGTTTACCGCGCAGTTTGTCCCAAAGGAACCGGTTCCCTTGCCAGATGATGATGGAAACCAGAATGAAGCAGCCGGAGGAAACCCAAAATATCTGCGCCGCCGGATCCAGGCCGCGGTAGAGGCCGCTGATGGCGGCGAGGAAGATGCCGAGAACGGGCGCGACCAGAAGCCGGACGCGCTTGTCGTCAAGCTGAATCAGGTCGGCGTTCGATGGCGGATGCGTGGTCCTCGCCACAGTGGCGCGGAAATAGTGCGAGCAATTTCCGCTCCCTCCGGTCGCGGCTTAGTAAACCAACCGCTTAGAACACGATTCTCGCAACAAGCTGGCCGAAGCGCGAGTTACTGCTGTAGAACTGGTCGAAGCGGCCGAACAGGGGATTGCTTGGAATGAGATCGTTGCGGCTGTTGATCTGCGAACTGCCCGCCACATCGCTCAAATAACCGCCGGTATACTGCGCATGGTTCAGAACGTTGAAGAACTGCCCGGCGACCTCGAAGCGAATCCGTTCGGTGAGGTTGAACCGCTTCATCAGCGCGAGATCGATATTGTTGGTGGGCTTCAGCGGGAACGTGTTCCGGCCACCGTTGGAGAGTGCGCCCAACCCAGCCACTACGTAGCGCGCGTTCGAGTTGTTGGCAACGTAGGCAACCGTAGTGGGATCGCCCATGCTCACCGCCTGACCCTGCGCGTTGTAGGCGGTGACGCCCGTGCCGACATTGGCGCTCCCGGCGGGATTGATGATGGGGCGGTCGCCGGCGGAATCGTTGTTCAGGTTGGAGTCAATGCCGCTCTGGACCGTGGCGAATTCCGGCGATTGGTAAGTGTAGGTACCCGAGATGTTCCAATTGCCCACCAGGTTCTTCATGAACCAGCCCCTGTTTTGGAAAGGCTTCCAGTCGTAGATCGGCGTAAAGGTGAAGCGGTGACGCCGGTCGAGCGCGGAGGAGGCCCATTCGGATCGCAGATCCTGGAAATCCTGGGCGCGCCGCGGCGTCAGATAGGTGGAGAAGTTGGTCGCCGTGGCGTCGTCGAGGAGGTGGCTCCAGGTGTAGGCCACGGTGTAGGAAAGGCCGTTGGAGTAACGCTTGGTAAGCTGGAGCGCCAGTCCGTTATAGGACGAATACGACTGAGGCGCGTAGGTGACGATGTTGTTCTGGAACCCCAGCGAGGCGAGCTGATCAAAGGGACGGTCAGCCGTGCCGCCGGGCACGATGACCGAACTGACATCGCCGAAGGTCTTGGTCAGCGAGGCCAGAGTGGACGCGGAGGGCATGCTGAAGAACGTCGGAACGTAGTTGGACGGACTCACCAGCGGAAAGATATTCAACCGCGTCTGGTTCCACATATGGACACCCTTGGTCCCCACATAACGCGCTTCGAATGTGTAGTTCCTGCCCAGCAGCCGCTGAACGCCCATGGTCCAGGTGAGCCCGTAGGGGCGCTTCCCGCCGAACGTGTAGGAGCCAATGATCGAGCGAGCGGTCAGTGTATCGGTCGGCAATCCCGGTGAAATACCGGCCAGAGCCCCGCCCGCCAGAAAGTTGGGCGTATTGCTGCTCAGATTGACATCCTGCGTGGTCTGGAAGTACGGCGGCGCCGCATTGGAAGTGAGGTTCGCATAGGTCAGGTCAAACGAACGGCTGAAACCGCCGCGGATGACCGTCTTGTTGTCCTTGCCGGGTGAGTAAGCGAAACCGACGCGCGGCGACCAGTCATTGGGGCTGAAGGACGGCTTGCCGAAAGTGATGCCGCCAGGGACGTTGGCTGGAGCGCTATAGATCTGCGTGCGGGAAGCAATCGGCATGGTTACGTACTCATAGCGAAGCCCGAGATTCAGGGTCAGGTTGGGCCGGAGGCGGAAATCATCATTCACAAACGCCGCGTGTTCCAGGAAACCGGTGGGGAAGGCACTGGGGCCGGCGCTGCGCTCGCCGAGGACGTCTGGGGTCAGATCGTAGAGATACTGTTGGAGCGTGGAATATTCGTACTCGCCGCGCACGCGCTGAATGAAGTAGTTGGTCAGGATCACGTCGGTGAAGTTGTATCCGAACTTGATAGTGTGGCGGCCCATCACCTTGGTTGTATTGTTTTGCAGTTGGAACAGGTTCTGAATCGAGCCGCTGGGTTCGGTGGAACCGCCTCCAATCTGCACGTTCAGCGGGTCGATGTCGATATCGGGGAAGATCTTCATCCCCGGAAAAGTTTGCGATGCGACGGGAACCTTGTTGAAGTTCCGGCTAAAGGCGGCGCGAAACTCGTTCTGCATCGTCGGGGAGAAGGTGTGGAATTCCGAAAGCGTGTAGGCGTATGTATTGTTGGGCTGGGGGACGAAGAACGACGGAAGAACAGGGAAGTTGTCAATGCCGGTGATGCGGTTGTAGATCCAGCGGCCGCGAAGCTGATCCCGGTCGCTGATGTTGTAGTCGATGGACACGACGGCGTTGTAGGAGTTGTCGTAATTGGGACCCAGGAATGAAACGCTGCCGATTGGAACCGTGGTGCTGCCGACTGTGAGCGCGTCTTGATTAGCGACAGGCGCAGTTCCCAGGTACTTCTGCATCACGCCGAGATTGTTGCTGCTTACCTGGGGATTCGCTGCAAGAGCGGTGTAGCCCGCGGCTGTGGGCGCAAAAATGGGCGCGCCTGGGACTGATGCCTGGCCGATGGGGTTGTACTCGAAATTTCCGAAATAGAAAAGCTTGTCCTTGAGAATGGGGCCGCCGATGGTTGCGCCCAGCCGGTTGCTGTCGTAGCGCGGGAACGAGTTGATCCCCTGCGTCCAATAAAGAGCATCATCCGCGTTCAGGTTCCGGTTCTGGAAATATTCGTAAACAGAGCCGTGAATCTGGTTGCTCCCAGACTTCACGATGGCATTGAACACACCGCCCGAGGCACCGCCGAACTCCGCGCTGAACTGGTTTTGCAGCAGAGAGACCTCGGCGACCGCGTCATTCGACACGATGGCCAGGGGTCCGGTGCCGTAGTGGTTGTTGTCGCTGACGCCATCCAAGAAGAACGTATTGTTCTCTGGGCGCTGGCCGGAAACCGTCGGACCGGTTCCCTGTCCGACCCCCCCGTTGGACGCCACACCGGCGCCGAGAAGCGTCAGGTTCCATATGGCCGCGGACTGAATGGTGCCGGCGATTCCCGCGCTCCGGGAAAAGCTGGCTACGGGGAGGTCCTCAGCCTCACGCGTGGCATAGCTGATTTGCAACTGAGCGGTCGTGGTATCGAGCGGTGCGGCGGCGTCGCTGACCTCGACGGTGGTGGTAGTGGATCCGACTGCCAGCGTCAGGTTTTGCGTCACAGTGTTGTTCAGTTGCACTTGCAAGGCCTTCACTGTGGTGGTGGTGAAGCCTGTGAGAGACGCCGTCAGCGCATACACTCCTACGGGAAGGTTCGCCAGACGGTAAGCGCCGGCAGGGTCGGTCATGGCTGTGGTTTTGACACCCGTGGCGTCATTGGTCGCGGTGACCGTTACGTTGGGGATTGCGGCGCCCGTAGCATCGGTCACGATGCCGACCAGATCACCGCTGATGGCCTGCGCGTAAAGCGGGGCGGGAAGGACGGCAGCAGCTACCAGCAGAGCGGCGGCGAATAGCCACAGTTTAAAAGTAACGTTGCGATTCATATTGAACCCCCTAGAAGCGTTGTTCGCGAAGAGAATTGAGTGGCCGTGTAGGTCACGCGGCGAACCTTGTAAACCAAAGTGAATGTGCGTGTCCGTGTACACGCTAACCTCTTTGAAGCTATTGAACCCGAACCGATGCTAATGGAACAGTAAACAGATTCAATACTTGTAACAACGGATTTGGGGTGGAACCGCTATGCAGCGTGGCGAAGCGGAGCCAGCAGGAGGTAAAACCTGGGGCCGGATCGAGTCACGTGCAAGCCGTTTTCCATCGCAGAGTTAGCGGATGATCGAACCGGCGGGTGGAAATTAGCGTATACTTCTCAGGAGTTGGGAACGCCAATATGAGCATTCGTTCGTTTCTTTCGAAACAGTTCATCGACGTTATCCAGTGGACGGAGAGCGAAGACGGGGTGCTTGCCTACCGCTATCCGATGCAGGACATGGAGATTCAGAACGGCGGCAAGCTGACGGTGCGTGATTCGCAGCTGGCGGCTTTCGTCAACGAGGGCCGCATTGCCGATGTGTTCGGCCCGGGCCTCTATACGCTGAACACGCAGAACCTGCCGCTGCTGACGGACCTGATGAACTGGGACAAGAAGTTCGAGTCGCCATTCAAGTCGGACGTTTATTTCTTCTCCACGCGGCTTCAGGTGAACCAGCACTGGGGCACGCCGAACCCGGTGACGATTCGCGATAAAGAATTTGGCGCGGTGCGGCTGCGCGGATTTGGCATCTACTCTTACCGCATCAGTGACCCGCGCACGTTTTATCCGAAGGTGAGCGGGACGCGCGACATTTATCGAGTGGCGGATCTGGAAGGGCAGTTGCGCAACACGATTATCGGGCGCATGGCGGACACGTTCGGCGAGAGCAACGTGCCGTTTCTGGATATGGCGGCCAACCAGATCGAGCTGGGACAAAAGATCGCGGACTCGCTCAAGCCGGTGTTCAATGATCTTGGGCTCACGCTTGATTCCTTTGTGGTGGAAAACCTTTCGTTACCCGATGAACTGCAGAAATTGCTCGACCAGCGCATTGGCATGACGATGGTGGGCGATATGAATCGCTACACGCAGTTCGAGGTGGCGCAATCCATGCCCATTGCTGCGGCCAACGAGGGCGGCGGCGCAGCGGGCATCGGCGTCGGCCTGGGCGCCGGGCTCACCATGGCGCAGAGCATGATGAACGCCATGAGACCTGCGCCGGGCGGGCCGGCGGGGACTCCACCGGCTGGGGGGCCGGCCGCGGCGGCACCGCCGGGAACCGAAGCCGCCACGAAATTCTGCATCAACTGCGGCAAACCGATGCCACGCGCGGCCAAATTCTGTCCTGAATGCGGGAGCGCCCAGCAATAGCTCATGTGCGGCTTTGAGTGGGTGATCGAAGCGCACGGCTGCAACGCAGCGGCGTTAGCCAATCTGGAGAAACTGCGGGCGCTCTTTGATCAATTGACGAAGGCGCTCACGCTGCATCCGGTCACTGAAGCGACGTGGCATCAGTTTCCAGGGACGGGCGGTATTACCGGCGTATGTCTGCTGGCGGAATCGCATCTTGCCTGCCACACATTTCCCGAGTATCATTCTCTTTGCCTCAACATCTTCTGCTGCAAGCCGCGCGCGGAATGGGACTTCAGCGCGTGCCTGAAGCGCGAGTTCGCGGCGAGAGCGGTCAGCGTCCGGCGCATCGACCGGCCGTATCTTCCTCCCGGCAATGAGTCAACCCGCGGCTAACTGCCCCAACTGCGGCGCGCCGATTCAGTTTCGCTGGTCGGGCGCCGTGCAGACCACCTGCGAATACTGCCGCGCCATTCTGGTGCGGCGGGACCTGAATCTGGAAAAGGTCGGCCAGATCGGCGATCTTCCTCGCGAAGTTTCGCCTATCCAGATCGGCACCGAGGGGATCTATCGCAACAAAGCGTTCCAGGTGGTGGGCCGGATTCTCTACGAATACGAGGACGGCGGCTGGAACGAGTGGCACATCGTGTTCAACGACGGCACGAGCGGCTGGCTGTCGGATGCGCAGTTGGAATACACGGTTTCTTTCCTGGCAAAAGCGCCCGAACCATTGCCGCCGGAGGTTGCGCGTGCGCGCCAATTTGTGTGGGGCGGGGTGCGGTACGAGGTCACGTCGGTTACGCGCGCCCATTATCGAGGCGTAGCGGGAGAACTTCCGTTCGAGTACTGGGACAAGAAGGACGTTCTCTTTGCCGATCTGCGAACCTCCGACGCACGTTTCGGCACGATTGACTACAGCGATGCCGCGCCGCTGCTTTTTCTGGGCGAATCGGTCGAGTTCGACGAACTGCATTTGAAGAACCTGCGAGCTTTGGATGCCGGCGCCACTGCCGCGGTGAGCAGCCTGAGCTGCCCGAGCTGCGGCGCGCCTCTGACTCTGAGCGCCGCCGGACACTCGTTGTCCGTGGTATGCCCGCAGTGCCGGTCGATTCTGGATGCGAGAGATCCGAATCTGCAGGTGCTTGAAAAGTTCAACGCGAAACAGGACATCAAGCCAATCATCCCGCTGGGCGCGCGAGGCAAGTGGGAGGGCGCAGATTTTGATGTCATCGGCTTTCAGGTGCGCGAGACCGACGCGGACGACATGGTGGAGAGCTGGGACGAGTATCTGCTGTTCAACCGCTATAAAGGGTTTCGCTATCTGACCGTCTACAACGGGCACTGGAATTATGTGAAAACCGTGCCGGCCGTCCCGGACAGGATACCTGTAGGAAAGAAGCAGGGCGCACGGCTGATGGGCCACACGTATGTCCTGTTCGATACGGAGTTCGCCACGACGACTTACGTGCTGGGTGAATTTCCGTGGCGCGTGCACGTCGGCGAGAAGAACGGCATCAAGGATTTCATCGCGGTTCCGAGGATTCTTTCCTCGGAGAGCACGGAGCAGGAGACCGTCTGGTCGCTGGGCGAGTATATGACCGGCGCCCAGGTGTGGCAGGCTTTCCATTTCCCCGGCAGCCCGCCGCCTGCGCGCGGAATCTTTGCCAACCAGCCCGCGCCTTTCACCGGACAGGCCAGTTCCATGTGGCGGGCATGCATGAACCTACTCTCGGCCATGATCCTTCTGACCATCCTGTTCTACCTGTTCGCCGGACAGGAAAACGTGTTCCAGCGCCAGTACAGCTTTTCGCCGCAAGCCGGCACGGAGGCGTCGTTCGTGACGGATTCGTTCGATGTGAAGGGCCATCCGTCGAACGTCGAGATTTCGATTCACACGGATCTACGCAACAACTGGGCTTATTTCAATTTGGCTCTCATCAATGAATCGACGGGGCAGGGTTACGATTTCGGTCGCGAGGTGAGTTACTACACGGGAAGCGAAACGGAGGGCAGCCCCAACGACAGCGCCATCGTGCCCTCGGTGGCGCCGGGACGCTATTACTTGCGCGTGGAGCCCGAGATGGCGAAAAATGCGACGTCGATGCTTTACACTCTGGAGATCAAGCGCAGCGTGCCGTCGCTTGGCCTGTTCTTGCTGGCTGCCGGGATGCTGCTTATTCCACCCATTCTGACCACGTGGCGCGCGGCTTCTTTTGAGCAGCGCCGGTGGGCGCAGAGCGATTTTGCGGGGCGTCAATGAAACATCCCATGTATGCCATTTACGGAGCTCTGGTGCTGGCTTTTGTCAGCTTCGCCCAGTATCAGGGCTGGAGCCTCACCCGGGTCAACGAGGTAAGAAACATCCCCAAGACGGTGCGCGACAATCCGGGCGCGTACCGATCGCACTACGGCGGCTACTACCGGTACTTTGGAGGCAAGTAAGATGAACGATTTCCATCCTGCTTACATCTGGAACGCGCTGATTTTTGCGGCCCTCGGCCTGCTGATTTTTGTCGTGGCTTTCGTCATCGTCGATAAGATGACGCCATACCATCTTTGGAACGAAATCGTGCACGAGCACAATACCGCGCTCGCCATACTGGTGGGCGCGATGTCGATCGGGATGTGCATCATCATCGCGGCCGCGGTGCACTAGAATCGTGTCCATCGTTCTCTTCGTTTCTGTCGCCCTGATAGCCGCGTGCGGGCTGATCTACGAACTGGTGGCCGGCACGCTGGCCAGCTACCTGCTGGGCGACAGCGTCTTTCAGTTCTCGACGGTGATCGGCTGTTACCTGTTCGCCATGGGTGTGGGCAGCTATCTCTCACGATTCATCACGCGAGGCCTGGTGGCGCGTTTCATTTCGATCGAGCTGATGGTGGGTCTTGTCGGCGGGTTCTCTTCGGCCGCGCTGTTTCTGGCGTTTGCTTACACGCAGGGTTTCCGGTTGATTCTCTACGCCATCGTGGTGGCCATCGGCGTTCTGGTGGGACTCGAGATTCCGCTGCTCATGCGCATTCTCAAAAACCGGCTGGAGTTCCGTGAGCTGGTGGCGCATGTGCTGACGTTCGACTACCTGGGCGCGCTCGCGGCGTCGCTGCTGTTTCCAATCTTGCTGGTGCCCAAGTTGGGGATGGTACGATCGGCGCTGCTATTCGGCATCATCAACGCCGGCGTGGCCCTTTGGTCAACTTACCTGTTCAGAGATCAGCTCGGCGCACGGGGCCTGTTGCGGGTTTCCTGCGCGGCGGTTTTGGTGATGCTGGGCGCAGGCATGGCGGGCGCGGAAAGGATCTCGCAAGCGGCCGACGCCAATCTTTACGCGGATGAAGTGATCTTCGCGCGCGATACGCGCTACCAGCGCATCGTGCTCACCAAATGGAAAGACGATGTGCGGTTGTTTCTTAGTTCGCATCTGCAATTCAGCTCCCGCGACGAGTACCGTTATCACGAAGCGCTGGTGCACCCCGGCCTGGCGTCGCTTCCTGGAGCCCGGCGCGTGCTGGTGCTGGGCGGCGGTGATGGGCTTGCTGTGCGCGAGATTCTGAAATATCCGGACATAGAGTCGATTACGCTGGTGGATCTCGACCCGGAAATGACCAGGTTGTTCTCCACGCATCCGTATCTTGCCACGCTCAATGCGCACTCGCTCACGAATGCGCGCGTCCATGTCATCAACGCCGATGCATTTCCCTGGCTGCAGCAAAATGCGGATTTCTTCGATTTTGTCGTGGTCGATTTTCCGGATCCAACCAATTACTCGCTGGGGAAACTGTACACAACGGCGTTTTACCGGCTGCTCAGCAAGCACCTGAGCGCGCAGGGACTGGCCGTGGTGCAAAGCACGTCGCCGCTTTTTGCGCGGCAATCGTATTGGTGCATCGTCGAGACCCTCAAGCAGGCGGGACTCAAAACGTATCCTTATCATGTCTACGTGCCGTCGTTCGGCGAGTGGGGTTTCGTGCTGGCGGGAATGAGTCCTTATGAGCCGCCGGCGCGACTGCCCGGAGGGCTTCGGTACCTGGCAGCCTCCGATGTGCCCCCGCTCTTTCAGTTTCCAAACGACATGCGGTCCGTGGACGCCGAACCCAACCGGTTGAACGATCAGGTGCTGGTGCGGTATTACGAGCGCGACTGGCGCGAGATCGAGCATTGAGCAGCAGCCGAAGGCAATTCCTCAGCGCTGCGCTGGTCGGCCTCGCACCCAAAACGGATCGTCCGATCAGCGGCGGCTTTATCGACGACGGTCATCAATTGGGCCACAAGCTGCGCGATCGCGCGCTGTTCGCTCCTGCAAAACAGACCATCAAGATTCCTATTGTGATCGTCGGCGGCGGCATCGCCGGCCTCTCCGCCGCATGGCAGCTGGACAAGCGCGGATTCCGCGATTTCGTACTGCTCGAGATGCAGGAACGCGCGGGCGGCAACGCCCGGTGGGGCGAGAACGAAATCAGTCCCTACCCATGGGCGGCGCACTATGTTCCCGTGCCGGGCAAAAAGGCCACGCTGGTGCGCGAGCTTTTCGAAGACCTGGGCGTGTTGCGTGACGGCGTGTGGGAAGAACGCTACCTCTGTTTTTCGCCGCAGGAGCGCTTGTATCTACACGGCCGCTGGCAGGAGGGTATCGAGCCGCTGACGGAAGCCTCCGCGCAGGATCGCGCACAGTTTGCGCGGTTTGCCGCCCGCATGAACGAGTTTCGCGCCACGGGCCAGTTCACCATACCGATGGAACTGGGCGCAAAACCGTCAGCGCTCGACAGCCTTTCGATGGACGATTGGCTAAAGCAGGAGCATTTCACGTCGCCGTATCTTCACTGGTACATCAACTACGCCTGTCGCGATGACTACGGCGCGCTGGCGCGGGAAACGTCGGCGTGGGCCGGCATCCATTATTTCGCTTCGCGCGAGCCGGACGAGAAGGGCCCGCTCACCTGGCCCGAGGGCAACGGCTGGGTTGCGCGGAGGCTGCTGGATAAGCTGGCGCGCTATGTACGAACCGGAAACATGGTTCACCGCATTGTGCAGGAGGGCCGCAAGCTGCGCGTGTCCAGCCGCTATGCGGACTACCTCGCTGATAAGGTAATTTTCGCGGCGCCGAGTTTCCTGGCGTCGTACGTGTGCGAAGATGTGCCGCCGGTGCGCCTTGTTTATTCTCCATGGCTCACGGCGAACCTCACGCTCGACCGCCTTCCCGCCGAAGGCGGCTTCGAAATCGCGTGGGACAACGTCATATACGATTCGCCGGCGCTCGGCTACGTCGTGGCCACCCACCAGTCCCTGCGCACGCACATCGAGCGCAGCGTGTGGACCTTCTACTGGGCGCTGGCCGATGGATCGCCTTCAGACAACCGCCGCCTGCTGCTGGAGAAGGATTGGAGTTACTGGAAGGAAGCCATTCTCCGCGATCTCGAGCGCGCGCACCCGGACATCCGGCGGTGTGTGTCGCGTATCGACATTCTGCGACTGGGCCACGCCATGGCCCGGCCGGTGGTTGGATTTCTGGGATCAGAGGAGCGCGGCCTTCTGGCTCAGCGGTCCGGCAACCTGCTGTTTGCCAATTCCGATCTGAGCGGCTTCTCCATCTTCGAAGAAGCACAGTACCGTGGCGTTAACGCCGCAGAGCGGGTGCTCGATCGGCTTTAATACCGCTCCCTCTGGTCGCGGCTCGGTCAAACCGCCCGATACTGAGCCGCGACCAAAGGGAGCGGTTATGTTCACTCACTGCAGTGCGACCAGCTCCTCGCGCACCTTCGGAATGATTTGCCGATATTGAGCGGGCGATGCTTTCGCCAGGAACGCCTCGAAGCACGTGCGCGCGCGCTCGCGATCGCCCGCCATTTTGTAGAGCAGGCCGAGATTGAGTTGCGCCTCCACCAGGTCGGGATCGAGTCCAACGGCTTTCTCGAAGTAACCGCGCGCGGCCGCGCCGTCTTGCCGCTGAATGGCAATCACGCCCAAGCCATTGTACGCGGCTGCATACGAAGGGTCGATCGCGTTAATCGCTTTGTAGACCCGCTCCGCACTGGCCAGGTCACCTGTCTCGAGATAAGCTGTCGCCAGGTTGGCCTGGCTCTCCAGATCCGCTGGATTGAACCGCGCGGCTTTCTCATATTCCGGAATGGCTTCGCTCTTCTTGCCGCCGCGCACGAGCAGGTCGCCGATGCGCGAATGCAGGCGCCCGCTGTCGATGCCGTTGCGAACCGCCGCATTGTAAACGTCCATCGCCTCGGCGTACCGCCCGGCCTTCTCACAGTCGCCACCAAGGGAATAGTAGAGAAGGGGATTTGTCGGATCCAGCTTGAGCGCCTGGCGCAGCAACTCGATGCGGCGCGGCATGGGAAGGCGTGACTGCGGCCCATCCGCTTCCTCCATGATTTTCAGAACCTCAAGGCGATCTTTCGGATCAATACCCTTGCCCTGCAGAGTGAAGGTGCGCGGGGAAAACCCGCCAGTGTAGCCGAGCGACCGCAACTGATTGAGAGTCCGCGAGTCGACCGTCGTGGTCTGGACCTTTTCCATTTCGTGCGGCCCGATAATGGCCTTCAATTCCGCTTCGAACTTCTGAACTTCGGCGGCGTGGCGCTGAATGACGTTCTTCGTTTCCGAAGGATCCTGCGACAGGTCGTACAACTCCGGCTTGGGCGCTAGGATGTACTTCCAACGATTCGTGCGGATGGCCCGCAGCTCCGCCCAGCCAAGGTTGATTTTCGGGAACAGAGTTTCTGCGTAGGAGGCGGTCGCGCCCGCTTCCTTTCCCGTGAAGGAAGGCTTCAGGCTCACGCCTTGCACGGAGGCAGGAGCTTTGCCTCCCATTAAATCGAGAATGGTGGGCAGGAGATCGATGGTTCTGGCTTGCGGCGTGATTCGCTTTCCGGCCGGAACCCCGGGTCCCGACAGCAAGAAGGCGATTCGCAGAGTCGAGTCGTAGAGAAATACACCATGCGAGAACTCACCGTGCTCTCCGAGGCCCTCGCCGTGATCCGACAGCACGGCAATCAGTGTTTTGTCAGCGGGCGACTTTTTGGAAATCGCATCGAACAACCGCCCAAGTTCGTGGTCGGCATATGCGATCTCGCCATCGTACGGGCGATCCTTGTATGTTTCGCGGAACGGGGCAGGCGGATTGTACGGGGCGTGCGGGTCATAGACATGAACCCACAGGAAGAAGGGTTTGCCGGACTGCGCACCGAGCCAGTTGATGGCACGGTCTACCGTGTCGCCCGCGCGGCGCTCGGCATCCTCGAGGAATTCGTGGCCCTTGCCTGGCTTAGGCATTTGATCGTCATAGACCGCGAAGCCCTGGTTCAATCCGAACAGTTTTTTCAAAACCGCGGAACTGATGAACGCGCCGGTATCCCAACCCTGCTGTTGAAGAATGGTAGCGAGCGTGGTGGATGAAGCCTCAAGGACAAAACTGCCCGTGTCACGCACGTGATGCGAGGTGGGATAGAGGCCGGTAAACATGCTGGCATGCGAAGGAGGAGTCAGCGGTGTTTGCGTGACGGCGTTCTCAAACAGGCCGCCGCTGTGCGCGATGCGATCGATGTTGGGCGTTTCGATCTTGGGATACCCGTAGCAGTGCAGATGATCGGGGCGCAGCGTGTCGACGGTCACGACGACGACGTTGAGGGGACGCAACGCTGCGGCGTTTGTGGAGCCCGGCTCGGACCGTTTACAAGATACAAGAGCGATCAGCGCCAGAACACACACGCAGCGCCCGATTGAGCATGTTCGCGGGAAATACATAAGAAGAGCCGGCCGGGCGGCTCTTCTCAGGATAACAGCGGCGTGGAACGGGCCTGCAACAGAAGCCCGTTCCACCTGGAACTCAGAACGTAAAGCGCAGTGCGAGTTGGATCTCTCGGGGACCCTCGCCAACGTCGAGGATTTGACCGAAGGTCGGGTCGCTGAGATTTGTGTCCGGATCCGCGCGTCCGGCCCGGTTAAATGCATTGATCAAATCGCAACGGAACTGCAGGAACATTGCTTCGCGGAACGGAAAGTTCTTGAAGATGCCAAAGTTCTCCGTTGGGTTTCGAGGCCCTCGAAGATTGCCGAACCGCCGGGGTGAAGTGCCCAAACGTAATACCACGCCTCCCGGCGTTTCCGGCGGCAGGGCGAAAGCCGCGGGATTGAGATATGCTTGTCCCGTCCCGCCGGCGTAGTCGAACGGGCCGTGCGAAGAAACCTTGAGCGGCATTCCGGAGATCACATCAGCGCGGACGTCGCCATTGAACAGGTAGCCGCTGGTGTCGATTCCGG
>Ga0335077_10003044_pt1 | contig 20115 bp, 16 predicted proteins | sample Lox_Sample_31_FD_207151 | JGI IMG/M metagenome (GOLD analysis project Ga0335077, IMG submission 207151) | Soil microbial communities from Loxahatchee National Wildlife Refuge, Florida, United States - Lox_Sample_3.1 | ecosystem: Environmental > Terrestrial > Soil > Wetlands | place: USA...
AGAATATGGACCCGCGAATGGGATTGTGCATCGACATCGGGCATGCGACGCGCGGAGGGGCGAACGTGATCGCCGATATCGCGGCGGCCGGGCCGAGGCTGTTCGGGATGCACATGAAGGATCTGAAGAACAAGACGGATAAGAACAGCCAATGCGCGGTGGGCGAAGGCGTGCTGCCGATCGTCGCGATTTTCAAGCAGTTGAAGAAGATGGGATATCGCGGCTCGGTCGACTTGGAATATGAGATCGAGGCGGAGAATCCGCTGCCCGGCGCGCAGCACTCGGTCGGTTATATGAAAGGTGTGGCGGCGGGGCTCGCCGGATGACCGATTAGCTCAATTCGGCGCGGAAAAATTTCAGGCTGGCTTTCGCGTCTTCCGCGAATGTTCCGTTTCCTTCAATCGACAGGCCGCCTCGAAATCCGGTCTCTTTCAGCAATTCAAAGAAGCGTGCGTAAACGGGGTCCTCGCTCGCATCGCGCGGCCAGCGGCGGCCGGCGGGATTGGCGAAATGCAGGTGCACGATGTGCTCGCGCGCCGTGCCGAGGATTTGCGGGTCCTCGTTTTCCTCGCGCAGGTGGTAATAATCGATGATCATCTGCACTTGCGGATGATTCACTTCGCGCACCAGCTTCAGCGCCTCCGCGCCGGTGTTGATGATGTTGCTTTCCTGGCGGCGCAGCGGCTCGATCGCGATCAGCATGTGCTTCGCCCGGGCGATGTCGCCCGCGCGCGCGAGAAAAATTTTGATCTGCTCCCAGCCGCGCTCGCGTGAAAAATTTTCGGGGACGTTGCGCGATCCGGCGCTGCCCCACACGGCGATTTGGCCGCCAAGATCGCGGCATCGACTGAGGGTCGAGTCGAGATAAGAGGAGACCGCATCGAGATCCACCTCCGGTCCGACTACTTTCAGCGTCCGGATCAGGCTGTTGAAGCATTCGCAGCGGATGGGGGAGCTGAGGACGCGATCGCGAAACGCGGCGAATTGCGCGTCGGTCATGGCGGCGAGCGCGGCGGCGCTGGGCTCGTAGTAATCGAATCCGTATTCGACGGCTGCGGAAAAATTCTCGGGCGATCCGCAAACTCCCAGTTCCACGCTGCCGGTTTTGGCAGACACGGGCGATTGCATGACCATCGCCGCACCCGTCGCAGCCAGAAATCGCCGCCGGGAGGTCACACGTTCTCGGGAACTTCGAAGCCCTTGCGATAGCCGCGGTCGGCGTCGCGCAGCAGCCGGTTGGCTTCTTCATCGCCGATCACCTGCTCGGTGTCCGGATTGAAACGCAGTGTGCGGCCGAGGCGATAAGACACGTTGGCCAGATGCACCAGCGTGGCGGAGATGTGGCCTTCCTCGATGGGCGCGTTCAGCTTCGCCGCGTTGCGGCTGCGGACGCAGTCGATGAAGTTCTCGAAGTTGGTCTCTTTGCCCTTGCCGCTGGGACCCGGTTCCTGCTTCTCGCCCAGCCAGGATTTATAGGTTGTGTATTCCTGGATCGCCAGGTAACCCTTGGGGCCGTAGAAAAGATTGCCGATGGTTCCGGGCTTTCCACTGGCCGGACCGAGCTTGGCGGACGAAGGAGCAGGTTTCGCGTCCACGTTCAGGCCCGCGGGCGGAAGCGCGCTCGTGCCCCACGTGCCGATCTCGGCTTCGTGGTTTGTGATCCAGTGCCGGACCTCGAACTCCAGCATGCATTTTTTGCCGTCGCTTCCTTCGAACTCGAAGGCGCAGTTCAGAACGTTGGGGGTCTGCTGATCGTCGTCGAACATGAAGTGGCCGCCGATGGCCGAAGCCTTCGTGGGGAATTTCACGCCCAGGCCCCAGCGCGCGGTGTCCATTTCGTGAATGCCCTGGTTGCCGATGTCGCCGTTGCCGGTGTCCCAGAACCAGTGCCAGTTGTAGTGGAAACGATTTTTGGTGAAGCCGCGGTCAGGCGCCGGGCCCAGCCACAGGTCGTAGTGCACGCCCGGAGGCACCGCCTCGGCCGGTGCGCGGCCGATGGTGTCGCGCCATTTGTAGCACAGGCCGCGCGATAGATAAACGTCGCCCACCAGGCCGGTGCGCAGGTGGTTGATCCCTTCGATCGCGCCGGTGCTCGAACGGCTTTGCGTTCCGTGTTGCACGATGCGGTTATATTTTTTTGTCGCCGCGACCAGTTGTTTCCCTTCAAACCAGTTGTGCGAGCACGGCTTTTCGACGTAGGCGTCCTTTCCCGCCTGGCACGCCCAGATTCCCATGAGCGAATGCCAGTGGTTGGGCGCGGCGATGGAGACCGCGTCGATGGACTTGTCCTCCAGGAGCTTGCGGACATCGACATAGGTCGCGGGTTTGGGTGCGCCCATCGCTTCCAGATCCGCGAGCCGTTTCGCCATCACGTTTTCGTCGATGTCGCAGACCGCGGCGATCTCCACGCCTTCGATCTTGTGATAGGTTTTCAGATGGTCGAAGCCGCGGCCGCGCAGGCCGATCACCGCGACGCGAATCCGGTCGTTGGCGCCCAAAATTTGCGCCGACTGCATCGCTGCCGCCACGCCCGCCCCCGTTTTTATAAAATTCCGCCGGTTAATTTCCACGGTTGAGCTCCTTTTTCGAACTTCTTTAACCGCTCCGACCAAGGCGCGGCATGAATGCCGCGCCTCATCATGCCCGCGTTGGCCGGGCGTGCCCATCCTCAGATAACTTTCAGTAACCCTTCGAGTGATTCGCGCGTGCTCTCGATTTTGTTTCCATCCGGACGGCGATAGTGCGTCTCCAGCGAAATTGTGCCGTCGTACTTCTCGCGCCGCAGGGCCTCGAACTGACCCTTGAAATCGATGATTCCTCCGCCCACCGGACGCCATTCCCACTTGCCCGTCTGCGGATTCCTGCGCGCGTCCTTCACGTGCATGTGCGCGAACAATCCGCGCACGGCATTGTAGCCGTCGGGATAGGGAACCTCGTCGAGAAACGCGGCGTTGCCCGGGTCCCAGTTGCCGCGCAGGTGCGGAGAGTTGACGTCCTTCAAAATCCGGCCCAGTTCCTTGCCGGTTCCGACGTTGCATGCGTACTCATTTTCGAGCGTCAGGATAATATCGTTTTTCGCTGCAAGGTGCGCCCCCTTAGCCAGGCGCTCGCGGATGTAAGGATAGGCTTTCTCACGGTCCTCGACGCGCCAATAGGCGAAAATGCGCACCTTGTTGGTGCCGAAGAAACGCGCCAGCCGGAACGCGCGATCGAGGAGCATATCCGCGTCCTGCTCGGTGAAATTCGCCTTGAATTCGTCACGTTTTTCGTTGGCTTTGGCGGGCGCTTGGGGCAGATTCCATTTGAAAATCGGCGAGCCGATCTCACTCACTTGCAGCTTGTGCTGTTGGAGCACCTTTTTGGCGCGATCCAGATCCGCCTGCGGCGAATTCATCAGGTTCTTGTTGTAGATCTCGCGCAGCTCGCACCAATGCAGGTTGTAGCTGGCCAGGAAATCGGCCGCCTCATCGAGATTCGTCGTGAGTTCGTCGGTGATGATGCCGAGTTTGAAGCCGTGCCGATTCTGGTTCACGTCGGCGGCGCTTAAGCGCATCGCGCACGCGGCGAGCGAGCCCTTGAGGATCTCTCTTCTGGTAGTCATGATGCGCCTCTGCTCCACTTTATCGCTAGCGCGCCCGGATTGGAAACCCCGTCCGCCAGGGCCACGGAATTGAGAAAATCGAGCAGGCGATGAAAATCGGGATCACGTGCTACCCCACTTACGGCGGCAGCGGCATCGTCGCGACGGAACTGGGGCGCGAACTGGCCGCGCGCGGACATGAGATTCACTTCATTACCTACGCGAATCCCATTCGCCTGGACCAGGATCTGCCGCGCATTCATTATCACGAAGTGGAGGTGTCCACCTATCCGCTGTTTCAATATCCGCCGTATTGCCTGGCGCTCGCCTCGCGCATGGCGGAGGTCGCCGAATGTTATGGCCTCGACCTGCTGCACGTGCACTACGCGATTCCGCACTCGATCGCCGCGCTGCTGGCCAAGCAGATGACCACGGCGCGCCGTCTGCCTTTCATCACCACGCTGCACGGCACCGATATCACGCTGGTCGGTTCGGACCGCTCCTATTTTCCGATTACCAAATTTTCAATCGAGCAATCCGACGGGATTACCGCGATCAGCCGGCACCTGCGCGAACAGACGATCGAGGTTTTCGGCGTCGCGAACGAAATCCGGGTGATTCATAATTTCGTCAATTGCGAAGTTTATCGCCCCGCGCCCGATCGCCGGCCCGAGCAGAAGCGCCTGCTCCACCTTTCGAATTTCCGCCCGGTGAAGCGGCCGCTCGACTGCGTGCGGATTCTCGCCGAAGTGGTGCGGTCTACGCCAGCGACGCTGTGGATGGTCGGCGACGGTCCGGAACGCGGACCGGCGGAGTCGCTCGCGCGGCGTTTGGGCGTCGCGGATCGCGTCGAATTCCTGGGCAAACGTGATCACGTAGAGGAGCTGATCCCGCAGAGCCACGTTTTCCTGCTTCCCAGCGAAATGGAGTCGTTCGGGCTCGCGGCGCTCGAAGCGATGGCGTGCGGAGTTCCTCCCGTGGCGACCGAAACCGGCGGCGTTCCCGAGCTCATCACGCATGGCGCCGACGGGTACCTCGAACCGGTCGGGGACGTCGAGGCGCAGGCGCACCGGGTGATCGAGCTGCTGACCGATGACGCGCTTTACGAGCGGATGTCGGCCGCCGCGCGGCGCACCGCCGAGACGCGCTTCGACACCACGCTGATTATTCCGCAGTACGAAAGCTATTATCGGGAGATCCTGAATTGAAGATTCTGGCGGTCGGTCCGCACCCCGACGACATCGAATTCGGCTGCGCGGCGGTGCTGATCCAGGAGATTCGTCGCGGCACAGCGGTCAAGATGCTGGTGCTGTCGCGCGGGGAGGCCGGATCGCGCGGATCGCCGGAAGGTCGCGAGCAGGAGGCGCGCGACGCGGCGGCGCTCATGGGGGCGGAAATCGAGTTTCTCGACTTCGGAGGCGATTGCCACATCGAACATTCCCCACGGAACAGCATGCGGATCGCGGAAGAAATCCGCAAGTCACGTCCCCAGATCGTCCTCGCGCCGAATCCGGCGGAAAATCAGCATCCCGATCATACAGCCGTGGGCCGCACCGTTCGCGACGCCTGCCGCCTGGCGCGATACGGCGGATTGGAGGAGCTGCGCGACCAGCCGCCGCACAAAATCGGGAGCCTCTTTTTCTACAACATCACGACGCACCTTACTACAAACCCAGGCCGCCCTGATCTGATCGTGGATATTTCCGCTGTCGTCAAGGAGTGGGAATCCGCGATGCGCTGCCACGCGAGCCAGCTTGCCGGGAAGTCGTATCTGGATCTGCAACTGACCTCGGCGCGCGCGCTGGGCCTGACGGCAGGCGTCGAGTATGCGATCGGCCTGTTTGCCAACGACCCGATTTGCGTGGCAGATCTGGCCGGAGTTTCCCGCTCGGCGCGGGAGTTTTGACGCCTCACTTCAGGAATTTCGAAACGGCCGACCATAACGAGGCCGATTCGATCGGTTTCAACAGAAACGCCTGCATTCCGGCGTTGCGGCACAGGTCGCGCATCTCGTCCGAGGTGGTCGCGGTCAGCGCCAGGATCGGGACGTTCGCGTACCCGGGGATTTTGCGGAGCTCGGCCGTGGCGCGAAGGCCGTCCATCTCAGGCATTTGGATATCCATCAGGACCACATCGTAGCGGCGCTGGGCCGCGGCCTGGATCGCTTCGGGGCCCGAGGCGACGCAATCGACGTCCACGTCATGGCGCTCGAGCATGTGGCGCAAGACGGTCAGATTCACGGGGTTGTCTTCCACCACCAGGATTATGGGGCGAGACTCAGGCGACTGTTCCGGCATCGCGTGTTCGGAGGGAGCGCGCAGGGGCAGCCGCACTGTGAAGACCGATCCCTGGCCCGGCTTGCTTTGCACCGAAATCGTCCCGCCCATCAGCGCGGCGAGCTTGCGCGCCAGCGCCAGTCCCAGCCCCAGCCCGGGGTAGGTCCGCGCAAGGCCGCTCTCCACCTGACGGAAGGATTCGAAGATCGCCTCCAGGCGATCCGCGGGAATGCCGATGCCGGTGTCCCGCACTTCGGTCACCAGCCACGGTCCCGCGGCATCGGAATGGACCGAGACGCGGACTTCGACGGTGCCCGACGGCGTAAACTTCACCGCGTTGCTGAGGATGTGCCCCATGAGCTCCCGAGTCTTGGGGCCATCGCCGATGGTAGTTTCTGGAAGACCCGCCTCGAGCGTGGCGAAAAGGCGGACGCCCTTGGCCCGTGCGCGTGTAAGCTGCCGGTTCACCGCGGCTTCGATCATTTCCTTGATGCTGAACTCGCTCTCGTCGAGCGCTAGCTGTCCCGCCTCGAGCGCCGTATACTCCAGCGCCGAGTTCAGCAGATCCAGCAGGTTTTCGGCGCAAAGCCGTGCCGCGTGGACGTATTCGCGCTGTTCCTCGTCGAGGGTGGTCTCCAGCAAAAGGTCGGCCATGCCCAAAATTCCGCTCAGCGGAGTGCGGACTTCGTGGGTGAGGCTGGAGAGAAACAACCCCTTGAGGTGTTCGAGTTCGTCCTTTTCGGGCGCTACCGCGGCGGCGGCGTTGTGCGGCGGCGCGGCATTAGGGGCCATAGGTCGATACTGAAGACATCGGCCGAAGGGGTACCAGAGTTTAGGGGTTTCTACTTACTCCTTGGACCAAGGAGGTAGTCCTCTCAAGAACTGCGGATCGGACCAGTCCCAGTTGCGCTCGGGATGACGATCGATATCGGCCGGCTTCACGTTCCATTCATAGACCGCCGGCGACCAGCCGCCGCGCAGGTGGATGGCGAACCCGATGAGCGCGAGGGTGAGAAAGGCCGCGCGCGCGGTACGCGTCAAACCGGTCCAATCCTCAAAGTAGGGGATCAGGAACAGCACGAAAACCGGCGTCATGTCGGTGAAGAAGCGCGGTCCGTAGCTGTCGCCGCCCCACCAGTTGGCGATGTAGGCGGAAACGGCAAGCCAGTGCAGCCCGGCGAGCGCGGCAAGCCAGGGCGCCAGCGGAGCGCGCCATTTGCGGCGGATCATGCTCCAGATCGCGAACAGAAACACTGGCGTGTAGATAAACAACCCGCGCGAAGGGCTGATCAGATTGCCCGCGAGACCTACGCCAAGCCGGGGCCAGTTGCGCGGAAGGAATCCGTCAAGCGGCGTGCGATAGTAGGGCGAAAGAATGGCGTGATAGACCGATTCGTTATACCAGATGAACGCGATCGCGACGGGAGCCGCGGCCAGCAGATATCCCGGGAGATACGCGCGGCGCCGGAGGGCGACATAGGCGGTGAAAATCAAGACGAAAAGCGCGTCGGTGGGCCGCACGGTATAGGCGAGCGCGACCGGGAGTCCGGCCCATGCTGCCAGCGCCGGGCGCTCTTCGGAGCGCAGCAGCAGATAAATAACGATGGTCAGCAGCAGCGTGGATGGCGTGTGCTGCCATAGCGCGCGGCCGGCGACGCTGTAAGCCGAAGTCGCCAGCGCGAACAGCAGCGCGAGCCATACTGCTCGGGCATTGGACAAAAACCGCCGCGCAATGAAGTACATCATCAACGCGGAGCAGGCCAGCAGAAATGTAGCGCATTCCTCTTCGATAATGGGATGCGCGATGTCGTAATCGGCGTTGAGAAATCCGGCGATCACCGGCTGCGAAGAATGAAAGTGCGCGAGCAGCGGCCGCGCGGCGCGCAGAACTTCAACCGCCGCAACAATGAGAGGCGTTTCGAGCACCGGTCCGCCGATGGGATAGCTGTTGTACCAGTGGCCGTCGCACGCCGGAACGTGCGTGCGGACGCGGCCCGCGTCATCCACGCATTCAAGCGCGTACTCTTCGGGAAAAATCGCGCGCGGATATTCGTCGAGATATGTGTGGCCGTGGTTCCACAGGCTCATGGCGATGTACACGCTCCAGCGCGAATCGAAGGAAGTGGCGATGCGGCTGAGGCCGGAGAACAGATAGATTCCCACGAACAGCAGCGCCGGCGTGCGCCAGTTGTGCGATGCTCGAAGAATCATGCGTTGCGCCGCGCTGGGACTTTCGGTTGGGATTTTGTGCACTGGTTTGTGCTCCGCGGCCACAGACCTGGAGCATCGCATTGATTCGCTCGCGGATGCAAGTGGACCCGTCGGCCGCGGATTTTTCGGAATCCACGTCGTGGATCTGGCCACGGGGAAGACCATCTATCAGCGCAATGCGGATAAGTTATTTCTGCCCGCCTCGAACATGAAGCTGTTCACTAGCGCGCTGGCGCTGCTGCGGCTCGGGCCGGACTATCGTTTCACCACGCAGGTGGTGCGCGAGCCGTCGGGCGACCTGGTGCTCGCCGGTAGCGGCGATCCGTCGCTTTCCGGCCAGGTTTTTCCGTATCAAAAAGACGCGGTGCTGCGGCCGGGACTCGCCCCTATCGACGATCTGGCCGGCCAAATCGTTGCGGCGGGCGTGCGCCGCGTGGACGGCGACATCGTCGGTGACGACCGGCTCTATCCCTGGGTCCCGTATCCGCCCAGTTGGACGCAGGACGACGCGCTGCGCGATTTCGGCGCGCCGGTGAGCGCGCTGACGGTCAACGACAACATGGTTTCCTTCACCATCCGCGCGGGGAGCCGTTCCGGCGACGATACCAGCGTGGCCGTCGATCCGCCGCTCGAATATTTCGCCATCGATAATCGCGTGACTACCGTGGCGCGCGGGGAGGAATCGAAAATCCGCATGGCGCGGCCTACGGGCTCGCGCCAGATCCTGTTGTGGGGCAGCATCCAATCGGGCGCGGTGGTGAAAGAATCCGTCGCCATCGACGATCCGGCGTACTATGCGGCGTGCGCTCTGTACGATGCGCTTCAGCGCCGGGGCGTGGCGATCCATGGACAGCCGGTCGCGCGCCACAGAACCGCGACGGACGACTACGACGTGACGCTCGGCACGGTGGTGGCTTCGCGAACCTCGCCGCCGCTCACCGATCTGTTGCAGGTGATGGACAAGGTGAGCCAGAATCTGTACGCCGAGCTGATGCTCCGCGAAGTCGGACGGTATGCGCGGCACCAGGGGACGCGCGAGGCGGGTCTTGAAGAAATGAACGCGATGCTGCGCGAGATCGGCGTGGCGAAGGAGGAGTCGCGATTCGAGGACGGGTCGGGATTGTCGCGCGGCGCAATGGTGACGCCGCGCGCGATGACGCGTCTGCTGGCGTATCTGAACCGAACCAAGTACCGCGACACGTGGATGTCGCTGCTGCCGGTGGGCGGCGAAGACGGGACGCTCTCGCACCGGCTGTGCTGCATGTCGGAGGGCAAGGGAATTCGGGCCAAGACGGGGTCGCTCAGCCGCGCTCTGGCGCTTTCCGGTTACGCCGACAGCCGGTCGCGCGGGACGCTGGCCTTCTCCATTATGGTGAACGATTTTTCCGCGTCCTCGGGCGAAGTCCGCGCGTGGATTGATAAAATAGCAATGACGTTACTCGAGTAAATTATGCCCATCTTCGAATATCTGTGCGATGACTGCGGTACGAAGTTCGAAAAGCTGGTGCGCCGCGCCGATGACCAGGTGCTGTGTCCGAAATGCGGCGAAAAGCATCTGCAAGTTCAGTTTTCGACCTTTTCGGCGCGCGCCAACGGACGGTCGGGCGAAGCCGCGATGCCCACCTGCCCCGGCGGAATGTGCCAGACGCCGGATCTTTGTGGCAGGAATTGACTGCCACATCACTGGCGGTTAATGCATGTGAATAAACGTGAACGTCGGATTCACGTTCACCTGCGTTCATTCCGGCCGATTCAGAGCACGGGCGATCAGGTCAGCGAGCATTTTCGGCGCGTACGGTTTCAACAGGAATGCGGTGTGGGTCGAGCGCGGCTCGTGGGGATATCCGCTTGAGATGATCGCGCGCAGTTGCGGATTGCGCGCGCGCATGCGCTCCAGCATCTGCTCACCGCTGATGGTGGGGAAGGAAAGATCGGTCATCACCAGCGCGAAGCGGTGCGGGTCCTGGTCGAAGATTTCGAGCGCCTGTTCGGGCGAGCTCCGCGCCACCACGGTGTAGCCCAGCCGCTCCAGATATTTTTTCAGCAGGTCTAGAAGAGCCTGTTCGTCATCCACCAGCAGGAGAGGCGCGCCCGGCATGAAATCACCACAGCGAAAGCGGCACGTCGCCGGGGCTGAACGCGAGCCCCAGGCTTGCGCGATAGCTGTTGTTGCGAAAACCGTTCGCCAATACGATTTCCTGGCGCCGGTAGTCGTAACGCCCGACGATGTGAAACATGCGGGAGAGGCCGTAGGTGAAGCCCGCGCCGCCGCTGAACCCCGAATACGGCGCGAACCCCTGCCCGATGGTATTGAGGCTGTAATAGCCGCCGCTGATTCCGAGATTCCACTTCTTGATCCCGGTGTAGCTGTAGTACGCGGTACCCGACGTTTGCCGCGAAGTAAGGTAAATCCCGTTGCCGGGGACGACCGTCTCGAGGTAATTGAATCCGAGCGATGAATTTTTCAGCTTGGCTTCGAGGTTTACGTTGCCGGCCGGATAAAAGTCGCTGCGATAAAACGTCTGGTAGCCTGCCGAGGTCCCGAGCAATGCGGCGATCACCGGATTGATCGCGATCTGGTGCACGCCGCTGACATCGGCGTGGAAAGTTCCGGCCATGATCCGGAATGTCCAATGTTTCCCCAGACTGGTGGCGAAAAAAGCCTCGCCCATGTCGGTATCCGAATGTCCGAAAGTGGCGGTGAAGTTCATATCGAAATGCGTGTAAGTGAAACCGACGGTCTTGGTTTTCGACAGGCGGTGCTGGATGGTGCCTCGGGCGTCAAAACCCTCCATCCCGGCTAGCCCGGGTCCCTGGTATCGGCTCAGAAACCCGTCCGCTCCGGCCGTGTAGCTGGTGCGCGCCGACTGAACATATGTCATGTCGGCGCCGGATTGAACAAAATAAAACCGATTATCGAAAAGCACCGAGGTCGGCTGGGCGGCTACCGCCGTCGGCTCGTAGTACCCGGCATATCCAAAAGAATACGGGAGCGTGGTCAAGCCGCCGAGGCCCCGCAAATCGAACACCCAGTGCCGCGACTTTTGCCACGTGTAGCCCGCTGTCAGGTTCAGATAACTGCCGTCGGCTTGGGAGAAGTTGTCGAAATGGTACAGGGAGCCGGTGAAATTGAGCCCCACAAGCGCGTCGCGCCAGGTATGCGTGCCGTACGCGCCGAATTCGATCTGCTCACCGTACAAGCCGTTGAGCGTGACCAGTTGCCCTTTGGAGTTGACCTCGTACGGAGTGTAGCCGGTGTCGTAAAAGCCGGCGACATCGGCGAAGAATCTCAAATCCACCGCCGACCCGCTACGCTGACCGATGGTCCCGGCCCCGTTGCTCATCACGCCGGGTCCCAGGTAGTTGCCGACTTGCGCCAAGCCGGTGGCTGCAAACGCGCAAGCGAATGCCGCGAGTAATTTGGTCAACCTTTTGCTCCGATACGCTAGACTGGAGGAAAACAACTCATACGAGTCTCGCGCCTGCCGCTCGTTCGTGTCAAGCGCGAAACGCGCTCAGGGAACATCCCGCGCCGGGATGGTGTCTCCAGTTTCGAGGTCCCACAATGTTGAAGCAAATTGTTTGGATTCAAGCCGCGTTGGCAACGTGTTTCGCGGCCGATCTGCCGGTTCGTGAGGTCATTCTGTACAAGCACGGCGTCGCCTATTTCACCCGCGCCGGCCAGCTTCAGCCGGGCGAAACCGCGCGCCTGGAGTTCAAAGCCGGCGACATGAACGATGTGCTCAAATCGCTCACTGTGACCGATCGGAACGGGGCGAAAGTCACCAGCGTCCGCTATGATGCCAGTGAGCCGCTCGAAAAACGCCTGGAGAATTTCCCGTTCGCGGTGGGCGATGGGTCGTCGCTCGCGGCGTTTCTCGACCAGATGAAAGGCGCGCGCGTCGAACTGAAGCTGGGCGGAGAAACCGTGGCCGGCGCGATCGTCAGCGCGCGGCTGGTCGCGGCCAGCGAAAAGCAAGCCGAGCAGCAAACCGTGACGCTGCTCGACGATTCGGGCGAAATCCGCCGCTATGATCTCAGCGCGGCGAGCGCAGTGAAATTTGCCGATCCGAAGCTCCAGGCGCTGCTCAAGGATTATCTCACCGTGCTGAGCCAGGCGCATTCGAAGGATCGCCGCAGCATTTACATCGATTCCACCGGCAGCGCCGCGCGCGAGCTGATCGCCCGTTATACCATCCCGTCTCCAGTTTGGAAGTCCAGCTATCGTTTGGTGTTTGGGGTAGAATCTCAACCGACGCTTGAGGGCTGGGCGATTGTCGATAACACGACGGGTGAGGATTGGTCGAACGTGCGGCTGAGCGTGGTTTCGGGAAAACCGATTTCCTTCATCACGCAGTTGTATCCGCCCAAATACATCACGCGGCCGGAAGCGGAACTGGCGGAGAATCAAGCGGTCGCGCCGGTGGTGTTGCAGGGCGGAATTATTGGCGGGGTCGTTAGCGCAGCAGCCGCGCCGCCTTCGCCCGCCATGGCTAAGGCCCCGCAACGGATTCGCGTTGGAGGGAACGCCGGGATCGGCGGTGGATTCGGCGGCGGCGCGTATCGGGATGCGGCCAATGTCGAATCCTCCGTCGCCGCGAGCGCTGAGGGATCGGATGCGGGCGAGCTGTTCGAATACAGTTTTTCATCGCCGGTCACGGTCAAGAAGGGCGAATCCGCGATGCTGCCCTTCCTTCAGCAGAAAATCGACACGCGCAAGCTGCTCATCTACATGGAAAGCTTCGGACTTCATCCCATGGACGCCGCCGAGATCACCAACAACACCGGCAAAACGCTCGACGGCGGACCGATCACGGTCTACGAATCGAACACCTACGCCGGCGAAGCGCTCGTGGAAACGGTCAAGGCCGGGGACAAGCGCCTCATCACCTACGGAGTCGACCTGGGAACCCGCGTTACGACGAAATGGGACACTTCAAGCAATGTGGTGCGCGAAGTTCATTTCCGGCGCGGAGTGCTCACCACCCGCTCCGCGATCGAGGAGACGCGAACCTACACCATCCACAACGTCGACGCGAAACCCAAGACGCTCATTATTGAACATGCCGAACGGTCCGGCTACAAGCTGCTGAACCAGACTCCAGCCGAGCGCACCGCAAATGCGTACCGCTTCGAAGTGAAGCTCGCTTCGTCAGGCAACGCATCGTTTCCGGTGAAAGAAGAGCGCGTGTTCGACCAGACCTGGGCAGTTTCCGACATGGCTCCGGACTTCCTCGCGGCGTGGATCGAAAACAAGCCGCTCAGCGACGCGCAGCGGCGCGAGCTGGAGCAAATTATCCAGAAGAAGCGCGAGATCGCCGACAACCAAGCCGCGCAAAAGCGCGCGGAAAACGATATCGCCGATCTTACGCAGGATCAGCAGCGCACGCGCGCCAATATTCAAAGCCTGAACAACGTTAGCGGGCAGCAGGAATTGGTCCAACAGTACGCGCGGCAGCTTGCCTCGAGCGAATCGAAGCTCGCGGCGCTGCGTGACACGCAGGCGCAACTGCGCCGCTCGCGCACTACGTTAGAATCGGATCTGAATTCCTTAATGGACCGGATCGACTTCTGAACCTCGCACTGTTCGGATACGGAAACGTAGGCCGCGCCTTCGCGCGCTTGTTGCACGCGCAACGCAAGATCTTTCCGTTCCGTATCGTCGCGATTCAGACCCTGCGCCACGGTACCGCGATCGACGCGCACGGACTGCCGCTTGAACCGGATTTCGCGAAGCGCATCGAATCTCCCGCCGAATTTCTCGACCGCGCAAAGCCCGAAGTCGCGATCGAGCTGACCACGCTCAATCCGGCTACGGGCGAGCCGGCGATCTCGCATATCCGCGCCGCGTTCGCGCGCGGGATCCATGTGGTGACCGCGAACAAGGGACCCATCGCCCACGCCTACGCCGCGCTGGCCGAAGAGGCGCGGCGGGCCGGAGTCGAGTTCCGCTTCGAATCGATCGTGATGGACGGCGCGCCGGTTTTCAATCTGGTCCGCAACAATCTTCCGGGATGCAAGATCCGCGGATTCACCGGCGTGCTCAATTCCACCACCAATGTGGTGATCGAAGCGATGCGCGTCGGCCGTACGCTCGAGGAAGGCGTCGAGGAAGCGCGCCGCATCGGCATCGCCGAGGCCGATGCAACCTTCGATATCGACGGGTGGGACGCCGCGGCGAAAACCGCAGCGCTGGCGAATGTGCTCATGGACGCGCGTGCGACGCCTCTCGAGGTCGATCGCCGCGGAATCGGCCGGCTCACGCCCGAAAAGCTGCTCGCGCTCAAGGCGCAGGCGAAAACGATTCGACTGGTGAGCCGCGCGCGAACCACCGCGGGCGGAATCAAGCTGCGCGTGCGCGCCGAAGTGATCGCGGAAAGCGACATCCTGGCGAGCACGCACCACACCTCGAGCCTCCTGCTGCTCGACACGGACCTGATGGGCGAGATCGGGACGGTCGAGCTGAATCCCGGAGTGGAGCAGACCGCCTACGGCGTGTTCAGCGACCTGGTGGACATCGCCAAAAGCTCTATTTGAATCCGATTCCGGCGACCACTACGCCTAATTCGCGTTTGTCCGTGGCGGTTGAAAAAGTTTTGTCGACGTTCAGCGTGACCGTCACGTCGGAAGAGGAACCGCTCACGGCCGCGGACATTGTATACAAACCGGGCGCGGGGAAAATCTGATCAGCGACTGTTTGGCCATCGGCGGAAATCGAAACCCGACGAGCCGGCGCGATGTCCTGGATGTAAATCGTAGCAACGAGTTTCGCCTCGCCGGGCGGACGCTTCAGCAGGACGGTGGCCTGGCGCGAAATCCAGCCGTCGGGGTACATTCCGCTGACGATCTGCGCCGCGGCGCGTGGGTCCTTGGGATCGATCCAGGTAAGCTCGGGTTTGCGCTCGACCACGATTTCGGCGCGCACGCGATCGATGGTCGCGCTGGAAATTTCAAAGGGAAGCAGTCCGCGCGCCGACGCCACGGAATACGCCGAGCGTCCGTCGAGTGAAATGATGCGCAATGGGATCCTCGGCCGGATTTCCATAGTGGCGACCGGCGCGAGCGGCGCATGCACCGGTAGCGGGTAGGCGAGGTCGCTTGAAACGATGATGTCGCCGGGGCGCAGCGGCGGATCTTTGGGGATGGGCAGCGCGCCTTCCGCTTCGAGATAAAATCGCAATCCCCACTCCGCGTTGATCCAGGTGCGATGCTCCCGCACTTCGGGACCGAGCGACGCCGCAAAACTGCGATAGGCGTTCCAATGCTCGAAATTGACCATGGCCAGCGCGAGCGCCAGCGCCACTTGCAGGCAAAATCCAGCCGCGAGCACGCGGGAATTCACGTGGCGCGCGGCCAGAATCGCGACCGGCGCGGCCATCGGAAGCAGATAGCGCGCCGATCCGGCAAAAAACAGGAACGCCGACGCGCCAAAAAAAATGGCGATCCATGCGCCCAAAAAATCGCTACGAATGCAGGAACAAAGCAACAGGACTCCGCAGCCGATGGAGAACCAGAACAGCGGATTGGGATCGTAGATCGCGGCAGCGGCAGCGGCAGCGACGGCGGCGATCCAGCGCCAGCGGGGTCCGCGCCAGAACACAACGATGAGCGGGGAAAGAATCCAACCCGCGTGCGCCACCAGCGCCGCCGCGCTGTGCAGCTTGTTGGATCCCGTCTGAAGACTGTACGTTTTCATGTAGCCCGCGAGCATGGCGATCGGCAGCGCACCACGAGTCGCCAGTTCGAAAAGCTGCCATGCGCTGATCGTCACGGGCGCGGCGAAAATCGCGAGCCACGGTCCGATTGCCGTGGGCCGCTTGCGCCACACGTAGATCGCGAGGATCGGCGTGAGCAGAATCGCCTGATATGCGGCTATCCCGGCGAGCGCTCCAGACAACGCCGAGATCGCCAGCGGCCAGCGCGAATTTTCATCCACGCCTTTCACCAACATCGCCACGGCAAGCATCCACAGCGCGAGAAACGGCAGGTCCGCTTCGAGCGACGTTCCGTTGATGACGAACGCCGGCACCGCAATGAACAGGAGGGTCGCGAGCAGGGGGCGATCGCAAAAGCGGCGCGCGAGCGACCACGCCGCCAGCGCCGCGATCAGCGACCAGAGAATATAACCAATGTGAAATGGCGCCTCACGAACGTCGCCCAGCGCCGCCAAGGGCGCCGCGAGAATCCAGGAATTGAGCGGCGGATGCGGATGCCCGCGCATATCCACCAGGTCGCCTTGAAAGATGTAGCGCGCGCTCGCCGGGTGCAGCGGATCGATCAGCGCGTGCTCGGCCCCGTAGAGGTAGTAAGGATCGTCGCCTTGCACGGCTTCGTTGAGGAAGGGCAAGCGCAGCGCGAAAACGGCAAGGATAACGATCAGCCACGAATGAACACGAACTTTTTTATTCACGTTCATTCACGGCCGATCATTCACCATTGCACGGGCACGCCCGGGGTGAGCGTCCACACTTCGGTATCCGGCAGGTCGCGAATCAGCTCGGCGAGCTGCTCGGGGCGGCCCGTCAGTTGGGGGAAGGTTCCGAAATGCAGAGGAATCACCTTGCGCGCGTTCAGCATGCGGCAGGCGAGCGCCGCCTCGCGCGGACTCATGGTGTACAGATCGCCGATGGGCAGAAAGGCAAGCTCGGGGTGGTACAGGCGCTCAATCAGTTGCATGTCGGTGAACACGTTGGTGTCGCCGGCGCAATACACGCCGCGCCGGTCGGGCAGGCGCACGACGTACCCCGCGGCTTCACCGCCGTAAATGATCTTTCCGTCGTCGAGAATTCCGCAGCTATGCACGGCGTGTGTCATGGTCGCCGCGATGGGACCTACCGGCACCGTCCCGCCTTTGTTCATCCCGATGGTGTTCTTGGCGCCTTTCGATTCGAGCCAGCGCGCGGTCTCGAAAATCGCCACGATCTGCGGCGAAAATTTCCTGGCCAGCGGCAGCGCGTCGTGAATATGGTCGAAATGCCCGTGCGTGATCAGCATCACGTCCACCCGTTCGATGCTGAACTTCGCCGGAAACGACGGATTGCCTTCGATCCACGGGTCCACCAGGATCACTTCACCGGTGGTGAGGCGCATCTGGTAGGTGCCATGTCCAAGCCAGGTAATTTCGATCATAATCTCGATTCTAATGTCTGGAAGCGGCGAGTTGGATTCCATCGCCGTACTGCGCCAGGCCGGGAATCGTGACGGGCAACTTTCCGCCGATGGGGATTTCGCCGAACAGCGCCTTCACCGCCGACGTTTCCGAGGGCGTCGTGGGGCTGAAGGTGGTGAGAAATGCGGTCGCCTTGGGGAAATTCGCGAAAACGTAGGGGCTGCCCATGCCGATCAGCACCGAAGGCGCGGGACTCTCGACCAGTTTCTCGACGAACGCGGGCAGATCGCCGCCCATCGCTCCGCCGGTCAGATAAACCGCGATCGATAGCGACGAGCACGAACTCACGTCGCCCACGGCATCGGTCATCGCGGCGAGCGGGATCGAGGGATCCACGAACGTGATCCGCGCATTTGGCGTGCGCGTACGAAATTCGGCCGCCAGGTGCTGCCCGTATTGCGACATGCGCCGCTCGACGGCGACCACCAGGCACGCGTTCGCCGGCGCGATGGGCACCACGCCGCGGTCATTCTTTACGAGCGTCACCGCGCGGTCCGACATTTCCTCAACGCGCTGCTCCACGTCGGGCGAATCCAAAACGTCGCTCACTTCGTCCAAGTCCACCAGCTTCTTGTGAATCACGCCGACTCGAATCTTGGCGGCGATGACACGAACCGCGCTCTCCTCAATTCGCTGTTTGGAAATTTCTCCTCGCGCGACGGCAGTGAGCACGGCGCGAATGGCCTGCTCCGGATTGGGCGGCATCAGCAGCACGTCGGCGCCGGCCTGGAGCGCCCGGACCACGCCGTCGCCCGATTTGAACTGGCTCGCGAAGCCGAGCATATCGAGTGCGTCGGTCACGATCAGCCCCTTGAATCCCAGCTCGTCGCGCAGAAGTCCGGTGAGCACCTTGGCTGACGCGGTTGAGGGAATCTCCTCCGGTTCGATCGCGGGGACCGCCATGTGCGCGGTCATGATCGCGTCCACGCCGCCGGCGATCGCCGCTTCGAACGGTTTCAGCTCTACCGCGTTCATCCGCTCGCGCGAGGCGCCCAGACGGGCCAGACCGAGATGGCTGTCGATATCGGTGTCGCCATGACCGGGAAAATGTTTGGCGGTCACCAGTACTCGATTCTTCGGGTCCGAGTGCGCGCCTTCGATGTATGCGGTCACGTAGCGCGAAACCTGTTCCGGATTCTCGCCGAAGGAGCGGATGTTGATCACTGGGTTGGCAGGATTGTTGTTTACGTCCGACACCGGCGCGAAAATCCACTGCACGCCCAGGGCGCGCGCCTCGCGGGCGGTTTCGGCACCCTCGAAGCGCGCGGCGTCGAGATCGCCGGCCGCGCCGATGGCCATGTTGTATGGAAATTTCGGACCTTCGGTCACGCGCATCGACGCGCCACGCTCGAAATCGGCGCCCACGATCAGCGGAGTCCTCGCCAGCTTCTGCATCTGGTTCAGAAACAGCGCGAAGGCGTGCGGCTCGGCGTTGCGCACCAGGCCGTTCTGCACGCGATTGTTCACGATCAGGCCGCCGATCCGCAGATCGCGGACCCAGTGCCGATATTTTTCGTATTCGGGTGATCTGCGGCTGGGCACGTCGCCGTAGCAGACTCCGATGACGAGCTGCGCCACGCGGTCGCGCAGGCTCATGGAGCGCACGATGGATTGCGCGGCGCGCTGTTCGGCGCTCAGCGGAGCTTTCTTCGGTTTGACGGTCGGTCGGGCGCCGTAAGCGGCCAGGACGACCGTGAGCGCCGCAACCGCCGCCGTGATTCGCATGTATCCAGGATAGAGAACCGGGTCCTCAACTGCTCGAGAGACTGCTAATTCACGCGCTCGGGGATTCCTCGCGGATCCGGTTTCAAGGTCACCGGCTGCGTGTACGTCTGGCCATCGACGGTCAGGCGGACCGAGTATTGGCCCGGCTGGAGTCCGCCGCCGCCGCGCCCGCCGCGTCCGCGTCCCGCGGGAGCGACGATCTGCACCGAACTGCAAGCATCATTCGGACGTGGAGGAGCAGCGCCGCGACCACCGCCGCCGCCGAATCCGCGTCCCACCGGCGCGCCCAGAGCAACGCGATGCATTCCTGCCTGGGCGGAGGGTGGAGCCGGCGGCTCCATCCAATACGCTTGCACGTTGATGGTTTCCGTGTCGACCGGATGCACCGGCGTGTCGCTCGCTTCACACGCATGCACGCGGCCGGCGCCGTCGACCAGTTCGATCCGGAGCGGCTGCGACGCCGCCGATTTGAGCCAGTAATACGCGACCACGCCGCCCGGAGGATTTTGTTCCTGCGGCTCCTCATGCGGCAGGGGCGTCCCGTCCATCCCTCCCGCGCGGATGGCGAGAGTTTCGCCGGGCTTGAACAGGTACGCCTGCGACGTTTCGATCTGCGATCCCCGCTCCGCGATCTCGCGCAGCGGCGTCATCTGATCGAGCACCCAGAATCCGCGACCGTGCGTGGCGATGTCGAGATCATCGCCATGAACGATAATGTCGCGCACCGAAGTCACCGGCATGTTGAGCTGGAGCGGCTGCCACTGGTCGCCGTCATTGAAGGAGACGTAGACGCGCAGCTCCGTCGCCGCGTAGAGCAACCCCTTTGCCTGCGGATCTTCCTTCACCGCGTTGACGTATGCGCCGTCAGGAATGCCCGCGACGACGTTGCGCCACGTTTTTCCGCTGTCGGTGGTGCGATAAATGTACGGCTTCATATCCGCCAGCCGATGACGATCGACGGACGCGAAAGCTGTGCCCTCGTCGAAATGGCTGGCTTCGATCCCCGACACTTTGCTCCACGGCGTCATCGCCGGTGGCGTGACGTTGTCCCAGTTCTTTCCGTCGTCACGCGTGACGTAGATCAAGCCGTCGTCAGTGCCGGCCCAGACCACGTTTGCGCGCATCGGGGAGGGTCCCAGCGCGTACACCACGCC
>Ga0335077_10003046_pt1 | contig 20102 bp, 18 predicted proteins | sample Lox_Sample_31_FD_207151 | JGI IMG/M metagenome (GOLD analysis project Ga0335077, IMG submission 207151) | Soil microbial communities from Loxahatchee National Wildlife Refuge, Florida, United States - Lox_Sample_3.1 | ecosystem: Environmental > Terrestrial > Soil > Wetlands | place: USA...
CGCCTGCCACAACCGTTGCCAGGTGCGCGGTATCCCGTACCGGCCGCGCTTTCACGATCGCCCTGGCGATCCTTCTGGAATCGCGCTCTTCCGCTTCCCGGTAGAGCAGGTCGGCCAGTTCTTTCTCTGACCAACGATTCACAATCTCTTCTGCCGTCAGCCCGTCCTCTTCCGCTTCCCCGCTGCTCATCCTCATATCCAGCGGGCCCGCTTCCCGGAACGAAAAACCCCGCTCCGGCTGGTCAAGCTGCATGCTCGAAACTCCCAAGTCGGCCAAGACCCCGTCCACCTTCGCTATCCCCAACCCGTGTACGGCCTCCGCTATCTTCGAGAACGCCGTTTGAACGAAGCTCACCCGGTTCGCAAACTCCCTCAGCGGCTCCCGCGCGATCTGCAGCGCCTGTGCGTCCCGGTCCAGGCTGATCAACCGGCCGGACGACAATCGTGCCGCGATGGCTGCCGAATGCCCTCCTGCCCCGAGCGTGGCGTCGACGTAGATTCCGTCCGGCTTTACTCGCAGCCATTCCAGCACCTCTTCCAACAGCACCGCCGTGTGTGGTGCGCCCACTTCCTCTGCCTGTTCGATTCACTCGCCGGTCGCCTGCAATCAGCCCACTACTCGCCCAAACCTGTCTGCCCACTGAACCTGCCGCCCCACCCACCAACTGTCGTCCCGATCCGCTTTGTAGCGACGTAAGACTTGAGAACTTGCAACTTCCATTCCATCAGATACCCAAATCCCCGAGCATCTTGTCGTCCTCATCCGTGTAGGGCTCGTTCTTCATCTGGTCCAGTGCCCGCGCGTTATTGATCACTTCCAGATAGTCCAACGCGCCCAGTACCGCCACGTCGCCCTTTGCCTGCGCCGCCTCCCGCAAAATTGATGGCACCAGCACTCGACCCTGGCCATCCAACTCCACGACCTGCCCGAAATAGCTCGTCCTCATCAAAAACTTGCGTTTCGCCTTGTTTGTGCTCGGCAGTTTTGCCAGCTTGTCTTCGATTTCCCCCCACACTTTCAGCGGGTAGATTCGGGCCGTCTCACCCGTCGGCGACGTGATATAGAACTGGCTCCCGTACTCCCGCAGGCCCTCCAGAAATGCGGCAGGGATCTTCAGACGACCCTTCTCGTCGACTTTCGCCGGATAGTTGCCCCGCAATTTCATGAATTCGGTCTCGTTGGAGGAATGGTTTGCCCACTTCGCCCACAGCCCCCTAGAACGCCCTACTGCCCTCTACCTTACTCCACAACAAACCACCTAGCCCCACATTTTTCCCCAGCATAGGCGGTTTTGTCCCCTTGTCAAGAAAAATCAGCAGGTTGTGTGAATAAATTGTGGAATTTAACGCAACAGAAAGTTCGTTCGCTTACCCCCTATAAGCTGGGTCCGGAATAGAATTTCTCTACTATTCCTTGTAGGTGGTTTGCCAACTTGCCAGTCGGATCCGCCAGACGCGAGAGTGGAAGAGGCTCTGGCAATAGCCTAGGATGTTAGGGACCTCATTGAGGACGACGCCATGAAACCTGAACTGACCGCCACCCCTCGACTTATTCCCGGGGTTCGCCTAAACGACAAGAACCAGCAGCCGCGAGTGCTGTTGCTGCCCAAGGGTACGCTTCGGATCAGCGGCCCCAGCCTTGAGATCGTGCAATTGTGCGACGGAAAGCACACGGTGCAACAGATTGCGGAGAAACTTCACGCGCTGTACGCGAAGGCGGAACCGCAGCGCATCACCGGGGATTTGCTGAGCTATCTGGAATTGCTGCAGACGCAAGGTGCCGTGGAATACTGAGTGCCAAGAGAACTGGCACTGAGCGCAAATGTCGGCGGAATGTCGGCGCGCCGACATTATTCCTTAATAAATACACTGAGTATTTATTCGAATAAGGGGCTCTTTCGACCATGGGGGTCAGCCTAACGCCGCGACAGGCTACTTGGGCTTTACTCTCATGACCACCCTCGAGATGAAAATCATGCAAGCCAGCAGGACCACAACACCGAACACCAGCAAAGTGTGCGGCGCGCCAACGTGTTTGGCAATGCCGCCGGCGATGAGCGCACCAATGGGGTACACACCCATGAACATCGTGGCGTAGACGGCCATCAGGCGGCTGCGCATCTCATCGGGAACACGCCGTTGAATGATAGTGTTAGTGGCGGCCATCTGCGAAGTCGCGGCAAAACCGACAACGAACAGCACGGAGACGCACATCCAGAACGGAGCGGCATCCGCGAAGTTCGAGGGCAACATGGTGCAGGTGCCGCAAGCATTGGCCGCCCGGTGTGCGAGCGCCGAAGCCCACGGCCCGAACGAAGGAGCCTGGGAGAAGACCAGCAACCCTATTGCGCACGCGGTGCACGTGGTGGCAATCCATCGTGCGAGGCCTTTGTATTCGGTGCGAGCGGCGAACTGCAGCGCACCAAGGACAGCTCCGACACCCGCGGCACTCATCAGCAGGCCGAGAGTTTTTGCCCCGCCGTGGAGGATGTCACTCGCGTAAACGGGGAGGAAGACCGAATACTGAAGACCAAAGAGGCTGAGGACCGCTAGGAGAAAGAGGGCCGAGCGAATGGGAATGTCCCGCATGGCGAAACGAAACCCTTCGATGAAGCTCCTCACCGGCGATTCGCCCGATCCTCTGTTTTCGCTGCGCTCGATGCGCATCATCAACAGCGCAATGATCACCGCAATGAAGCTGACGCCGTTCAGGAAAAAGCACCAGCCTTCACCCACGAGAACAATGGTGAAGCCCGCTATGGCCGGACCGACGACACGCGCGCCATTGAAAACCGACGAGTTCAGCGCGATGGCGTTGGGGAGATCCTCCTTGCCGACCATGTGGATAAAAAAGGCCTGGCGAATGGGGACGTCGAAGGCGTTCACGACGCCAACGAAAAACGCGATGACCATCAAATGCCACGTGTGGATCCAATGCGTCAGGGTCAGAAGGGCCAGAACAAACGCGAGGACCATGGAACAGGATTGCGTGACAATCACACCCCGATGACGGTTGTAATGATCGCCGACATAGCCGCCCATCCAGGCTAGGCCCAGCATCGGCAACTGGCTGGCGAAGCCGAACAAGCCAAGCAGGGCGGCGGATCCGGTGAGTTTATAGACGAGCCACTGCTGGGCCGTGTTTTGCATCCACGTCCCGACCAGCGAGATGAGTTGCCCGATGATGAAGAGCTGAAAGTTCCGGTGCTTGAGGGCACGGAAACGTGTAGCCAGGTCCAGAATCGAATTCACCCTTTCGTTGGGAGATTGTACTGGGAAATGGGTCACGAATGCGCGGTTGGCGATGACCAAGTGCAAGGGTGAAACCGCTAGAAAGTCAAACGAGGGACGGGCACCAAGTGGCACAGGAAGAGGAGGGAGTCTCAGAAACTTATTGAAGCTTGACGTAATATGTGTTATGATAATATATGAGAAGGGGACACCAGGGCTATTGAGGCCGCTGTGAAGTGTTGGCCCGCTGCTAGACCTTCCGGTTCGGAAGCAACCCGTCAAGCTTCCAGAAAAGGTGGCAGATGAAACGCGACGGCGATTCTCCCGCAAGACTATACCTATTTTCGCTATCGACGAGCACGGTCCCGCTGGCAACGGGAAACAGTCTCGAAATGGTGCTCCCTGCGTACCTGGTGGAGACAGCCCGTGGGAGGCGCATTCTGATCGACACGGGAATGGCACCGGATGCTCCGCGTCCATCGCAGGCACCGCCCGCCTCCGACGAAACGACTGTGCTCGAGCAACTCGCGGCACTTGGGCTACGCCCGGAAGACATCGATCTGGTGGTCTGCACGCACTTTGACGTCGACCATGCGGGGTTTCACGATCGTTTTGCGGCAAGCGAATTTGTTGTGCAGCAAAAGCACTATGAAATTGCGCGCAACGGCGACCTGCGCTTCGCTCTCGCGCGGAGCCATTGGGATCATCCTGCCCTTCGTTATTCTTTGATCGACGGTGACAGTGAATTGTTCCCTGGATTTACGCTGCTCGAAACAAGCGGCCACGCGCCGGGACATCAGTCCGTCCTGCTGCGCTTGCCTAGAACCGGCTCGGTTTTGCTGGCCATTGACGCCGTCATCCTAGGGCGCTTGTTTACGCCGGAACGCAAAGCGGGGCCCATGGATCAAGACGAGCAGCAGCTTCGAGCCAGCACGCGCAAGCTCATGCAGATTGCCGAACGGGAGAAGGTCGCGTTGGTCGTTTTTGGGCACGATGGAAAACAGTGGCGGGATTTGATAAAAGCGCCAGAATTTTATGACTAGTGCTATTCCAACTTATATAACCTAATGTGTGCTATCCTGCCTTTCGAGGAGGACAGGATGGCACGACATCTGAAACTCCGGCCTCTTACGCCAAGTGAACAACGCGTGTTGCGATCTAAGCTCAGGGATTTGACTCTTTCTGTTCGCGTCCACCAACGATATCGCGTCGTCGACCAAGTGCAGCGAGGATTCAGCTTGCTGGAAGCTGCCGAGCGCGTGGGCTGCCACTTCACCGTTGCGTATGACTGGGTCCACCGCTTCAATGAAAGTGGATTCACCACCTTTGAACAAGTTCCCAACCCCAAGGGGCGACCACCCATTCTGCGCGCAGCGCAACTTCGGGAACTGGTCGACGTGGCCTTATCCAGTCCTTCCGAACGCGGGTTACCGTTCTCGGTCTGGTCGGTCTCCCAGCTGGCCGAATACTGTCGTCGACGAAAACTGCTGCCACCGGTAACCGATGAGTGGGTCCGCCGGCTGTTGCGCCGGGAAGGGCTCACGGCCCAGCGGGTGCGAACCTGGAAGACCTCGAACGACCCCTCGTTCGACCGTAAAAAAAACGCATCCGAACACTCTATCGACGCTGCCCGCCGCATAGCGCGGTAGTGTGTTTCGACGAGTGGGGCCCTCTGGATCTGAAGCCCACCGGGGGTTGGGCTTGGGCTCGACAGAAACACCCCTGGCGCAGGCGAGCGACTTATCGCCGTTTGAAAGGAACCGAGCAATTCCTGGGATTCTACGATGTTCACGCAGACTGCCTCAGTGGCATGTTTGGCCGCCGCAAGACCGTCTTGGACATCAGCAAAGCTTTTTGTTGCCTGCGCCGTTGCTATCCGCGAAAGCGGCTTTTCGTGATTCTGGACAACCTGCGCAACGTTCACGATCATCCCCGCTTTCTTGCCTTACTGCGGCAACTCCGGATCCAACCCGTCTGGACGCCTACGGAAGCCTCCTGGCTCAATCTGATTGAAGCGCAGTTCGGTGTCCTCAAACGCTTCACCTTGACGAACACGGATGATCCCACCCATGCGGCCCGGCGTCGACGCATCTATGCTTATCTCCGCTACCGACACCGTAAACTCGCTAACCTAAATCTCCCACTTAACCGTATCCGTTCATTTAGGTCTATCAAGTTGGAACTACACTAGTCGATTGAAATTGCCCCGGAATGCCCTGAGGAGTTGCCTAATGGCATGTTAGGAAGAAGAACCCTGCCGAAATTCCACGTGTGCCGGGCCGACTTGACCGAATTGACCCTGATCTTGCCGGACTGTACCCTGCAAGGTAAGCTTCTACCAGAAATTCCAGGCATGTCGCGTCCATCCCAAACTCGATTGCTGCGGGCCAGAATTGTGTCTGTGGTTCTCGGCACCTTGATGTCAGGCTTTCTTACCTGGGGTCAACAGACGCAGCCCGATCTCGCCACCACGATCCTGAAGTCGCAGGGCCAGGCTCTTATGATCAAGGTGCATGTCCTGGATGCAGGGGGACTTCCCTTCGATCGTCCGGCGCAAGTCCGCCTCTATTCGGTAGTCACCCCAATGAACCTCAACTTGGTTACCCAGGAGGAGGGTGTTGCTGATTTTGCTAACGTGATGCCCGGAGAGTACGAGCTCGAGGTAACTTCCCCTGGCTTTAGAAAGACAAAACAACATTTACACGTCATCAACTTGGGAGAGAACTTCTCCGCTTTCGTTTATGTGCACTCCGAGACTGAGCCGCAGACCGATGGGCCCTCGAAGGCCGACGCCCCAGTGCGTCCGAAGTTACAGCAGGAGATCAATAAGGGGTTGGAGCTCTTGCAGAAAAAGCAGTACGAAAAAGCCGATGCCAGATTCGCAAAAGCAAGCCTGTCGACCCCGGAGAACCCCAACCTGTGGTACCTGAGAGGGACCGCGGAGCTTGGCATGAACCGCAAGGATCTTGCCCAGAGGAATTTCGAACAGGCGCTTTCCCTGGATCCTGCCCACGAAAAGGCGCTGCTGGCGATGGCACAATTGCAGCTGGAAGCAGGACAAACAGCTTCGGCAATCGACTTTCTCGAAAAGGCGTATCGCGCGGACGGAGCAGCGTGGAGGACACACTACCTGCTTGCATCCGCATATGCCCAAGCCGGCCGTTTACCAGAAGCGGAAGCGCATGCCTCCGTCGCGGCCAATTATGTAGGGCGTGATACGGCTCCTGCCATCATGCTTCTCGCCCAAATTCAGTATCGTGAAGGAAAGAAACTCGAGGCAAGGCAGACCTGGCAGAAGGTGCCTGAACGATATCCGGGAAGCCCCACTGCTGGAGAGGCAAAGAATAAACTTGCGGAGACAGCCGGTGAATCGAATGAGGCTGTCGCATCCGCCATTGCGAGCCTGCCACTCCGATTGCCGCCAGAGACGGTTGCTGCAGCCCGTGAAGAAGTGGCTTGGGCCCCGCCCGATATAGACAGCAAGGAATATCCGACAGCGAAGGCCGTGTCCTGCAGGACGGAGGAGGTGCTGGACCTGACACGGCTCCGACTGAATTCGCAATTGCTGAACTTCGAGAAATTTACGGCCACCGAACGCATCGTGCATCAGGAGATTGGACGGGATGGAGTGCCGGGCCCAGCCAAGGAGAAGGACTTCACCTATATCGTGTTCGTGATTCCCTACGGCGGGAATTCACTGTTCTTGGATGAGAGCAGGGATGGCGGCATTGATTACACCGCATTCCCCAGCTCAGTCGTGACCACGGGCATCAATAGTCTGGCGGTGGCCCTCCTGCAACCAGCGAATCGCGACGGATTCTTATTCCAGTGCGAGGGATTGACCGACTTGCGTGGCCAAGCCGCCTGGCAAATCCGGTTCGAACAGAAAAAGGACACCGATAAGAGGATCCGGCGGTGGCGCACTCAAGCGGGCGACTTCAACATCCGCATAAAAGGACGTTTGTGGGTAGCGTCGGCCACCTACGATGTGCTGCAGATCGAGACAGATCTGCTCGAGCCGGTGCGGGAATTGGACCTCAAGCGGGACCATCTGCTAGTGAAGTACGGGTCCGTGAGCTTCATGGATGGAAAACGGCAGCTTTGGTTACCTTGGGGCGCGGACATGTATATGGAGTTTCGCCACAGGCGCTACCATCACCAGCACTTTCTTACCAGCTACATGCTGTTTGACGTGGACACAAAAGACAAAGTGAATAATCCGAGCGCGCCGCGCCCGGAACCCGCAGGTCCTGGCTAACGGCCGCATAGATGGAGACATATCGAAGTGGCGCACGGGTAGGATTTACCACGATGTGAAGCAGTGGCCAAGCCGGAACATCTCTCGAATACTCCGACGGACTCCTGAAAGCACATGCCCCTCCGCCAGTTGCTTTGCCAATCATGAGGTGGTGAAGAGTCCCGTCTTGTATGGAGAGAACATCCGCTCCAGATGAAGAAGTGGTATTGCCAGCTGACCGAACGTTGAATATAAACACCTGGCTGCCAAAGCGGGGGGCCGCATAATTGCTTCTTGCAATTCTACGATCGGCTGCAATCTCACATTCTCCATCCATAGGGGATAAGCGCCAGAATCCACTCAGTGACGCAAGCTAGCAAAAGCCCTGTCTCGGCTGATGGACTGCGATCCAGCTTTATTCGGGAGGAGCGTCGGGTGGCCCGCCAACATGAGTGTGACTGAGATCGTGGAGCATGGATCTTTCTTCGTCGGTCATGCCGCGCGTGAAGTTCGGATCATTGAGCCGCCGATTGCGCGCCGATTCCGGCATGTTCTGCAACACGCCCAGCTTCTGCCTCATTAACTGTTGCCGGTCCCACGGCATATGGCGCCACTTGGGAAGCACGTCATTTTTAATGTGGTCGCGCTGCTCCGGGGTGAGGTGACGCCAGGTCTGTTCGCTTTGGCGGAGATTAGAGCGCTGCTGAGGCGTCATGCGGTCCCATTGGTTGAACTGCTGGCGAATTCTCGCCTGCTTGTCAGGGGAGAGACTCTGAAAAGCGCGGCTATTCTGAAGGACGCGTTCGCGCTGCTGCGGCGTGAGATCCCGCATGGTATCGACCCAGGGCCGTGCGGCTCCGACACCCATTTGCTGCCTACGGTTCAGATCCGCGCCGCCCACGCTGTTTCCAGGGCGGTTCTGGTTATCGAAATTCGCATGCGGCTGATTGTTCGGCCGATTGTTGTAGGCGGGCGGATGGTTCGCATTTGGCGGAGGACGGTTCTCATTGTGCGGCTGGCTCGTCGGATGCGACTGCGCGGGAGCCGGATGAGACTGAGGCGGGCGGTCCGGATTGGGCTTCTGCGCCCAGGCGGAGCCAGAGAGCGCGAGGCACGCGCTTGCCGCAAGAATTGCTGTGCCGAATTGGACTTTGCTGAGCATCTCCGTCTGGTTCTTTTCCCTGGTCTCCGGCCCGTATAAGAATTGGCCCCTAAAGTTACATCTCCTGCTGCGTATCCGGAGCGTCATCGTTGCCTTGCACCGGAGGTGGCAATTCCTTCAACGGCTCGAAATTGGCGAGCACGTCATGATCCTCAAGAACCGGAAGATCCTGCATCATCTGTTCATCGGCAACCTTTGAATCGTTCCACGGCAAGGCAGGTTGCTGCGGTCGCTCGTAGTAGCCGAGCCAAATCGTGGCCAACAGGAGCATTGAAGCGGCAAAGGCCACGCGAGGCGAAACTCTCAGCCAGGCCCACCAGCTCTGCTTGACCGGTTCGGCGGCCACCAGTGCGTGGACACGAGAGTCGAATTCGGGGGAGGGCTCGATGACAGGAAGCTCGTCGAGCAAGCCGGAGACCGCGCGGAACTCTTCCACGCGCACGCCGCAACGAGCGCACGCTGCCAGATGCTTTTCGACGTCCTGCTTCTCGCTTTCCTTGAGCTGCCCATCGACGTAACCCAGGATGCGGCTTTCCATGCGTTCACAACTCATAACAGCCTTCTTTCCCTACCCGTGGTTCCTGACTTGCTGCGCGACGAGCGGGGCTAGTTCCACTCGAAGCGCCTCATACGCCCGGAAGAGCAGCGACTTCAGCGCGCTCTCCGAGCAACTGAGAATCTTGGCGATCTCCGCGTAGTCCAGCTCCTGATACTTGTGGAGCAGGACCGCGGCGCGCTGCTTTTCGGGCAGCTTATCGATGGCATGGCGGATCATCTTCTTCCGCGCATCCTCGACGAGATGCTGCTCGATATTCGGAGTCTTCTCCGGAACATCCAGCATCCTCTCGTCGCCATCCTCGACGCCCGCGGTGACCGGCGCATCGATGGAAACCTCGAGCTTGTGGTACCGGTTATCACGAACCGAATTCAGCGCCAGGTTCGTCGCGATCCTGAATAGCCAGGTGGTGAACTTGGCGCTCGGTACGTAGTCTTCCCGCGCGCGATACACGCGCAGGAAAACTTCTTGAGCGAGATCCTCCGCCTGTTCCCGGTTACGAACCATCCGGTACAGGAAGTTGACGAGTGGCGTGCGATAGCGGTGCAGCAGAAGCTCAAAGGAAGCTTCGTCACCAGCTTTCACGTCCAGCATCAGTTGGACGTCAGTCCTGGCCATAGCACCCACACTGTAGCAAACACTTTTGTTCTCAAAAAGTTGCAGGTCGGGAGGAGGGCGCGAGGAGGGCACGGGTCACTGGGACGTGCCACCTTTATATGTGAAATAAGCTCTTTAACATCAATAAGCTAGCAACACCGGCAAAGACAAGGAGGGCTGCGCGCCAGTTCGGCTCGCGATTGACTTCTGGGAGGAGGTCGGTGGCGGCAACGTATACGGTGACCCCCCCGGCCAACGGCAGAGCGTACTTGAGTTGGTGCTGGAGTTGGCTCGTAAAGAGTACTCCGGCGAGCGTGGCGGCGCCAAGAAGGCCGGCCGCGCGAATGGCGTCGTGCTTGCCCTGGCCGCTGGCAAGCATAACCGAGGCAATCGTGAAGCCTTCCGGCAATTTGTGGAGGAACACGGCGACGAAGATGACGAGGCCGAGCCATGTGGACACGAGGAACCCCGCGGCGATGGCTACGCCGTCGAAGAAGGTGTGAATCGCAAGGCCGAGCAGCACCGTGTTGCGCGCGTGAAAGCCGTGTACTTCTTCCTCGTGTGTTTCCTCGCCGAAGTGGAAGTGCGGCGCGACGGTGTGCTCAAAGAGATGGATGAGGAAGTAGCCAACGAGGACGAACAGCAGAGCGTTCTGGCCGGCCAAGTGAATTGATTCCGGGATGACTTCCACGAACGCGACGCTGAGCATGTAGCCCGCGCCGAGAGCGACGAAGTATTGCAGATATTTTCGCGGCCATTCGCCATGAACCACGAAATAGCCGCCGAGCACGTTGCCGGCGGCAGCCACCAGACCCAGGAGCGCTGCGAGGGCAATGCGGAATGAGAGTTCGTGGATCAAGGTCGTTCTGTCAGCCGCTATGGCGGAAGAGGATAACATCCCCTTCCTGCACAATGTACTCTTTCCCCTCCAGGCGGACCTGGGCTTTTTCTTTGGCGATGTGGATGCTTCCGGCCGCGAGAAGGTCTTCGCAGCGGACAACTTCCGCACGTATGAAGCCTTTTTCGATGTCGCTATGGATTTCGCCGGCGGCTTTGACAGCGGTGGAGTTTTTGCGGATGGTCCAGGCGCGGACTTCGGGTTCGCCGGCGGTAAAAAACGAAATGAGGCCCATCAGGTCGTACGTGGCGTGGATGAGGCGGTTGAGCCCGGGCTCCTTCAGGCCGTAGGAGGCGAGAAGTTCGGCGGCTTCTTGCTCTTCCATCTCAGCGAGTTCGGCTTCGAGGCGGCCGCAAACCGCCACGACAGCGGTATTCGCACGGCCTTGGAGCGCGGCGAGCTTGTGTTTCGCGATGGCTTTGTCCATCTCGGCGGCTTCGTCGTCGCCGAGATTCAGGACGTACAACATGGGGCGCTGCGACAAAAAGAGAAATCCGCTGATGGGCTTGCGCTCTTCGGGCGTAAGTTCGAGCTCGCGCAACGGCTTTTCGGCCTCCAGGTGTGATTTGCACTTTTCGAGGACGGCCTGCTCATGTTCAAGGAGAGGCTCTTTCTTCTTTTTGAGGTCCTTCTCGACGCGCTCGAGGCGTTTGCTGACCTGGTCATGATCGGACAGGATGAGCTCGAGGTCCAGGTTCGTGGCGTCGCGGAGAGGATCGATGCTGCCTTCGGAGTGTGGCACCGTGGGATCCGCGAAAACGCGGATCACATGGGCGATGGCGTCAACGTCGCGGAGAGAAGCGAGACTCTCGCGCATGCGCTCCTTCTGCACACCGGGAAGATCGACGTATTGCACCGTGGCATAGGTGACTTTCTTGGGATTGTAGAGCTTCGCGAGTTCCTCGAGGCGAGGCTCCGGCACTTTGGCGATGCCGACGTGCGTGGATTGGCCTACTTTGGCGTCCACGTGTGCTTTGGTGAGAATGCGGAAGAGCGTGGTCTTTCCGACTTGCGGCAGTCCGATTATTCCTGTCTGCATAAACTCTGAATCTTAACATAGCCAGGTGAAGCGCAAGTTCTGCTTACCAAGAAGGTTGTGGCGTGTTATGTTTTTTCGCCAACCATGACCGTCAACACGCCCCCATCAAATTTGGCCTTCGATCTCTCGGAAGCGACACGTTATCTCTCGGAATGCGATGAGGTCCTAAAAGCACTCATTGAGGAAACCGTTCCGTTCATGATTGATGTAGACGGCGAGGAATCGCCTTACGAAGTGCTGCTCGAATCGATTGTGTACCAATCGATTTCTGGCAAGGCGGCGACAACGATTTATGGGCGAATCAAATCTCTGGGCGAAAACGGGCGGCCGCCGGCGCCGGAAAAAATGCTCAAGGTTCCAGCGACGAAATTGCGCAAGGCTGGATTGTCCGGGGCAAAGGTTCTGGCGATGAAAGATCTCGCAAAAAAGGCCATCGCGGGAATTGTGCCCACGCACGAGGAAGCGTTGAAACTGAGCGACGAGGAATTGGTGGAGAGATTGATTTCCGTGCGCGGCATCGGCGCGTGGACGGTGGAAATGTTTTTGATTTTCCGACTGGGAAGGCCGGACGTGTTGCCGATTCACGACCTCGGCGTGAAAAAGGGCTGGTCGGTGGCGTATGGCAAGCAGCACATGCCCAAGCCGAAAGAACTGCTGAAATTCGGTGAACGCTGGCGGCCGTACCGGACTGTCGCAAGCTGGTACATGTGGCGAGCCTTCGAGCGCGCGGGGTACAAGGTCACGAACAAGATCCGCCCGCGCAAACCGCGGAAGCGCCGGAAGGGGAAGAAAAAGGGGTGAGCGTATTTCTGTGCCTATGTAGGGCCCGCCTCAGAAGGCGGCCCTACAGAATTGCGCCTTCGCGGTTATGGTCTCGGGGCGGTTTCGCGGACCAGCAGATACATAGCGGCGACGCCGAGGAAAAGAACTGCACCTTCATAGCGCACGGAGATGTGGTGCAAGCGATTGAATTCCACGCGGCGCGGATCGGTTTCCGGAGTGTTCTGAACCGAGACCATTTGCTTTTTTAAGTTTTCCATGCGGTTGCTGACGGTGAATTGAGAAGCAGCCGTGAGGACGACCATCAGCACGACGCAAAGCGCAGCAGCGGTCGTGAAGCTCGCAAAATCACGGGTGCGCACAAGGCGCGCCACAAGAAAAAGTAATCCCAAGAAAATGCCGGCAAAATGCAAACGTGCCAGGGAATAGCCCACCATCATCCCGGCGGCGTCTCGATTACCCAAGACAGAGAAGGCACCTGGCGCTACGACGAAGGACAGGAACGCGTCGGAACCGAGCCAGAGGCTCACGGCGAGAAATTCCATCGCCCGAAGAAAGGTCTGCATTGGGCCACTATACAAGACGGCGCAGTTGCCGCAAAATGACGCGATGAAGATACTGCAAATTGGCAAGATGACCGCGGTTGCAGCGACTCTCTGGTTGGGAACAGCAGCGCGTTGCCAGGAGGTTCCACAGGCGATCACTGCCGATCCGCCTGCTGAAAAGAATTTTCCCGCGTCAATGGATGCGCCGGACATTTCGAGCCATGGGGCGCGCCTCAACGCAGTGATATACCTGGCGTCCGGCGCAGGACCGCACCCGACGGTGCTGCTGCTCCACGGCTTTCCGGGGAACGAGAAAAATCTGGATCTTGCGTATGCGATGCGGCGAACCGGTTGGAACGTGCTGATTCCGCATTATCGTGGCTCGTGGGGCAGCCAAGGCAATTTCTCGTTCACGCACGCGATTGAGGACACGCAGGCGGAACTGGAATTCCTCCGCGATCCGGCCAATGCAAAGACGTACCGAATCGACCCGGCGCGAATTGTCCTGATCGGGCATAGCATGGGCGGCTTTCTGGCGCTTTACACAACGGCTCACAATCCGGAGGTGACAGGCGTGGTGGCCATCGCGGCTTGGAACTTAGGGCCCTCCTCATTGCGGGCGCGCACGGACACGTTTAAGAATGCTTCCCCGCGCCTGACGGGGACCACCGCAGAGGGCCTGCGCCAGGAAGCCAACGACCACAGCGCGAAGTGGAACTACGTCACCTACGCAAACGCACTGAAGAATCGACCGCTGTTGATCATCGAGGCGAAGGACGGCAACACGGCGGACAACCAAGCCCTGGCCGAAGCGGTGCGCAAGGCGGGAGACGGGCATGTCACTGAAAAGCTTATGGATACAGACCACGTCTTTTCTGACCATCGCATTGCATTGCAGACTGCGGTCATCGAGTGGCTGCGGTCCTTGCCTGCCCTTTCGACTAAATAGCACATTCAACACAAATGGAAACGGACAAGCGCCCGGCTGTATCTGAATCTGTGGGAGAATCGAAGATAATGGTGGGCGATAAAGGACTTGAACCTTTGACCTCTCGCGTGTGAGGCGAGCGCTCTAACCGCTGAGCTAATCGCCCGTCTGTGAACGGGTAGAGGGCCTTGCGGGACGGAACAGGCCGACGCAATTCCCTTGGTCTATTTGTAACAGGAAGAAGCAGGGTTTTCAACCGATGCCGACGATAACCTCGCAGGTGGTGACGCAGCTGCAGCGCTCGATTGCACGCGCCATCTATGGCAAGGAAGACGTCATCCAGCTGGCGTTGATCACGCTCTTGGCTCGCGGGCACCTGTTGATTGAGGATGTGCCTGGCGTGGGGAAAACGACACTGGCGCAGGCGCTGGCGAAATCGTTCCACTGTTCGTTTCAACGCATCCAGTTCACTTCCGACCTATTGCCGAGCGACGTGCTCGGCGTGAGCGTCTACAACCCGGAGACGCGCGAATTTGAATTCCGGCATGGCCCGGTGTTCGCCAACGTGGTGTTGGCCGACGAAATCAACCGCACGACGCCGCGCACGCAATCGGCACTGCTCGAGGCCATGAATGAGGCGCAGGTGACCGTCGATGGCCGGACGCTGCCCTTGCCTCAGCCATTCCTCGTGATCGCCACGCAAAATCCAGTGGAACATCACGGCACATACCCCTTGCCGGAATCGCAGCTCGACCGCTTCCTGATGCGTATCCGGATGGGCTATCCGTCGCACGAAACGGAGCGGCAAATTCTGCGCAGCCGCATGGCGAGCGATCCGATCACCGCGCTGGAACCGGTGGCCGATGTCAACGATGTGCTTTCAATGCAGGAGGCGGTGGCTCGCGTCAAAGTAGATTCCAGCCTGCACGACTATGCGCTGGAGATCGTGAATCGGACGCGCAAGTCCGATCAGCTCGCGCTCGGGGTGAGCCCGCGCGGCACGCTCATGCTGCAGCGGGCGGCGCAGGCGCGCGCGTTCCTCGAAGGGCGCGATTACTGCCTGCCGGACGACTTCAAGCAACTGGCCATCGCGGTCTTTTCGCACCGTGTAGTGGCCAGCGCACGTCACGCCTCGCCGCAGAAAAAGTCGGAGTCCACGGAACACGTGCTCCGCGAGATTGTCGAATCCGTCCGCGTACCCCTGTGAATCTTCGCGCATCGCTTGCGAGTGCCTGGGAGAAAGCCGACCGCCCGGGAGTGCGCGCGTTTTTCTTGTCGATGGCGGCCCTGAGCGTGGCTTTTGTGCTCGCGCTTTATTCGGGCGCGGCGGCGCGGCTGGGAAATCTCGTGCTGACGAGCGCGACAGCGATTGCGGCGCTGGTGATCGCCGGTTGGGTTGGTGTGACACTGGTGCCGACGCTGGCAAAGCGCACGCCTTTGCGCTGGATCGGATATCGCATCGAATATCGCGTCACCCGGGAAGGGTGGATTTACATTGCCGGAATCATCCTGGTGGCATTGGCGGCGATCAATACCGGCAACAATCTGCTGTTTCTGATTCTGGCGTGCTTGGTGGCGAGCATCCTGATGTCCGGAATTCTATCCTCGGTGACACTTGCTGGTGTCGAGTTGCGTTTAGATCTTCCAGAACACATTTTTGCCGAGCAGATGGTGCGCGGGACGGTGCAATTGAAGAATGAGAAGCTGATGCTGCCGTCGTTTTCGTTGCGCGTCGAGGGCGTGAAGAAGAGGGACGCGACGACCGCAGCGCTGCTGCCAACGCCGGTCTATTTTCCATATTTGCCTAGGCAGGAATCGGCGAAGCAATCCGTACCACTGCAATTTTCGCGGCGCGGCCTGTATCAGCAGGAAGCCTTTCGCATCGTGACGCGTTTTCCCTTCGGCTTTCTGCAGAAGGCGCGGCGTCTGGATCTGAAATCGGAGGCGTTGGTCTACCCTTCAGTGGAGGCCACGCCGGAATTTCTGGACGTGCTACCGGGAATTCAAGGCGCGATCGAAAGCCATTCCAAGGGCCGTGGGCAGGACCTCTATGCGCTGCGCGATTACTTGCCGACCGACAGTGCGCGGCACGTGCACTGGAAAGCTTCCGCGCGTTCAGGCTCGCTGATGGTGCGCGAATTTGCGCGCGAGGACGATTGCCGTGTGCTGCTGGTGTTTGACCCGTACAGCAGCGCGGCTTTGCCCACGGCAAGCCCAGCGGAGAAGGAACGGTTTGAACAAGCGGTCACGTTGTGCGCGGCCATCGCGTGGAACTTTCACGAGCGTAGAGCGCTGTTGCAGTATCGTAGCGTGGGCGCGGATGTTCCGCTGGCCCCGGCTGCAGATAATGTCTTGACAATCTTGCGCCACCTGGCACTCGTCGAGGCGACCCCCGCCGGCGCGAAGCAGCCGCTGCTCTCCGACCTCGCTGCGGACCCGGAATCGTTCAAGATTATCGTGACCTCGCAGGATCGCGGGTCCATTCCCGCGGAAGTCTGGAACTCGTCGTACGTTGTGTTTGCACCTGAATTGCGCTCGTAAATTCTCTCGGCCGCCCGCGCTGGCCGATTGTGTGCCATCCGCAGTTACCATTTGTGCGAAACTATCTGCGCCTTATGTTTACCGGTCCGGCGCTTTCCCGCTTTCGGAAGAAGCTGCTCGTGTGGTTCAGCGAGTTTCAGCGCGACCTGCCTTGGCGGCGCACCAAGGATCCGTACTGCGTCTGGCTTTCGGAAATCATGCTGCAGCAAACGCGCGTGGCGGCGGCGATTCCCTACTACGAACGATTTCTGGAGCGATTTCCGGATGTGAATGCCCTCGCCGAAGCGCCCGAGGAGGAAGTCCTGCGCGCGTGGGCCGGATTGGGCTATTACTGCCGCGCCCGAAATCTGCAGAAGGCCGCAAAGCTGATTGTCGTGGAGAACAATTCGCGCTTTCCCGGAAATCTGGAGAAGGCGCTTGCACTCCCGGGGATTGGACAATACACGGCGTCGGCGATTCTAAGCATCGCATACGGAAGAAAGCTGGCGGTACTCGATGGCAATGTCGCGCGCGTGCTGGCCCGCTTGGTGGCGGTGCGCGGCGATTTGCACAATGACGGGCGATGGCAGGCATTGCAGAAGAACGCCGACACGCTGCTGGCGCCGCATGCGCCCGGTGACTGGAACCAGGCGATGATGGAACTCGGCGCGACACTCTGCTCGCCGCGCTCGCCGCAATGCCTGCTTTGCCCAGTCGGAGAATTCTGTGAGGCACGAAAGCAAGGCCTGACCGATCGTATTCCGGAGAAGCGGAGAAAGCGCGCTGCGGTGCAGATTACGCTCGCCACTCTGGTTCTCGTTGACGCAAAGGGGGATACGCTTCTCTTCCCGCCGCCCAAATCGTCGGCAAAACCGGAGGTCACGGACGACGCTGCGGTTCTGCTGTCGCGCATGTGGCATTTTCCGACGGTTCAAGTGCGGCAGGATGCTGAAAGTGAGCTTCGCAAATTCGCCAGCCAGGCAATCTGGGGTGGAAAGAGGTCTCACGCGCGATTGCAAGCGCTGGTGAAAGTTCGTCACGCGGTGACCCATCGCCAAATCACGCTTCAACCATTCCGCGCCAATGTGGCGAAACTGCCCCGGTTACAACATACGAAGTCCTTGCCACTTGCGGATCTTTCCTCTGTGGCCATCTCCAATCTGACGCGAAAGGTGGCCCGGCAGGCGTTCGCAGAGCGTTATCTTTTGGATGGGCTCCAGGCCACCGGCGGCGCCTGAATGCTATTCTGGGCTGTGCGTCATGGCCTCTTCGCTGACATCACCGATGAGTTCCCTTCCGGCAGACCGCTTCTACCGCACCGCATTGTTTTTTCTCGTGCTGACCTCGGTGGTTACCGTGGTGGCCACCGGGAAGCTGGACATGTTCACCACGGTGCTCGCGCCGTGCCTGGTTCTGTACAAGGGCGTCCGCTGGTGGCAAGACAAACCGCCTGAGTTGCGGCATTCCGTCGCGACGCGACTGGTGGTGTTGTACCTGGCCGTGCTTCCCTTCGACGTTCTATTCTTTTCACGTGGACTAGCGGCGGAATCCTTAAATCCGTCTCTCTATGCCGCACTACTGGGTGCCGTGCATTTTCTTTTGTACGTGACGATCGTGAGGCTCTACAGCCTGAGCACCGAACGCGATGCGTTGTTCCTCTCGATGCTCTCCTTTGCCGGCGTGCTGGCTTCCGCGGTGTTCACCATCGATACCTCGTTTCTCGCGTTTTTCCTGGTCTTTCTTATGTTCGCGGTCGCAGTGTTCGTGGGCTTGGAAATCCGGCGAGGAGCGGCCGGGGCGCAGCTTCCCCCGCAATCTCCGGACGTACGGCGCGAAAGGAAATTTTACCAGGCGCTCTCGCTGGCGACGCTAAGCGTAGCGGTCGGCGCCATGGTCATTGGCTCGGTGCTCTTCTTTGTGTTTCCACGGTTCAGTGCAGGCTACTTCGCCCGCACCGGTCTGCAACCCGCGCTGATGACGGGTTTCACTGACAATGTCGAACTTGGGCAGATCGGCGAGATCAAAAAGAACACTGAGGTGGTGATGCGCGTGCAGACCGGCTCCCCCATCGACTACCCCATGCTGCGCTGGCGTGGAATCGCGCTGACGACGTTCGACGGGCACCGCTGGTATTCCACGGACAAAAGCCGGCAGGTGCGCGAGCCTTCGGCTGATGGCTGGATTGGATTGTCTTCGCGGGGTGAAATGGAAGGACGAACCGCGCTTCAGGTTCAATTCACCGCGCTCTTGCAGCCGCTGGCGAGCGATGCCATATTCGCTCCTGCCAACCTGATGATCGTGCGTGGAAACTTCTCCGGCGAAGGGGGAGCCTATTACAACTCCGTGCGGCACAGTTCGTTGAGCATGGACTCGACCGGCTCCTTCTACAATCCCTACAGAAATTACTCCCAAATCCGGTACGAAGGGATTTCGCTCTTGCCCGTGGCGCGGCCCGGCGGGGCGCGATTGGCAAGCATCAATTATTCGCAGGAGATTCGCGAGACGTACCTGCAATTGCCGCCGCATCTCGACCCACGCATTCCGGAGCTTGCCCGCAAGATCACAGCCCGGGAAAATAATGCCTTCGACAGAGCCATCGTAATGGAAAGCTACCTGCGCAGCAATTTCTCCTACACGCTCAACCTGACAGGCAGGCCGGGGGTCGATCCGCTCGCGCATTTCCTGTTCGAGACCAAAGCCGGGCATTGCGAGTATTTTGCCTCGGCGATGGCGGTGATGCTGCGCACTCTGGGAATTCCATCGCGGCAGGTAAACGGCTTTCTGCCAGGCGAGTATAATGATGTGGCCGGGGATTACATCGTGCGGGCCAGTGACGCTCACAGTTGGGTGGAGGCCTACTATCCCGGAAATGGCTGGATTACGTTTGATCCCACGCCCGGCTCTCCCGAACCGCCTGCAGGGCTGCTCTCGCGGCTGGCGCTGTACGCGGACTGGCTGCAGCTCAATTGGAACGAATGGGTCATCAATTACGATTTTTCGCACCAGGTGACGCTGGCCAGTTATGCCGGACAGGCCTCCATGGACTGGCAAGAGGCGTGGCGGAAGAAACTGCGCGGGTTCCGCGACCGGGGGTTTGAGCGGCTGGCGCAATGGCAGAGAGCGCACGACGTACTGCGAATTGTTTATCCAGTGCTGATGGTGCTGGCGCTGTTCGCTTTGCGGATGGAATGGTTGCGCCGGCTTTTCCGGTGGCTGGGCTTTGCGTGGGCCGCGCACCTTCCGGCAAGTGAGCGGAACAATCCGCAACTGGCCTCACGGCTGTATGCGGAACTCTTGCGGCTGCTCGAAAAGCGCGGTTTCGCTCGGGCGGAGGCACAAACGGCGGGCGAATTTGCCGCGTCGTTCGCCTTGCAGCCGGGGCTCGCGCTTGCAGTGCGCGAATTTACCGACCTCTACGCACAAGCCCGCTTCGGCGGCGCGCCGTGCGATGCGTTTCGCCTGCGCGCGCTTCTCGAAGAGGTGCGGTCCGCACCCCGCCCCCGCTGAATGCCTGAAGAATTGCCGGATCACCAGATTCAAAACGACATGCAGGATCATCGTTGGGAGGAGAAAAATGAGCTCGCGACGAATGCTGAGCATTTTTCGGGA
>Ga0335077_10003047_pt1 | contig 20097 bp, 15 predicted proteins | sample Lox_Sample_31_FD_207151 | JGI IMG/M metagenome (GOLD analysis project Ga0335077, IMG submission 207151) | Soil microbial communities from Loxahatchee National Wildlife Refuge, Florida, United States - Lox_Sample_3.1 | ecosystem: Environmental > Terrestrial > Soil > Wetlands | place: USA...
GAGGTAGCGATGGGCGTCGTGCTCCCAGGTGATGCCGATGGCGCCGTGCATCTGGATCATCTCGCCCGCCACCCGGGCCAGCGCCTCCGAGCAGTAGACCTTGGCCGCGGCCGCGTGCAGCCCGAGGTCGGCCGCGTCCCCGGCGGCGGCGTCCGCGGCCGCGTAGGACAGCGAGCGCGCCGACTCCACCAGCACGTGCAGGCCCGCCATCCGGTGCTGGAGCGCCTGGAAGCTGCCGATGGCGCGGCCGAACTGGACCCGGACCTTGGTATAGGCGACGGTCAGCTCCAGCGCCCGCTGCGCCGCCCCCACCTGCTCGGCGCTGAGCGCGATGCAGGCCAGATCCCTGGCCCGGGCCAGGGCGGTGCTGGCGGGGCCGGTCCCGGTGGGCCGGCCGGGCGCCCGGTCCAGCCGCACGATGGCCAGCCGGCGGGTGGTGTCCATGGAGGTCACGGCGGCCCGGGTGACGCCGCGATCGCGCGGGTCCACCTCGAACAGGCCCACCCCGCCCGCCGTCCGCGCGGCGGCCAGCAGCACGTCGGCCTGGTCGCCGTCGAGCACGTGGTGCGCCTCGCCCGTCAGCACCCAGTCGTCCGGCGACGAGACGGACGGGACGGTGCCCTGGGGGGCGCCCGGGCCAGCTTCTGGGCCGGCGGCCTCGGCGATGGCCTGGATCGCGTCCGCGGCGCTGGTCCGGGCGGCGGGGCGGGCGGCGCACGCGGCCTCGCCCGGGTCCCAGTGGCCGGCCGGTGTGGTCCAGGCCAGGGCCGCGACCGCGGAGCCGTCGGCGATCGCGGGCAGCAGGCGCTGGCACGCCACGGTGTCGCCGGATGCCAGCAGCGCCTGCGCGGCGAGGACGGCCGAGCCGAGCAGCGGCGAGCAGGTCAGGCCGCGCCCGAGTTCCTCCATCACGATGTGGGTCTCGACCGGCCCGGCGCCGGCGCCGCCGTAGCGCTGCGGTATCGCGAGCCCCGCGACGCCGATCTCGCCGCACAGCCGCCGCCACAGCGACCGGCCGTCTCCGGCGCCCCCGCGCTGATGCTGCGCCAGCAGCCCACGGACCGCATCGCGCAGATCGCGCTGTTCGTCGGTCAGCTCCATGCCAGGCTCCCCTCGGCGATCGCCGCCATCACCCGGGCGCGGTGCCCGGCCTGGCTGCCCCACGCGCCCGCCAGCGCGCGGACCTTGGTCAGCCACAGGTGCAGGTCGTGCTCCTGGGTGTAGCCGATAGCCCCGTGCACCTGCAGGGCGGCCCGGGCCGCCCGCTGGGCCGCGCCGGCGCAGGCGACCTTGGCCGCCGACACGTCCCTCGGGGCGAGCGTGACGGCCGCCGCGTCGAGCAGCGGCCGGGCGAACTCGAGCCCGATCGCCACGTCGGCGAGCTGGTGCTTGACCGCCTGGAACGACCCGATCGGCCGGCCGAACTGGCTCCGCTGCCGGGCATGGCCGACGCTGGCCTCCAGCAGGGCGCGGCCCGCGCCGAGCAGCTGCGCCGCGCAGGCCAGCGTGCCCGCCTCGCGTGCCCGTGCCACCGCACCGGCCACCGCGGGACCCTGGGCCAGCACCTCGCCGCCGCGGGCCTGGGACACGGACCGGGCCGGGTCCACCGACCGGTGCCGGGTGCCCGCCGTGGCCAGCCGCACGGCGCCCGGCTCGGCCAGCAGGACCAGCCCGGCCGCGTCGGCGTCGGCCGCGTAGGGCAGCCACGGCGGCAGCGCGAGGGTGGCGATCAGGTCCCCGGCGGCCAGGCCGGGCAGCCACCGGGCGCTCAGGCGCTCATCGGCCAGCGTGGCGATCAGCGCCGGGACCGCGGCGGCCGACTCGGCCACCGGCCCCGGCATGGCATGGTGCCCCAGTTCCTCGCAGGCCACCACGACGTCGGCCAGGCCGGCGCCGAGCCCGCCCCAGTGCTCCGGCACCGCCAGCGCGGTGACGCCGAGCCCGGCGAGCTTGCGCCACAGTCCCAGGCCGGGGGAGTGGTCCCCGCCGGCCCACCGCCGCGCGGCGCCGGGCGCGTCGGCCGCCGAGAGCAGGCCGTGCAGCGACGCGCCGAACTGTTCCTGCTGGGGCGACCGCCCAGGAATCGGCTGAGGCGTCATCGGGGCAGCCCCAGCAGCCGCTCGGCGATCACCGTCCGCTGGATCTCGTTCGTGCCCGCGTAGATCGGGCCGGCCAGCGAGAACAGGTAGCCGTCCAGCCAGTCACCATCGGGCCAGTCACCGCCGGGCCAGTCACCGCCGCGCAGCTCGGCCCGCGGCCCGAGCAGGTCCAGCGCGGTCTCGTGCAGCGCGACGTCGAGCTCGGACCAGAACACCTTGCCCAGGCTGGCCTCCGCGCCGAGCGTGTCATCGCCGCGGGCGGCGATGGCGTAGGTGTACAGCCGGTAGGCCTGGGCCCCGATCCAGGCGTCAACCACCCGGTCGCGCAGCGAATCAGCGTCCGGCCCGCCTGCCCGCCGCCAGAGCTCCACCAGCCGGGCCGCCGCCGCGCTGAACCGCCCCGGGCTGCGCAGCGACAGTCCCCGCTCATCTCCCGCCGTGCTCATCGCGATCCGCCAGCCGTCGCCGGGCGCGCCGACGACGTCGGCGTCGGGAACGAACACGCCGTCCAGGAAGATCTCCGCGAATCCGGTCTCGCCGCCCAGCTGGCGGATCGGCCGCACGGTGACGCCGTCGGCGTGCAGGCCGAACAGCAGGTAGGTCAGGCCGTCGTGCCGGCCGGGACCGGACCGGAACAGCCCGAACGCCCGGTCGGCGAACGCCGCGCGCGAGCTCCACGTCTTGGTCCCCGACAGCAGCCAGCCCCCCTCGGCCCGGGTGGCGCTGGCCCGCACCGCGGCCAGGTCGCTGCCCGCCTCCGGCTCCGACCACGCCTGTGCCCAGATCTCGTCCGCCCGGGCCATCGGCGGCAGCAGCCGGTCCCGCTGCTCGGCGGTGCCGTGCCGCATCAGCGTGGGCGCGAGCAGGAACAGGCCGTTCTGCCCGACCCGCACCGGCGCGGCGGCGGCGTGGTACTCCTCCTCGAAGACCAGCCATTCCAGCAGCGATGCGCCGCGGCCGCCGTATTCGGGCGGCCAGGAGACCACCGAGAGCCGCGCCGCCGCCAGCTCGCGCTCCCACGCGCGGTGCCGGGCGAACCCCTCGGCGGTGTCGACCGGCGGCAGCGGCCGGGGCGGCACGTGCGCGCGCAGCCAGCGGCGCACCTCGGCCCGGAACCCATCGGCACCGGGGCTCACCCGTCCGCCTGCTTCATCCCGTGGGCGTCCAGGCCGGCCAGCGGGTCGCCGGACACCTCGGCGTTGTGCGCGTGCGCGAGGTGATGCAGGCCGAACACCGCGTCCATCCCCGGCCGCATCCCCATCAGGTCCTCGCACTGGTTGACGGCGCGCTTGGCCAGAGCCAGGCCGAACGGTGGCATCGTGGCGATCACGTCGGCCAGCGCGAAGGCCGCCTCGGCCAGTTCCGCGCGCGGCACCACCCGGTTCACCATGCCGAGCTGATAGGCGCGCAGGGCACCGAACCGCTCCCCGGTGAACAGGACCTCCTTGGCGAATCGCGGCCCGAGCACCCACGGGTGGGCGAAGTACTCCACGCCCGGTATCCCCATCCGCACCACCGGGTCGGCGAAGAAGGCGTCGTCGGCGGCGACGATCAGGTCGCACACCCAGGCGAGCATGAGGCCGCCGGCGATGCAGGCGCCCTGCACCATCGCGATGACCGGCTTGGGGATCTCCCGCCAGCGGCGGCACATCCCCAGGTAGACCTCCATCTCGCGGGCGTAACGGGCGTCCGCGCCCGGCCGGCCCACGTGATCCCACCACAGCACCGCCTGCCGGCCGAACGAGACGTCGGCGTCCCGGCCGGGCGAGCCGATGTCATGGCCCGCGCAGAAGTGCTCGCCCGCGCCGGCCAGCACGATCACCGATACCTCTGGCGCGTTCACCGCCCGGGTGAAGGCCGCGTCCAGCGCGTAGGTCATCGCGGAGTTCTGGGCGTTGCGGTACCGCGGCCGGTTGAGCGTCACCACCGCGACCGCGCCACGCTCCTCGTAGTTGACGGGCTCCTCATCGTGCGCTGATTTCTCATCATGCTCAGCCTGCTCGGTCATGCTGGCTCCTCCCGCAGCAGCCGCTTCAGCACCTTGCCCGCCGGGTTGCGGGGCAGACCGTCGCGGAACACGACCTGCCGGGGCACCTTGTAGTTCGCCAGCCGTTCCCGGCAGAACGCCAGCACCTCCCCGGCGTCCAGCACGTGGCCGGGGCGGGGCACCACGTACGCCCGGCCCACCTCGCCGAGCCTGGCGTCGGCCACCCCGATCACGGCCGACTCGGCCACGCCGTCGAGCCGGGCGAGCACCTGCTCCACCTCAGCCGGGTAGACGTTGAAGCCGCCGCAGATGTACATGTCCTTCAGCCGGTCGGTGATGGTCAGGTACCCGTCCGGGTCGAGGCGGCCGACGTCGCCGGTGTGCAGCCAGCCGTCGGCGTCGATCGCCGCGCGGGTCGCCTCCTCGTCGCCGTAGTAACCGAGCATCAGGTTCGGCCCGCGGAGCAGGATCTCGCCGGTTTCTTCGGGCGCGGCTTCGCGCCCGTCGGCCGCGCTGATCCGCACCTCGAAACCGGCCGTGGCCCGTCCCGAGGTGTGCGCCACGGTCTGCGGGTCGTCGCCCGGGCGGCACATGGCGGCCACCACGGCCTCGGTCAGCCCGTACGCGGTCAGCACCGACTCGAAGCTCAGCTCCCGCCGCATCCGCTCTACCAGGGCGACCGGGACGGTCGCCGCGCCGGTGACCGCGAGCCGCAGGCTGGACAGGTCGTGGGCGCCGCGGTCCGGGTGGTCGAGGATGGCCTGGTAGATCGTGGGCGGGCCGGGGAACACGGTGATCCGCTCGGCCTCGGCCAGCGCCATGGCCCGCCCCGCGTCGTATACCAGCTGCGGCACCAGCGCGGCGCCACTGATCAGGCAGGCCAAGATGCCCGCCTTGAAGCCGAAGCTGTGGAAGAACGGGTTGACCACGAGATAGCGGTCGGTGCTGGACAGGCACCCGCACTCGGCCCAGGCCCGGGCGACGGCCAGCGACTGCCGGTGGGCCGTCATCGCCCCCTTGCTCCGCCCGGTCGTGCCCGAGGTGAACAGGATGTCGCTCACGTCCCCGGGACCCACCGCCGCGGCGCGCTCGGCGGCTGCGCCCGCCGGGACCGCGGCCGCGCGGCTCAGCAACTCGTCCCAGCCGATGGCGCGGCCGGCCACGCCCGCCCCATCGCCGGCCATGCCGGCCGGATCGCCCCCCGCGCTGGCCGGGTCGGCCTCGACTGGCACCTGCACGATCAGGCTGAGCCGCTCGAGGCCAGGGCCGGCGGCGCTTCGTTCGGCATCTTGTGCGGCTTGTGCGGCGCGGAGGCCGGCGAGGCGGTCGGCGCCGAGGAACGGGCCGGCCACGATCAGGGCGCGGGCGCCGCTGCGGCCGATCACGTCGAGCGCCTCGTGGCCGGTGAACCTGGTGCTGACCGGGACCAGCGTCGCGCCGGCGTGCAGCGCGCCGAGCGCGCCGAGCACCCAGTGGTGGGTGTTGGGGGACCAGATGGCCACCCGGTCCCCGGGGGCGACGCCCTCGGCGATCAGCGCCCGGGCGACCGTCGTTACCCGCTGGTGCAGCTCGCGGTAGCTGAACCGGGGGCCGCCCGGCTCGGCCAGGGCGGGCGCGTCGCCGAACTCCCGGGCCGCCCGTGCCACCGCGGCCGGGATGGTGGTCACCTCCACCGGGGCTCCCTGTAACAAGCAAGTGCTTGGTAGGCTGAGCCTACGCGCGGGGACAGCCGCTGGCCAGACACGGTGCTTCCGCGGGCCCGCCTCCCCCCCGCGGGCCCGCGGATCCGTCTCAGGGAGGGCGGGTGCAGCTGAGCCGGGAGGACGAGGAGTTCCGCGACCGGCTGCGGCGGTGGCTGGACGAGAGCCTCACCGGCCGGTTCGCCGCGCTGCGGGGGGCGGGCGGCCCGGGCCGCGAGCATGAGGCGCACGCCGAGCGGCTGGCCTGGAACCGGCACCTGGCGGCCGCCGGCTGGACCGCCCTGGGCTGGCCGGCCGAGCACGGCGGCCACGGCGCCACGCTGGCGCAGCAGGTCATCTTCCACGAGGAGTACGCCCGCAGCGGCGCCCCCACCCGGGTCGGCTACCTGGGCGAGGAGCTGCTCGGGCCGACGCTGATCGCGTTCGGCACGCCGGAGCAGCAGCGCCGGTTCCTGCCCGCGATCAAGGCGGTGGACGAGCTCTGGTGCCAGGGCTACTCCGAGCCGGGCGCCGGGTCGGACCTGGCCGCCGTGGCCACCACCGCGGCCCCCGACGGCGACGAGTGGGTGATCACCGGGCAGAAGACATGGACCTCGCTCGCCCACGTGGCCGACTGGTGCTTCCTGCTCGCCCGTACGCAGGCCGGGTCGCGGCGCCGCGAGGGCCTGTCCTACCTGCTCGTTCCCATGCGCCAGCGCGGGATCACCGTCCGCCCGATCCGGCAGCTCACCGGCACGTCCGAGTTCAACGAGGTGTTCTTCGACGGCGCCCGCACCCGGCGCGACCTGGTGGTCGGCGCGGCCGGCGACGGCTGGCGGGTCGCCATGGGCACGCTGTCCTTCGAGCGGGGCGTGGCCACCCTCGGCCAGCAGATCGGGTTCGAGCGTGAGCTCGGCCGCCTGGTGGAGGCGGCCCGGCGGACCGGCGCGGCCGCCGATCCGGTGCTCCGCGACAGGCTGGCCCGGGCGTGGATCGGGCTGGCGGCCATGCGCGCGCACGCGCTGCACACGCTGGAGGCCGGCCCACAGGTGACCGGCCCGGGGACAGCCGGGACGGGACCGTCGGTGCTGAAGGTGCTGTGGTCCCGGTGGCACCGCCAGCTCGGTGAGCTGGCCATGGAGGTGCTGGGCGCGCCGTCGATGGTGGCCCGCGGGGCGCCCTACGACCTCGACGACTGGCAGCGGCTGTTCCTGTTCAGCCGGGCCGACACGATCTACGGCGGGTCCGACGAGATCCAGCACACCATCATCGCCGGCCGGGCGCTCCACCTGCCCCGCCCATGATGCCCCCGGGCCGGGACCTGCTGGCCGGCAAGGTGGTGGTGGTCACCGCCGCGGCCGGCACCGGCATCGGCTCGGCCGTGGCCGGGCGCTGCCTGGCCGAGGGCGCGCAGGTGGTGATCAGCGACAAGCACGAGCGGCGGCTCGCCGCGGCCCGCGGCGAGCTGGCGCGGGCGCACGGCGACCGGGTGTGGTCACAGGCCTGCGACGTGACCGACGAGACGCAGGTCGGGGCGCTGGTCGCCGCCGCGCTGTCGCGGTTCGGGCGGATCGACGTGCTCGTCAACAACGCCGGTCTGGGCGGCACCAGCTCGGTGCTGGACATGACCGACGAGCAGTGGCGGACGGTGCTGGACGTCACGCTGACCGGCACGTTCCGCTGTACCAGGGCCGTGCTGCGCCAGATGGTCGCGCAGGGCCACGGCGGCGCCGTGGTCAACAACGCCTCGGTGCTGGGCTGGCGCGCGCAGCCGGGCCAGGCGCACTACGCGGCGGCGAAGGCGGGCGTCATGGCCCTGACCCGGTGCGCGGCGCTTGACGTGGCCCAGCACGGCATCCGGGTCAACGCGGTGGCCCCCAGCCTGGCCATCCATCCCTTCCTGGCCAGGGTGACCAGCGAGGAACTGCTCGCCGAGCTGGCGGGCCGGGAGGCGTTCGGGCGCGCCGCCCGCCCGGGGGAGGTCGCCAACGTGATCGTCTTCCTGGCCAGCGACTACGCGTCCTACCTGACCGGCGAGGTGGTGTCGGTCAGCAGCCAGCATCCCTGACCGATGTTCAGAGGCGCTCGATGATGGTGGCGGTGGACATGGCGCCGCCCGCGCACATGGTGATCAGCGCCGTGCCGGCGTCCCGGCGCTCCAGCTCGTGCAGGGCGGTGGTGACCAGCCGGGCGCCGGTGCCGCCGACCGGGTGGCCGAGGGCGATCGCGCCGCCGTTGACGTTGACCTTGTCCGGGTCGGCCTGGTGCACGCTCAGCCAGGACAGCACCACCGAGGCGAACGCCTCGTTGACCTCGAACAGGTCGATGTCGCCGACGGCCATGCCGCCGCGGTCGAGCACCCGCTGGGTGGCGGCGATGGGCCCGTCCAGGTGGTAGTACGGTTCCGCCCCGATCAGGCACTGGGCGACGATCCGGGCGCGCGGCCGCAGCCCCAGTGCCCGGGCCCGGCCAGCCTCGAGCAGCAGGACCGCGGCCGCGCCGTCGGAGATCTGGGACGAGGTGCCCGCGGTGTGCACGCCGTCCTCCAGCACCGGCCGGAGCCGGGCCAGCGCCGCCAGGCTGGTCTCCCGCAGGCCCTCGTCGCGGTCGACGGTGCGGGTCTCGCCGGTCGGCTGGTGATCGGCGCCGAGGACCGGCGCCTTGACCGGCACGACCTCGCGGTCGAACCGCCCCTGTGACCAGGCGAGCTGGGCCGCCGTCTGCGAGCGGAGGCCGAAGCCGTCCACGTCCTCCCGGGACAGGCCCCGCCGCCGCGCGATCCGCTCCGCGGCGACGTACTGGTTCGGCAGGTCGATGTCCCAGGAGCCGGGCCGGGGCTTGCCCACGCCGGTGCCCACGTTGGCGCCCAGCGGCACCCGGCTCATCGCCTCGACCCCGCAGGCGACGCCGGTCCCGATGGCGCCGGCTGCGATGAGGCCGGTTACCAGGTGCACCGCCTGCTGCGCCGAGCCGCACTGGGCGTCGAGGGTGAAGCAGCCGGCCTGGTGGGGCAGTCCCGCGTGCAGCCAGGCGGTCCGGGTGATGTTGCCGGACTGCTCGCCCGCCTGGGTGACGCAGCCGCCGGCCACCTGCTCCACGCCGCCAGGCTCGACGCCCGCCCGCTCCAGCAGCGCGGTCTGCGCGCGGCCGAGGATCTCGGCGGCGTGCAGGCCGGCCAGCGTGCCGCCCCGCCTGCCGATCGGCGTCCGCACCGCCTCGATGATGACCGCAGTTCCCACCGCAGCTCCTCCGTCCGGCCGCCGTCCAGCCCATAGTAGAACGCGTTCTGATTCCGGTGCGACCGGCCGTTCCCGGGGCCCGGCCGGCGTGGTCTAATCAACTAGAACGCGTTATAGCGGGAGGCAGCGATGGCCGAGCCGAGCATCCCCCCGGGCTTCGACTTCACCGATCCCGACCTGTACGCGAGCCGGGTGCCCGTGGATGAATTAGCCGAGCTGCGGCGCACGGCGCCGGTCTGGTGGAACGCCCAGCCGCGCGGTGCCTCCGGGTTCGACGACGAGGGGTACTGGGTGGTCACCAAGCACGCGGACGTGCTGGAGGTCTCCCGCCTCAGCGAGGTGTACTCCAGCGAGGAGAACACCGCGATCATCCGCCACGCGCAGGCCGTGACCCAGGAGTCGCTCGACATGCAGCGGCTCATCCTGCTCAACCTCGACCCGCCGCATCACACCAAGCTGCGCGGGATCGTCTCCCGCGGCTTCACCCCCCGGGCGATCGGCCGCCTGCGGGAGGCGCTGACGGCGCGGGCCGAGCGGATCGTGCAGACGGCGCTGGCCGAGGGCACCGGCGACTTCGTCACCGACGTGGCGGCCGAGCTGCCGCTGCAGGCGATCGCCGAGCTGCTCGGGATACCGCAGCAGGACCGGGGCAAGATCTTCGCCTGGTCGAACGAGATGATCGGCTACGACGACCCGGAGTACGGCGGCGACAGCCAGGCCGCCGCCGCCGAGCTCGTCGGCTACGCCATGGTCATGGCGGAGGACCGGCGGGCCTGCCCCCGGGACGACATCGTCACCAAGCTCGTCCACGCCGAGGTGGACGGGGGCCAGCTGTCGGCGGACGAGTTCGGCTTCTTCGTCATCCTGCTGTCCGTGGCGGGCAACGAGACCACCCGCAACGCGATCTCGCACGGGATGCTGGCCTTCCTGGACCACCCGGACCAGTGGGAGCTGTTCCGGGCGGAGCGCCCGGCGACCGCGGTCGACGAGATCGTCCGGTGGTCGACCCCGGTGACGGTCTTCCAGCGCACCGCGCTCGCGGACACCACGCTGGGCGGCCAGCAGATCCGGGCCGGCCAGCGGGTGGGCCTGTTCTACCGGTCGGCCAACTTCGACGAGGAGGTCTTCGGCTCGCCCGGGCGGTTCGACATCCGGCGCAGCCCCAACCCGCACCTGGGCTTCGGCGGCACCGGGACGCACTACTGCCTCGGCGCGAACCTGGCCCGGCTGGAGATCGATCTGATCTTCAACGCGATCGCCGACGGCATGCCGGCCATCCGCCAGGCCGGGGACGCGCAGCGGCTGCGCTCCGGCTGGCTCAACGGCATCAAGCGGCTGCCGGTCAGCTACCGCTGATCACGGGGTGGCGGCCACGACCCACATCGAGAAGTACTGCGAGCCGCCGCCGTAGGCGTGGCCGAGCGCGGTCCGCGCCCCGGCCACCTGGTGGGCCCCGGCCTTGCCCATGACCTGCAGCGCGGCCTCCGCGAACCGCAGCAGGCCGGAGGCGCCGATGGGGTTGGAGCACAGCACCCCGCCGGACGGGTTGACCGGCAGCGCGCCGCCGACCCGCGTCTCGCCCGCCTCGGTGAGCCGCCAGCCCTGGCCCGGCCCGGCGAAGCCGAGGTTCTCCAGCCACATCGGCTCGAACCAGGAGAACGGCACGTAGATCTCGGCGACGTCGATCTCCGCCAGGGGGTCGGTGATGCCGGCCTGGCGCCACAGCGCGGCGGCGGCGTCGGCCCCCGCCCGCGGGTTGACGTGGTCCTTGCCCGCGAACATGGTCGGCTCGGTCCGCATCGAGGTGGCCCGGATCCAGGCCACCGGCCGGCCGGCCGACTCGGCGGCGCCGGCGGCCGCCCGGTCGCCGATGACCACGGCGCACGCGCCGTCGGAGGACGGGCAGGTCTCGTCGTACCGGACCGGGTCCCACAGCATGGGGGAGGCGCGCACCGACTCCAGCGTGATGTCCGGCTGCTGCAGGTGCGCGTAGGGGTTGAGGCTGCCGTTGCGCCGGTCCTTGACCGCGACCAGCGCGCCGACGTGATCGGGCGCGCCGCTGCGCCGGATGTAGGCGCGGATGTGCGGCGCGAAGTACCCGCCCGCGCCCGCGAGCAGCGGCATGCTGAACGGCGGCGCGATCGACAGCGCCCACATGGCGTTGGACTCCGACTGTTTCTCGAACGCCACGGCGAGCACCCGGCGGTGCAGGCCGGCCTGGACCAGGCTGGCCGCGACGATCCCGGTCGCACCGCCGACCGAGCCCGCCGTGTGCACCCGCAGCAGCGGCTTGCCGGTGGCGCCGAGCGCGTCGGCGAGATACAGCTCGGGCATCATCACGCCCTCGAACAGGTCGGGCGCCTTCCCGGCCACGACCGCGTCGATGTCCGCCAGCGCGAGGCCGGCGTCGCCGAGCGCCCGGTCCACCGCCTCCCGGCACAGGCCCGCGATGGACACGTCGGTCCGCCGGCTGCGGTGGTGGGTCTGGCCCACCCCGAGGACCGCGGCCCGCGCCGCCGGCTGGGTCATGACCGCGCCTCCATCACGCACACGAGGTTCTGCTGCAGCGCGGGGCCGCCGGTGGCGTGGCCGAGCGCCCGGCCGGCCCGGCCGGAGAAGATCTCGCGCGCCGCCATCCCGATCCGGGCCAGGCCCGCCGCGAACATCGGGTTGGCCGCAAGCGCCCCGCCGGACGGGTTGACGCGCACGCCCTCGCCCAGGCCCAGCGCGCCCCGCAGCAGGATCTCCTGATGGGTGAACGGCGCATGCAGCTCGGCGGCGTCGACGCCGGCCGCGCCCGCCGCCCGCCCGGCGGCGGCGGCCGACGGCGCAGTGGTCAGGTCGCGCGCCCCCAGCGACGCCGAGTCGATGCGGTGCTCGAACCCGGTGATCCAGGCCGGCCGCTGGCACAGGTCGCGCGCGCGCTCGCCGCCCGCCAGGATCACGGCCGCCGCGCCGTCGCCGACCGGCGCGCAGTCGTGGGCCCGGAGCGGGTCGGCCAGGTAGGGCGCCTCGAGCAGCTCCTCCGCGCTGACCTCGCCGGACAGCTGCGCCTGCGGGTTGGACCGCGCCGCGGCGCGGCTGCGCGCGGCCACCCGCGCCATGTCCTTCTCGCTCCAGCGCCCGGCCTCGATGCCGAGCCTGGCCTGCAGCGCCGCGATGGCGACCGAGTCGGGCCACAGCGGGGCGACCAGGTAGGGGTCGAGCTGGAGGGCGAGCACCCGCCGGAGCTGCCCGGCGGACGACTTGCCGAAGCCGTAGGCGAGCGCGACGTCGGCCTCGCCGGTGAGGATCTTCACCCAGGCCTCGTACAGCGCCCAGGCGCCGTCCATCTCCACGTGGGATTCCATGATCGGCGGGAAGGCGCCGATCGCGTCCACCGCCTGGACGAACGAGAACGCCCGGCCCGCCAGGTAGTCCGAGGAGCCCGAGCACCAGAAGCCGATGTCGTCCTTGGCCAGCCCGGTGGCCGCCAGGACCTGCTGGAAGACCGGCACGAGCATCTCGACCCCGCTGGTCGTGCCCGCGCCGTGGCGCGCGCACGGGGACTGGGCGAACCCGACGACGGCGACGCCCGTCATCGTGCCACCCGCCATCGTGCCACCCGCCATCGGGACGGCCGTCCCCTACAAGTGGTGCGCATAGGACTCATACGGCGCGTCCGGCTCCCCGGTGGGGCGGAAATGGTCGATGTTCTCCACCGTCGTGCCCCACTGATCGCGGGGCCTCCAGACCGCGGCCACCCGCATGCCCATCCGGACCTGGCCCGGCTCGCAGCCCAGGATCAGGTGCTGGAACGGGATGTCGGCTCCGTCGAGCACGATGGCCGCCGCGACATAGGGCGCGGGCACCCGCTGACCGCGGAACGGCACGTTGACCACGCAGAACGTGGTCACGGTGCCGGTGCCGGGCAGCTCCACCTCCTCCGCGGTCGGGACGCCGTCGGTGGGGCAGGCGGCGCGCGGCGGGATGTAGACCTTGCCGCAGGCCGGGCAGCGCTGCCCGAGCAGCCGCCCGGCGGCCAGCCCGCGCAGGAATTCGCTCTCCCCGGGCGAGGCCGTGTGCTCGTACCGCAGCCGCACCGGCGTGGTGATCATCGTCACCGGCTCCGGCCGGGCCGTCCCCGTGGACGTGGCGGGCGCCGCTGTCCCGGCCGGGCACGGCTCGAAGCAGGCGATGTCGCTGATGTGCCCGGCGGGGCGGGCCGCCCAGCGGGGGCGCACCCGCATGCCCGTCCGCATCGCGGCGGCCGACCCGGCGTCCACCGCGTGCAGCATCGCGGTGTCGGCGCCGTCCAGCCGGATCAGCGCCCAGCCGAACGGATGGGCCAGCGGCTGTCCCTCCAGCGGCTGGGGAGCCCACGACCAGCTCGTGACCGTCCCCTCGGGCCCCACCTCCACCAGCTCGGCCGGCGGGGCGAAGGTGACCGGGTCGTACTCGAACGGCGGGGCGTGCACCCGGCCGTCCGCGCCGCGTGCGCCGAGGATGCGCCGGCCGGCCAGGGCGGTCATGAACTGGCTCAGTACCGGGCCCAGCGACCGGGTGTAGTCGAACCCGATCTCCAGCGGCGCGCGCAGGGGCTGATCCACGCAGAGAGTGAAACATGTTTCTGCTTAGGCAGGCAATAGGCCGGTAAGGGCGCTACCGCGGCCGCTTGTCCCCGTGTAGAACGTGTTCTAGATTGGGGCCCGTGAACGCCATCGGCCTGTGGGCCATAGCCGCGCGCACGCCGGAGGCGGCGGCGGTGTTCGGGCCGGACGGCACCACGGTGAGCTACGGCGACCTGGCCCGCGAGGCGGACCGCTACGGCCGGGGGTTCCAGGCACTGGGCCTGGCCACCGGGGACACGGTCGCGGCGCTGCTGCCCAACGGCGTCACCGCGCTCGCGGTGTATTTCGCCGCGATCGAGACCGGCCTGTACGTCGTGCCGGTCAACTGGCACCAGGTGGCCGCGGAGGTCGCCTACATCCTGGGCGACAGCGCGGCGGGCGCGTTCGTGGCGCATGAGCGCTTCGCCGGGACCGCCGGGCAGGCGGCCGGCCTGGCCGGGGTCAGGCACCGGTTCGCGGTGGGCACGGTGCCCGGCTTCGGGCCGCTCGGCAGGCTCGGGGGCGACGGGCCGGACGGGCGCCCGTTCCCGCGCACGCACGGCGCGCCGATGCTCTACACCTCGGGCACCTCGGGCCGGCCCAAGGGGGTGCGCCGCCCGCTCACCGGCGCCGACCCGGACGACGCGGCGGCGACAGCGGCCTGGTTCTTCCGCCTGTTCGGCCTGGCGCCGTTCGACGGCCACGTGCACCTGTGCGGCTCCCCGCTCTACCACACCGCCGTGCTCAACTTCGCCGCCATCTCGATCCAGCTCGGCCATCCCGTGGTGCTGATGGATGGCTGGGATCCGGAGGAGGCGCTGCGGCTCATCGAGCGGCACCGGGTGACGCACACGCACGCCGTGCCGACCCAGTTCCGGCGGATGCTCGCCCTGCCCGGCGGGGTGCGCGCCCGGTATGACACCAGCTCGCTGCGGGCCGTGATCCACAGCGCGGCGCCGTGCCCGCCGGAGGTCAAGCGGCAGATGATCGCCTGGCTGGGGCCGGTCATCGTCGAGTACTACGCGGCGACCGAGGGCGGCGGGACGCTCATCAGCTCGGCGGAGTGGCTGCGCAAGCCGGGGTCGGTCGGCCTGCCCTGGCCGGGCTCGCAGGTGCGTGTGCTCGACCGCGCCGGCCAGGAGGTGGCGCCCGGCCAGCAGGGCCTGGTCTACCTGAAGATGGGCAGCTCAAGCTTCTCCTACCACCGGGACGAGGGGAAGACGCGGGCGGCCTGGGCCGGCGACCTGTTCACCGTCGGCGACATCGGCTACCTGGACGGGGACGGCTACCTGTTCCTCTGCGACCGCAGCAGCGACGTGATCATCTCGGGCGGCGTGAACATCTACCCGGCCGAGATCGAGGCCGAGCTGTCCTGCCACCCGGCGGTCGCCGACGCCGCCGTCTTCGGCATCCCGCACGACGACTGGGGGGAGGAGGTCAAGGCGGTGGTCGAGCCGGTGGCCGGGGCGCAGCCCGGCCCCGTGCTGACCGATGAGCTGCTGGCTTTTCTCGCCGGCCGGGTGGCCAGGTTCAAGCTGCCGCGCACCATCGAGTACGCGGCGCAGCTGCCGCGTGACCCCAACGGGAAGCTCTACAAGCGCCGCCTGCGCGATCCCTACTGGGCCGGCCGCGAGCGCGCGATCTGAGCCACCCGGGCGCGGCGATCAGCTGGCCCGGATGGTGATCAGCGTCCAGGCCCCGAGGTGGATGCGGTCGCCGTCGTGCAGGGGCACCCGCACGCCGGCGGCTATCTCGCTGCCGTTGACCAGGGTGCCGTTCTCCGACCCGGGGTCGAGGATGGTCCAGCCGCCGTCCGCCTCGGCGATCAGCGCCGCGTGCAGCCGCGAGACGCCCGGGTCGGTGGGCGGGCCGGTCAGGTCGATCTCGGGTTCCAGGCCCTGCGACGCGCTGCGCCGCCCGATCCGCATCTCCGGCGCGGCCAGCCGGAACCGGCGCTCCGGGCAGTAGTCCGGGAAGGTCAGCGTCGCCGCGTCCGGGCCGCCGGCCGCGACCACGTCGTCGAAGTACGCGTGATCGCTGGCCACCACCGCCGTCCAGGCGACCGGGCCGCCGGCCGCCGGCACCGGGCCGGTGCCGCCCGTCATCGGCTCGCCCGTCATCGGCTCGCCCGTCATCGGCTGGGCCGTCATCGGCTCGGCTGCCGCCGGTACCGGCGGGGGCGGCGCTGGTGGCGGGGCCGACGGCGGGATGATCACACCCTCGATCGTGCGCTCCCGGCTGCCGCCCCCGTCGAAGTCGAACCCGCAGGACTCGCAGAACCGGCCCGACCTGGCCGCCCCGCAGTGCGGGCAGGGCTCGGCCTGCACCGGTGGTGGCGGCAGGACGCTCGCGGGGGCGCCGATCCGCATCCCGCACACGTCGCAGAAGTCACTGTTCGCCGAGGTGTGACCGGCCGGACAGGTCGGCATCCCGTTTTCCGCTTCCTCCGTGCCAGCTGGGCCCTGATCCGGTGCTTGCCCGCTTCTGTGCTTGCCAGTCATGTGCTTGCTAGCTCCGTCCCCCGCTACCTCTTGGTCCTGACGGTCTTGACCGATCTGGTGTCGAGCGCCATCTCGTCGGCGTCGTCGACCTTCTTCTTCAGCGACACGGTCCCGGTCGCCGCGTCCACCACATCGACCACCTTGGCCAGCAGCTTGGCCGTGTCCTCGTTGCCGGACTGATGGGCCAGCGCTACCGCCCGGCCCAGCTTGGCCGTCGCGGTCTCCTCGTCGCCCTGCTTGCGGGCCTCCAGCCCTTCCTGAATGACCTGGGCGAGTTCCTCCTGGCCGGTGTAGTGCGCGACGTGCTGGTCGATCCGGGTGGACAGCGCCTCCTCATCGGTCCAGATCGCCTTCACCAGCCCCTGGCCCAGCACCTCCGCCCCGGCGGGCGAGGTGGCGACCAGGCTCACCCGGGCCGCCAGCATCTCCTGCCCGACCGCACCGGCGGCGGCGACCTGCACACCGAGATGGTAGTCGCGGCTCTCGCCGGTGCCCCAGGCGCCGGTCGGGTAGTCGCCCACCTGCGGGCCCGCGTCGGCGCGCCGGCCCGTCAGGTCCTCGACGGCCGGCGCCACCTGCTTGACGAACTGGATGGACGCATGCTGCGGCGTCCAGACGCGCAGCGCCACGTCCGCGACCTGCTTGCCCATCGCCGCGGCCATCATGTCCGAGAAGTCGGCGGCCAGCCCGGCCGGGTCGGGCACGATGTCGACGCTGCCCAGCAGCGCGGTGGAGATCCGGCGCAGCTCGGCCACCTCCCAGTCGGTGCCGACGCCGCGGCAGTCACAGCTGAAGACCCCCTCGCACAGGCTGATGGCCGTGCCCAGGTCCTCGGGGCTCTCGTGCTCATCCTTGCCGTCGGTCAGCAGGATGGCGTGCCGCAGCTGGGCCGGGTGCGAGGTGAAGATCCGGTGCGCCAGCCACAGCCACTGCCCGATCGCGGTGCCGCCGCCCGGCCGCAGGCCCGCCACCGCCCGCTTCGCCGACTCCCGGGTCTGCTCGTCGGCAACGGCCAGGCCGCCATCCGGCGGGAAGATCGCCGTTGCCTGATGCGTGCCCGCGATCACGGCGAACGCCACCCCGTCCCGGATCACGTCCACCGCCGCCGCGGTGGCCGCCCGGGCTTCGGCCATCTTGCTCGGGGGGGCGTTCATCGAGCCCGAGCAGTCGACGATGATGATCTCGGCGCTGCTGGCGCCCGGGGCCGGTGCCGCGGAAGCCGTGCCCGCCGTGGCCACCGTGACCACGGCGTTGACGTCCCGGCCCCCTTCCGCCAGGTACTCGTTCTGGTAGATGTCCACCGTGAAGCCGGGCTCGCTCATTGTTGACCTCTCCTCGGCATCGGGTCGGCTGAGACCGGGAACGGCGCTAGGACCACGGTCACGTTGTCCATGCCGCCGGCGTCGATCGCGAAGCTGGTCAGGGTGCGGGCCGCGCCCAGCGGGTCGGTCAGCGCGGCGGGCAGCGCCAGATCAGCCAGCTTGGCCGCGGTCGGCTGGTAGTTCCACAGCCCGTCCGAGCACAGCAGCAGGGCACCGGGCCCGGGTGGCTCGAACCGCATCACGTGGGGCTCGGGGTTGGCGAGGTCAGCGCCGATCCAGCGGGTCACCACATGGCCCTGGGCCGAGGCGAGGGCGTCGGCCTCCGAGAGCAGCCCGGCGGCGACCAGCTCTTCGGCGACCGAGTCGTCCCTGGTCAGCTGCTGGGCGGCGGAACCGGGGCCGGCGGCCAGCCAGTAGGCGCGGCTGTCACCCAGCCAGCACACGATGGCGGCCTCGCTGGTCAGCACCGCGGAGACGAAGGTGGACGAGGGCGGGTCCCCGAGCAGCCCGGCCGGCCGTCCCAGCCCGGCCACCGCCGCGGCGGCGGCGCTGACCGCCGCGGGCGCCGCCGCGAGCAGATCCCGCCCGGCCCGCACCTCCGCGAGCAGAACGCCCGCCGCGGCCTGGGCGGCGGCCAGGGAAGCCTCGTCCGGGCGGGCGGAGGAGGAAACCCCGTCGCAGACCACCGCCACCACCGCCGGGCCGGCCGTGGTGCTGGCGGTGCCGAGCGCCATAGCGTCCTCGTTGCGCTGGTGCCGCAGGCCGCGGTCGGTCACGCCGGCCACCAGCCCGAGGTCGGCCTCCTGGTGGTCGCGGCCGGACCGGACCTTGCGGCCGCAGGACTCGCAGTAGCCGTCCGCGCTGATGCGCGAGGAGGAGCAGGACTCGCATCCGGGAGGGCCGCCGGCGCCGCGGCCGTCGCTGACCGAGAGCGGGGCCAGCTCCGCGCCGCAGGCCTCGCAGAAACTGTCGGCCGCCCCGACCGGCTCGCCGCAGGCGAAGCACACCGCGGCCGGCCGCGCGCCCGTGCCCGCCGGCCCGCCCGCCGTCACAGCCAGGTCCTTGGGCGGGCCTCATTGGCCTGGTCCACCAGCTCGATGCGCCGGGCCTGGTCGGGTGCCAGCCGGGCCAGCGCCCGGTAGCTCTGCTCCAGCCCGGAGCGCAGCGGGTACTCGGCCGGCTCGCAGCCGAGCAGGCGGCCGGCGCCCGGCGGCTGGCCCGCCATCACGGCATCGAGCCCGGCCCGCAGGATCTCGGACGTGAGCTGCTGCCGCCGGGCGGCGTCCAGCGGCAGGCGTTCCAGCCGGCCGGCCGCCTCCCGCAGCTGCCCGAAACCGGCCCCGGGCTGGCCGGTGCGGGTGAGGTTGATGCGCACCGCCGCCACCTGCGCCACCACGTGGTGGCTGGATGTCGGCGGCACCGCCGCCAGCGCCGCGATCGCCCCGGGCCGGTCATCGGCCGCCAGCCTGGCCCGGGCCAGGCCGAACGCGGCGCTGACGTAGGAGCGGTCGACCATCCACACGCGCCCGAAGTAGCGGGCGGCGGCGGCCTGGTCTCCTGCGGCCTCGGCGGCGAACCCCAGCGCCAGCTGGGTCGCGAGCTCGCCGGGGAGTGCGTCGTAGACCGCGTCGAACGCGGCCCGTGCCTTCCCGGGCTGGCCGCAGGCCAGCTCCCGCAGCCCCTGGTACCAGGTGATCCGCCAGTCGCCACCGTCCCCGGCGGACAGCTCGGCCAGGGCGGCCTCGGCGTCGCCGAGCGCGCCGGTCACGATGAGGGCACGGGCCAGGGCCAGCCGGGTCTCGGCCGACTCGGCCACCGCCGGCGGCGTCCCGGCTTCACCGTGGACGGCGGCGGACAGGGTGGCCGTGATCTGGGCCGGGTCCAGCGTGCCCAGCGTCGCCAGGTAGCCGGCCGCCGGGTCGGTGATGTCCACCTGGGGCACCGGCAGCCCGGCCGCGATCTGCGCGGCCGGGGGCAGCGCGGTCACGGCCGACGCCCATTCGCCGCCGTCCATCTCGCCGGCCTCGGCGCCGACCGCCTGCAACTCGGGGCTGAACAGCGAGGAGAACGCCGGCCGGGGGCTGCCGTCACTGGCCGCGAGCACCTCGCGCAGGACGCCGGTGAGCTGCTCGGCCATGTCGCCCGCCGAGGCGAAGCGGTGGCCGGGATCGGGGTCGGTGGCCCGGCGCAGCAGCCGGTAGAACGACTCCTGCTGCGCGAGCAGCGGCACGGCAGCGGGATCGGGCAGCGTGTGCTGGTAGGTGCCGGTGTACCCGGTGAACTCGAAGGTGAGCACGGCCAGGGCGCGCCCCACCGTATACAGGTCGGAGGAGGGGGAGGGCCCGTCGGCCGCGATCTCCGGCGCCTGGTAGCCGACCGTCCCGTAGATGGGGCTGTCCTCGTCGTCGATGCGGCGCACGCCGCCCATGTCGATGAGCTTGAGCATCTCTTCCGACTGGATCACGTTGTCCGGCTTGAAGTCGCAGTAGACCAGCCCGCGGCTGTGCAGGTAGCCGAGCGCCCGCAGCACCTCGATCGCGTAGGCGAGCGCGTGCTCGACCGGCACCGACCGGCCGGCCTTCCGCTCGTCGAGCAGGATCTGCCGGAGCGAGCGGCCGCCGACGTACTCCATCACGATGTACCCGGCCGTCTCGCCGCTGCCTGGGTCGGTGTGCTGGACG
>Ga0335077_10003049_pt1 | contig 20089 bp, 15 predicted proteins | sample Lox_Sample_31_FD_207151 | JGI IMG/M metagenome (GOLD analysis project Ga0335077, IMG submission 207151) | Soil microbial communities from Loxahatchee National Wildlife Refuge, Florida, United States - Lox_Sample_3.1 | ecosystem: Environmental > Terrestrial > Soil > Wetlands | place: USA...
TCGAGATGGCGACGCTGGTGACGTTTATTATCTCGACCTACCTGATCGTAATGCGCTACCCGACACCTATTGCAATTTCCGATCGCCTGCGTCGCGACTGACCGCCGTGCATCTGATTTCGCTACTACTGCGTGTGCTAACGTTTGAAATCAGGGGGAGCCAGCTTGCTGGCGATCCCCTGGATTGAATTGTTAGGCCGGGGCTAACCTGCGCGGTTGAGGATTTTTTATTTTTTCATTGGTTTTGTTGCGCTTCAAAGAATTTATGTTATTTAACGAAGAGCAAAACTTTGTTTCCCATGCATTGTGCAAAGTTTGGCATTGATTTGTCGTCAATGCCACCAACACTTCCGTCGTCCATGCAGGAGCTAAAGTCTTCTCCTTGCATTTTAATTTTTATGCATTCATTGATGCTGCCAGCCGCTGCGCAGCTTAGCCTTGAAGCGGCATAGTCTTTACATACGGATTTTGCATGGCATGTAATTTTTAAAAATTCAGAGCTCTCCATCTTGTGCTCTTTGGCCAATTTGTTTTGTTGATTGTTGGGGCCAAAGACAGCAACAACTGCCCCTATAGAGAGCAATATAAAAAATGTAACTGAGAATATATTTTCTGCTAATTTTAAATGCTTTTTACGTAACTCTGCTGTTCAGAAGTTTCCCCAGCGTGTTCAGCTTCGTCGGCATGGTGTCCAACGTAATTTAGATGACATGGATTTGCCGGATAAAAAGTGGCATGGCGGATCCGTTAACTGCATTACAGCATAAAGACGAAGAAAAGCTGCGTCTACTGGGCATGGTCCTTCCTTATCGGCGTTCTGCGCCCTCACGGGGCGGTGATGACGGAGGTATAATTCCGACGCGTTCAAACCCGCGAGGTGTCGCTTGCGCATTTTAGTTTTTCAGCATCTGGACATCGAACATCCGGGCATCTTTCTCGAGTTCCTGAAGGAGGATGGCGTTCATTGGGACACGGTGGAGTTGGACGAGGGCGATCCGATCCCGCCGCTTGAGGGATACGACGCGCTCTGGGTCATGGGCGGGCCGATGGATGTCTGGGAGGAAGATCTGCATCCGTGGCTGAAGCCGGAGAAACGGGCCATCCGCGAGGCCGTGCTGGAGCACCGCATGCCGTATCTGGGCATTTGTCTCGGTCACCAGTTGCTTGCCGACGCGCTGGGCGGCAAGGTCGGCAAAATGCCGCAGCCAGAAGTCGGCGTGATGAAAATCAAATACGCCGATGCCGCCGCCGCGGATCCGCTGTTTGCGGGCATGGCCTCGCCTGCCACCTGTCTACAATGGCACGGCGCCGCCGTGCTGCAACCGCCGGCCGGGGCCGTGGTGCTGGCGCACTCGCCGCTCTGCGCTGTGCAGGCCATGCGGGTCAACGATCATGCCTATGGCGTGCAATATCACTTGGAGATCACCGCCCGGACGGTGTCGGAGTGGTCCTCGATATCGGCCTATGAAGATGCGTTGGTGAAGAGCATGGGTCCGGGGGCGGGCGAGCGCCTGGCCGCGCAGACCATGCAGGCCCTGCCACAGTTGAACAGGGACGCGCGCCAGGTGTATGAGCGATTCATGGTCCTGGCGCGGAAGCGGCAGGCATGAATTCAGCGCGCCAAAACCTGGTCACGCTGTTGAGCCTCTTGGTGGCGATCCTGGCCCTGGCCTACTCGGCGTGGCGGCAGGGGGTGAACGAGCACAATCACAATATGCGGGACGCAGCATTCCGCACCCTGACCGAGCTCAACGAGTTGCAATTGCTGGCCGACTACGCGCATTACGAGAAGGACACCGAACGCGGCAATCCCATCAATGGCTGGGCGCGGGTGGGACTGATCAACGACTTGAGCATGCTCCAGCCGGCGACGGTGCAGGTGGCGGCGGCCAATCTCAAAACCGTCTGGGGCCGTGAGTGGCCGGCATTGCGCGACAGCGAGGAAAGCAACCGGCAAGTGACCGCCGCGGTGCAGGCGATGCGCGAGAGCGTGCTCGCCGTACTTCAACAGTTGCATTAACGAATGGCAGCGGAGGCGGCGAGCACACTCTCCCGCCGTATTGCAGCGGCAGCCATGCTGACGTTGCTGCTCGTTTCGGCGGCTGCCGCGCAGGAAATCGGCGGACGGGCGGAGCCACCAAAATCTGCACGTACGCAAAGTAGCGCCGCTGTCGAGGCCCTGGCGCGCATCGGGCAGACGGTGCAGGCCGGCGGGGCGGACACCCAGCGCGATTTCGCCCGCATCGCGCTTGAGGAAATGATCAGCGCCTACCAAAACGAGGCGCAGCAGGCGCTGGCCCAGCCTCCCGAGCCCCCGAAACGCAGCCGGAGCCCGCGCGTCAACCAGCCCAAAAGCCCGGCGGAGATGGCGCGCTGGGCGGCGCGTACCAGCGCCTACGCCGAGTGGTTGGGCCGCTTGCTGGAAGGGCTGAATGCGGCGGCCGACGACGTGCGGGTGTTGGCGGAGGGCAGGCGTACGCTGCGCCTGCTGATCGGCGCGACTTCCGTGGTGGTCAGCGGACCGCGCATCAATGAGCCACAGTTGCTGGCAGCGCCCATCGTGCGGCGCGCCTGTCTGGAAATGTCGATCTGTGACGTGCAGGAGGGCGAAGTCGGGGAAGAAACATTTCCGATCGGCGCCGGCGAGTGGAGCTTCACTCAGGATCAGGGCGCCGTGTTGCAGATCAAGCCCGGCCTGCGTTTTGTTTTCCCGGACGCAGTGCGGCTGGCCGATCGCCAGAAACGCTGTCTGGCATTGGCGCAGGCCCTGAAATCGCTGGCGCGGGAGCTCAAGGATCGCTGGCTGTTTGACGCGCGCATGGAACTTGACGATCTGGCCGTGCTGGAAGGCGGCGGAGACCACGTGGAGATTTACCTGGGCGCGGAGAGTGGCGCCCTGCCGGTGGAGTCGCCCTTGTTGCAGACTCGGCCCCAACTGTTGCGCGAAGCGCTGCCATGGTTGCGCGGCGAGATCGTGGATGTTTATGTCGAGGCGGAACTGCACCCACCCGCTGAATGGTAGTCTGAATAAGTCCATCCTGGACTTTTCAGAGATCGGGAAACAAAAAATGTGGTTTTTGTTTCCCTCCCGTTGCTGAGCAACGCCAGCACATCCCTGTGCCGGGGTCCACTACTGACATTCTCAGAGACTTCTATGGCGAGCACCAGACGTGAACGGAGGGCGGCTGGGATTTGCTGATCAGCACGGCGTAGCCGGTGTTGATCAATTCCATGCCGAGATCCACACCTTCCGGGGTTCTCAACTGGCCGCTGAACCAGGCGATTTCCTTGTGCACCCTGGAAATCACCACGGTTTTGCCGATCAGGCTGCGGGTGTAATCAAGGGCCTCCTGCGCCAGCAATTGCTCACCCTCGCACAGGCCGGTGAGCCGCGGGGACTCGATATTGTCGAGACGGAACTCCACAAGGCGCGTCACATCCGGCCACACGGACACCTCCAGGCGGAGCACGCCGGGGGCGATGATGTCGATGACGGTGGCTTGATAGGGACCGTAGGCCAGCATCAATACCAGCAGGGACACCATGCCGTCAGGTCAGTGTAAGAATCCAACCGTGCGTAGAATATGACGCTTGAGATGCCAGTGAGATGGGCCTAATAGCCGGACTGTTGGGGTGTCGTGGTATCAGCGGGCGGCGACGTGGCATCTGCGGGCGGCGCTGTATTATTGCCGGAAGTATCTCCGTTATCCGCAGGGGGCGCAGGAGGCGTACCCGTATCACCGGCAGGCGCGGGCGCCCCGCCTTCTGCAGCGGTCTTGGGGGCGGACCCGTTTTTCGAAGGATAGCCCGCCTTGTCGAGGGCACTATCCAGCGCCCCCTGGTTGTAGCCGGTCAGAACATCCTTGTCCACGCTGACCACGGGCACGGTAAGGGTGGTGCCGCCAATCAAGGCCTTGAGTTCATCCTGGACCTTGATGTCATTGGAGGCGTCCTTCTCGGTGAAAGGCACGCCACGCTTCTGTAACTGGGTCCGCACCAAATCGCAGGCGTCGCACTTGGGGGCGGTGTAGAGCAGCACCGGGTGCTTGGCGGCGATCTCCTTGACGTCCACCTGCTGCGGCTCGCCTACGCCGCCGGCCTTGCCGGGCAGTTTCTTCTCGCCTTTTTTGGCGGTACCCGGCGGGCAACTTTCCCGGAAGGAGCTGTTGCCCTGGGCGTCGATGCATTCGACCACGATGACCGCGCCGGCGGGCACGGCATAGAACAGCATGCCCAGGCACAGCCAGAGGGGAAGGGCGGCGGGTGACAGGGATGGCTTGGTCGTGTGCATGTGTGCAGTCCCGTGAGGTGGTGGGCGTTATCGAGTTAAGAGCAGGCGTTTGGGGTTCGGTTCGGCACAGAAGTATAGAACTCATATCAAAAATCGTCACGCGCGCGTGTTTTGCCGCTCCACGGCGCGGCGCCGTGCGGCGGCGCACCAGATGACGCGATGCGATTGTTACAAGTCCGGGATTAACGCTGAAGGGCTGCACAGTTATACTATATATGTGACATCAAACGGCCTGCGAAAGGGATGGTCCGGCCCATGAGGGCCGTGCCGCGGGGAAACGGGTTTAGGCGCGCGAAAGTGGCGGAATTGGTAGACGCGCTGGATTTAGGTTCCAGTGGGGCAACCCGTGAGAGTTCGAGTCTCTCCTTTCGCACCATACGGCCCGATCCTGAGCGTCCGGGGCGGGTGGTTCCTCCGCACCCGGCGGTTCCCATACACTGATGCATTGCGATTTTCTACAATTAAATATTGAGAGGCGAAGTCATGCAGGTATCCGTAAACAATAGCGGCCCCTTGGAGCGGCGGGTGACCGTACAGGTCCCCGAGGAGCAGATCCACAGTCAGATGAAGGAGCGGCTGCAGGCCATCTCTCGTTCGGCGCGCATCAATGGGTTCCGCCCCGGCCGGGCGCCGTTGCAGGTGGTGGAAAAGCGATTCTCCGGTCAGGTGCGGCAGGAGGTGGTCGGCGAAATGCTGCGCAAGACCTTTGCCGATGCCGTCGAGCAGGAAAAACTGCGCCCAGCCGGCCGGCCCGTGTTCGATCCGGTGAAGAGCGATCCCGGGGAGGGGTTGTCTTATACCGCCACCTTCGAGGTTTACCCGGAGGTCACTCTCAGTCCGGTGCAGGAATTGAAAATCCGGCGCCCGGTCTGCGCCATCGGCGCCGACGACGTGGACAGGATGATCGAAATATTGCGCCGCCAGCGACGTACCTGGCGCCCGGTCACGCGTCCCGCCGCCAAGGGCGATCGGGTGACGATTGATTTCAAGGCCACGGTGGACGGACACTCCTATAGCGGCGGCGATGCGGAGGACTTCCCGGTCGAGCTGGGCGCCGGCCTTTTCATCGCCAGCCTGGAGGAAGGCCTGATCGGCAGGACGCCGGGAGACCACACCCTGGACGTGAAGTTTCCGGCTAACTATCACCGCGCCGAGCTCTCCGGCAAAGAGGCCCGTTTCGAAGTCAAGATCAAGGAAATCTCCGAGGCGGTGCTGCCGGAGCTGGATGACGCCTTTTACGCCCTGTTTGGCGTCAAGGAAGGCGGCATGGAGGCATTCCGCGCCGAGGTGCAGCGCAATATGGAACGCGAGCGCAACAACGCCAGCCGCAATCTGACCAAGCAGAATGTAATGGACGCGCTGCTGGCCGCCAATCACGTCGAGCTGCCGAAGTCGCTGGTGGACGGCGAGGCCGAGCGGCTGCTGCACGAGATGCGGCACAACCTGCAATCGCAAGGCGTGCCGCACGAACACACCCAGGCGATGAAGCCGGAGGCGTTCCGCGATCAGGCCGTGCGCCGGGTGACGCTGGGCCTGCTCATCGGCGAGATTATCCAGAAGAACAGCCTGCGTGCCGAGGAGTCCAAGGTGCGCGCGGCCGTGGAGTCCATCGCCGCGGGTTATGACGAGCCGGCGGCGGTGGTGAAATGGTATTACGAGGATCCGCAACGCCTGAGCGACATCCAGATCGCCGTGCTGGAGGATCAGGCGGTGGAATGGGTGTTGAGTCAGGCGCGGGTGGAGACCCAGCAGGTCGCGTTTGACGATCTGATGAAACCGAGGCAGACTGCAAAAGAGAAACCAGCCGCATGAGGACCGATAAACCTGTCGAAATGAGCGCCATGGACACACGCGGTTTGAACCTCGTGCCGATCGTCGTCGAGCAAACGGCGCGCGGTGAGCGGGCCTACGATATCTATTCGCGCCTGCTCAAGGAACGGGTGGTGTTCTTGGTGGGGCCGGTCGAGGACTACGTCGCGAACCTGGTGGTGGCGCAGCTGCTGTTCCTGGAATCCGAAAATCCGGACAAGGACATCCACCTCTACATCAATTCACCCGGCGGCTCGGTATCGGCCGGTCTGGCCATCTACGACACCATGCAGTTCATCAAGCCGGACGTCAGCACCATGTGCGTGGGCATGGCGGCCAGCATGGGGGCGCTGCTGCTCGCCGGCGGCGCCAAGGGCAAGCGCTTCTGCCTGCCGCATTCGCGCATCATGATCCATCAGCCGCTCGGCGGCTTCCAGGGGCAGGCCACCGACGTTGAGATCCACGCCCGCGAGATTTTGAAGGCGCGGGAACATTTGAATCTAATCCTGTCGAAACATACAGGCCAGCCCATCGAGCGGATCGCTCAGGACACCGAGCGCGACCATTTCCTGGGGGCCGAGGAGGCCCAGGCCTTCGGTCTGATCGATGCAGTGCTGGCCGAACGGGCGGCCGCGGCGGATAAATGATCGAGTCGGGCGGAAACGGATGCGCGATCACAGCGAGGTGAGACATGAGTGAGGGCAGGCCCACCAAGGGCGACGGCGATCGGCTGCTGTACTGTTCCTTTTGCGGCAAAAGCCAGCATGAGGTGCGCAAGCTCATCGCCGGGCCTTCAGTGTTCATCTGCGATGAGTGCGTCGAGCTGTGCAACGACATCATCCGCGAAGAGATCCAGGACAAGGCCGGCGGCCTGGGGCACCGCCTGCCGGTGCCGCACGAGATCCGCAAGACGCTGGACGAGTACGTCATCGGCCAGGACATGGCCAAGAAGATACTGGCCGTGGCGGTCTACAACCACTACAAACGGCTGGAGACGCGCACCAAGCAAGGCGACGTCGAGCTGGCCAAGAGCAACATTCTGCTGATCGGCCCGACCGGCAGCGGCAAGACGCTGCTGGCCGAAACCCTGGCGCGCCTGCTCAACGTCCCGTTTACCATCGCCGACGCCACCACGCTGACCGAGGCGGGCTACGTCGGTGAGGACGTCGAGAACATCATCCAGAAGCTCTTGCAGAAATGCGACTACGACGTCGAGAAGGCACAGACCGGCATCGTCTACATCGACGAGATCGACAAGATTTCGCGCAAATCGGACAATCCGTCCATCACCCGAGACGTGTCGGGCGAGGGCGTGCAACAGGCCCTGCTCAAGCTGATCGAGGGCACCATCGCCTCGGTGCCGCCGCAGGGCGGCCGCAAGCATCCGCAGCAGGAATTCCTGCAGGTCAATACCTCCAACATCCTGTTCATCTGCGGGGGGGCGTTCTCGGGTTTGGAGAAGATCATCCAGAACCGCACCGAGAAGAGCGGCATTGGCTTTTCCGCCGAAGTACGCAGTCAGACCGATCGCAAGCTGCAAAACCAGCTGTTGCATCAGGTGGAGCCGGAGGATTTGATCAAATACGGTCTGATCCCCGAGTTCGTCGGCCGGTTGCCGGTGCTGGCGGTGCTCGACGAGCTCGAAGAGGGTCAGCTGGTGCAGATCCTGACCGAGCCGCGCAATGCCATCACCAAGCAGTATTCCAAGCTGTTTGAGATGGAAGGCTGCGAATTGCTGTTCCGCGAGGCGGCGTTGCGCGCCGTGGCGCGCCGGGCGGTGGAGCGTAAGACCGGCGCCCGCGGCCTGCGCTCGATTCTGGAGCATGTGCTGCTCGACACCATGTACGAGCTGCCTTCGCTGGAGAACGTCGCCAAGGTGGTGGTCGATGACGCCGCCATCGCCGGCGAATCCAAGCCGCTGATCCTCTACGAGGGGGCGGAGCGCCCCAAAGAGGCCGCCTCTGACTAGAGGCCCTGGCGCTGTCAGCCTCATGGGAGGCTTGAATACGGGTGCGGGCGCCCCCATCTGGCCTTTAATATCTGCCGCCGCGTCGGCGGCGGTCTGATCCCCGGGATACTTGAGGAATGACGGTCATGACGGAAACCATAGCAGGCGTACCGGTGCTGCCGTTGCGGGATGTGGTGGTTTATCCGCATATGGTGATTCCGCTCTTTGTGGGGCGGGAAAAGTCCGTCAAGGCGCTCGACATGGCCATGGAGGGCAACAAGCAGATCCTGCTGGTGGCGCAAAAAACCGCCGCCGAGGACAATCCGGGCGCGCAGGACATCTATTCGGTAGGAACCCTCTCCACCATCCTGCAATTGCTGAAACTGCCGGACGGCACCATCAAGGTGCTGGTCGAGGGCACCGCCCGCGCCCGCATTACGCAGTACAACGCCACTGCGGATATCTTTACCGCCGAGGTCAGCGTGCTGCAGTCCGGTGATATCGATGAGCGCGAGGCGGAGGTGCTGACGCGATCGGCGATGTCGCAATTCGACCAGTACGTCAAGCTGAACCGCAAGATTCCCCCGGAGATCATCTCTTCGTTGTCCTCGATTGACGAGCCTTCGCGGCTGGCCGATACCATCGCCGCCCATCTGTCCGTCAAGATCCCCGAGAAGCAGAAAATCCTGGAAATCGTGGACGTCCGTGAGCGGCTGACACATCTGGTGGCGCTGCTGGAGGGAGAGATCGATCTGTTGCAGGTCGAGAAACGGCTGCGCGGGCGGGTGAAGAAGCAGATGGAAAAGAGCCAGCGCGAGTATTACCTGAACGAGCAGATGAAGGCCATTCAGAGTGAACTCGGCGAGATGGAAAACGGCGGCAATGAGTTTGACGAGTTGCAAAAGCGCATCGACAAGGCGGGGATGAGCACCGAGGCCAGGAAAAAGGCCAATGCCGAGCTCAAAAAGCTGCGCATGATGTCGCCGATGTCGGCCGAGGCCACGGTGGTGCGCAATTACCTCGACTGGATGCTGAACGTGCCGTGGAAGAAGCGCAGCCGGCTGAGCCACGACCTGACGCGCGCGCGTCAGGTGCTGGAGGAGGATCACTACGGTCTGGAGAAGGTCAAGGAGCGCATTCTGGAGTACCTGGCCGTCCAGCAACGGGTGCAGAAGATCAAGGGCCCGGTGCTGTGCCTGGTCGGGCCGCCGGGCGTGGGCAAGACCTCGCTCGGCAAATCCATCGCGCGCGCGACCGGACGCACATTCGTCCGCATGTCACTGGGCGGCGTGCGCGACGAGGCCGAGATTCGCGGCCATCGGCGCACCTATGTCGGTTCGCTGCCGGGCAAGATCCTGCAAAACATGGCCAAGACGGGCAACCGCAACCCGCTGTTCCTGCTGGATGAAGTGGACAAGATGGCCATGGATTTCCGCGGCGATCCCGCCGCCGCGCTGCTGGAGGTGCTGGATCCAGAGCAGAACCATACCTTCAACGATCACTACCTGGAGGTGGATTACGACCTCTCCGAGGTGATGTTCGTGACCACGGCCAACAGCCTGAACATCCCGCCCGCCCTGCTGGATCGCATGGAGGTCATCCGTCTGCCCGGTTACACCGAGGAGGAAAAGATCAATATCGCCCGCAAGTACCTCATCCCCAAGCAGATGAAAAACAACGGGCTGAAGGCCGGTGAACTGTCGCTGACCACACCGGCGGTGCAGGAAATCATACGTGTCTATACGCGCGAGGCCGGGGTGCGCAATCTGGAGCGCGAGATCGCCAACATCTGCCGCAAGGTGGTCAAACAGGTGCTGCTCAAACCCGCGCCCAGCAAGGATGAAGGCAAGGGGGTGACGATCACGCCCAAAAGTCTGGAGAAATATCTGGGGGTCAAGAAATTCCGCTTCGGGCTCGCTGAGGAGCAGGACCGCGTCGGCCAGGTGACCGGGCTGGCGTGGACCGAGGTCGGCGGCGATTTGCTGACCATCGAGGTGGGTGTCATTCCCGGCAAGGGCCGGGAGACTTATACCGGACGGCTGGGCGATGTGATGCAGGAATCCATCAAGGCGGCCATGACGGTGGTGCGCAGCCGCGCCGCCACCCTGGGCATCGATCCCGATTTCTATCGCAAGCGCGACGTGCATTTCCACGTGCCGGAGGGGGCCACGCCCAAGGATGGTCCCAGTGCCGGCGTCGGCATGTGCACCGCCCTGGTGTCGGCACTGACCGGCATCCCGGCGCGCGCCAATGTCGCCATGACCGGCGAGATCACGCTGCGCGGCGAGGTGCTGCCCATCGGCGGTTTGAAGGAAAAGTTGCTCGCGGCGTTGCGCGGCGGCATCAAGACCGTGTTGATACCGGTTGAAAATCAACGCGATCTCGCGGAGATTCCGAAAAACATACAACAACACCTCGATATCCGGCCGGTGCGCTGGATTGAAGAGGTTCTGCAGGTGGCCTTGCAACGACTGCCGGCGCCGGTTGCGGCGGACGCCGCGAAAGCGGCCGTACCCACGCAGGACAAGTCGCCGGAGAACGACGCCGTCCGCGCACACTAAAATTGCAGATTGGAAATAAATCACAAAATCACGCGCACGTTGCTTGACGCCTTTACAGGCGCTTGGTATAAATCTTCGCGCGAGGATCAGTGCCCCGTTCGACAAAAAATTTTTCCGCGACACAGGCCCGCGAAACAGAGCAAGACATCCGGCGTTCCAACATCTTTCTGAAGGGGAAGAAATACAATGAACAAAGCAGAACTCATCGATAAAGTTGCAGAGGCGGCAGATATTTCCAAGGCCACGGCCGCGCGCGCCGTGGATGCCGTGACGGACAGCATCGCCAAGGAATTGAAAAAAGGCCAGGTGGTGACCCTGGTCGGATTTGGCACTTTCACCGTGCGCAAACGCGCAGCCCGCATGGGCCGCAACCCCCGCACCGGTGAGGCCATCAAGATCAAGGCCTCCAAATCACCGGGCTTCAAGGCTGGCAAGGCCCTCAAGGATGCCGTAAACTAAAACGTTCTCCTTGGGGTGCTTAGCTCAGCTGGGAGAGCGTCGCCCTTACAAGGCGAAGGTCGGGGGTTCGAACCCCTCAGCACCCACCAGCGAAATCCAAGGACAAGCCGGAGCGGTAGTTCAGCTGGTTAGAATACCGGCCTGTCACGCCGGGGGTCGCGGGTTCGAGTCCCGTCCGCTCCGCCATTATTTGGAACGAAGGCGCACCCGCACACGGGTGCGCCTTTTTTGTTGCCGGCGGTGCGGTTGCGGAGGGTGACGAGCAAATGATATTAAGGGTGCGGACGCATGTTACAGAACATACGTGATCGGGCGCAGGGCTGGTTTGCGGCAGTGCTGTTCGGTTTTCTGGTGCTGACCTTCGCCGTCTGGGGCATCAACTTCTATCTGCGCGCGGAAGGCGAGGTGGTGGTCGCGAAAGTGAACGGCCAGGACATCAAGCTCAAGCAGTTCGAGCGTTATTACTACGACTACCGCCAGCACTTGCAGGCCACCCAGGGCGGCAACGCCAGGGTGAATGAGATGGATCCCGCGCAATTGCGTCCCCAAGCGCTGCAACAGATGATTGAGAGTGAATTGCTCAAGCAGGCGGCCAGCAACGCCCATCTGCACGTGGGGGACGAACAGCTGGCCCTGGCCATCAGGCAGATGGCGGTCTTCCAGCGTGACAGCCGTTTCGCCAACGATATGTATCAACAGCGTCTGCGTGATCTGGGCCTGAGCACCACCGGTTTCGAGGAGCAGATGCGCAGTGATTTGGTCATGGGGCAGTTGCAACAGGGGCTGGCGGCCACCGAGTTCGTCACCCAGAGCGAACTCAACGGCGTGATGGCCCTGAAGACCCAGAAGCGCGACCTGATCTACACGATGTTGACGACTGAAGATGTCAGGAAAGCCATCGTGCCGACGGACGCCGAACTGGAGGCTTACTACAAGGCGCATGGCGATCACTATATGAAACCGGAGACGGTCCGGATCGCCTACATCGATCTGGATGCGGAGGAACTCGCCAAGGCGGTGGCCGTGGATGAGACGCAACTCAAGGAGTATTACGAGGCTCACAAGGTCAGCTACACCACGCCGGAGCAACGCAGTGTCAGCCATTTGACGCTGCATCTCGCCAGGGATGCCAAGCCCGAAGAGATCGAGGCCGCGCGCGAAAAGGCGCAAGCCCTGCTGGCCGAGGCCAGGGCCGGGAAGTCGTTCGAGGACATCGCCGCCGCCCATGAGAAGGATCCCGGCTTCAAGGGCGAGGGTGGCAAGACCGGGTTTTTCCGCCGCGGCGTGATGGGCAAGGAATATGATGAGATCGCTTTCAAACTCAAGCCGGGTGAACTGGGTGGCCCGGTGCGCGTCGATGCGGGTTTCCAGATTTTGCGGCTCGATGAAATCAAGCCCGAGTTGGCGCGTTCTTTTGACGAGGCCCGGGCGGATGTGGAGAAGGCCTATCGCCAGGAACAGGCGGAGAAGAAGTACTATGAACTTGCGGACCAGCTCTCCACGCTGACCTATGAGAACGCCGATTCGCTGGCGCCCGCCGCCAAGGCGTTGGGTTTGACGGTGCAGGAAAGCGGCGCATTGACGCGGAATCCCCAGCCGGATCAGCGCGGCGTACTGGCCAATCCCAAGGTGCTGGAGGCCGCGTTCAGCCCGGAGGTATTGCGTGAAGGGTTGAACAGCAAGGCCATTGAAATACTAACCACCCACAGCGTGGTGCTACGTGTGGTGGAGCATCAGCCGGCGGCGCCCAGGCCGCTTTCCGAGGTGCGCCAGGAGGTGACGGAGGCGATGATCGACGACATTGCCAGGCACAAGGTGATGGAACGCGGCCAGGCGTTGCTGGGGCGGCTGAACGAGGGCGAGGATCGCAATGCCATGGCGAAGAGTGAGAACCTGAAATGGACGGAGGTCAAGGGTGCGGGCCGTGTCGATCCCGACGTCAACCGCGCCGTGGCGCGCGCCGCTTTCAAACTGGCGCCGCCCGCGGCCGGCCAGACCGCGTACACCGGCGTTGAACTGGGCACCGGCGAATATGCCGTCGTCGGGGTGAGCGGGGTTGAGGAGGGCAATGCCGACAAGGTCCCGGAGACAGATCGCAAGCAGACCCGGTTGCAATTGCTCGATGTCCTGGCCCAACAGGACTGGAAGGATTACGTCGCCGCGCTGAAGGCGCGCGCCAAGGTGCAGACTTACCCTGACAAGCTATAACTCGCCCATGCCGATGATGTTATAACCGGCGTCCACATAGGTGATCTCGCCGGTGATGCCGGAGGCGAGATCGGAACACAGGAAGGCGGCGGCATTGCCGACCTCTTCGATGGTGACGTTGCGGCGCAACGGCGCGCACTTCTCCACATGCTCGAGAAATTTGCGCATATCCTTGATGCCGGAGGCGGCCAGCGTGCGGATCGGTCCCGCGGAGACGGCATTCACGCGTATGCCCTCCGGCCCCAGCGTGTGCGCCATGTAGCGCACGCTGGCCTCAAGGCTCGCCTTGGCCAGGCCCATCACGTTGTAACTCGGCATGGCGCGCACCGCGCCGAGATAAGTCAGCGTCAGCATGGCCGCCCTGCGCCCGCGCATGAGCGGACGCAGCGCCTGGCCCAGGGCCGAGAAGCTGTAGGAACTGATCTCATGCGCGATGCGGAATCCGTCTCTGTTTACTGAATCCAGGTAATGACCCTCCAGCAATTCGCGGGGGGCATGGGCCAGCGAGTGCACCAGAATGTCGAGTTGTCCCCATTGCTGCTGCAATTGCCCGGCGACGTTCCTGATTTCCTCATCGCTGCCGACTTCGCACGGCAGGCAGATTGAAGAACCCAATTGCGCGGCGAATTCCTCCACGCGTTCCTTGAAACGGTCGTTCTGATAGGTGAAGGCGAGCAGGGCGCCTTCGCGATGCATGGCCTGGGCGATGCCCCAGGCGATGGACTTGTTGCTGGCCAGTCCGGTGATGAGCGCGCGTTTATCCTGCAGGAATCCCATGATTCATCATCCTCTTTGACGCGGGGAGGCAAGTTTACAGTGTCAGCTCGCAGTTTAGTAAGTCCTTGTCGCGGAATCTCCGACTTCGTCCGAGGTTCCTTTATAATCTCCGCGTGGGCAAGGCATTGTTTCCTGCGTTTTTGCGGTGGTCACTGGCCGGCATCTGTCTCGGGCTCACGCTGGGGATCGGCGGGTGTGGTGACGCGCCGTGGAATGATCCGTATCCCGCCGCCGACAGCCACAAGAACATCTACTACGATTCCTTCGCCGAGCGCCCCAAACATCTGGATCCGGCGTTGTCCTACGTCGAAAACGAAGCGGAGTTTCTGGCGCAAATCTACGAGCCGCCGCTGCAATATCATTTCCTGAAGCGGCCCTACCAGTTGGAGCCGTTGACGCTGACCGGGATGCCGCATCCGCAATACCGCGATGCTCATGACGCGCCGCTGCCTGATGATGCGCCGGTCGGTGCGATCGCCACCACGGTCTATCGTTTCCACCTGCGTCCCGGGATCATGTATCAGCCCCATCCCGCCTTTGCCCGCGATGCCTCGGGACATTACCGCTACCAGTCGTTGACGCCCGCGGATCTGGACGGCGTGCATACGCTGGCCGATTTTCCGGAGACCGGCACGCGCGAATTGGTGGCCGACGACTATGTCTATCAGATCAAACGGCTGGTCCATCCGGCGATGCCGTCGCCCATCGCCGCCCTGATGAGCCAGTACATCGTCGATCTCAAGACGCTGGGCGAACGCATGGCCGCCGATTACCAGGCCGCCAAGTCGGGCCGGCCGGCCGCAGCACCGTTTTTTGATTTGCGCAAATATGATTTTGCCGGTGCGCGGGCGATTGACCGCTACACCTGGGAGATCACCATCCACGGCAAGTATCCGCAGTTCCTCTTCTGGCAGGCGATGACGTTCTTCGTGCCGGTGCCGTGGGAGGCGGACAGGTTTTATTCGCAGCCGGGCATGGCCGAGCGCAATCTGACGCTGGACTGGTTCCCCGTCGGCACCGGTCCCTACATGTTGACGGAGAACAATCCCAACCGGCGCATGGTGCTGGATCACAATCCGAATTTCCGCGGCGAGGTCTATCCGTCCGAGGGCGAACCGGGCGACGCCGCCGCCGGTCTGCTCAAGGACGCCGGCAAGCGCATCCCGTTCGTGGAGCGCGCGGTGTACAGCCTGGAGCCGGAGCAGATCCCCTACTGGAGCAAGTTTCTACAGGGTTACTACGATACCTCCGGCATCGGCTCGGATAATTTCGATCAGGCGATACAGTTCACGGGGCGCGGCGACGTGGTGCTGACCGAGGAGATGCAGGCGCGCGGTCTGGAATTGCTGACCGCGGTCAGCGCTTCCATCTCCTACATCGGCTTCAACATGAAGGATCCGGTGGTCGGTGGTGATGGCGAACGCGCGCGCCGGTTGCGGCGGGCCATCGCCATCGCGGTCGATTTCGAGGAGTACATCAACATCTTCGCCAACGGGCGCGGCGTGCCCGCCCAGGGACCGTTGCCGCCGGGCCTGTTCGGCTACCGCGACGGCGAGGCCGGGATCAATCATTATGTTTACGATTGGGTGGACGGCCGGCCACGCCGCAAACCGCTGGCTGAGGCGAAACGGCTTCTTGCGGAGGCCGGCTACGCCAACGGCATCGATGTAGAGACCGGCCAGCCGCTGGTGCTTTACTTTGATACGACCGCCATCGGTCCCGGCGCCAAGGCCGTGGTCGACTGGTGGCGCAAGCAGTTCGCCAAGCTCAACATCCAGCTCGTGATCCGCGATTCGGATTTCAACCGCTTTCAGGAAAAGGTGCGCAAGGGCACGGCGCAGATTTTTCAATGGGGCTGGAACGCGGACTATCCTGATCCGGAGAATTTTTTCTTTTTGCTGGACGGCCCCAACGGCAAGGTGGATCACGAGGGGGAAAACACCGCCAACTATGTCAACCCGGAATTCGATCGCCTGTTTGACCGCATGAAAAACATGGACAACGGTGCGGAACGCCAGGCCCTGATCGATCAAATGACCGAAATCGTGCGCCGCGACGAGCCCTGGCTGTGGGGCATGCACCCCGTCGGCTTCAGCCTGCATCATGCCTGGTATTACAACGCCAAGCCGAACCTGATGGCGCGCAACACGCTCAAGTACAAGCGCATCGACCCCGAATTGCGCGCGCGACGCCGGGCGGAGTGGAACCGGCCTGTGTTATGGCCCGTGTTCGCGTTGGCGCTGATTTTTGTCATCAGCATCCTGCCCGCGGCGCGGGCCTACCGCCGCAAACAGCGGGCCACGGCCCTGGAGCAGACTGCCGCATGATCGCCTACATCCTGCGCCGATGCGGCTATGCCGTGCCCATCCTGATCGGCATCAATCTGCTGACCTTCTGGCTGTTTTTTTTCGTCAACAGTCCGGACGACATGGCGCGCATGCAGCTCGGCACCAAACACGTGACGCAGGAGGCGGTCGATCAATGGAAACGGGAGCGCGGTTACGATCGCCCGTTGCTGTGGAACCAGGAACAGACGGGGATGCGCCGGTTCACCGACACCATTTTCTACGAAAAATCGCTGCGCCTGTTCGTATTCGATTTCGGAATTTCGGACAGCGACAACCGCGACATCGGCTACGACATCCGCCAGCGCATGGGGCCGAGCCTCGCCATCCAGGTGCCCGGGCTGCTGGCGGGGCTGGCGGTGGATCTTTCGCTGGCGCTGCTGGTGGTGTTTTTCCGCGGCACCTACATCGATTTCTGGGCGGTGGTTTTATGCGTGGTGCTGATCTCCATCTCCGGCCTGTTTTACATCATCACCGGCCAGTTCCTGGCCGGCAAGCTGCTGCGCTGGGTGCCCATTTCCGGCTTCGGCACCGGCTGGGTGAATATCAAATTCATCATTCTGCCGGTGCTGATCGGCGTGATCGCGGGGATCGGCTCCGGGGTGCGCATCAACCGCACCTTTTTCCTCGAGGAGATGGGGCGGGATTTCGTCCGCACCGCCCGCGCCAAGGGTTTGCGCGAGCAGCAGGTCATGATCAAGCACGTGCTGCGCAACGCATTGATCCCGATCCTGACCGGCGTGGTGGTGGTGCTGCCCTCGCTGTTTCTCGGCAGCCTCATCACCGAATCCTTCTTCGGCATTCCGGGGCTCGGCAGCTACACCATCAATGCCATCGGCTCGCAGGATTTCGCCATCGTCCGCGCGATGGTGTTTCTGGGCTCGGTGCTCTACATCCTGGGCCTGCTGCTGACCGACATCTCCTACACTCTGGTCGATCCGCGCATCCGGTTGAATTAGCGCATGAGCGCCTGGCCCGCCGGAATGGGAAAGCCCGTCGTGTTGTGGACGGACGGATTGCTGTTCCTGCTGATGGGCATCGTGCTGTTGTTCGTCCTGTATGCGCGCCGCCAGGAGCATCTGCGCGAGCCCTGGCGGCAGGTGGCGCACAGCCGCGTGGCGATGGCCGCCGCGGTCGTGCTGGCAGTATACGCCATTGTCGCGGTGCTGGACTCGCTGCATTTCCATCCGGCGATCAAGACCGCCAATGGAGCCGCCACTTCACCGGCCATCGTCAGCGTGCTCGACGTGCTGCTGTGGCCGCTGCGCGAACGGACCGAGACCACTTATTCGGCGCCCTTTGCCACGCATGCCTATACCAAGGAGATGGTGCAGCAGGCCGATGGCTCGCGCACACGCGCCTACCCGCGACTGCGGTACGGGGGTGCGCATCTGGCCGATCCCGATCGTGACGAGACGGCGGATATTCTCCGGACCACCGTCATCGCCGTGATCGAGGCGGGTGCCGCGTGTACCCTGGTGATCGGCGGCGCGCTGATTTTCGTTGCCCGCCGCCGCCGGCTGTCCGCCGGTGTGCTGCTGCGGAGGATGCTCGCCGGGCGAAACGGCGTGCCATGGAACGTGGTGCTGGGGACGGCCTGTCTCATCGTCACGATTGTTTTCGTGGCAGCGCATCTGGGCGGACGGTATCATGTCTTCGGCACCGACAAGGTGGGACAGGACGTGTTTTATCAGGCCTTGAAGAGCATACGCACGGGACTGCTGATCGGCACCTTGACGACGCTGGTAATGCTGCCGTTCGCCATCCTGCTTGGCGTGATGGCGGGCTATTTCCGCGGCTGGGTGGATGACGTCATCCAGTATCTCTATACCACGTTGAACTCCGTGCCCGGCGTGCTGCTGATCGCCGCCGCCGTACTGATGTTGCAGGTCTACATGGCCAATCATGCCGATAGCTTCACCAGCATCGAGCAGCGCTCCGACCTGCGCCTGCTGTTCCTCTGCATCATCCTCGGCATCACCAGCTGGACCGGACTCTGCCGGTTGCTGCGCGGCGAGGCCTTGAAGCTGCGGGAGGCGGACTTCGTGCAGGCGGCGCGGTCCCTGGGCGTGGGACATTTTGTCCTGCTGGCCCGGCACATCGTTCCCAACGTGATGCACATCGTCATGATTACCGTGGTGCTGGACTTCAGCGGCCTGGTGCTGGCCGAGGCGGTGCTGTCCTACATCAACATCGGCGTGGACCCGGCCATGCACAGCTGGGGCAACATGATCAACGGCGCGCGCCTGGAGATGGCGCGGGATCCGGTGGTGTGGTGGTCACTCGCCGCCGCTTTCTGTTTCATGTTCGTGCTGGTGCTGGCGGCGAACCTTTTTGCCGACGTGGTGCGCGACGCCTTCGATCCGCGCCTGCGCGTGGGGGGGCGGGGGACATGACGGCGCCGCTGCTCGAAGTCGAGGGACTACGGGTGCATCTGGGCGATCCTGCGCAGCCGGTGCGCGCGGTCGAGGGGGTCGATTTCACGCTGCAACGGGGCGAGATCTTCGTCCTGCTCGGCGAATCCGGCTGCGGCAAGTCCATGACGGCGTTCTCGCTCCTTCGCCTGCTGCCGCCCTCCGGGCGCTTCGTCGCCGGCAGCGTTCGTCTGGGCGGGCGGGACCTGCTGCAGTTGCCGGAGCGCGCCATGCGCGCGGTGCGAGGTCGGCGCATTGCCATGATATTCCAGGAGCCGCAGACGGCGCTCAATCCGGTGATGACCGTCGGTGCGCAGATCGACGAGGTGCTGCATTGCCACCGGCAGTTGCGCGGTGCCTTGGCGCGGCGGCGGGCGGTGGAATTGCTGGCCGAGGTCGGCATCCCCGATCCGGAGCGGCGCTACGGTGAGTATCCGCATCAACTTTCCGGCGGCATGAAGCAGCGGGTGCTGATCGCCATGGCCCTGGCCGGTGAACCGGATCTGCTGATTGCTGACGAGCCGACCACCGCGCTGGACGTCACCATCCAGGCGCAGGTGCTGGAAGTATTGCGGCGTCTGAAACAGAAAACCGGCATGACCATCCTGCTCATCACGCATGACCTGGGCGTGGTCGCGGAGATGGCGGATCGCGTGGCGGTCATGTACGCCGGCCATATCGTCGAGCAGGCGGAACGCGCCACCTTTTTCCGCAGCCCGGCGCATCCCTACACCCGCCGGTTGTTCGATTCGGTGCCCACCATCGACAAGCGCGCCGGACGTCTGGCGGTCATTGCCGGCACCGTGCCGCCGCTGACGCAGGTGTTCACCGGCTGCCGCTTTGAGTCGCGTTGTGAACTGCGCCTTGATGTTTGCGCGCGGGTGCAGCCGCAATGGTGGGCGGGGCAGGGTACGCAACGGGTGCGTTGCCACCTGTTCGATCCGGAAACCGCCGTGGGCAAGCCCGGCACTCAGGCGGCTCCGCCGCCGCCTGCCGCTGCGCCAGCGATCCCGCCGTCCTCCGCTCAGACGCCGCTGCTGTCGGTGCATGATCTGAAAATTCATTTCCCCATACACAGCGGCTTGTTCCGCCGCACGGTGGGCCATGTGTATGCCGTCGACGGCGTATCGCTCGACATCGCAAAGGGCAGGACGCTGGCACTGGTGGGGGAATCCGGCTGCGGCAAGACCACGGCGGGCAAGGCCATCGTCCAGTTGCTGCCGTTGACGGCGGGCCGGGTACGTTTTCAGGGACAGGAGCTGACGCAAATCGATGCCC
>Ga0335077_10003050_pt1 | contig 20088 bp, 12 predicted proteins | sample Lox_Sample_31_FD_207151 | JGI IMG/M metagenome (GOLD analysis project Ga0335077, IMG submission 207151) | Soil microbial communities from Loxahatchee National Wildlife Refuge, Florida, United States - Lox_Sample_3.1 | ecosystem: Environmental > Terrestrial > Soil > Wetlands | place: USA...
AAGCTTCCGCGCCCCTAGCCGCGACAGGCACCACAATTCGCTCTCCTTGAAATCGCCTGCCTTGATCCTCTTCATGAGCCCATCGCCCAGCTCGCTCTTGGTTCCCATCGGAAGCAGCTCCAGGCTACTCGCCGTGCGCCACATTTCACGCAACAAAGACGCATTCACTCGCTGCGGCTTCTTGCTCCCGCGCGGCAGCAGGTTCGCCGAGAGCCGCTGGTAGATGTCGGTTTGCTGATTGCGATTCAGCCCGCCTGCCACGCGCCCCCAGAAAATCCACCAGTCGATCTCGCACTGCACCTGGTTCCCAAACGTCAACCCGCCCGAATAAATCCGCCGCGCCTGTTCGATCCGGAAATCGTCGCCCGGAAATCCGAAGCCCGGCCGCAAACAGAATCCCGCCAGGTTGAACCATCGGATCTCGTATGCCGGGCTCTTCTTCCGTCCATCTGCCGCCCCGAGAAACGCGTCTGCCATCTGCCGGATCGCCGAGAGCGGCCAGCTGTTGCGGCCGAGCCCCATCGTCTGCTCCAGCTTCGCCGGCAGTTCCTCCGGGGCGACCGGCGATTTGGCCGACGGCGCGAACACCGCCCCAATCAGCTCCAGTGACGTCTTCAGCGCCTGCTCGCTCACCACCGCCGCAGCCTTCCGCTCCACCGGCGCCGCCGCGGCCTTGCGCAGCTCGAACTCCAGGTTCCAGCGATTGTCGCTGATCTTCGACTCGCACCACGTCTCCAGCGTCCCAACTTCAGTCAGCCTCGCGCCCAGCTTCACCGGGATCAACCGCTCCTCCGCCTTCTTGCCGAAGCGGATCACGGCATTCAGCGGCGCGTGCCTGTGCAGCCCCGGGTCGTCCGTATCGAACTCGATCAGGCTCCCAAGTTGGTCCTCGGTTCGGGTTAGGGAACTGTAGAGCCGGAAGCTCACCGGCCGGTTGGCCACCAGCTGCAGCGCGTCGTCGTCGATCCCCAGCGCCGCCCCCTCTTCCGCGCCCCGAGGCACGAGGCACACCGCGCGGAACTTACCGTCCTTCGAATCGCCGAGCGCGATGTAGTACGTCCGCGGCAGCCCGCCCCGCACCAGCACGCCGCTGCCCGTCGAGCGCACATACGAGTAGTACGCCGCCCCACGCGCCACCGCCAGGTCCAGGTCGGTGTTCTCGAAAATCTCCGGACGCCGGCCATACCATTTGCCCGCTACATCCGCCACCCGCTCCCGCAGGATCTCCGGAATGAAGAATCCGCCGTTGAACAGAATCGCGTCCGGCACCTGCCCGGTCGGCTCCAGGAACTCGTTCAAATGTCGCGTCACCGCCGGGTCTGTGACGTATGGCAGCCCGAGCTCGCGGAACAGGCTGCGCTTCTCTTCCTTCGGCAGTTCGCCCCGTTCCGTGAACGGCAAGAAACCTTCCAGTGCCAGCTCCAGAGCCTCTTCCCGCAAAATCTCCGTCTTCAGCGACTTTCCAATCAGCGCCGACCCCGACCCCAGCACCGTGATCTCCACCGACTTCAAGTTCGGGTCATTCAGCAGACGCTCTTTCGCCGAGGAACACTGCCGTCGCAGCCCGCTCCGCTGCCGGATCGAGAGCGGCACGCCGAGCTTGGTCTCCACCAGCCACGCCAGCGTCAAGTCCAGGTTGTCGCCGCCCAGCAGCAGGTGCTTGCCCACGGCCGTGCGCGTGAAGTTCACCAGGTCGCCGTCGCGCGAAACGCGGATCAGGCTGAAGTCGCTGGTGCCGCCGCCCACATCGCACACCAGCACGATCTGCCCGTCGAACAGCTTCTTTCGCGACGCCGCTAGGTTGTTCGCGATCCACGAGTAAAACGCCGCCGCCGGCTCCTCGAGCAGGGTGAGCTTCTCCAGCCCGGCATCGCGCGCTGCCATCACCGTCAACTCGCGAGCCTCTTCATCGAACGACGCCGGCACCGTCAGCACGATATCCTGCTCCGCCAGCGCGGCGCCCTTGGCGCGGTCCCACTCCTCCCGAAACTTCGCGATGAACCGCGACGACACCTCCACCGGCGATAGCACCCGGCCTGTCTCCTGCGAATCCCACGGCAGAATCTTAGCCGTGCGGTCCACGTCCGGATTTGAAAGCCATGACTTCGCCGAATGCACCAGCCGGGTCGGCACCAGCGCGCCCTGCTCGCGCGCGTACACGCCCACCGGCTGCCCGTCCTCCAGGAACAGGAACGACGGCAGGGTACGCCGCGGCTCCGCCCTGCCAGCCGCGACAAGCTGCGGCGTTTCGAAGATGTGCAGAGGTGGAAAATCGCGGTCTTCGGCCTCGCGCTCGTCGATGTACGCAAGTGCGGAGTTGGTGGTGCCGAGGTCGATGCCGATTTTCATGGGTACTCTTCCAGCTTACCTGCGTTACGCCCAGAACTTCAGGTAAGGCTTGTTCTCCAGCACGCGCAGCAAATACACGCCCAGCTCTCGCGCATGGTAATCGCCCCACATGCTCGATTCACCCGCCGGCACTTTCGCGCCCTCCGGGATCGCGTCCCACCCGTTCGGCCGGTGATACACCGAGTGCAGAATCAACCCCTGATGATCACCGTGTGTGCTCAGATAAGGCTCGGCAAAAACTGTATCGGCAACCTTCAACCCGGCTCGCCAATACCGGTCGTCTTTCAACCTCCGCCCCAGCCGCAGCAGTCCTTGCGCGCCGATCGCCGCCGCCGAGCTGTCTACCGGCTCGTGGTCGTTGAACGGATCCGCTGCCCGCGACCGCCAGTCCCCAAGCTCTGCCAGCCCCGGCGCCCCGGTATCCCAATATGGCACGCCATCCGGCGGCGTGTGCTCGATGTAGAAATCGCAAGTGGCCCGCGCCGCTTTCTCCATGATGACGCGCGTTTCGTCCTGCCCTTCCAGCGTGTCGAACAGCTCGAGCTGTTCCGCGAACCCGCACATCGCCCACGCGAGCCCGCGGGTCCAGGTGCTGAACGGCGAGTATCCCTGCTGCGAATTGGGGCACCTGTAGTTGCCGTCGCTCACGTTAAAGATGCTCTCGTGCGCCGTCCGCCCCCGGACGTCGTACGCATCGCGCCTCTCGCCGTACCACACCGCGTATCTTGCAGTAGCCCGCGCGTGCATCGCTACGCGCTCGATCAGCGAGATCTTCTTGTCGTTCTCGCCCATCAGCGCATGCCCCAGCAGGTGCGCCACTGCAGGCGCCCGCAGCGTGCGGATCGTGTCCACAAACAGCGAGTGCGGGCCGTTGAAGCTGTAAATGTAACCGCCGCCATCGGCCGTCCGCGACCAGCGCGCCGCCTGTACCGCGCCGGATACCTTCAGTGCCATCTCATAGAAGCGCCGCTCCCACTGGTCTTCCTTCATGCGGCCTTCCGCCATTAGTCGCAGCAGGTTGCCGTAAGTGCTGATGTTGTTGAACCCGTGATCGTGCACGCCGATATGGCTCACGTGCGGCGCCATTACGGCCACCGTCCGCGTGCGCCCGATCTCCAGGAACTCGGCCTCGCCCGTGGCATCGAACTGTAGGATGGCGCTCCCGAACTGAAAGCCCTGCGTCCACTCGGTCCAGCCTCGGCTGGTGTACTTCCCGTTCACGGTAAACACCGGCGAGCCCTGCGCGGGCGACCACGAGTTCTCGATCGAGCGGATTTTTTCGGCGGAGAGTCCGAACATCCGGCGCAGCTTGGGCGCAAGGGCGGTAAGGGCGGGGGCGGAGGAAGTGTCGATCATGAAGTGTCAATGGTAACTTGAAGCGCGCCGCCGCAAAAACGTGTATAGTCTCCCGAAGGATAAGTTATGGTGAAGCGAATTCTGCTGGGCGGCCTCGTCGCCGGAATTGCCCTCTATGTTTGGGAATCGCTGGCCCACATGGTACTGCCTCTGGGCGAACTGGGCGTCCGCGGTTTGGGTAACGAGGCCGCCATCATCGCGGCCGTCAAAAATTTCAAACTTCGTGAACCGCACTGGCCCTGCTTGAAGCTCCATTCGCGGCAAGTGGCGACGCGGCCGTTTCTGAGTTCGAGGGCGGCGCCGTGAGCCGGTTGGGCCATCGCGCCGACGTGGAATCAGGGGTTGTAGGTCAGACCCGCCAGATAGCCGATGCAGTTCAGCGCGAATTGCAAGTTGTGCTGATGGGGCGCGAGACCCTGGGCCGGTTTCGGCGATCCTTCATCTCCCAACCACCCCGAATTGCCGACCAGGAGCAGCTTGCCTGCATCTTTTGCGTTGTACGGCACAAGCAGTGCGAAATACGGGTGGGGCGGGTCAATCGTGCCCTTCGCCTTCGACCACGCTTTCCAATCGGGAGGAAACACGGCGATCGTCGTGACCGTCACGCCGCTCGGTGGGACAATGATGCAGGCGTCGTGCGCCATCATAGTCGGGGCATTGCCACTCACCGGGTCGCAGATCGACATCACCTTGGAGGATCCCTGCACGAAATAGTTCTCCAGCTTCACACCAAAGAGTTGCGCCAATGGAGCGTCGTTCACGGTCCAGTCGTCATCCGGCGCCTTTTCCGTCGGCCCATGATTGGTCATCAGCAGCACGTTGCCGCCGCCCTCTACCCATTTCTGGATCGCCTTCAGCTCACTGTTCGTGTAAGCAAATGGTGGGTGCTGAAAACGGGTCAGGCTGATATAGACATCCATATCTTTCAACTGCGCGGCATCAATCGGCGGCGTCGTAAATGAGACCTTCCACGGTTGATCGGGTTTCCAGGTGCTCCCGGATTGCCCGGCGCTCTGGATAGCTCCAAACAGCGTGTTTAACCGCATTCCGGTCACGTCCGGGGCATTATTGGGAGATTTATTGCCGGGCTTTACGCCAGCCGGGTACGAAGGCGGCTTCCGCTGATAGAGGACTTGTGTTGACCAGCTATCCAAGAGCAGGTTCGTTGACTTCATCGGTGTCACTCCAATTCGAAAAACCCGGCTGGTCGCGCCGGGGAGGTTTCAAGACAAGTACTGCTTTATGAGGATCCATGCGATGCCGTCGTTATCCGGATGCGAGGGCGACTGGGCGGAGAAGATCAGGCACACACCGTCCGGGTACCACTTGGCATGCATCGCCGGATTCGCTTTCGGGTCCGTGAGCTGGGCGGCACCCTTCAGCGGGTTATTGGTGTCGAAGAGAAAGAGTGCATAACCGTTATTCCGATTCGACTCGAACGCGATGTATCTTCCGTCGGGCGACCAAGCGGGCGCGCGGCCCTGGAACCTGGCGTCGAAGGAATCGATGCCGGCCCCTGATTCCATCGGGGCAGAGAAATATGTCCCGCCACTGCCCTGGTTGAGAAAAATGTAGTTGTCGTCCTGAGAGTAGTCGGAACCGTCCCAACTCGGCTGCCCAGCAAACGCGATGTTGTCTGCGTGCTTTGTAGGATTGACCGCCGGCATGCCGCCGAACAATGGTTTCCTACCGTCGTTGCCGTTCACATTGGAATAAAGGATTGTTCCGTCCTTTTTGATGACGGAGGAACAGGGCCTGGGATTGGCAGATGTGCTCTTGTTCATGATGGTTAGCGAATCGCCGGCCGCATCCCACTGCGGGTAGAGGAAGTGGGCGCTGCCCGGCACTTCAGCCCAGTGCTTCCCTCCGCTTCCAACCGTGTAGACCGAAACGCCGTGGTTGTCAGACACGTTGAATGCGACGACATCCTTCTTCCACCAGTCCGGGCGTGTCTGCTCGCCTGCCAGACCGGGCAGAAACGGAACGGGATCGTTACCGCTGCCGGCCACCATCCGGTAAAGTAGCGTTCTCTCCGAAGCCGCTCTTCGCTCGAAGAGAATCGTCTGCCCGTCAGACGCGATGGCGGGACGATGGTCCGAACCATCCTTGCCGTTCGTAATCCAATGAACTTCCGGATAACTCATGAGATGAATCCTTTCCCCCGCGAATAATGCCCGACAGAAAGCATCCGGCACAAACTGAACAACTCCGAGCATTGCCTCAGATCGCCATGAAGATACTCGCCCGGTTGAAGACCCGAGGCGAAGCCGGAGGGGAGCCCAGCGATTAACGGTGTGTCGCACGGCTGACCGCGGTGCCGCCGGTTGGCCTGAGTGACGAGGCGCACGGTCAGGGCCGTGAGGGCGGCGCACATGCCCCTCGCGCTCCGAGGCGCGACGATCTTATACGGTCCGAGCCTGATTCCCGCGCTCAAACTCATAGAAGCCCGAGCTATCTTACCTCAGGCCGCGTTCGGACTGAAGCTCGGGGAGAATTCTCCACATTGAGTCCATCACAAAGGCCGCGTCTGCGCATGCGGTTTCGGGCGGGTCGTCGCCTACACGAAAGGGATCCCCGCAGGTGTAGTCGCCGACGGTGAGAGCTGCCGTTCCGCGCAAGAAGTTCCGGCGGGTCCGTCTGCGATGAGTATCAGAAAATGCCAGGCTATTTCTGCCGTTTGCAGACCAGAGAGTACTTGTCGCCCTGGGTGCCGGTGACGGCGAGCTTCATTTCATCCTCCGACGCAGTCCCTTCGAAAGCGACTTTTCCGGGGTCTATGTTGATTTCGAACGAGATTTTATCTCCATCGACCTTGGCTTTTTCGATGGGGGCTTCGTACTGACCAGCCTTGACCCTGCCGGCCAACGCCGCTCCGGGCTGAATCGCGATGATCACCTCGGTTTGCCCCATCTGGGTCTCCATGGAACCTTTCCATGTTCCGGCGAGATCGGCAGCGTTCAGGCCGAAGATGACCATGCCGATGGCGGCGATCATCAAGAGCAGTCTCATCGGGTGTCTCCTGAGGGCAGTATATCTGTTTGCCGCCGAATCCCGGTGTTCATCAGCTCTTCATGAACGGCTGGTATTCTCGATCGATGGAGCGCCCCGTCGCGCCGGGGCGTGAAATCAGCCGGCGGCTGCAAAATTTTCTTGAAAATCACCCGGCGGATTGTCATACTCGCTTTAACTGTCCGGCGTGCGCCGGAGACTGCTTTTGGAGGGTGGATCAATGTTCCGGTTTAGTTTGCTTGCGGTTTTCGTCTGCGCTTGCGCCTGGGCCCAGTATGACGCCACCGTTCTCGGTACGGTGAAGGACCAGTCCGGCTCGGTGGTCGCCGAGGCCAAGGTGAGTCTATCGAACCTGGCCAACGGGGTGCAGCAGACCGCCTTGACCGATATCTACGGCAACTATCAGTTTCTCAACGTGCGCATCGGGGACTACACGCTGAAAGCGGAGAAAGCGGGCTTCAAGGCGGCGACGGCCGAGCGGTTCACGGTGACGGTGAACGCGAAGCAGCGCGTGGACCTGACGCTCGAGGTGGGCGCCACTTCGGAAAGCGTGACGGTCAGCGGCGCGGCCGAGATTCTGGAGACGGACACCAGCGAACGGAGCGGGGTAATTGCCACGCGGGAGGTTGTGAATCTTCCGCTCAACGGCCGGGCGTACGCCGATCTCACCCTGTTGATGCCTGGGGTGCGCAAATCGCAATTGCAGGACCAGACGCTCACCAGCCGCGACTCGTCGTACAACGTCAACGGCCAGCGCGCAGAGTCCAATAACTTCATGCTGGACGGCATCGACAACAACGCCTACGGCACCAGCAACCAGGGGTTCTCCAACCAGGTGGTGCAGATCAACCCGGACGCGGTGGCGGAGTACCGAGTCGAGACGAACAACTTCAGCGCGGAATACGGCCACGCGTCGGGCGCGGTGATCGTGGCGACCACCAAGAGCGGCACCAACCAGTTGCACGGGTCGATTTGGGAGTTCCTGCGCAATACGGACCTGAACGCGATCGGCTTTTTCCAGCCGCTGGGCGGCGTCAAGCCCAACTACAATCAGAACCAGTTCGGCGCGGCTGCCGGCGGTCCTATCAAGAAGGACAAGCTCTTTCTGTTTGCGGACTACGAAGGCCTGCGGCGCTCGCAGAGCCAGCTTACTTTCGCCACCCTGCCCAGCGTGGATCAGCGGAAGGGAAATATGGGCACGCCGGTGATGAATCCGCTGACGGGCGACGTGTACACCAACGGTATTGTTCCCGCGTCGGTGATTCTGCCGTCTTCGCAGAACATTCTGAATGCTCTGCCGTTGCCCAACAATCCGGCGGCGGTGAATAATGCCAACAATTTCGAATCGCTGCCCAAGGGCACGGTGACCGACAACAAGGGCGATTTCCGGGTCGATTATTATGCCAGCGACAAGCTGACCGCTTTCGCGCGGTACAGCCACCGGGTGGCGGATATTTTCGTGCCGGGCAACATACCGGGGCCGGCGGGCGGGAACAACAACGGGAACGTTCACATCTTGAACAAGCAACTCGACCCGGGCGTGACGTACCTGTTCAGCGGCAAGTCCACCATCGACGCGCGGCTGGGTTTCGGCTGGGTGCAGGGCGGGAAAACGCCGCTAGGGCTGGGCCAGCCGAGCCTGCTGACCGGCATTCCGAACATTCCGACCGATCCGCGCGTGGCGGGGGCGCTGAATTCGATCGCGGTGAACGGTTTCGATCAGTTCGGGCGGCAGACGTCGAACCCGCAGTTCCAGAACCCATCGAGCATCAATCCGAAGGTCAACTACTCGCGCATTGTCGGGCGCCACACGCTGAAGGCGGGCTATGAGTACCTTCATCTCAGCACGCAGATCGACGATTTCAACCCGGCGTACGGGCTATTTCAGTACAACGGGGCATTCAGCAAAGTCGCGGGATCGAGTTTGCCGTCTACCGTGCAGACCCAGGTGTGGGGGATGGCGGACTTCATGATCGGCGCGCCGAGCCATTACGAGCTGAACAATATCGCGGTGGTGAATTACAGGCAGTTCATGCACTTTCTCTACTTGCAGGACGGTTGGAAGGTGACCGACCGGCTGACACTGGATCTCGGCCTGCGCTATGAATTCGCGTCGCCGCAGTGGGTTGACGATTACCGCCTGGCCAATTTCAATCCGGCTACAAGGAGCTTGATCCAGGCCAAGGCCGGAGATCTCTACGACCGCTCGCTGCAGGAGCCGCAGCTCCATAACTTTGCGCCGCGCATCGGGCTGGCGTGGCGGCCGTTTGGGACAAAGACGGTGATTCGCACGGCCTACGGCATCAGCTACCAGCAGTTCAACCGCCTGGGGGGCGAGAACCTGCTGGCCTACAACGGTCCGAACATCGTAGACGCGCAGGTGGACCAGCTGCCGAGCCAGGGCATCTGCAAATCGCCCAGCGATGCGCCGCAGAGCTGCTTCCGGCCGACCGCGTTCGGTTTTCCGGACAACTTCGCGACGCCGGCCAACTTCGACCCGCTGCGCGCCCAGGCGCGGTACATTCCGAACGGCAACCCGACGGGCTACGTGCAGAGCTGGCATTTCACGGTGCAGCGCGAGCTGGCCAAGGATCTCGTGCTCGACGTCGCCTATGTGGGCAACCGCGGCGTCCACCTCATGATCCTGGCCGACTACAACCAGGCGGTGCCCAATCAGAACGGGCAGAACCTTACCTTGCAGGCGCGGCGGCCGATTCCCAATTTCGCCTACATCGAAGTGGCCTTCGGCGCGGGCAACTCCTGGTACAATGCGTTCCAGGCCAAGCTGGAGAAGCGCTTCTCGCACGGTTTGTACCTTCTGAATTCGTTCACCTGGTCTAAGGCGCTGGACGACGCGCCGGGCCACCTGGAAGCGTACAACGGCGACCAGACGCGCGTGAACTACGCCAACATCGCCAACGACAAAGGGTACTCGAATTACAACCAGCCCTTGAACGACACGCTCTCCATCGTGTGGGAGCTGCCCTACGGAAAGGGGCGCCGGTTCGGCGCCAACGCGCCGGGCGTGATGCAGGGCATTCTCGGCGGCTGGCAGTTCACGGCGATCAACACCGCGGCGAGCGGACTGCCGATCAATCTTACTTACAGCCCGACCTCGCAGTTCCAGGTGAGCACGGCGCCGAACTACCGCCCGAACGTCACGTGCAATCCGGTGACGCCGGAGGGGCAGCGCACGACCAACACCTATCTCAATCGTTCGTGCGTGGCGGCGCCCACCGATCCGAGCCAGCCGTGGGGAAACGCCAGCCGGAACAGCGTGCGCGGCTATCCGTTCTATCAGCTCGATGTCGGCATGCACAAGCAGTTCCCGATCTGGAAAGAGCGGACCCGGCTGGAATTTCGCGCGGAGGCTTTCAATATTTTCAACCAGACGAACTTCCAGGCGCCTAACAGCAACGTCAGCAGCTCGGCGTTCGGCAGCATCACGTCCACGTTCCCGGCGCGGCAGTTGCAGTTGGCGGCGAAGATTCTGTTTTAGTTTGTAGTGAGCGCGGAGCGACGGCCGCGGTTCTGAGACGGACAGAAGCAGAGTTAGAATAGCGGATTGTCCAAGCGACTCCTGTCGATTATCGTCCCGGTGTACAACGAGGAGGAGTTTCTCGCCACGGCGATTCAGAGAGCTCTGGACGCGCCGCTGCCGCAGGGGCTCGAGTCGGAAATCGTTGCCGTTGACGACGGATCCACGGACTCCTCCCGCGAAATCCTGGCCGAGCTGGAGGCCAAACATCCCGGCAGAATCCGGGTCATCTATCATAAGCGGAACGCCGGCAAGGGCGCCGCGGTCCGCACCGGCATCGAGCATGCGGCAGGCGAGTTCGGCATCATTCAGGACGCCGACCTCGAGTACAACCCAGCGGAGTATCCCAAGGTTCTCGGCCCGCTCATGGCGGACAATGCCGACGTGGTGTATGGCTCGCGATTCCTGGTCGCGGGCGAACGCCGTGTCATGTATTACTGGCATTCACTGGCGAATCATGTTCTGACGACGATTTGCAACATGGTGGCCGACCTGAATCTCACCGACATGGAGACCTGCTACAAGGCGTTCCGCATGTCGCTCGCCCGCAGCATTCCGATCCGGAGCAACCGTTTCGGGATCGAGCCGGAGATCACGATCAAGTTCGCCAAGCGCGAGGTTTCGATCTACGAGGTGCCGATCAGCTACCACGGGCGCACGTACGAGGAAGGCAAGAAGATCGGCGCCAAGGATGCGTTGGCCGCAATCTGGGTGATTCTGCGCGGCTGGCTGACGCGCGATCTCTACGTGGACCCGGGCGCGCACATCCTGGACTCGCTGTCGGGCACCAGCCGCTTCAACCGTTGGATGGCGCAAACAGTCGTCTTACCGTACATCGGATCGCGCGTACTGGAAATCGGCGCGGGAATCGGCAACCTGACGCAACATCTCTCACGCGGGCGAAAGGCCTATGTGGCCACCGATATCGACGAAGAGCACCTGGGGAGATTGCGAGTCCGCTTCCGGCGGAGACCCAACATCAGTATCCGCAAGGTCGATCTGACCGCGCCGGAAGACTTCGCGGATCTTCGCGGGAAGGCCGACACCGTGGTGTGCCTCAACGTGGTGGAACACGTGAAGGACGACCTGCTGGCGCTGCGGAATATTCACAGCGCGCTCGAACCCGGAGGACGCGCGATCATTCTGGTGCCGCAGGACCAGTCGATCTACGGCACGCTGGACGAGGTGCTCGGTCATTACCGGAGGTATTCGAAGGACGAGCTGAAGTCGCAAGTGGAGGCCGCGGGTTTCGAGGTGGAGCGCGTGTTCGAATTCAATCGCGCAACGCGGCCGGGATGGTGGTGGAACGGAAAGGTATTGCGGCGCAGAACTTTTGGAGGCGTGCAACTGAAGATCTTCGACGCGCTGGTTCCGCTGTGGCGGCGCGTGGACCGAATCATCCCGTGGAGCGGGGTATCGGTGATCGCGATCGCGAAGGCGCGCGGGCGATCCTGCTGAGCGAGGAAGTTCTTGGATTCCCGGCCATTAAAGATTCTGGAGCGTTGGTTTGGGCTCAAAGAGCGCGGCACCACGCCGCGAATCGAGCTGCTGGCGGGGCTCACTTCGTTTGTCGCCGCCAGCTACCTCGTGGTGGTCATTCCGAACACCCTGGCTACCGCGCATGTAGAGATCGCGGCGGTGACGACGACGACGATTCTGGTTTTCGTGTTCTCGACGTTGGGGATGGCGCTGTACGCCAGGCTGCCGTTTGTCGTCGGGCCGGGATTGGGAGGGGCGGCGCTGGTGGCGAGCACGCTGGCGCTGACGGAAGGCGTTCCCTGGCAGACCGGGCTGGGGATAGCGTTCTGGTCGGGAGTTCTTTTCTTCATGCTGACGGCGGCCGGTCTGCGCGAGGTGGTGACGCGAGTGGTGCCGGCGGAAATCAAGGTAGCGCTTTCGGCGTCGCTCGGCTTGTTTATCGCGACACTCGGGTTTCGCAATGCGGGATTGATCGCCGCCAATGCGCGGGCGAATGCCTATACGCTGGGCAATTTTGCCGCGCCGGGCGCGATTGCGGCGCTGATCGGGCTGGGCGTAGCGGTCTGCCTGCACATCCGCAGGGTACCGGGCGCAATACTGCTTTCTATGATGGCGGCTACCCTGGCGGGCGTTCCGCTCGGCATCACGAAGGTGCCCGCCCATGCGCTGGCGCTGCCTGGTTCTGTCGCGCCGGTGCTTTTCCAACTCGACTTTTGGGGCGCTCTGCGCCCGGCCTTTTCTCCGTACCTGTTCGCTTTCTTCGCAGCGGAATTCTTTTCCACGATGGGCACGACGCTGGCGGTGGCCGGGGAAGCGAATTTGCTAGACGAAAACGGCAATATGCCGGGCATCAACGGGCCGTTCGTGGTGGATTCGATCGCGGCCACGATCGGTCCGGTGGTGGGTGTGCCCTCGGCCACGGCGCTCATCGAATCGGCGGCGGGTGTCGAGGCCGGAGGCCGCACGGGGCTGGCGAGCGTTTTCACGGCGGCCTGCTTTGCGCTGATGCTGTTCCTCAGCCCTCTGATCCTGATGATCCCGCGCGAGGCCACCTCGCCCGCCCTGATCCTGGTGGGCCTCTCGATGTTTTCCAACCTCCGCAAGATCGACCTGAAAGACTTTACGAACGCTTTGCCCGCCCTGCTGGCCGTGCTGATGACGCTGTACGCCAATAATTTCGGGACGGGCATCGCCGCCGGAATTCTGGCGTACGTATTCACGCAGGTGCTGGCGGGAAGAGCGCGGCGCGTGTCGATCGCCCTGTACGTTTTGACCATTCCGCTGCTGTATTTTTTCTGGACTCTCTCTACGCGACACTAGGAGGGGTATGGATACGGCAGAATTGGATTCCGCGCGGGTTCGCGCGATTCGCGCCGCGCAGGCTCAGGAGCCTTTCGATGTGCTGCTGGTCAACGGCACGGTGCTGGACACGGCGACTTCGGAGCTGCGGCCGGCCGACGTCGGACTGACGGGCGAGCTGATCTCCAGCGTGCACGCGCGCGGTTCGCGGGCAGACGCCGCGCGAACCGTGGACTGTACGGGATGCTATCTGACCCCGGGGTTCATCGACATTCACGTACACGTCGAGAGCTCGCACATGACCCCGGCGCGCTATGCCTCGGTGGTGGTGCCGCAGGGCACCACGACCATCTTTTACGACCCGCACGAGCTGGCCAACGCGCTCGGGCTGGACGGCGTGCGCTATGCGATCGAAGCCAGCCGAGACCTGCCGCTGCGTTTTCTCTGCGCCGCGCCGTCGAGCGTTCCCTCGGCGCCGGGACTGGAGATGTCGGCCGCCGACTTCGCCGGGGACGAGATGCGCGAGATGCTGGCGTGGCCGGAGGTAGCCGGCGTGGCCGAGGCAATGGACATGAACGGCATCCTGAACCTGAGCGAGCGCATGCGCGGGATTCTGGCGGCGGGGCACCGGTCGGGCAAGTTGATCGAAGGCCACGGCCGCGGGCTGACCGGGGCGCGACTGCAGGCCTACGCAGCCTCGGGCGTGAGCTCCGACCACGAGCTGATCTCGGGCGAGGATGCGGTGGAGAAGCTGCGGGCCGGGCTGACGATCGAGGTGCGCGGATCGCACGACCACGTGCTGCCCGGAATCGTGGAGGCGGTGAAGCAGCTTTCGCAGATTCCCGCGACGATGACCATCTGCACCGACGATGTCCCGCCAGACGTTCTGGTGGAGAAGGGAGGAATGAGCGACGTGCTCCACCGGCTGATCGGTTACGGGATGGATCCGGTGCAGGCGATCCGCTGCGCGACGCTGCACGCGGCGCTGCGCCTGCGCCGCGGCGATCTGGGGGTCATCGCGGCCGGCCGCATCGCGGACATCGCCGTACTCTCGGACCTGCGCAGCGTGGCGGTAGACCGGGTCTACTGCGGCGGACGGCTGGCGGCACAGGGCGGGGAAATGCTGATCCGGAGCGAAGCTCCCGCGGTTCCCGCTCCCGGCGCGGGGGCGCCGCTGCCGCCATTCACAGTCGACGACTGCCGCGTTCGCATTCCCGGGATGGGGAGCGGCCGCGCGATGATCCGCACGATCAAAGGAGCGCGCTTCGCGGTGTGGGGCCAGGTGGAGGTGGATGTCCGCGATGGCTATGCGGAGCTGCCGCCGGGCTACGGCGTGATCCTGGTGCGGCACCGTCACGGACGCCACCCGGCGCCGGTTCAGCGCGCGGTGCTGGAGGGTTGGGGCGAGCTAAAGGGCGCAGTGGCCACGACATATTCCCACGACTCGCACAACCTGGTTGCGATCGGACGCCGGCCGGAGGATTTGCAGGCCGCCGCCAATGCAGTAGCCGCTTGCGGAGGGGGAATGGCGGTGGCGCGGGAGGGCCGAATCACGGCCATTGTGGAAATGCCGATTGCCGGGATGCTCTCCGACGAGGATCCCGCGAGGGTGGCGGAGGCGTACCGGCGAGTGCGGGAGGCGGCCGGCGAGGTGATCGAGTGGCAACAGCCCTACCGCACCTTCAAGGCACTGGAAGGCACGGCCCTGGCGTGCAACGCGGGACCGCACCTGACCGACCTGGGGCTCACCGACGGCACGACGGGCGAGATCGTGGATCTGTTGATTGCGGCGAAATCGTAAGCCGGCTACTTCTGGTTGGCGGGCTTCGGCTCCGGAGGCGGCGGCTGGGTCAGCATGAGCGGATTGCGCGCCTTGGGTGTCGGGCCGGTCATCAGGCGGATGAAATCTTCGGCGAACCTGGGCATGTTGACGTCCATCTGCGCGCTCACCAACTGCAGATCGAGGGCGGGTTTTACGCGCTCGGACCAGACCAGGGTATCGCCGTAGCCGGCGCCGCGATCGAGGCTGACGTCCATGTAGAGCTTGCGATCGGCGGTGATCAGGGCGGGGTTCATCCACGCCGCCGCGGCCAGCTCGTCCCACAGGTAGCTGCGGCCGGGCCGCGCGTAGCGGGCCAGGTATTGCGCCACGGGGGTCTGCGCCCTGGCGATCTCCTTCACCATCTGCTCGGTGAGCTGCGTCTTCACGGAGACGTCCACGGTGGTGCACGCGATAGAGGGCCAGTGGGCGCGCAGGGTGATGTGGGAGGCTTCGGGGTCGAACCAGAGATTGAACTCGTGCCGCGGGTTGGTGGCGAATTCGGGGTTGTCGGTCACCGGGTTGAGACTGCCGCCCATGAACACCAGGCCTTTGCTCAGCTCGGCGAACTGCGGATCGAGGGAGAGCGCCAGCGCCAGGTTGGTCATCGGGCCGCCGGCATAGACGGTGACTTCATGCGGATGCGCCCGAACCGTGCGGACCAGGAAATGGGCCGCATCTTCCGTGAGTGGTTTGATCGAAGGATTTCCCTCGCGCAGCGGGGGCACTTCGTAGGGGCCATGGCTGGTGGGGCGCTTATTCCAGGCTCCCATGTAGACCACTTTGCCGTATAGCTGCTGCCAGAGCTCGGTCGCCTGCTGCGTGCGGACCAGCGGGAATGCGGCGCCCGGGACCACGGGTATATCGGTGCGGCCCACGAGCTCGAGCAGGCGGAGCGCGTGCGCGACTTCCTCGTCGCGCCAGGCGTCTCCGGTGACGACGGTGACGCCGAGCACCTCCACGTCCGGCGATTGCAACAGCAGCAGGATCGACATCATGTCGGTTCCGGCGGGTCCGGCGGCGTCCTGATCGATGACGACGTAGCGCTTCTGTTGCGCATGCAGGCTGCACGCCAGCAGGAGCAATGCGAGCACGGTGACGGTGTATCTGGAAATGGTCTTCATGGCTTTCCTCAGGAAGTCAGGCGGCCGATCAGCATGCGCAAGAACCGGTCTACGTTGACGTCCGTCGCTACCTTGGCGTTGGGGTGGAAAACGTCGCCGGCCGGCGGCGCGGGCGCATTTTCCATGGGCGGAGATCTGCGGATGGGCGCGCGGCGGTAGCCGACGGTCTCACCGGCGGTGAACTCGCCGGCGGTCTCGACATCGACAAAATAATCCTGCAGGGTCACGAGCGACGGGTCGATGAAGGTGGCCACGGCGAGGGAATCGTGCATCGCGGGCCCGATCGCCGGCGAGTTTGCTTTCCGCATCCTGGTCATCGAGGCGCGGACAATCTGGCCGGCGGCGCGGCTGACGGGATTGGCACCTTTCTCGAGCGCCTGGATGTCTTCCTCGCGCACCGTCGCCTTGCGCGTGACGTCCAGCCCGACCATGGTGATGGGCACGCCTGACCGGAAGACAATGGCGGCGGCTTCGGGATCGACGTAGATATTGAATTCCGCGGCCGGCGAGACGTTGCCCCCGGATAGCGACCCGCCCATGAGGGTGAGGTTCGGAATCAACGCCGGAAGCTGCGGGTCGGCGCGAAAGGCGAGGGCGAGGTTGGTGAGAGGCCCCAGCGCGACGATGTTGATGGAGGAGGGGGCGGCGCGCACGATGCGGCGAATCAGCTCGGGCGCGGTTTCGGAAACCGGCTTGATCCTGGGGTCTGGAAATACGACGCCGCCCAGGCCGTTCTCGCCGTGGGCGTACGATGCTGTTACCAGGCGCCGCACGAGCGGTTTGGCGGCACCGGCAGCGACGGGGATTTCCGTACGGCCGGCGATCTCGAGAAGCCGGAGCGCATTGGGGAGCGTGAGCTCGAGGGGGACGTTGCCGGCCACCGGCGTCAGCGCCTCGACTTTCAGCTCCGGCGATTTCAGGGCCAGAAAGATGGCCAGCGCGTCATCGGTGCCCGGATCGGTGTCGATGATGACGCGGCGCGGCCCGTTGCCGCCCTGCGCCTGCACTTCCGGCAGAAAGGCGGTGCCGGCCATTCCCTGGGCGCTTCGCATTAAGAACTCCCGGCGTCGCATTGCGGGTGTAGTCAGAAGATGTACTTTAGCGCAAACTGGATTTGCCGCGCCGTGTTGACGGTCGACGTGACCTTTGCAAATGTCGCCGCGCCGAAGGAGGTCGCCGGGACCGCGAACTGCGCGTGGTTCCCGATGTTAAAGAACTCCGCGCGGAATTGGAGCTGGTGGGTTTCGGTAATCCGGAACGGTTTGAAGACGGAGAAATCGAAGTTCGTCTGTCCCGGGCCGTAGAGCGTGGTTCGCGCGGCGTTGCCGAGAGTGCCCACCGCCGGAGCCGCGAAGCAGTTGATATCGAACCACTCGCCTACCGTCGGATTGCTCAGTGTGCCGTCGCAGATATGGTTGGGACGATTGCCGATGCCGGTTCCGCTTTGGTTTGTGGCCATCGTCATTCCGAGCGGGAAGCCGGTGTGCACGATGGTAATGCCGTTCACTTGCCAGCCGCCGATCAAAGCATCTTCCAGGCCATTCACGTGCGAGAGGTATTTCTGGCTTTTGCCGAACGGAAGCTGATAGAGGTAACTGAGCGTGAAGTTGCTGCGCAGGTCGGTGGACGCCAGGCCCTTGTCGGCATTCGGGTAGGGATTGAGAGGATAGTAGATCTGGCCGGGGTCGCCGGTGATTTCCTGCAGCAGGCCGTTGGTGAACGCTTTGCTGTAGGTGTAGGCGGCAAGCAGATAGAGCCCCTTGGCCGCGCGCCGCTCCAGTTTCACCTGCAGGGAGTCATAGCGGAGCCATCCGTGGCTATCCGTGATGAGGACGTTGTTGTACTGCGGATAGGCGCGCAGGTTCCGGGGATTGGTATAGACGCCGGGAGGAGCGGAATTGAAGTTGAAGTTCTTCTCCATGAGCCGGGTTCCGTGCGTGCCCGCGTAGGCCGCGGTCAACACCATGCTGCCGGGGAGCTCGCGTTGGACATTGAAATTCCACTGCTGGATGCGCCCCAACTTATAGGTGAGATCCCAGGCGTGCCAGTCGCCGGAGTAGGTGGCCGGGTTGACGACCTGCCGGTTATCGGGGAAGCCGGTGCTGAGAGTCCGCACCGGCGTCACGTTGTCGCTGGTGAACGCGTAGGCGTTCGCGTAAGGCGGATTCTGGTACGGGCCGGTAGTGCCGCCCTGCGCACCGACATCGTGGAACAGGCCGTATCCGCCGCGAAAGACGGTTTTCTTGTCGGTGAACGGAGTCCACGCGAATCCGAAGCGGGGCTCGATGCCGCTCCAGTCGGTTCTCACGCCGATGGCCGAATCGGCTCCCTGGCCTGCGATGAGAACCTGGCCGGTGTTGAAAACCAGGTTACTGAAACGATCGTGCGCTTCCGTCATCGGGGTGGTGACGTCGTAGGCGAGACCGATGTTGATGGTGAGCGTTTTGCTGATGGCCCAGTCGTCCTGCACGAAAGGCCGGTACTCTTTCCAGCGCCGCCCGCGGACGGATCCGTTCAGATCGTCGTTGCGCGCTCCGGTGGTGGGCAAGCCGAGCAGAAGGCTCGCCACCGTGTTGCCGCCGGTGCTGGGAACGCCAGCGGAATTGAGGGCCGCAGTGAACAGGTTGTTGAACGCGAACAATCCGGCGAACGCGGTATCGCCGAGCGTGTTCTCCTGCATGGCGCGGAAGAGGAACCCGGCATGGAGCGAGTGGCCGCCTTTGGTGAGGTCCACTGCGTCCGAGACATGGTAGACGTTGGTGCCGCCCTGGAACGGCGCGAATTCCCGGTCGCCCACGGGGTTGTAGCCGGTCAGGGTGAACATGCCCATGGAAGAGGTCTCGGGCGTGCCCAGGTTTGCGCCGGGAATGCCCAGTTTCGAAGACATGTTGCTGCCATAGCCGACCGACCAGATGTAGTTGAAGTCGCGGTTGTAGCCGGCGGTGAACACGTTAATCATGTTCGGCGAGAACACGTGAGTCTCCGACGCCGCGACATTGCGGGCGTGGGTGGAGTAGTTCGCGTTGCTGGAGAACCCGCTGGCGGCGCCGAAGCCGGGGAGGCCGGAGGGGAAGAAGCGGCTGGCATTGTCCCAGGTGAAGCGCCCGAAAAAGCGATCGCTGTCGGTGAAATTGTGATCCAGGCGGAAATCCCACAAGGCATCGTCAATTCGCTCCACCGGCGCCAGAAAGTAGTTGTTCGCGAGGCGGTCCGTGTAGACCGGGAGAGGATACAGATTCGCCAGGGCAACGCCGATGGGATTGAGGCGGTTCGATGGAATCGTATTTCCCGGGAAGGGCGTTCGCGGAGACGTGGCCGGGTCGTAGATGGTGGTGTTTGCGAAGGGTTCGGTGAAGATTCCCTGCCGCTCGGGACCGGTGGGCACGGTGCTCAGGGTGGGGTTCCCCTTGCGAATCATGTTCACCTGAAAATCGGTGAAGAAAAATGTCTTGCTCTTGATGACCGGGCCGCCGAGGGAAGCGCCGAACTCATTCTGGTTGTACTTGCTCTTGGTGGAACCGTCGAAGAAATTCCGCGCGTCGAGCGCGCTGTTGCGCAGGTATTCGAAGGCGGTGCCGTGGAGAGAGTTGGATCCGGATTTGCTGCTGACGAGCACGGTGGTTCCCGCGCGGCTGCCATATTGCGCGGAGTAGTTGAAGGTCAGGACGCGAAACTCGGCGATGGCGTCCACCGAGGGAAGCGTGCCGACGCCGCCGGCGGTCAATTCATTGTCGTCGACGCCGTCGTACAGCCAATCGTTGGCGTTTTGCCTCATTCCCTGCGCGGACAGCGATACGCTGCCGCGATAGGAAACTTCGCTACTGCCGCCCTGGTTCAGGAAATCGTTGGGCCGCTGGCTTTTCACGGTTCCGGTTCCCAACAATGCCAGTTGCACGAAATTGCGCCCGTTCAGCGGAAGCTGCGCGACCTGTTCGGGGTGAATGGTCTGTCCGAGCGTGGCGTCGGAGCGTTGCGCTTCCACCTGGGCCACCTGGCTGGAGACCTGGATCTCAGTGCCCACGGCGGCCAACTGGAGCACGAGATCGACGGTCCGGTTCTGCCCGACCTCGAGGGTCAGGTTCCGGTTCTCGGCAGGGCGGAAGCCCGCGCCCGAA